>Ga0187781_10002610_pt1 | contig 13652 bp, 10 predicted proteins | sample 0715_SJ02_MP02_2_FD_132447 | JGI IMG/M metagenome (GOLD analysis project Ga0187781, IMG submission 132447) | Tropical peat soil microbial communities from peatlands in Department of Meta, Colombia - 0715_SJ02_MP02_20_MG | ecosystem: Environmental > Terrestrial > Soil > Wetlands > Peat | place...
CCATCGCCACGCGACCCACCGAGGTCGTCGCCGCCAGGGCCACGATCTCCTGCTGGACGACCCAACGGGCGACATCGACGATCTGCAACGAATAGGGCTTGATGATGAGGCCCTGGAGTGCAGGGGGTACGACTACCGACGATCCGGTGGCGACACGGATCCCCGCGACTGCCTGGGTGGCAGTCGGATTGAAGAGGGAGACGAAGACGTCAGATCGACCTGCGGTCGAGCCGGCGGCGAGGTACGAGCTACCCGTGACGCCCGTGGCGCAGGCAGACTCCTCCGGCGCCGGCGGTGCCGGCGGTGCCCCGGCATTCCGGTCGCGGTGAGGTTGCGTCGCCGCGACGTTCGTGACCGACTCGAAGACGGCCACAGAGCCGGCCGTGGAAAGGACGCTGGCTGCGTCGTTCTGCTGCGGGCCCGTCGTCCGCAGCGGGACGACCCGTTGGGCGTGCGGCGGCAGCGTCAGCTGGGTGCTCCACGACGGAAGAGGTGAGGTGCCCGCCTCTCTCGTCGCCTCCCGTACGCCGACGACGCTGACCACCACCGTCGCAGGCCCCTGACCCGGGTTGGCGATGATGACCGACGAGCGGCGATCAGAGGTCCCGGCAGGGAGTGGACCGGGGCACTCCCACTCCACCGAGGCATCAGACGAGAGGTTCACGACGGGCAACTGGCCAGTTGCCAGCAACGTCGGGGCGGGGGCGACCTCGGCGTGCACGGTGCTTCCCGCGATGAGGAGACCGGCGAGCATCAGGCCGACCAAGGTGACGGCGCGGACGCGCAGGATCCTCTCGGCGCGATTCAGCTCGCGACGGTCCTGGGAACGCAGCCGTTGGGCACCCCGAGGGCGCCGCGTATCCGCCGTCACGTCCGCCCACTCTCCTCGGCGCTGATGAGCGAGCCGTCGGCCGAGGGCGCCTCCTCGCTGGACGTCCTGCCGGCCGGCGGCGAACCGTCCCCCTCGGCCGCCTCTCCAGGCGGGCGCTCAGGCGCCTGTTCATGCGGGTGCTCAGGCGCCTGTTCATGCGGGTGCTCAGGCCCCTGTTCAGGCGGGTGCTCAGGCTCGCGCGCGTCGACAAGAACGGTCTCCCCCGCCGACGAGTCCTCCGGATTCTCGCCGGATGCGCCCGGTGCACCCGGCGGCGCCGACCCGACCGCCACTTCGAGTCCGGGAGCGCCCGGCACGACCGGCGCCGTTTTTGCCCCGGCGCCTTCCGTCCCGGCGCCTACCGTCCCGGCGCCTTCCGCCCCGGCGCCTTCCGCCCCGGCGCCTTCCGCCCCGGCGCCTTCCGCTTCCATCAGCCGGCGGCGCGGTGCCCGCCGCCGCACGACGCCCTCGACAATGCACCCGAGGATGACCAGCAAGGCGCCCGCGATCCCGCAGGCTCGCAGCGCCCCGCCTGCGGTGGCTCCCGGTCGAAGGAGGGTGCCCGCTCCGTCGGCTGGCGTCCAGACGGCGTTCGCCCACACGAGCACCCCATCTTCGTTGGGCAGCTGGCGCAGATCCGTCTGCGCCTCGAGCGCTCGGAGAAGGACGGGTGGGGGCAAGGTCGCTGGTGGCGTCTGCACCCCGATGAGCGTCGGTGCCGAAGCGGTGGGCACGACCACGTACCGGATCCCCTTGCTGGCGAGCAAGGCGCCGAGCCGGAGCGTCCTGCCGGTCATCGCGATGCCCACGTCGGCGGTGACCCAGCTGGCGGGTCCCGGATCGGCCGTCGGCCAGAGCGTCGCCATCGACGGCAGCCCGCTCGTCGTCACGAAGGCGGCGAGGCCGGATCCCACTTGGAACGCCGCCCCGGGTAAGGCCCGCGGATCGCCGATCCACAGCACGCGGGCCCCGGGGGGTGATGAGGTCGTGAACTCGCCGGCGGTTTCGTCGAATCCGATGCCAGGGAGGTCGGCTCGCCCGCCGAGGAGGGCGCCCAGGGCCGGAGCGATGCCGACGGCGAGGCAGGCAACCGCCACGACACCGGTGATCTGCCGCCACCCGAAACGGTGTCGCCTCAGGTCGAGCTCGAACGCGGCCGTCCCGATGCCGCAGCAGGCCGCCAGGGCGACGGCCGCTGGCGCCACGAGCACTTCGGTGCCGCCCCCCCCGGCGCCCAACCAACCCTCGCTCCCGGCCCAGGCGAGCAGGACCGAGCCGAGGGCGCAGACCCACCAGCGAGCCGCCCAGGCGAGGCGGGGTCCGCGCGCCCACACGAACGCGAAGGCGGCAAAGGCGACGAGCCCCGCCGCCCCCCACCACCCGCCGACCGGACCGGTGTGGCCTCGCAGGAGGTCGGCCGGGCTCGATCCGGCTCCGGCCGGCGGAACGCTCCCGGCGAACAAGCTCCAGCGCGCCCCGCTCTGGAGCCAGGTGATCGACCACGGCATGCAGCACAGAAAGGCGACGACTAGCCCGCCGAAGCCGACGGCGGCGCTGCGGAGCAGGGCGCGAGCACCGCCGACCACGATCGACGCCCCCAGGGACGCCACCACGAGGACGCCGACGTCGAGCACGACCGCCGGAGCAAGCGAGCTCATCGCTGCCAGGAGCAGCCCGAGCGGGGCGACATCGGCCACGAGGTCCCGCCCACCCCAGCCCCGGCTGGCACCGCCGTGCGCCGGCAAGAACGGTCGCAACCCGCTCGCGCGCGCCAGACGGCCGAGCACGAACGGAAGGCCGGCGAGGGCTACGGAGGCCTCGACGTCGCCATGTGCAAGCCCGTTCCAGACGAGGGGCGAGGCCGCGAAAACGACGGCCGCAACGATGCAGGCCCGGGCCGAGCCGAAGTCACGCACGACTCGCCAAGTGCCGATCGTGCCCACGACGAGCCCGCTGAGGAAAGCCACGCGGAGGGCGACCCCCGAGCTGTTTCCGAGGATCGTCCCCACGAGGCCCACCAGCCCATAGGCCGGGGGCCCCACCTGAGTAGGCCGCCAACCGGGATCGCTCCGACCGGTGATCCATTGCGCGAGTAGATGGACCGCGCTCGGTCCCGGCACGAGATCACCGACGACCGGGAGCCGGCCGACGAGCAGTTCACGCGTGCCGAGAATCATGAGGAGCCCGATCACGACGGCGGCGATGACCTGCCCGACCTGCATCTCCCCGTGCTGGACGCGCACGAGCCACTCGGTCAGCTTGTCGACCTCCGGCTGGCGCTCCCCGCGACCGGAGCGCCCGTCGCTCGTGATCGCCACCTCTTGTGGGCCGCGGCGAGCGCCGCCACGCCGCAGGCTCACGCCTTCCCCGCGTGCCGCCAGGGGAAGCCGGTGGAGACGATGCCGGGTGGCCATCCGTTTGGCGACGGCACGGTCGCCCACCTGCCTCACCTCGCGGACCCGCCTGCGTGCCTCCGACAGCGACCGCCGGTGGGCGAAGTTCCATGTCCATGCCGCCCGCTCGGCCCTCGCCCGCGCCCGCCGGTCCGTCAGGGGCGCCGTCAACGAGTCGAGAAGGGTAAGGAGGAGCAGCTGGAAACTCGTGAGCCATCGCCGCACGAGGCCGTAATTCTTGAGGACCGCCCGCAGCTCGTTGCGGCGGCGGACGACGAGCTCGTCGCCGTCCGGAAGGCCGATGGCGACCGCGGCCGCCCGGCGGTGGCGCACGATGGCACGCGGGGCGGTGACGACGCGAGCGCCCGCCAGCTGTGCCCGCCAGCAGAGGTCGACATCCTCCCCGCCCTCGCTGATCTCGGCGTCGAAACCCCCCACCGCCGCGAACAGGTCCACCCTCGACAGCAGACAGGCGCTCGGCACGGCGAAGACCTCGCGCGCCTCGTCGTGCTGGGACTGGTCGAGCTCGCCCTCCTGGATGCGGGGCACGGAGGCGCCGAATCGACTGACGCCGAGACCGATCTGCAGGAGGCGGTCGGGGGCGTCCCAGTCGACGAGTTTGGGGCCGACGATGCCGGCGTTCGATCGGAACGCCTCCTCAACCATGAGGCGAACGCAGCCAGGCGCCAGGGCGACATCGTCATGGCAGAAGAGGAAGAAGCTGGCACCTTCGATGCCGACGAGCACGTCATTGGCGGCGGCGGCGAACGATCCGGCCTCCGGGCGGCGTCGAACGAAGGCGCTGGGCATGACACCCGCAACTCGGTTGGTCACGCCGTCGGAGGTCCCGGTGTCGATGACAAGGACATCCAGGCTGGGGTAGTCCTGCTGCCCGAGCGACTCGAGACATGGTTCCAACCAGGTGTCGGCCTCAGCGGTGACGACCACGGCGACGACCGGTGGCACGTACTCCTCCGGCATCAGCCCCGCAGGCTACTCCGCCTGAAGTGCTTGCAACAGTTAGCGGACTGTGTTACAGTAGTACGCAGATAGAGGAGCGGTTTCCCGGAAGGGTGACGAGCTTCCCGAGCCTCCTAGGGAGGCGCCGACCGGAGGTCGGCGTCGAGAAAGAAGGAGGGTGCAAATGCCCGGTATCAAAGCTGATCTGCGCAAGACCAGGAACGACGTGAGCAAGACGGCCGACGACCTCACCAAGATTGCGCAAGATGCCGCCTACGTGGCGATTGGCTTGGGCGTCCTCGGCTTCCAGAAAGCACAGGTGCGCCGTCGAGAGCTGCGCAAACAGCTCGAGGAACTGCAGCTCGGCCGCGTGGGCCGTCGGGGCCGTGGGCCCGTGAGCGATTACCGCAAGGAGATCGCCAAGGCGATGAAGGAGTTCGACAAGACCGTCGGCCAGCTCATCGAGCGGTGGGACGCCAGGGTCGACCCCGTCTCCGAGCGCCTGCCGGCAGGTGCGCAAGCAGCCATCCAGCAGGCGAGGGAGGCTCGCGACCAGCTACGCGGCTACCTGACGTCGCTCGCGGCCTGATCCCCGCAGATCGGGGATCCGGCGGATCCCATCCCCGCGGCGGCGAGGTTCGCCGGCTGAGCGGTAGTTTCGCCCGGCGGCTCGCATGAGCGATCCGGTCGCTCCCCCTCTTCGGCCGGATTGCCGCACCGCCGGCCTGCACGAGGCCCGCCTTCTCCGCCCCCCTCGGAGGAGGCGGGTCTCGCCGCGCCACGGGGCGACCGTGCGATCGGACCGCGTGATCGATCAGCTCTGCCTTGCCCGCTGCGTGCGCCAATGGTCGAACATGTCCGCCAGCGTCTCGTCAAAGGGGATCCGCGGGGCCCAACCGGTGACGGATCGGAGGCGAGCGGCGTCGCCCACGAACACTGGCACGTCGACCGGCCGGAAGAGGGCGGGGTCGGGCACGAGCTCGATGGGCACGTTGGCGAGGGCGCACAGGCGGCGGGCCACCTCGGCGATCGTGATCGCCCTGCCTGTGGCGACGTTGTAGACGTCTCCTGCCAGGGCGCTGTTGTCGAGGGCGGTGGCGGCGAGGAGCCGGTAGGCACGCACGACGTCGCGAACATCGGTGAAATCCCTGGCAGCGTTCAGGTTGCCGACCCGCACCTCGCCGCCGCCCTCGCCCTCGGCGCGGGCGATGCGCTCGGCCAGAGCCGAAACGACGAAGTCGGACGACTGCCCGGGCCCGACATGGTTGAAGGGCCGCACGCGGACGGTGCGCACACCCCGCCCGAGCCAGGCCTGCAGCGCCAGGTACTCGGCGGCGACCTTGCTCACGGCGTACGGCGTCACCGGTCGCAGCTCCGCGCTCTCGGTCAGCGGGGCGTCACCGACCGCCTGGCCGTAGACCTCGGCCGAGCTCACGACGATGACGACGGGCGGTCTCGTGCAGCGAGACGCCGCCTCGAGCACCTGCAAGGTGCCGAGGGCGTTCACCTGGAACGTCCGCGCCGGATCCGCCCATGACCGCCCGACGTGAGCCAGCGCGGCCAGATGGTAGATGACGTCGGGAGCGACCGGAACGACCGCAGCGGTGAGGGCCTCGCCGTCGGTCACGTCGACTTCGGAATCCGTCAGGACGACCTCGTCCCCCTCGCCCTCGAGGTGGGCTCCCAGCCACCTCCCGACGAAACCCGATCCCCCGGTGACGTATGCCCGCACCTCCCCACCCTACCGGTGGCTCGCGGGAGGGCTCGTGAGCCGTCCGAGCCTCACCTCGCCGCCGCCTCGTACGCCTCGAGGTGAACGGCGGCCGTGCGCTCCCAGGTGAAGGCGGCGGCGCGCTCGAGGCCCTCGGCGCGCCGGCGCGCCAGCTCGGGCCCGCCCGCCAAGAGCGCCGCTTCGAGGGCGGCGGCCAAGGCGACGGCGTCGCCCGCCGGCGCCGTCCATGCAGCCGGCCCAGCAACCTCCGCCATGGCGGTCCCCGACGTCGTGACGAGGGGAGCGCCGCAGGCGAGCGCCTCGAGGGCCGGGAGGCCGAAACCCTCCTCGAAGGAGGGGTAAGCGACCACCCGCGCCCGGCGGAGCAGGGCGGGCACGGCGTCGTCATCGACATAGCCGAGGCGGCGAACCCGCCCCTGGTGGCGACTGGCGGCGATGGCGCGCGTCACCTCGGCCGCCCCCCAGCCATCGATGCCCGCGAGAACGAGCTCGAGATCCTTGTGCTCCTCCGCGAGGCGGTCGAAGGCCTCCACGAGCGGGACAGTGCCCTTGCGGGGCTCGATCGTGGCGAGCTGGAAGAGGTAGTCGAGATCGGGCGGGCACCCGTAGCGCGCGAGGGCGGCGGCGTCGGACCCGTCCTCCCCATCCGCCGGGCGGAAGCGCGCGTGGTCGACACCGTGCGGGGCGACGAAGACAGCCCCCTTCGGTGAGAGCAGGGCGCCCAGACGCTCGGCCGTCGTGTCACTCACGCAGATGATCACGTCCGCCTCGCTCGCTGCGCGACGGATGGCGCGCTGGAAGAACCTGACCTTCGAGGTGACATGCCACTCCGGATGATCGAAGAAGGTGAGGTCGTGAACCGTGACAACCGAGCCGATGGAGCCGAGCCCGTGCGGGAACGTGTAGTGAGGACCGTGATGGACGGCGATGGCAGGATCCCGCAGGTGGCCGATGACGGGGCCGAGCCGCCACTGCTCGTACGCCACGCGCAAGGGCCGGGGCGTCCAGACGGTGTCGACGAGACGGGCGGACGGCGCCAGCGCCCGCCAACGGTCGGTGTCGCCGTGGCGGCAGACGAGGCTGAGGGCGACGCCGCCCGACTTTCCGAGGGCTCGGACGAGCTCGACGACGTAGCGGCCGGCACCGGCAGGACTGTCGGGGATGGCGCTCACGTCGAGGCTCGTCGCGAGCGGTGCCATCAGCCGGCGACCTCCGCCCACCACTGCAGATGGCGCCGAGCGGCCGCTTCCCACGTACGCTCGCGGACGCTGGGCGGGCCGGCTCGGGCCAGCTCCGCCCGGCGGCTGTCGTCGGTCGCGAGCTCCCCGAGGGCGCGAGCGATCTCGGCCGTCTCGCCGGCGTCGACGACCACCGCCGGGCTGGCGTGCTCGACGATGCTCGGCACCGCAGAGCTCACGAGCAAGGGCGCTCCGGCCGCCAGGGCCTCGACGGCGGGCAGTCCGAAACCCTCCGCCATCGGTACGTAGGCCACGAGCCGGGCGCCGGCGTACAGAGCGCTCAGGACGGCCTCGTCCACCCTCCCGACCATGATCACCCCCTGGCCGGGGAGGAGCTCGGGCCCCCAACCGGTCGGGCCGACCACGAGCAGCGGCCACGGCTCGGGCAGCCCCTTGCGTACCTGCCGGTACGCCTCCAGGAGGCGTCGGAGGTTCTTGCGCGGCTCGAGCGTGCCGACGGTGAGCAGGTACTCACCTGTCACCCCGAGGCGAGCGAGCAGGCGGCGGCCCGCCTCGGCGTCGGGCGCGGCGAGGTGGTCGCAGCCCTCGGGGATGACCTCGATGCGCTCGGCGTCCAGCTCGACGGACGCCTGCCGCAGCTGCTCGGCGACGAGGCGGGACGGGACGGCGACGCCCCTGGCGGTGCGGGCGGCGCGGCGGAGGGCGGCCTCGTGCCAGGCGAGCCCGCGCGCAGGGTAGGTCTCCGGCAGCTGGCGCCAGCCGACGTCGTGGACCATGACGGTGAGCGGCGTCGCCCCCGTGGGCGGTGCTGCGAGAGAGACGGAGTGGACGAGGGCACGCCGCCCGGGGCGGTCGGCGTGGTCGAGGCGGAGGCGGCCCCGGTCCCACAGCCGCGTGATGATCTGATCGGGGACATCCTCGAGGTGGGGCAGGCGGCCGGCAGCGGCCAGCAGCGGTCCCCCCACGGCTTGGAGAGGAAAAGGGAAGCGCTCGAGCGGGTCGTGGCCCCCTCGCCCGGCGAGCGGGCCGGCCACGATCGTCACGTCCGGCCTCGGGCTGAGGGCGGACAGGCCCCCGAGGAGCCCCGTGGCGTAAGTGCCGATGCCGCCGGGCAGGCGGCGACGGAGCTGCTCGGCGACTACGGCCACGCGGAGATTGGCGGAGGCGCCGCCCGGCGCCGGGTCAGCCACGCGCCGGCGCCTCGTGGGCGGCGGCTGCCGCCGCCTCGAAGTACAGGCTGACCATCGCCTCCGCCGTGGCCGCCCAGGAGTACCGCCCCACCTGGGCGTGACCCTTCCTCACGAGGTCGGCGCGCAGCACCTCGTCCTCGAGGACTTGCTCGAGCGCCCCGGCGAGGGCGGCGACGTCGCCCACGGGCACGACGACGGCGCCGTCCCCGACGACCTCGGGCACGGCCCCGCCGGCGGTTGCCACCACAGGCACGCCGGCGGCCATCGCCTCGAGGGGCGGGAAACCGAAGCCCTCGTAGAGGGAGGGATAGGCGAGCGCCCGGGCGCCGGCGAGGAGGGACGAGCGCACCGGGTCCTCGACGTAGCCGAGGCGAACGACGCGATCGGCCAGGCCGGTGGCCGCCACCGCCGCGTCGAGGGCGGCGCTCCCCCGGCCCTCTGCGCCCGCGACGACGAGGCGGAGCCCGCTGTGGGCGCCCGCCAGGGCCGCGAACGCCTTGACGAGCGTCGGGTAGTCCTTGCGCGGTTCGATCGTCGAGATGGCGAGCACGTACGGCCCTTCCACGAGGGCTGGACCCGGCGGCGGCACCGGCGGTGGGACACCGTAGGGGATCACCCGCACGCTCTCGAGGCGGACGCCGAGCAGCTCGCTCAGCTCCCCGGCGACCTGGTGCGAGGCCGTGTGGACGAAGGCCCCTCGCCGCACTGCCTGCTGCACCAGTCGCGGGTAGGACCGCGTGGCCGGCGCGCACAGCCCGGGGTACTTCCAGGGAGTTACGTCATTGACCGTGACGACAGTGGCAACGCCCCTCGGAGGCGGGACGACGAAGTTCGTCCCGTGCACGACCGCGACGGGTCCCGCCACGAAGTCGGCCGTGGGTATGCCGAGATAGCGCCATGCCCCGTGCAGCAACCGGGTGGGGACGGCCAACGGGCGAAAGGGCACGCCCGGAGGCAGCCGCTCGCGAATGCCCGCGGCCTTGCGGGCGACGGCGAACGCCCTCACGTCCACGTCCGCACGGGCGACGAGGGACCGCAGCAGCTGGTCGCAGCAGACGCCCACGCCCGTCGGCGGGCCTGCGAGGGGCAGCACGTCGAGCGCCACGCGCAGCGGTTCCCGTTCGCTCACCTCGCTCATCGGAACAAGTCCTCACCATAGGAGCGGACGACCTTCTCGCGCACCGAACCGGGACCGAAGACGGACGGATGGAGCCCGCGCACGACGGCGGCGGGCACGCCGGCAGCCTTGCCCATGACGAGCTCGGCCGCCCCGGCGATCTCGTCCACCACGCAGATCTCCGTGGCAACGAGCGTGCGACCCATGGCATCGGGCGTGCCCCGCAGGTCGACGATCCCGCGCAGGCCCGCGCTGCCGATGGCGACGTCGGTGACCCCTCGCCGCCAGGCGCGGCCGAAGGTGTCCGAGACGATGACGCCGAGCTCGCGGTGTGTCCTGGCTCGCAAGGCGTCGCGGATGCGCCGGGCGGAGCGGTCAGGATCGAGCGGCAGGAGGGCGGCATGGCCCTCGGCCATGTTCGAGAGGTCCACGCCGGAGTTGGCGCAGACGAAGCCGTGGCGGGTTTCGGTGATGACGAGCTCGCCACGGCGCCGAAGCACCCGGACCGCCTCCCTCTCGGCGAGCTCCCGGCGGGCCTCGGCGTCCGCCGGATCGACGGCGACGACGCGACCTTCGGCCTTGGAGACGATCTTCTGGGTGACGACGACCACGTCGCCGTCCAGGAGCGCCGTCGCCGCGGCGATCATCCCGGCGAGGTCGTCCCCCGGGCCCACCTCCGGCAGGCCGGTGACGGGCAAGATGGCAAGCGGGGTCGGTGCGTCCACGTCCGGATTCTGCCGCAGGTCGCCGGAGTGGGTCGCGGGAGCTAGCCGGCGACCGGGATCCGGTCGGTGTCAGGGCCGCCCGATGAAAGGACCGTGCGGGCGAGGGCGGCGGCAATGCCGGGGGTGCCCATCACCGTCGGCGTGACGACGCAGCGCATGCCGCACGCCTCGACGCCGGGCACCTGGTCGGAGTCGGCGGCGTCTATCACGAGGGTCCCGCAGACCTCGGCCATCCATCGCGCCACGCCGGCCGCCGTCGCCTCACCGCCGAGCTCGACGAGCAGGCGGTCCGCCGGGCCCTTGAGAGCGGCCCCGGCGACGATCGGGGAGACGCCGACGACGTGTGCCCGCCGCGACCCGAGGAGGGCTCGAACCCCGGGGACCGACAGGATCGGATCGATCGACACGACCGGGTTCGAAGGGGCGATGACGATGATGCTCGCCGCCGCCAGGGACTCGAGCACGCCGGGGGCCGGCGACGCCTGCTCGGCGCCGCTGAAACGGACGCCACGCACCGCCACGGAGTGCCGCAGCCGCACGAAGTAGTCCTGGAAACCGACTTCACCTCCGTCTGCCAGCCGCAGCACGGTGCGCACGGGATCGTCGGACATGGGCAGGAGGACGAGGCCGAGGCCGAAGGCTCGCGCCAGCTCAGCGGTCACCTCGGAGAGGCTCGCCCCCGCGCGCAGGCGGCCGGTCCGGTACAGGTGGGTGGCGAGGTCGCGGTTGCCGAGGCGGAACCAGGTGTCGCCCCCGAGCGCTTCGAGGGCTTGCATCGTCGTGAAGTCGTCGCCGGCAAAGCCCCAACCCGTGACCGGGTTGACGCGTCCCGAGAGCGTGTAGGTGATCGTGTCGAGATCCGGGCTGATGCACAGGCCGTGCAGCTCCGTGTCGTCACCGGTGTTCACGACGGCCACGACGTCGCCCGGGTCGACGACCTGGAGCAACCCCGAGAGGAAGCGGGCGGCCCCCACCCCGCCGCACAGGACGGCGATCATTCGGGCTGCCGGGGATCAGCGGGCGCGCTCACGGTGCTCCTCGAGGACGCGCCCGACGCCTTCGCTGAGCGGCGTCCACGGCTTCCAGCCGAGATGGATGCCGGCCCGGTCGGGGTCGAGGGCACTGCGCCGGATGTCGCCGGGGCGCTCGGGGCCGTGGCGAGGGGGCGCCGTGACCCCAGCGGCGGCGGCCATGCAGCCATAGAGCTCCGCCGTCGAGGTCTCCACACCGGTGCCGATGTTGAGCACGAGGCCGCCGCCCCGCCTGGCGGCTCGCGCGAAGGCGTCCACGACATCGTCGACGTACACGTAATCGCGCGTGTGGCTGCCGTCGCCGAAGATGACGCACGGCTCGCCCGCCACCAGATGGCTGGCGAAGATCGCCACGACACCGGCCTCGCCGTGCGGATCCTGACGGGGGCCGTACACGTTGGCAAGAGCGAGGGCGGTGAACTCCATCCCGTGGAGGGAACGGTAGACGACGAGGTAGTCGATGGCAGCCTTCTTGGAGACGCCGTAGGGCGACAGGGGGCCGTGAGGGGCGTGCTCGGCAACGGGCAGGTCAGCCGGATCGACGTCGCCGTAGAGGGTGCCGCCGCTGGCGGCATAGACGATCTTGCGGGTTTTGGCTGCCCTGGCTGCCTCGAGGAGGCGGAGGCTGCCGAGCACGTTCACTTCGGCGTCGAAGATGGGCCGTGCCACCGACACCGATACGGAGATCTGCGCCGCCAGGTGGAAGATCACTTCCGGCGGACGGTGGAGGACGAGGTCGGTGAGGGCTTCATCCCGGATGTCGAGCTGCGTGAAGCGAAACGCCCCGCCCGAGGTCCGCGCCTCTGCCAGGTTTGCGAGCGAGCCGGTCGACAGGTCGTCGACGACGTCGACCTCGTGGCCCTCGGCGAGGAGGCGATCGACGAGCGCCGAGCCGATGAACCCGGCTCCTCCGGTGACAAGCATGCGGCTCATTGCGGGTACCGCGCCGCTCTGAAGAGGCTGCCCGCCGGCACCTGCACACCCCCGCGAACCACGGTCATGGCCTCGAGGCGGCTGGAAGGCCCGAGCGTCGTGCCCGGCCCGACGATGCTGTCGGTGACCGTGCAGCCCTCCCCGACGACGGCTGCGGGCAGCAGGGCCGAGCGCGCCACGTGCGAACCGGCGAGCACTCTCGCCCGGGCGCCGATGACGGAGTCGGTGACGGACGCGCCCGTTGCCACGTAGGCGCCCTCTCCGAGGTAGCTCACGCCCGAAAGCAGGCCGTCGACGGTGGCGCCTGCAGCGACGAAGACCCCCGTGGCCACTTCGGGTGCCCTCGGGCGGGAGGTTGGGGCCCGCAGCCCGTGGAGGATGTCGAGCTGTGCCTGCAGGTAGTTCTGCGGCGTGCCGGCGTCGAGCCAGTAGTCGTCGGAGGCCATGGCGAAGAGCGTTCCCTCCGCGACGAGGGCAGGGAACGTCTCCCGCTCGATGGAAACGGGCCGTCCCGGTTCGATGAGGTCGAGCACCCCTGGCTCGAGGACGTACGTGCCTGCGTTGATGAGATTGGTGGGGGCGGTACCGGGAGGGGGTTTCTCGACGAAGGCGCTCACTCGGCCTTCGCTGTCGGTGGGCACGACCCCGAACGCCGAGGGGTTGTCGACGGGAGTGAGGTGGATCGATGCCTCCGCCTCGTGCTTGACGTGGAACTCGACGAGCGAGGAGATGTCCAGGTCCGTGAGGACGTCGCCGTTGAGGACGAGGAACGTCCCTTCCACCCCGGCCTTGTCGGCGGCGAAGCGAACGGCCCCTGCCGTGTCGAGCGGCTCGGGCTCGACGGCGTACACGAGCTCGACCCCGTCGATGGCCCCGGACGGGAAGGCCTCCATGAAAGCGTCCGGCCGGTAGCCGAGCGAGAGGACCGCACGGCGCATGCCGCCACGGGCGAGCCAGCCGACGACGTGCTCGACGAGGGTGCGGTCGAGGACGGGGAGCATCTGTTTCGGGACGTCGTAGGTGAGCGGTCGAAGCCGCGTTCCCTCGCCGCCCACCAGCACGATGACGTCCATCAGGCCTCGCTCCGGCGGTCGAGAACGATCTGGCCGTGCAGGCCTACGACGTCGACGAGGTTGTCGATGAGGACGCCGACTTCTTCTTTTTCTTGGCGACCGTCGTAGTCGTCGTCGACGAGGTCGATGTAGTCGCCGGCAGCGTCGTCGTGACGACGCCCGCGGGGTCCTCGAGGAGGAACGTCTTGATGGCGGCGACGTCAGCCGCCGGCGGTCGGGGGATCGTGGTCCCCTTCGGGATGAAGGCGATCGTGATCAGCTCGCCGTTCTCGAGGAGGATGCCGTCGGCGGCCGAGGCCGGCACGACCGTCCCCTTCGTCGAAGCCGGCGACTTCCACGTCTCGACCACGGTCTCACCGGGCTTGGAGCCACTGCACTTCGTCACGCCGTCCTTGAAATCGCGAGTCGGGCCGGGCTTGGTGAGCACG
>Ga0187781_10002612_pt1 | contig 13649 bp, 11 predicted proteins | sample 0715_SJ02_MP02_2_FD_132447 | JGI IMG/M metagenome (GOLD analysis project Ga0187781, IMG submission 132447) | Tropical peat soil microbial communities from peatlands in Department of Meta, Colombia - 0715_SJ02_MP02_20_MG | ecosystem: Environmental > Terrestrial > Soil > Wetlands > Peat | place...
AACAGGACACCTCGTTCGGTGAGGCGTCTTCACGGACATAGGCCACTGATCCCAACCGTCGAGAGACGCTCCGGATCAGGACACCTCTCCCCGGCCCAAGGGGTGAGGCCAAGTGGCTGGCGGTCGGTACACCGCAGTACGCCGTGGAGTGCCAAAGCTCTTACGAGAGAGGTGCGGCCGGATTATCCCGCTCCGGCCGTGTGTTTCCTCAAGTGTCACGGAGCAGTGCCTTAATGGCACCTGCGGCCTGGCGCCCCCGTGCGTCGCGACAGAAGGGAGGCACGCGATGGACTCTGATAGTCCGGGCCGAAGTTGGCCCTCCTCGCTGCTGTCCCATTTTGTTCCGGCACACGCCAGGCCCTGAAGGTTCTCCCGCTGAACTGAGCTAATCCGAAACCCACGACCGCTCCTGCCCGAGCCGGGCCGGTCCGGTGTGGCTTGTCCGTGGCCTTCAGGCGTGTGCCCCTGATTCCGTCAGATCTGATGACGTGAAAGGGGTGTTCACCATGGCCACCATTTCCCGTACCGTTCGCACCGCCGCGCCGACCGCGCCGCGCCGGACCGCCGTCCTCGACGACGCGCACGTGGGCGACATCCGCGGCGCGCTCGGCACGATCGCGGTCGACGACTTCGCTCCGCGCACCGGCTTGTCCGCCAAGCTGAAGACGCTGCTGGCCATCGTGGGCCCCGGCCTGATCGTGATGGTCGGCGACAACGACGCCGGCGCGTTCTCCACCTACGGGCAGGCCGGGCAGAACTACGGCACCCGGCTGCTGTGGACCTTGCTGCTCCTGGTTCCTGTGCTGTACGTGAACCAGGAGATGGTGCTGCGGCTCGGCGCGGTCACCGGGGTCGGGCACGCCCGGCTGATCCTGGAGCGGTTCGGCAAGTTCTGGGGCGCGTTCTCTGTCATCGACCTGTTCATCCTCAACGCGCTGACCATCGTCACCGAGTTCATCGGGATCACGCTGGCGGCCGGCTACCTGGGCGTGCCGAAGCTGGTCGCGGTGCTGTTCGCCGCCGGGGTGATCATCGCGGCGGCGTTCACCGGCAGCTTCCGCCGGTTCGAGCGGATCGCGGTGGCGTTCTGCGCCGGGTCGCTGCTGCTTATCCCGCTGTTCCTGCTGGCCCACCCGTCCGGGGCCTCGATGGCCCACGGGTTCGTCGTACCCGGGCTGCCCGGCGGGTCGGGGCAGATGGCTACCGTCATGCTGCTGATCATCGGCATCGTCGGCACCACGGTCGCGCCGTGGCAGCTGTTCTTCCAGCAGTCCTACGTGATCGACAAGCGGATCACCCCGCGGTTCATGCGCTACGAGAAGGCCGACCTGTGGATCGGCATCGTGATCGTGGTCATCGGCGGCGCGGCCCTGATGGGCGCGACCGCGGCCGCGTTCGCCGGGACAAAGGGCTTCGGCAACTTCACCGATTCTGCCGGGCTGGCCCACGGCATTGCCGCCTACGCAGGCCGGGCGGCCGGCGTGATCTTCGCCATCGCTCTGCTCGACGCGGCCATCATCGGCGCGTTCGCGGTCTCGCTGTCCAGCGCGTACGCGATCGGCGACGTGCTCGGCCTCAAGCACTCGCTGCACCGTGGGTTCAAGCAGGCCAAGGGCTTCTACGTCGTATACGCCGCACTGATCGGCGGGGCCGCGGCCATCGTGCTGATCCCCGGTTCGCCGCTGGGCCTGCTCACCGTGGGCGTGCAGGTGCTGGCCGGGGTGCTGCTGCCGAGCGCCACGGTGTTCCTGCTGCTGCTGTGCAACGACCGCGCGGTGCTCGGCCCGTGGGTCAATGGCCGCCGTACCAACCTGTTCACCTCGGGCGTGATCGCGGTGCTGATCACGCTGTCTGTCGTGCTGACCGCCGCGGTGCTGTTCCCAGCGATCACCGGCCGGCAGATCGTGGAGATCGTCGTGGTCTGCGTGGCGGCCTCACTTCTCGCGGGCGCGTGGGTGCTGGCCCGGGCGCGGCGGGCGGTCGGCGGGGTCCCTGTCGACCGGAGCGGCCGGGAGAACTGGCGGATGCCGCCGCTGGCCGTGCTGTCCAAGCCGGTCCTGTCCACCGGGCGCAAGGTCGGCCTGACCGCGCTGCGGGCCTATCTGGCGATCGCGATGATCCTGGTCATCGTCAAGATCATCCAGATGGCCATCGGGCACTGAGGGACGAGGTGGCCCGGAAGTCGCGCTAGGGCTTGCGGGCCACCCCGGCGCAGGCCATCTCCAGGACGGGATGGTCGCGGATGGCCGACGGCTCCCGCCTGGTCTCAGCCGCGGTCCCGGCCTGGCCGCGGCGGGAGCGGATGCGATTGGATGACCTCGTGGACGCGGACGTGATCGTGGTGGGCGCCGGTCTGGCGGGACTGGCCGCCGCCGCGGAGCTGGCGAGCGCCGGGCGGCGCGTGCTGCTGCTTGACCAGGAGCCTGAGTCGAACCTGGGCGGCCAGGCGTTCTGGTCGTTCGGCGGTCTGTTCCTGGTGGACTCATTCGAGCAGCGCCGGATGGGGATCAAGGACTCTCGCGAGCTGGCCTGGCAGGACTGGACGGGCAGCGCGTACTTCGACCGCGGCATCGACGACCCGGCCGGGGAGGACTACTGGGCCTACCGGTGGGCGCAGGCCTACGTCGACTTCGCCGCCGGGGAAAAGCGCTCCTGGCTGCACAAGATGGGGATCCGCTGGTTCCCGCTGGTGGGCTGGGCCGAGCGGGGCGGTTACCTGGCCGACGGGCACGGCAACTCGGTGCCGCGTTTCCACGTCACCTGGGGTACCGGGCCCGGGGTGGTGGCGCCGTTCGAGCGGCGGGTCCGGGACGCGGCGGCAGCCGGCCTGGTCGGCTTCCGGTTCCGGCATCGGGTGGACGAGCTCACCGTCACCGGCGGGTCCGTCGACGGCGTGCGCGGGACGGTCCTGGAGCCCAGCGACGCGGCCCGCGGAACGCGCAGCTCCCGCACCGAGGTCGGCCGGTTCGAACTGCACGCGCCGGCCGTCATCGTGACGTCCGGCGGCATCGGCGGCAACTTCGAGCTGATCCGGCAGAACTGGCCGGACCGGCTCGGACCGCCGCCTGAGCGGATGATCAGCGGGGTACCCGAGCACGTCGACGGGCGGATGCTGGCCATCGCGGAACGGGCGGGCGGGCGGCTGGTCAACCGGGACCGGATGTGGCACTACACCGAGGGCATCGAGAACTGGAATCCGATCTGGGCACGGCACGGCATCAGGATCTTGCCCGGGCCCTCGTCGCTGTGGTTCGACGCCCGCGGACAGCGGTTCCCGGCGCCGAACTTCCCGGGCTTCGACACGCTGGGCGCGCTGGCTGCCATCCGTGCGAGCGGCTATGACTACTCATGGTTCGTGCTCACCGAGAAGATCATCGAGAAGGAGTTCGCGCTGTCCGGCTCGGAGCAGAACCCCGACCTGACCGGCAAGGACATCCGGCTCATCCTGTCACGGGTCCGGCCCGGCGCCCCCGCCCCGGTGCAGGCGTTCAAGCAGCGCGGGGCCGACTTCGTGGTCGCCAGGACCCTGCCCGAGCTGGTCGCGGGCATGAACAAGCTGACCGGCGAGCCGCTGATCAACCTGGCCGACCTCGAGCGGCAGATCGTTGCGCGCGACCGGGAGATCGGGAACCCATTCACCAAGGACCTGCAGGTCATGGCGATCCGCAACGCTCGCCGTTTCCGCGGCGACCGGCTAGCCCGGACCGCCGCACCGCACCGGATCCTCGATCCCAAGGCCGGCCCGCTGATCGCGGTCCGGCTCAACATCTTGACCCGCAAGACGCTGGGCGGGCTACAGACCGACCTGTCCGGCCGCGTGCTCAGCCGGGTCAGGCCCGGCCACCCGGTACCCGGCCTGTTCGCCGCCGGGGAGGTGGCCGGATTCGGCGGCGGCGGGATGCACGGCTACCGGTCGCTGGAAGGATCCTTCCTGGGCGGCTGCCTGTTCAGCGGCCGTCAGGCGGGCCGCGCCGTGGCCCGCGAGACGGCCTTCTGACACCTAGCGCGGCTGCTCGGGGCCTTCCCATCGGGGAACCTGCTGCGTGGGCGGTTCCGAACCGCCCTGCGGAGGCTGGTTCCAGCCGCCGCCCTGCGGCGGTTGTTGGTAACCGCCCGGGGGCGGCGGGTTCCAGCCGCCGCTCTGAGGTGGTGGCGGGTAGCCACCCTGGGGTGGCGGGTAGCCACCCTGGGGCGGCTGGGCGAACCCGCCGTCTTGCGAGGACTGCTGATACTCCCCGTACGGGCCGCCGCCCGTGGGCGCCGAGCTGCCGACCAGCCGGTAGTAGACGAGCGTGACGACGATAGCGAGGAACGGGGAGATCAAGGTGCCCGAGATGACCGAACTCAGGCCGGAGCCGAGCACGTGCGGCAGGGCCAGGAAGACGACGCCGAGCACGATGTTCACCACGAGCATGATGATGTAGACCAGCACCAGCGTCCAGAACACGTGCCACCCGCGGCCGCGGACCAACTCACGGCTGCGCCCGAACGACGCCAGCGCCCCGGACCGCTCGATGATGATGACCGGCACGAACACGGCCCAGATGGTGATCAGGAACAAGCCGGGCACGATAAGCAGGAGCAGCCCGATGGTGATGGCGATGCCGGCCAGGATCGAGGCCAGGGCGACGGATCCGAGGAAGGGCAGGGCCTCGTTCACGGTCTGGCCGATGGACAGGTCGGCCCGGCCGTCCCGTATGTCCTGCACCGCCTTGACCAGCGTCGCCTGAAGCAGGAAGGCGGCGACTATGGACACGAGCGAGCCGAGCAGGATGCCGAAGGTACCGCCCGCCAGCGCGAGCAGCGCGGTGATGATCGCGGCGATCAGGTAGATGACAAAGGCGATCGCTAGGAGGTGCTTGGCGAACGTCTTGTACATCCGCCATGCTTCGTCAAGAACTCCCGACAGTGGGTTCATGGCCGTGATGGTACCGGCCGGAACCTGCAGATGGCGGACGAGCGGGGACCTAAATTGCGGTGGCCCGGCCTAGGGCCGGGTCATGCCGTACCGCGTGGCGAGGTTCTCGGCGGTCTCGATCATCCCGGAGATCTTGCCGGACCTCCATTCCGGCTGCGACCGATCCCGGCCCCGGTCGATACGGTCGTAGAGGACCTGGTTCCCGGACCTCGCGCCCCAGCGGACCGAGGTCGTGTAGTGCGCGGCGTTGCTCATGGAATCGGCCCCGCCGACCAGCACGATATTGACGGCCCGGCGCGTGCTCATCGCGCGTACCTCGCCTTGAGCTCGGATTTCATCAGCTTGCCTGCCTCGCTGCGCGGCAGCTCGTCGACGAAGCGCACGGTCCGGGGCGCCTTGAAGCCGGCGATCTTCGACTTCACAAACGCGATGATCTCCTGCTCGAGCTCGGGTCCGGGCACCGCGCCCGCGGCGGGCTGGACGAAGGCGGCGACCGACTCCCCCATCTCCGGGTCGGGGACGCCGATGACCGCGACGTCGTAGACTGCCGGGTGGAGCGCGAGCACGTTCTCGGTCTCCTGCGGGTAGATGTTGACCCCGCCGGAGATGATCGTGAACGCCTTGCGGTCGGTGAGGAACAGGAAAGCGTCCTCGTCGAGGTAGCCGACATCGCCCAGGGTGGTCCAGGCCGGGTGATCCGGGTGCTGCGAGGCCCGCGTCTTGGCCGGGTCGTTGTGGTAGGTGAACGGGACCTCGTCGCGCTCGAAATAGACGCCGCCGGTCTGGCCCGCGGGCAGTTCGGTGCCGTCCTCGGCGCAGATCCGCACCGTGCCAAAGATGGCGCGGCCGACGGTGCCCGGCCTGGTGAGCCAGGTGGCGCTGTCGATGACGGTCATGCCGTTGCCCTCGGTACCCGCGTAGTACTCCAGCAGGATGGGGCCCCACCACTCGATCATCTTCTGCTTGACCTCGACCGGGCAGGGCGCCGCGGCGTGGATCGCGACCCGCAGGCTGTCAGTGTCGTAGCGGTCGCGGGCCTCGGCCGGGAGCTGCAGCATCCGGACGAACATGGTCGGCACGAACTGCGCGTGCGTGGCGCGGTGGTCCTGTATGGCCCGCAGGGACTGCTCGGCGTCGAACCGCTTCATCATGACCACGGTGCCGCCGAGGGCCTGGACCGCGCCGCAGCAGCGAAGCGGTGCCGCGTGGTAGATCGGCCCGGGCGACAGGTAGATCGTGTCCCGGGAGAAGCCGAAGGCCAGGCGGCCTAGCTCGGTTAGGGCATCGCCGGGCGCGTCGGCCAGCGGGGTGTCCGGGGCGGCCGCGATCGTCTCCTCGTAGCTGTCGTAGCCGGGGATCACGCCGCCGAAGGCCAGCCGCAGCTTGACCGCCGGGGTCAGGTCGGTGAGCGCCGTCGCGGTCCCGGCCTGCTCGGCGGACACGATCAGCGCGGCGGCGCCGCTGTCGCTGACGATGTAGGCGGCCTCGTCCGGCTTGAGCCGGTAGTTGACGGCCGTGATGTACAGGCCGGAGCGCAGCGCGGCCCAGAAGACCTCCAGGGCGCGCAGGCTGTTCTCGGTCAGCAGCGCCACCACGTCGCCGGGCCGCAGCCCGACCTCGTGCAGCACGTGTGCCAGCTGCGCCGAGCGCCGTTCAAGGTCGCCGTAGCTGATCGTCTCGCCGGTCCCGGCCATGACCGCGGCGATCCGGTCCGGGGCTTCGGCTGCGTACGTGCCTGGGTACATGGTCGCCGTCCTCCGCGCGTCGCGGGCCCATGGTCTGCGCCCATTATGGCTGGCTATCGCCCGATGCTGTCCAGTTCGCCGACCGCGTCCGCCGGAGGACCGGGGACCGGCCCTGCCTTGGTCTTGACGAACAATTGACCGAACGGTTCGTGGCGCGCCTTCCTCATCTGAGTTGAAGATGGTTACGGGGTCAGGCGATGACGGCGATGTACCGCCAGTCCAGGACGTCTCGTGGGGCGGCCCCGGGTCCTTCGCCCCGGTTCCGGCTGTCTCCTGCGCCGGGCCAGCCGAGTCCGCTCGGCATCACGGTGCCGCAGGGCCAGCCGAGCCCGCTATCCACGCCCGGCGCCTCGGCCCGGACCAGGGAGCGCAGGTGGACCAGCCCGCCGCCGCCCGGGAGCGGGTCGACCCGCTCGACCGAGATCGTGCTGCGCAGCGTGTCCCCCTCGTGCACCGGGCCCAGGTGGTCGCAGCCGTGCCAGGCCGCCACCGTGACCAGGGACGGCAGCGACCGGGCCGCCTGAGCCAGCGCCAGCCCGATGGTATGGCCGCCGTAGACGAGCCGCCGTCCGCCGGCGGCCTGCGCGTCGTGGTGCACCGTCGCCACGTTGAGGGTCAGCCGGGCCAGTTCCGGCGCGCCGGAGACCACGTCGCCGCCTGGCACGGCCCAGCTCTGCCCGGCTCGCAGCTCGCCCGGGCGGGGGCCCGCGGCGTGCCGGGCGAACCAGTCCAGCCGCCAGCCGCTGACCAGGCCTTCCTGGGCGTCAGCCGGCTCACCGACCGAGGCCAGCTCGTCGGCGTGCCCGGTCTGCCGGTCCTGGTCGCGCAGCGGGAGCATGGCACAGCGCCAGAAGTCGAGGACCGGCCGCCGGTCCTGATCCGCTGTGGTGATCCGCAGGACCGCAAGGCCCGTGGGCGGGCGGCCCGCGCGCGGCTGGTTCTGCCTCAGCGCGACGACCCGGGTGGAGGTCCGGAGCGTGTCGCCGAGCCGGGGGGCGCGGCGCAGCGCCAGCCCGCGGTAGAAGAGGTTGGCCTTGACGTGCTGCGTGACCACCGTGGACTGCCCGATCGCGACGTCCCAGACCAGGCTGGGCGACGCGAGCGGGGCACCGCCGGTGACCTGGCGGCAGAGCTCGTGGTCGGTGGCCAGCACCAGCCGGTCCCCGGTGATGGCCTGATGCGCCGCGGCCAGCCCGGAGGTCAGCGTGACGCCCGGGGCGCCGCCGAACTCCTGGCCGATGGCCAGCTCGTCGAAGTAGGGCCCCTCGGCGGGCGGAGAATGCATGGTCATGCTCCTCCAGGCGCGGGAGGGGTCTAATTAATGCTAAGTGCCGACCCTCAGGGAGTAGATGGTGAGCAGTCTTTCCGCGGAGGAACGAGCGGTCGTCGACACGGTGGCGGAGTTCGTCGACCGCGACGTGCGCCCGGTGGCCCGCGAGCTCGAGCACGCCAACGAGTACCCGGAGAAGCTGATCGGCCAGATGAGGGCCATGGGTATCTTCGGGCTGGCCATTCCCGAGCCCTACGGTGACGCGCCGGTCTCGACACCGTGTTACGTAGAGATCACCGCCGAGCTGGCTCGGGGCTGGATGACCCTGGCCGGCGCCATGGGCGGGCACACGGTGGTCGCCACGATGCTGCTGCACTTCGGCACCGAGGAGCAGAAGCAGCGCTACCTGCCCCGGATGGCGACCGGCGAGGTCCGGGCGGCGATGGCGCTGACCGAGCCGGGCGGCGGCTCCGATCTGCAGGCCATTACCACGACCGCGCGGCCCCACGGTGACGGGTATCTGGTCAACGGGGCCAAGACCTGGATCACCAACGCGCGTCGCTCCCAGCTGATCGCCCTACTCTGCAAGACCGACCCGGATGCGCGGCCGCGGCATAAGGGCATCAGCATCCTGCTGGTCGAGCACGGCGACGGGCTGGAGGTCTCTCGCGACCTGCCCAAGCTCGGCTACAAGGGCGTGGAGAGCTGCGAGCTTTCCTTCACCGATTACTACGCGCCCGCCAGCTGCCTGCTCGGCGGCGAGCCGGGCCATGGCTTCGCCCAGATGATGAACGGCCTGGAGATCGGCCGCATCAACGTCGCGGCCCGGGCGGTGGGGGTGGCCCAGGCGGCCTTCGACGACGCGCTGCGCTACGCGCAGCAGCGGGAGAGCTTCGGGGTGCCGATCTGGAAGCACCAGGCGATCGGCGGGCTCCTGGCCGACATGGCGACCAAGCTCACCGCGGCCCGGCAGCTGGTACGGTATGCGGCCGAGCGGTACGACGCCGGGCAGCGATGCGACATGGAGGCCGGCATGGCCAAGCTGTTCGCCTCGGAGGCCGCCATGGAGATCGCGCTGAACGCGGTCAGGATCCACGGCGGTTACGGCTACTCGACCGAGTACGACGTCGAGCGCTACTTCCGCGACGCGCCGCTGATGATCGTGGGCGAGGGCACCAACGAGATCCAGCGGAACGTGATAGCGGCGCAGCTGATCTCGCGCGGCGGGCTCGATCGCTGACCCGCGCCGGCTGACCGCCCGAACCCGGTGGTTGTCTGGTGCGTAGAAAATCGGACCTAGCGATCCCAGCTCCGCAGAGGTCGGCTCGAAGTCCGCGAGAACCCGCGAGCGGATCCTGGATGTCGCCGCGCACGTGCTGAGCCGGAAGGGCCACGCGGGCACGCGGCTGAGCGACGTCGTACGGGTGCGTGCGGGGTTCGCGCGACGGGTGAGGTCTGCGGGCCCGCCACGAGATCCTGAGCCAGACCAACCGGAATGACGTCATCGGCGAGCCGATCAGGGAGCTCGAACGCGTCGTGGGCGTGCTTCCTGGTTGAGCGCTGGCACCACGGAACGCCGACGGCAAACGGCCCGGTGGCCCCGAGGTACGTGTCGCCCCAGGTCACCAGTGCAGTAACGGTCCGGCCCACCCGCCCAGTGTGAACCCTGCCCCCGCCTCCGGCGACCGGATATTGCCTGTTTGCGCCAGGAGCGGCGGCTGGGATGCTATGAAGGTCGGCGCGGAGCAACGCAGGGAGAGCACGGTGACAGGACAAATATCAACGGGCGGGATTCATCATCTGCGGCTCACGGTGACGGATGTACAGCGCAGCCGGGAGTTCTACACCAGCCTGCTCGGCTTCCAGATCGCGGCGGAATCACCCCCGTCCGACGATCCGTCCGCGGACGAGGTGTTCAAGATCTTGTTCGGCGGTGTGGTCATGATCCGCGGCAATCTGCTGATGGGGCTGCGGCCGATGGCACCCGCCGCTGACCGCTTCGACCCGGACCGGGTAGGCCTCGATCACCTCAGCTTCGACGTGCCCAGCCGCGAGGACCTGGAGCAGGCGATCCGGCTGTTCGACGGGCGCGGCGTGACCCACGGAGTGATCACCCGCCTGGAAGGGTTCGGCATCGACGTGCTGCCGTTCGAAGACCCGGACGGCATCCAGCTGGAGCTCACCGCGCCGGTGGCCGCGGCCGCCGACGGCGACGGGTGAGCGCAGGGGCGGGGGCTGGCCTAGGATCCGCATCGCCGGTCCTGACGACGCGGTAGCGTTACGTGAGCTGACCGGCGGTGCGTTCCGGCGGACCGGATCGTGCGCCGGGTGCTCCGCGACGCCGCTCGGGCCGATCGGCCGTCACCCCAAGTCGCTGGCCAACTCGCGCGGGGCGCGCATCCGCCAGGCGTCGGTGACAAGCTCGGTCAGCCGCTCGACGTCCACCTCGGCCAGCCGAAGCATGACCAGCGGCCAGCCGTCATAGCCGGGCGTGGTGAAGAAGAGCTTCGGCTCGCCCAGGAGCAGGGCCTGCTTCTCGGCCTCATCACCCACGTACAGCACCGCGATGTCGGTCCGCAGCACCCGGCGCTGGCCAGGCTTGCGCTCAGGGTAGGACCAGACGAAGCCCTTGCCGCCGACCCGGAAATCGAAGCCGTCGCAGTCGATCTCCTCCACGTGCGGCAGGGACAGCGCCAGGCGGCGCACGTCATCGGCGTCGGCCATACCGGCTAGCCCTTGCCGGGGTTGAAGATCTCGCGCGGGTCAAGCGCGCGGCGTACGGCGGACTGCAGCGCGAGCGATCCCGGGTCGAGCTCACGGCGCATGCCTTCGCGCTTGAGGATCCCCACGCCGTGCTCACCGGTCACCGTGCCGCCGAGCGCGATCGCCGCGTCGAGCAGTTCCTCGAACGCCGCCTGGGCCTCGAGCCGGGCGGCGTCGTCGCCGACCGGGGTGACCAGCATCGGGTGCAGGTTGCCGTCGCCGGCGTGGGCGACCGTCGCGATCCGCAGCCCGCGCCGAGCGCCGATCTCGTTCACCTGCTCCAGCATGGCGGGAACCCGGGAGCGCGGGACGCAGACATCCTCGGTGAGCACCGGGCCGAGCCGCTCGAACGCGGGGTAGGCCAGCCGCCGGGCCTCGAACAGCGCCTCGGCCTCGGCGTCATCGGTCGACTGCTCGACCCAGAGGGCCCCGGCGTCGGTCATGGTGGCGGCGATGCCGGCCGCTTCGGCGGCGCCCGACTCCCCCGGGGTGTCGACGCGGGCCAGCAGCAGCGCCGTGGCGTCCGCCTCGATACCCAGGTGCTTCCAATCCTCGACCGCCTCCAGGCAGGCCCGGTCCAGGAGCTCGAGGACCGCCGGGGTCAGCCCGCGGCGCGTGATCTGGGCCACGGCCTGCCCGGACGTGACCAGGTCGGCGAACGCGCCGACGACCGTACGCGGTGTCCCGGCCCGTGCGGGACGCAGCCTCAGGGTCACCTCGGTCACCACGCCGAGCGTGCCCTCGGAGCCGACGAACAGCCCCACCAGGTCGAGCCCGGCCACGCCCTTGGTGGTCCGCCGGCCGAGGCGTACCGCCTCGCCGTAGGCGACGGGCCCGCCGACGACGGCACGCAGGCCCAGCACGTAGTCGCGGGTGACGCCGTACTTCAGGCAGCACAGGCCGCCCGCGTTGGTGGCGACGTTGCCGCCGATGGTGGACCACCGGGCGCTGGCCGGGTCGGGCGGGTACCACAGACCGCATTCCGCGACCGCGGCCTTGAGGTCATCGTTGATCACGCCCGGCTGGACGACGGCCAGGAGGTTGTCCGGATCGATCTCAAGGATGCGGTTCATCGCCGACAGGTCGAGGATCACGCAGCCGCTGACCGCGTTGGCGCCACCTGACAACCCGGTGCCCGCCCCCCGCGGCACGATCGGGGCGCCAAATTCGGCGCAGGTGCGGACGACGTGCCGGACCTCAGCCTCAGAACGGGCGCGGACTCCGACTGCGGCCTGCCCGGTCGGCGCCCATTCGGCGTCATCGTGGGAGATGGCGGCGAGTACGTCGGGATCGACCACGAGGCGTTCCGCCGTGAGCCCGCGGCCGAGCGCCTCCAGCAGGGCGAGGTCCATGTCAGAACCCTAGGCGCTGGTCGGGCGGGCGGCCAGTTTCGGCGGCCGGGGCCTCCAGGAGCTGGTCGAGGGCGGCGGCCGCGTCCAGGGGGTGGGCGACAGGAGCCCACCGGGCGCCGGACAGGCCGGCGAGCTGGGCCGCTTGATCGTGGTCGTCGGCCGGGGCCAGGATGATCAGCTCGGGCAGGCCGCAGGCGGTTTCGAGGGTGTCGTCCTCATCGGTGCTGCGGCAGTCAGACAGCAGGATGACGACCCGGCGCCGGGCCCGGGCCGGGGCCAGCTGCTCGCGCGCGGCCTTCAGCGCGTCGGCCAGCCTGGTCACGCCGTGGCCGCGCAGCCCGAGGAGCCGCTCAGCCACCACCGCCGGCGCGATGTCGCTGCCCAGAGGCCTGATGACTTCGACGGTCGCGGCGAAGGACAGCACGGCGTGCTCCTGCGGGGCGCGCAGCGCGCAGGCGGCGGCGACGGTGGCAGCCGCGGCCAGCCGCGCGCCGCTCATCGAGCCGGACCGGTCGACGACAACCGCGAAGGCGGTCCGCGGCCGGGCCCAGTGCACGGTGGTCAGGTCGTCGTGCCCGACCGGCCTGGCTTCGGTCCTGGCGGTCGAGACACCGTCGATCGAGGCGTCGATGTCCAGGTCGCCGTCGGTGGCACCGCGGGCCGGCCGCAGCCGCGAGGTCCCGTGCATCGCGGGCCGCCCGGCGCGGGCCCGGTCCAGCACGATCTGGGCGCTGAGCCGGATCGCGGCGGCCCGCAGGCGCTCGTCGGTGGCCGTGGTCATGAGGGCAAGCAGCTCAAACGCGGTCGGGTCGTCCGCCAGAGCCCGGCTCATGGCGTCTTCGTCGAGCGTCCCGGCCTCGGGGCTGATCTCGGCGAAGCGGGGGTGACGGGCCAGCTCGTGCCGCCCGACGGTCCTGCCCTCGGGCCGTCCCGACTTGGGCGATGGCCGACGCGGCCCGCCGACCGCCGGTGCGGTCGGCGGGCCGGTCATTCCCCCGGGCTGGCATCGCCTCCCCCTGAGTCGGCGGACAGGGCGGCCCGGACGCTCCGGAAGATTTCCTCGATGACCTGGTCGGCAGAACGCCGGCACGATTCGTGCCGGCGGACGCGGCCGGACAGGGTGGTCAGGGCCGCGTCCAGCCCGGCCTGCCAGTCGTCGGCCGGGACGGCGCGGATGTCGGCCAGTTCGGGGACCAGTCGCGCGTAGTCGATGGCGCCGCGGACCGAGGCGCCGTAGCGCAGGTCGGGATGCTCGCGGGTGGCCCGGGTCAGCGCCACCGCCTCGGCGACCAGGGCCGGCTTGGCCTGCTCGGCCGAGAGCCGGACGATCTTCCGTTCCTGCTCGGCGTCCTGGTACCCGACCGAGATCCGGCAGGTCCGGTCGTACAGCGCCATGGACAGCCGGGATGTGCCCACCGAGTCGTACGGGTTCATGGCCGCGACCAGCCGGAAGCTGTCCGCGGCGGCCACGCGGCCGAGCCGCGGCACGTTGATCTCGCCTTCGGACATGACGGTCAGCAGGACGTTGATGGTCTCTTCCGGGACCCGGTTGAGCTCCTCGACGTACAGCAGCCCGCCGTCGCGCATGGCCCGGACCAGCG
>Ga0187781_10002613_pt1 | contig 13647 bp, 10 predicted proteins | sample 0715_SJ02_MP02_2_FD_132447 | JGI IMG/M metagenome (GOLD analysis project Ga0187781, IMG submission 132447) | Tropical peat soil microbial communities from peatlands in Department of Meta, Colombia - 0715_SJ02_MP02_20_MG | ecosystem: Environmental > Terrestrial > Soil > Wetlands > Peat | place...
CGCTGTTGGAGAACCAGCTCCGTTGGGGCACCGCGCTGCCCCCGGCCTTCCCCGAGGCGCGGACGCGGGCTCGATTGCGTCCCTCCACTCCCGAGCAACAGGCCAAGAGCGCTCGCGCGCAGGCGCAGGGCGACGTCTGGATGAAGAAGCTTCGATTTCTGAACGCCTACGAGCGCTACAAGGTGGCCCAGTCGGCCGCCAGCGATCGTCCCGAGCCGTATTTCCGCCTGGGCTTCTCGCTGGCCGCCGTCGGCAATTTCGATTCGGCGGTGAAGTATTTCAAGCAGGGGCTCGACGTCGATCCGCAGTGGCCGACTCATCCCGTTCGCTTGGACGGGCTGTTCGGCGAGGATAATCGGCTCTCGGTGCTGACGCTGATCGAACGCGTGGGGGGCTGGGTTCGCGAGGACATTCGCGATCCCGATCGCCTGTTTTTGATCGGCGTGGTGTTGCACGCGGACGGCGACACGCGCGCCAGCGAGTTCTTCGAGGCTGCCTATCGCCTCGGCGGGTCGGGCGACCACCTGCTGGCGTTTCTGCATCCGACGAACGGACCAGGCGAAGAGCCCACAAATCCTTCCGGTCCGGTCTGGACCGGACCAAACCGGAACGCGCCGACGAACGCCTACGACCCCACCGTGGCACGCGGGGTCAGTCCTCCTCAGCCGGAAGAGCCGCAGGACGTCGGACCTCCAGAGATGGTCACGCCGCCGAACTTTGGACCCCCGGGACCGCGACAAGGGCTCTTTTCGCCGCCAGGTCAGGCCCCACCGCGCGGGCTTTATCAGTCGCCGCAGCGTACTCGACCGGTCGCGCCTCGGAATGGCGATCCGGCCAATTCGCCCCCCGCGACGGTTCCTCAACTGGGGCCGCCACAACAGACGGCGCCGCAACAGCCGGTGCCGCAGAAGTCGAAACCGGTGCAGCCCGCGCTCCCCTTGCCTCCGCTGCCGGGACCGGAAGTGCCCTCGGTGGAAGGACAGCAGCCGAGCACGCCGAGTGGGCCATCCTTCGATGGCCCGGCGCTGGGTCCGCCCACGACGAGCAGCACGACGGCCCAGTCGCCCTGACGCACCGCATGATTCTCGACTTGTTCAAGCTCGAGGGACGCGTTGCCGTGGTCACAGGGGCGCGGCGCGGGCTTGGACAGGCGATGGCGGCCGCGCTGGCTCAAGCGGGGGCGGACATCGCGTGCGTCTCCAAGACGGGGCAGGCCGACGCCACCCGTCAGCTCGTCGAGCGAGCCGGGCGCCGTTTTCTCGATCTGCAAGTCGACTTGGCCCAACCGAATCAGCGGCGCGGATTGATCGATCGCGTCGCCTCCGAGTTCGGCCGGGTCGACATCCTCGTCAACAACGCCGGAAATTCCACGCGGCATCCGCCCGAACTCTATCCCGAGTCGGACTGGCGGGAACTGCTGGAAACGCATCTGAACGCGACCTTCGATCTCAGCCAGCAGGCCGCGCCTGGCATGTTTGCTCGCGGCCGCGGAAAGATCATCAACGTCGGCTCGGTGATGAGTTTCGAGGGAGGCTTGAATATCCCTGCGTACGCTGCCGCCAAGCACGGGATCGCCGGGCTCACAAAAGCCCTCGCCGTCGCCTGGAGTGGGCGAGGCATCAACGTGAACTGCATCGCGCCGGGCTATTTCGATACCGACGCTCCGCTGTCGCTGCGGAACGATCCCGTGCGGGCCCCGCAGATTCTCGACCGTATCCCCTGCGGCCGATGGGGACAACCGGACGAGGTCGGCGGCTTATGCGTCTTTCTGGCCTCCGACGCGTCGAACTACATGCACGGCAGCATCATCGCGATCGACGGCGGCTGGCTGGCGCGATAGAGCAACGTGAGCCGCGTGATCAGCCGGCTTCGGCACTCGAGATCGTCTGGACCTTCGCTCCGGAGTTCAGCGGACGGACGATTCGGGTGCGGCAGTCGCGCCAGCGGGGTTCGGACTGGATTTTCTCGCGAAGCGACTCGGCGCCGGTTTGGTTCGCGCAGCAGACCGCCAGCGTTGGACCCCAAGAGGTTTGCGCCACGCCGCGAAAACCCGCGCGACGAATCCAGTCGACGAGCTCGCCGGCCAGCGGGGCCGCGTAGATCCCTCCTTGGATCGGCCGAAAGTACTCGCCGACGGTCGTTCCGAATTCAAACAGGGCTTCGCCGAATCGGTCGCAGGCATCCGCGCTGAGGGCCGGCAGCATTTCTGTCAGCGCCAGCCGACGGAGGCGCTCGGTCATCGCGTCCGAGGTCTGGGGCAGTCGGCTGAGAGCCGCCGATTCTTCCGGCCCCGACAATCCAGCGGCCTTTCCCGGCGGGCTGATGAGCAGGAATCGCCACTTATCAGGCACGTCGATGCGCGCTTCAAGCCCGCCGATGAGTTCGTCGCGGTCTTTGCCGGCGTCAACCAGGAACCCACCCTTGTCAAACCCGTGGATGCCGATCGCAGAGCGGGCGCCTCGTCCCACGCGGCGAGCCAGCGTCACGAAATCGAGGTCCGATTCGCCGGCAAGCAGGGCCAGCGCGGCGGCGACCGCCAATCCCAACTGCGTGCCGGCTCCCAATCCTTGGTGCAACGGGATCGCTGACCAGATTTCCATCTCGCAAAACAGGGGCGGGGGATTCCCCGTGCACCGCGTGCGGTAGAGTCGGATGAACTTGAGCGCACGGGCTCCCAGCTCCTGCCAGGCCTCTGGAGGCGGTCCACAAAATGGATCGGTCTGGGCCTCCCGCGCGGCGACCTTCAAGTCGCACCGGACTTGATCCATTCCGCTCTCCACGGTGAATCCGCCGAGAGATTTGCGCCCACGCTCGCGTTCCAGTCCCTCATGGCCCGACGCGGCGAGCACAAAGCCGGGCGAATCGATCATCAGGCCGACGCCCCCGTAGTTGGCTCTGCCCAGTCTCATCGGTCCCTGCCCGGCGTGCGCGAAGAAGCCGAAATGCAGCCGCGCTCCGGTCGAGATCAGGATCGTAGCGGACATCGAGACACTTCCTCGCGCCGGTCAGTCGCCCTTGCGAGGGTCGGGCGCGTGGCGCACGTACTGTTCGAGCAGAGAAAACGCCTCGACCTCCGCCGGTCCCCCCGTCTTCGAGACTGCCGGCCTGAGCCGGTCGTATTCGCCGAGCACCTCGGCACGCGGAATCAGATGGACTCGCGTCGCCAGGATGGCCGCTTCCAGCACGGCATGCTTCGCGCGATTGAACCCGAAAAAATCACGCACTCGCCCGGCGTGCACCACCTGAGCCAGCATCTCGGCCCGTTCGTGCGAGTCGTCGAATTCGCGGACCTCGAACTCGTACCAACGGCAGCAGTCCGCCAGGACGGCGCCGGGAACCTTTTGGGCCGGAAACGTGGGAGGCGTTTCTGTGAGCAGTCCGACCGCCGAGCGGGCTAAAAGCAGGACATCATCGACAACGTGAAACACGCCGCAGGGAGTTCGCTTCAGATTCGCGTACGTTTGCGACGTCTTGAAGGGCCGCAACCGGAGTTTCGAGAGCGATTCATCAACAAGCGGGCCCATCGGCGCGACGTGGACGGCCCCGGCAGGGTCGCGCGTTGTGACAATTCCCTCGAGGATCATCCCTGCAGTGTAGAGCGGCCCCGATGGCCCCAAAAGGGACCGCAGACGGAAGGCACGATCCTCAGTCAGCCGGAGGCGGCGCACGACCAAAGGCACCGGCTTTCGCACGCGGCTCTTAACAGTCGCGGATACCGGTCCCGACTAGCGGTTGATGCCGACGTAGAAGCTGAAGACCTGCGTGATGTCGCTTTGCTGGCGGACGACCGGCACGCCGAAGTCAAACGCCAGCGGCACAGGGCCGAGCATCGGCAGCGCGATGCGGAAGCCCGCGCCGACGCTGCAGCGAAAGCCGCCCAAGGTCACGCCGTCCTCGACCGTTCCGAAATCGCTGAAGGTGACCAGCGAGACCATGCTGTTGGCCAGCAGGGGAACCTGGTATTCGACGGTTCCGACCGCCATGAACTGGCCGCCGATGTAGACGTTCTCATTCGACGCGGCCACGGGGCTGACGCCGCGGAACGCGAAGCCGCGAAAGCTCTGGAAGCCGCCGGCAAAGAACCGCTCGAAGATCGGCGTGTTGTCGCCGGTCCAACCAATCATGCCGCCGACGGTGAGAATCTGACGACCGCCGCCATCGGGCCGCGAGTAAAGCGTGAAATACTGCCGGGCGTCGGCTTCGACACGGGGATAGTTGAAATCGCCAAATCCTTCCTCGAAGCTGACCTCAAGCTTGTGCCCTTCGCTGGGCATGAAGGGCATGTCCCGCGTGTCGTTGATGATCGAGCCGCGGACGGTGCTGAGGAAGTTGTCGCCCACGACCGATTCGAGGATGGAAGGCGTGGGAACCGTCGGATCCTCGATCCGGACCCCTTCCAGCCGCAAAGTGCCCGTGATCGACCATTCGGGGCTGAGCTGGCGACCGATGTTGATCCGCCCGCCGGCGCGGTCTTCGGTCCAGTTCAGATAGTAGCGTTGGAAGTAGTAACCGCTGACGCCCAGGTTCCAGTTGGTGTGGAAGATGTAGGGGTCGGACCAGCTGATGGTATAACGGCTGACCTCGATACCGGGCATCGCCTCGATGCGGAACCGCTGGCCGGCGCCCCGCCAGGCCGTCCCGTCCCAGATGTCTTCCCAGCTCGTTGGTGGACGGAACAGGTCGAAGTTCTGTTCTTCGTAGACAATCGAGCCAACCAGACCCGAGCTGCTGTTCACGCCGACGCCGAACATCAAGCGGCCCGTGCGGGCCTCTTTCAAGTAGTAGTCGAGGTCCAGCTGGCCGGGCGGGTTGTTCGGGATCACCGTGCTGAAAGGATTACCCTGATCGGTGGGCGCAAACAGCGGGTTGGCCGGCGAGCCGAACGGGTCGGCACCTGCCTGCCCGCGGATCACGACCGTGTCGGAGGTCCACACGTTCTCCGGCGGCTGGCAAAGGTACGGATCGTTATCGAAGAAATGATCGTCGTCGTCGTCGCCACCTCCACTGTGGGGCGCCGGGGGCGGCACGCGAGGCACGAGGGGCAAATTGCCGCCAACGATATTGTCGCCGATCGGTCCGGACGGCTGGATCCAGGAATCGTCGTCATCATCGCCGCTTTGACCGCGGAGGCTGGCGGTCATGTGGTCGGATTCGCTGGTGACGCGCGTCATCTGGATGCGAACGCCCTCGCCGGTGCCGTCCTGCGACACCTCGAAGACCCTGGCGGCGGTCAGTTTGCTCTTGCTCTTTTGAATCTTAGCGGGGTCGGCGAGGTCGCCGGGAGCCAGATTGAGGTAGTCGTAGACGACGGTCTTGCGCGTGCGCGGATGGTCCCCTTCGATGTGTGCGGTGATCTTGCGGATGACGTACGGTCGGTCTTCGTCGATCCGCATCAGCAGGTCGACGTTGCCCGGCTCCGGAAGGTAGCGGGGCAGGATCTCGACTTTGCAATAGACGTAGCCCAGCGCGCCGTACTTCTTCTTGATCTTCACGACGTCTTTGTTGATGATCCAGCCGTTGTAGTACTGCCCCTCGTGAGTCTTGATGTCTTTGAGCAGCTCGGCGACGGGAAACCGGGCGTTTCCCATCAGGTTGATCGTGCGGATCCGGTAGTGCAGCCCTTCCTGCACGTGGAAGACCAGCGTGATCCATTTGTGGTCTTCGGAATACCGGACTTCGGGCGTGACTTTGGCGTCGAAGTAGCCGCCGTTCTGGTAGTACTGGCGGACCTTGGCGCAGTCTTCGGGCAGCTTGGCCGGATCGAACTTGCCCCCGACGAAGCCGCCGTAGGCTGGCGTCGACACAAGCTGCAGCGCCAACAGCTCGCTGCTGAAAGCCTGGTTGCCCTCGAAGGTCCGCCACATGATCTTTTGCTTCACCCCCTCGTGAATGCGAAAGATGACGTCGCGATCGTCGCGGTTGCCACCCTTTTCGAGATCGACGGTGGCCTCCGAAAAGCCCTCCTGCTCGCGGTACAGGCTCTCGATCTTCTTGGCAGCCTCTCTGTTCGCACTGGCGTCGAACGGGCTGCCGACCTTGAGTCCAGTCGCTTCCTCGAGCTTCTTGGTTTTGACTTCCTTGTTGCCGATGTATTGCACGCTGCGGACGATGGGCCGCTCGAACACCTTGAAAACCAACACCACGCCCTTGCCGTTGATGGGATGGCGGAACTGGGTTTCGACCGTGTAGAACCAACCCGTCTTCCAGAGCGTGCGGACGTCGTCTTGGATCGCCTTCACCGAGGCTTTGTGGCCGGCGCTCACCTTCAGCTTCTGCGTGATGGCCGCCGGCGGAATCGTGGAGGCTCCTTCGATGACGATCTCCCTGATGAATTCGCCCTCCTGCTCGGCCTCGCGCTTGGCAATCAACTCGCCGATCCGCCGATCCTCGTCGGCCGGGTTGGCGGGCATCATCGGGTTTTTCTTGTTGCCGTTGTTGTTCCCCGGAGCCGCCTGCTGTCCGTTCTGCATGAACGCGCGATTGCTCATCGGGTCCAGCGGCGCCGTGCCGTCATCGTCGGCAGCGGCCCCGTTGGCTGCCAACAACAGGGTGCCGAGCGCAAGCCCCGCCAGACACAGGCCGCGGAACACGCCGCGGGCGGTCGCCAGACCGCAGGTGCCGGCTCGGACACCGCTCATGCCAGATTGCTTTCGAGTTGGAGGATCACAAGAAGTCGAGACGTGCCGTCGTGAAGACGAACGAGTGTCGCCGTGCGGCGTAACTTCCGGTGAAGAGTTGAGATGACTCTTCGGATCCGGCTGACAACAGGAGGCGTTCCTTAGGAACCTAAGTAGGCGGCAACGCCGACTCCACCGGCCGCATGGAGGCGAGGGAGAAATATCGCATTCGCCGGTTTACGACAAGACGAGTCTCGGAAGGTATGGCGAATGCCGGAAGATAGGTGGCCTGCGGGTTCTGCGGAAGATCACTCAGACGGGATTGGTCTGGGTTATCGCCTGGCCGATCTCGTGGATCGCCAGCGTGTCGAGCAGCTGATCATTCGATTCAAAGAGTTTCGCGAGGCACGCCTTGTGGATCTTCATTTTGGTGCCACCCACGCCGATCGCGCCGTAGCAAAACGCGCTGCCGCGCCGGGCCCCTTTGTCGGTCACCTCGATTCCTTCCAAACCGAGCGGAGGGACGGCATTGAGGTCAATCGCGACCTTGAGCGTGCCAATCGCCTCGCGCTCTGCGACCGAGAGCATCTTCGCTCCGGCGGTGCCCGCGGCGATCAGCACTTCGACGTCGGCACTGGCCGCTTGAAGGTCGTCGCGGCTGGCCGTCCGAACGCCGGTCACCTGCGCTCCCGAAACGGACGATGCGACGTCAGTAGCGGCCGCCTGTGCCCGCTCTAACGATCGCGACCCCACGCGGACGTGCGCCCCCTCGCGAACCAAGAGCAGCGCCGCACGCACGCCAACCGGCCCGGTCCCGCCCAGCACGAGGGCTATCCGATCCCGTAAGCTCCCGTGTTTGCGCGCGGCCAGAACAGCGGCGGCCGCCGTCGTGTTCGATCCATTGGAATCGACCATAACTGAGACGCGCAGCGGCCCGAAAAACGTGGCTTTCACTTTCTCGAACAGCTGTTGGCCCGCCTCGACGTCGCTGCCGCCGACGTAAATCGCCGTGTTCTTCAAATCGGCAGGGCCGCGCGTAAAAATCGCGCCGTGCACCAGCGGCTCGACCATCTCGGGCGTGACGTCACCATAGCTGAAAAGCTGGTCGATCCCGGCGTCGACCGCGACGACGCGATCGAACACGCTCGGCACGGGGTCCGTGTCGAATTGAATCAGAATGCGGCGCATGGCAACGGAGAGCCGTTAGCCGGGAACCGGAAATGACGAATGACTGAATTGACGAAGCACAAATGACGAACTGATTTCTCGGCCGCTACTGCCGACCCGGCCGAATGACCTAAGCCCGAAGGGAAGACGCTTGCGTTTCGAGCTTCTGGCTTCGAGCTTCCTTCGTCATTGGCTTCGTCATTCGCACTTCCATGTATCGACGTTCGAGCGCTATCAGACGCCGGCGAACGGGTGCTTGGCCGTCGCCTTCTTCTCGAGGATTTCTTTGGGCGTGGGCTCGTTCTTCATCGCCCGAGCAATCGCCAGCTTCGTCGCGTCGTAATTGAATTGAAAGATCTTTTTGTCGTCCTTGGCTTCCCAGTGGATGAACACGCCGCAGACGATCACCAGATTGTCGCACTGGTCCTTGGGAATCACGCCCGCTTCGACGCTGTCGGCCACGGCCTTGGCGACCGCGTACTGTGCCGGGCCGAACATCTGCACGGCTTGTTTGGCTCCCTTGATCGTGACCTTGGTAATCAGCACCGTCGCCGGCTTGGCGATCAGGTTGGGGGTCAAAACGGCCAGCAGGTTGCTGTGTCCAGCGCTTTGATTGGCAAGCGCATTGGCAAACGCGATCCCGACCGGGCCCGTCTTATCGCCGATCAAAAGATCGATATGGGCGACCTCGTTGCCTTCGCCGCACAGCGCTTCTCCAATGTACATCGACATGCTGCCGTTCTCCTCAAATGAGTTTCTGCAGATTCGGTGGGCGGTTCGCCTGTCCCGCGCTCGGTCGAATCGGCGGGATCGCGAGCAAGCCCGACCGATAATCCGCAACCGCCTTCGTCCGGCTGGCATCGCATTGATAACGCGCCGAGTGCGAGAATTCCAGTTCGCTGTCCGCCCGGCCTGGCCGGGGCACCGCATGAGGTTCGGAAATCCCGCGACATGCGACACGAACGGCTGATGATCTTTGGCGCAAGCACGCGGGCCGCGGCACAGTCGGCCGTGCGGGCCCGCCTGCGTCCGCTCTGTGCCGACCACTTTTCGGACGAGGATCTTTTCGAGCTCGCCGAGGTGCTGCCGCTGACTCATTATCCGCACGGCTTGATCGCGGCAGCCGGGAGCGGGCCGCCGCTCCCGTGGATGTACACGGGAGCGATCGAGAACCATCCGCGACTGCTCGAGAAGCTCGCCGCGATTCGACCGCTATGGGGCAATCCGGCGGACGTCGTCACCCGCGTACGCGATCCGTTTGCAGTGGCTCGCGTTTTGAAGGACGCAGGGCTCGACGCGCTTCGAGTTTGTCCGCAGGGTCAGCCCCCTCCGCGCGACGGCCGCTGGCTCGTCAAGCCGTTGCGCGGCGCGGGCGGACGCGGAATCCAGGTCTGGGACAATTCGGCAGCCCTCTCAGCAGGTGGGCCCCGCTGCCCGTATTACTTCCAACGGCGCGCCTTCGGCGAACCCCATTCAGCCATTTATCTCGCGACACCCGACCGAACGGTATTCATCGGAATATCTCGACAACTCGTCGGCGAACCGCGATTGAATGCCGGCGAGTTTGCCTATTGTGGCTCTGTTGGCCCGGTGAACATTGGTGAATCGGTGCGTGAGCAAGTCGTCCGTTGCGGCGAGGTCGTCGCGTCGGAATTCGGGTTGCGGGGGCTCTTTGGAATTGACTTTGTGGTGGAGGACGAATCGATCGCCTGGCTCACCGAAGTCAACCCGCGATATACCGCGTCGGTCGAGATCTTTGAGACGGCGCTTGGAATTTCGTTCCTCGGTGACCACGTGCTCGCCTCGGCTGCTTTCGAGGAAGCCGACTGCTCGCGAAACATCGCGGACGACCTGCAAGGTCGCCTGGATGGGGCCCGCCGGTCGGGCGCAGCGCGGATCTGCGGCAAGGCGATCGTCTACGCGCCGTTTACGGTCCGGGCACCCAGTCTGGTCGAAGTGATGCGCATCCCGGCTTTCGCGGACAACGCAACCCGAATTGCCGACAGGCCGCGGCCCGGGACGATCGTTCCCGCCCGAGCGCCCCTTTGCACGCTGCTCGTGGACGATTGGAAATGGTCGTCGAAATCGCCGGAGATGTTATTGGGCGGTTTTGAGCCGGCTCTATCCGCCCTGGAGGCCCATTTGGAACCGGATTGCGAGAGGTAACAAGGCTGCCACCAAGTCTTAAGGGGCTCCCATGCGTCAGGTGGGCGGGCTTTGATTCTTCTTGATGGGGCGCTGATTGGCAGATAGAATCGCAACCAATTCGAGGGATTTCCGCTCTTCTTGCGAGCCAACTACACGCGAGGCCATGTCGAAGCCGACCGACATCCGGATTGTTGAAGCCAGCCTGAGCTTTGAATCGGTCCCGTATCGCACTCCCTTGAAGTTTGGCGGCCGGACCGTCGATCACGCCGTCCTGGTGAACGTGGAGGTCTCCGCGGAAAGCCGGCGCGGCCACGGCGCCTCGGGCTTCGGCACGATGCCCTTGGGCAGCACCTGGGCCTGGCCTTCTAGTGCCCTTTCGGTCGAGCAGACCGAAGACGCGATGCAGAAGTTCGCGGAGGACCTCGTCGAGTTAGCCAATGGCTATCCCGATTTGGGACATCCGATCGAGATTGCCTACCAGCTATCGGCCGAGTATCCGCATCTCGCCAAGACGCTGTCTCAGCGGCTGAAGCTCGCGGAAGAAATTCCTGTGCTGGCCCAGCTCGTGGCGGGGAGTGCCTTCGACGCCGCTCTGCACGATGCGTTCGGCCGCGCCAACGATATGAATTCGTACGACGGATTGTCGTCCAAGCACATGAACGACGACCTGTCGGTCTATCTCGACGGACAGTTCAAAGGCGAATATCTCGACAAATACACGCTCAGGCAGCCCAAGCCGACCTTGCCGCTTTACCACCTCGTGGGAGCCCTCGATCCGCTCACGCCGGCGGACGTCAAGCAACCACTCAAGGACGGACTGCCGGAGTCTTTGGCGGATTGGATCAAGGCCGACGGCCTGACGCATTTGAAGATCAAGCTGGCGGGGGACAATCTCGATGGGGATGTCGAGCGGACGCTGGCCATCGATCGCGTGGCGACGGAGTCCGCGTCGCCCAAGGGAAAGACAACTCTGGCTTATTCGTGCGACTTCAACGAGAAGTGCGCGAACGCCGGCTACGTAGTCGATTTTCTGAATCGCGTCAAGAAGCAGAGCGCGGCGACGTGCGAGCGTATTCAGTACATCGAGCAGCCGACGCACCGGAACCTGCGCGAACATCCCAACGACAAGATGCACGACGCGGCCAGGCTCAAGCCGATTGTGATCGACGAGTCGCTGGTCGACTACGACACGCTCACGCTGGCGCGCGACATGGGTTACAGCGGCGTCGCGCTCAAAACGTGCAAGGGACAGACCGATTCGCTCTTGCTGGCGGCCGCCGCACAGAAATTCAATATGTTTCTCTGCGTACAGGACCTCACCTGCCCGGGCGCCTCGTTCCTGCAGTCGGCGTCGCTCGCGGCTCGCATCCCGACGGTGGCCGCCGTCGAGGGCAACAGCCGGCAATATTGTCCGCAGGCCAACAAGCTCTGGGCAAAGAAGTATCCGGGCCTCTTCAAAGTCACGGACGGCCAGGTGGCGACCGGCGTGCTGAACAAGATCGGCCTGGGTTTCTAGCGCTTTCCTGACGGCGCTCTTCCTGACAGCGGCCCACCGTCTTTCTGGCTCGCCTGCCTACCACACTCCGCGCGTCTGCAGCGATTGGATATTCACCAACGCCAGGAGGCCAAAGAAAAACGCCGGGTAAGTGCCGAACATTTCACGATTCAGATAGAAGGCGACGGCTGCCACGACGGCCACAACCACGCTCAAGGTCACCGTCAATTTCGGGCCGTCCCACGGGCGAAAGTGGACCAGCAGGGACTCGGCAATTCGGCCGCCATCCAAGGGGAGCACGGGCACAAGGTTGACAAGGCCCCACACGAGGTTGATCCACGTCATATCCCACAAAAAGTCCGACAATCGGTTGCGCCACGCCAGTTCGAGTTGCTGCGGCCGTCCCGACGCAGCAAGCGCCATGGCCAGCGCGATCATCAGGCCGAACAACAGAAATCCCGCTGCCGGACCGGCGAACGAAATCAACACCGATCGCCCCGTCGTTCGGCCGTAACCCGGGCGATAGACCGCGAGCCCCCCGAAGCCGTAGAGATAAACTTCGGGCGGCCACCCGAAGAACAGGGCGGTGAGTGCGTGCCCCATCTCGTGGACGAGGATCGAAATGAACAGGCATCCGATCCAGATCACCAACAGATCGAGATGCTGCCCGCTATTGGGGCGCCAGCCGGTAATCAAACCGGCCAGCCAGAACCACGGCGTGACGGTCACCGGAATGCCCAACACGCGGAACCGCAAGTCGTAGGGAGTCGTCCCGACCGGTCCAAACATTTCGCAAACGCTTTCTGAATCTTGGTGCCGGCGGCGACGGCGGGCCGGGCGTTCGGGCATTGACCCCCTGATGCGACTGACTACGATATGCACACGTGGCCGGCCGGTCGCACAAGCTCGGTTCGTCGTCGCCTTGACCGGCGGCAGCGAACGCTGCGGGGTTACCCCGTGGTCGCAGCATTGTATCCATTTCGTGGCGTGAATGACCTCCTCGGCAGACCATACCGAGTAGGACATTCGGCACAGGACCCGTTGTGCAGCCCGCCGGCCATGCTCTTTGGATCCCCCGCGCATGGGGCTCTTCGAATTTCTCCGGCGCCTGTTTTCCCCGCGTCCCTCTCGGTCCATTCCCGCGACTGCGCGCCCCAGAAAACGCCGCAAGCCGCGACTGGTGCCGCTACGACGTGAGCTGGCGTCGACGACGTGGGGACTGAATAAGACCGTTCGCAGCGAGATTGTTCCCTATGCCTTCGCGCGGCTCGGCGTCGGCACCGATCGCTACCTCGATCTTTCGCGGGACGGAAGCGACGAGCGTCTGGCCCGCCACACGTTCCCCATTTTTCGCACGCCCGAGCAGCTTGCCCAGTGGCTCGAGTTGCCCGTCGGCCGGCTGGCCTGGCTCGTCCATCGCTACGCGGATGACTCGCGACCGCAGAGCGAGCGCGAGGCCCATTACCATTTTCGCTGGCTCAACAAGCGGCGGGGTGGACGACGCCTGATCGAATCGCCCAAGCGGACGCTCAAACACGCGCAGCGCCGCATCCTCCGCGAAATCCTGGACAAAGTCCCGCCGCATGACGCGGCCCACGGCTTTTCTCACGGGCGATCGATCCTCACGAATGCCCGGCCGCACGTGAAGCAGGCCGTCCTCGTGAAATTCGATCTGGCCAATTTCTATCCGAGTGTGACCTTCGCCCGGGTGACGGCCATCTTCCGCAGCCTGGGTTAAAGTCGCGAGGCGGCGATCTGGCTCGCGCGGCTGACCACGTCGGCCCTTCCCGCTAATATGCCGTTTCTCAAAGAGCAGCCGTCGGCCGTGTTGCCGTATCTCAAGCGACATTTGCCGCAGGGGGCTCCGACCTCTCCCGCGCTGGCCAACCTCTCGGCCTATTCGCTCGACGTGCGGCTTGCCGGCTTGGCGCATTCCTTCAGAGCGACTTATACGCGGTATGCCGACGATCTGACGTTCTCCGGCCCAGAGCGATTCGGCACATCGCTGCGCGACTTCATTCCCCTGGTCTCGCAGATCGTGCGGAAAGAGCGTTTTCGTTTGAACGCGTCGAAGCGAAAAGTGCTGCGATCGACCGGCAAGCTCGTCGTGACGGGCGTCGTTGTCAACGAAAAGCTCAACGTGTCGCGGCGAGAATTCGACCGGCTCAAGGCCGTGCTGACGAACTGCCTGCGGCACGGCGCCTCGACGCAGAACAAGAC
>Ga0187781_10002616_pt1 | contig 13642 bp, 12 predicted proteins | sample 0715_SJ02_MP02_2_FD_132447 | JGI IMG/M metagenome (GOLD analysis project Ga0187781, IMG submission 132447) | Tropical peat soil microbial communities from peatlands in Department of Meta, Colombia - 0715_SJ02_MP02_20_MG | ecosystem: Environmental > Terrestrial > Soil > Wetlands > Peat | place...
TACAAAGTGCGGCTCGGTGGAACATTCTTTCTCCGGCACATTCCACCGCGCGGCCGCCGCCGCGATCAGCATGGCGCGCCCGGTTGCGCCGACCTGGCGCATCAACTCGAAGTTGCTGCGCACGGAGTGCGAGCCGTCGGTATCCTGCTCGCCGTATTTCGGATCGCCAATGGCCTGCTCGATTCGGACTTTCGTCCACTCGGCGTCGAGCTCATCGGCCACAATGATGGGCAACGCCGTGCGGCTGCCGCATCCCATCTCCGAACGATGCGCCACAATCGTCGCTGTCCCATCGGGTGCGATCGACAACCATACGGCTGGATCGAACGCGGGCCCTGCGTCGCCTTCCACCGCTTCGGAATTCGCCGCCCACAACGGCTCCGGCAGAAAACGGGCACTGAGAATGAAGACGCCGGAAGCGAGCGCCCCCTGCAGAAATCCGCGGCGGCTGACATTCTCGATGAGCTTCATGCCAGCTCCTTGGCAGCCTGGTGAATAGCCGCGCGAATCCGGTTGTAAGTTCCACAGCGGCACAAGTTGCCGGACATGGCCACATCAATGTCCTCGTCGCTCGGATGTTTATTGTCGTTGAGCAGCGCGATCGCCTGCATGATCTGCCCGGTCTGGCAATAGCCGCACTGCGGCACGCGAATCTCCATCCACGCTTTCTGCACCGGGTGCATCGTCTCATTCGGTCGAATCGGCGCAATACCTTCAATGGTAGTGATCTCCGCGCCGCTGACCTGCTGCATGGTGGTCGTGCACGAGCGGATCGCCTCGCCGTTGCGGTGCACGGTGCACGCGCCGCACAACGACATGCCGCAGCCAAACTTCGTTCCCGTCAGCCCGGCCACGTCGCGCAGGTACCACAGCAGCGGCATGTCGGGATCGCCATCGAACGTTCTCTCTTTCCCGTTCACCTTCAGGCGAATCATGATTCCTCCGGTCTAGCGAACGGACGCCTATGGATTGCCCACTATCCTAGCCGCACCAGGCGAAATGTGGAAGAGCTGATCTCCTTTCGCGCGTTGTCATTCCGAACGAAGTGAGGAATCTGCAGTTGCCTTCGTCTGTGCCTCCGTGGCGAAACCTGATGCAACCCCTGGCAAGCCGCTCCCCGCACACGCCTGCGGCATATAATCGTCTTTCTTTTCCAGGAGGCACCTTGGCCTACGACGATCTGCGCGACTGGATACAGGGGCTGGAACGCGCCGGCGAACTCAGGCGAATCCGAACCGAAGCCGATCCGATTCTCGAAATCACCGAAATCACCGACCGCGTCTCCAAGAGCCGCGACGCCCAGGGGAATATCGGCGGCTCCGCGCTCCTCTTCGAGAGCCTCAAGGGCTATCCCGGCCAGAAGCTCCTCATCAATCAGTTCGGCTCCGCGCGCCGCATGAATCTCGCCCTCGAAGTCGACGCGCTCGACGAGATTGCCGACCGCATCCGCGCCTTCATGGACGTCAAATCGCCGCAGGGCTTCCTCGACAAGGTGAAGATGCTGCCCATGCTTGCCGAGATGGGCAAGTTCTTCCCCAAGACCGTCGCGACCGGGCCGTGCAAAGAGGTCATCAAACGCGAGAAATTCTCGCTGCTCGATTTTCCCATCCTCCAATGCTGGCCGCAAGACGGAGGCCGTTTCATCACGCTGCCGTGCGTGGTCACGCGCGACCCCAAAACCGGCAAGCGCAACGTCGGCATGTATCGCATGCAGGTCTATGACGAGCGCACAGCAGGCATGCACTGGCAGCGCCAGAAAGTCGCGGCCGAACACTATCGCGATGCGATTCGAAGTGCCGCGATTTCATCTGGCCGTGAGGGAACAGGCACTTTGCCCGTCCAGGCCGAGAAAAGCTCGGCGGTGGATATCATGGCAAGATCTTCAGGTGGATCAAGGCTCGCCTCGGGCGATCGTCCCCCGGGACGCATGGACGTCGCTGTCGCCATCGGCACTGAACCCGCGCTCACTTTCTCCGCTATCGTCCCCGCGCCTCCCGACGTCGAAGAGTTCATCATTGCCGGCTTCCTGCGGCAAAAGCCGGTCGAGTTAGTCAAGTGCGAAACGGTCGACTTAGAAGTCCCCGCCGATGCCGAGATCGTCCTCGAAGGCTACGTCAATCTCGACGAACTCCGCACCGAAGGCCCATTCGGCGATCACACCGGCTTCTACTCGCTCGAAGACGAATATCCCGTCTTGCACGTCACCTGCGTCACGCATCGCAAAGATCCGATCTACGCCACTACCATCGTCGGCAAGCCTCCGCAGGAAGACGCCTGGATGGGCAAAGCTGTCGAGCGCATCTTCCTCCCGCTCATGAAGCTCACCATCCCCGAGTTAGTCGATGTCAACTTACCCATTGAAGGTATCTTTCATAACCTGATGATCGTCTCCATCCGTAAGTCCTATCCGGGACAGGCGCGCAAAGTCATGAACGCTATCTGGTCGTTAGGCCAAGCTATGTTCACGAAGTGCATCGTCGTGGTCGATGAAGATGTAGACGTACACGACTTAGCCGATGTAACTCTGAAGGTCTTCAATAACATCGATCCGGAACGTGACATCCAATTCACGCTCGGGCCAGTCGATTCCCTGGACCATGCTTCACGCTTGCCTGATTACGGCTCGAAGATGGGCATCGACGCGACGAGAAAGTGGAGCGCAGAGGGCTTTATGCGTCCTTGGCCGTCGGAGATCCTGATGGATGCGAAAACCCGCGCGCTGGTGGATGGAAAGTGGAAGGCGCTGGCGAAGGAATTGGGGATGTCGCAGTGATCCGTTTGCTAGTTGCTGGTTGCTAGAAACCATCTCATAATGAACCGGAAGCAGTAGATGGCGAGCTCCCTCAGGGGCTAAAGCCCGCGTCTTTTGTGGCCGTAGACGGCACGACTGGAAGTCGTGCCCTTCCCAAAACCATTTGTGAGATAGCTTCTAGTTGCTGGTTGCGATGGCTGTTTACGGGTGAGTATATGTTTACCGATTAGTATCGGGAAGGCCCTGGGAGCGGTCTTTTGAAATCAATGACTTAGCGGGCGATTTCTTCTAAGTCTTTGAGAAATAATGGTTTATACGCGGGAGTGGGGCGGGGATCTTTGTCAAGGGGGCAAAATGGGCGAGATGGGCGTAAGTCGATGAAGTCAGGGGCTATATGATTGCGGCGGAAGTGACGGATTAGCCCGGTGAAAATGAGATAATAGAATTAGATAGGAAAAACGGCGCGGCCTTAGGGCCGCGCTTTTCATTTGGAGCGAGCAATGGGGAATGCGGTGGAGATTCGGCGGTGCCAGCATATCAAGGTAAATGGAACGCAGTGCGGGTCGCCGGCGCGACGGAACGAGCCTTACTGCCACTATCACCGGGAAAATCAGCCGGAGCGAGTGAAGGTTGGAGGCGAGGGTGTCGGGGAAGTGCTGGTGCCGGTATTCGAGGACGCGCAGTCGATTCAGTCGGTGGTGAGGCAGGTAGCCATGCTGGTGCTGGGCGGGAAGATCGAGAACAAGAAGGCAGGACTGGTGCTGTATGCGCTGCAAATCGCGTCGGCGAACTTGAAGAGGATGGAGACGGAAAAGCCGCGTCCGGTGCAGGTGGTGGTGGAGGCAGAGAAAGTGGCGGAGACGCCGATGGGGATGACGCCGTGGTCGGCGAAGGAGGGTGGACACGAGGTGGAGGATGATGCGGTTGGGTTCCAGGGAGAGATTGCGGCGAAGCTGAAGCGGGAGGCACGGGCGGCGCGGGAGAGATATGAAATGAATCAACGGGAGGCGCGGCGATTGGGGAAAGAGATGATGGAAGTGCTGGAGCGCAACCCGAAACCGGAGTACGACAGCCTGAGGTGGACGATGGGAGTCTATGCAGACAAGGTGGGGAAGGGACTGGGGCGGGACTGATGGGTTTGGAGGAGTAGATGGAGCCAAGAAGAGCAGGGGCGCGTGGAAACGTGCCAGCTCAGGATAAGTATCGACCCACACTAAGTGGAGTTGCGGAAGACTTCACCCGCCTTTGGCCCGACGAAATCAGGATGGACGCCAAAACCCGCGCGCTGGTGGATGGGAAGTGGAGGGAGCTGGCAAAAAGAGCTTAGCATCATGTAACTTTCGCTAGTTTTTCGGTTGTAGCACAGCTGGCTTGAGCGGGGAAGTCTCCAACGATCCGCGACGCTCGCTTTTGGGTGGCGCAGCGCTCGAGGTGGGTGCGTGAGAGCTTCTGTCGTCCCTCCGGGACTCGCTCTGATTTCCCACTAACACCCAGGGCTTAGGCCCTGGGCTAAGATATTTTGCCGCTCCGCGGCTGAAGCCCTGCCGGACTTTGTTCTAGCGCTCATCTGGAAATCGAGTTCTCACGCGCGCACTTCAGCGCTGCGATAAGAGGCCAGTTATAAGTGCGACTTCACAGTTTGCTGAAAAACTCAGAGGGCCCGATAAAAACTAAACCGGGGCTAAAGCCCCGACTGATTGGAAACGGCTTACGCGGCCCTGAAGGGCCGCTCTTCCACGGTTGAGTCGACTTACGCGGCCCCTTCGACTTCGCTCAGGGCAGGCTCTGAAGGGATGCTCTTCCACGTTTGCGCCGACGTTTCGAACTTTTTCAGCAGCCTGTCATGGGGACGGCTGGGCAGGGTAAGCTAAGAAAACAGTGCCGGCGGAGAACTCAGCAATTCGCTCGCTCTTTCTCGATGGACCCGCAGGACGGCTGGAAGGGCTGCTGAATGCGGGATCGGCGAAGGGTACGCATGCCGCGCTGGTCTGCCATCCCCATCCGCTCTATGGCGGCACGCTGCACAACAAAGTGGTTTTTCACGCGACCAAGGCGCTCCACGGATTTGGGTTTCCGGTGTTGCGCTTCAACTTCCGCGGGACGGGCTTGAGCGGGGGCGAGCACGCGGGCGGCGTTGGCGAAGTGGAGGATGTACGGACGGCGCTCGACTGGCTGGAGCGGGAGTTTTTCCTGCCGGTGATTTTTGCCGGGTTCTCTTTTGGAGCGGCGGTTGGGCTGCGCGCGGCATACAACGATCCGCGAGTAGCGGGGCTGGTTGCGCTCGGGTTGCCGGCGGTTGGGGTGCAGGCCGAGTTGGAAGAGGCCCGGGTTTATAGTTTCGACTTCTTGCGCGAGTCGACGAGGCCGAAGTTGTTGGTCAGCGGGTCGCGCGACCAGTTTGCACCGCCGGGGACGCTGGAGGCGCTGGTGGGGACGTTTGCCGAGCCGAAGAAACTGGTGCGGATCGAGGCGGCGGACCATTTCTTCGAGGGACGGCTGAAAGAGATGCGAGTGGCGGTCGAGGATTGGGTCAAGGAAGCTCTGATTAAGTCCCTCGGCGGCTAAAGCCGCCGCTGAAAGAGGCTGATTTTTCGGACGGCCTGCCGCCCCAGAACGCCAAAATCGGGCGTTCTGGGGACCCCCGTGAAAGGCCGTCCCCTTCAAAGCGGGACTTAATCAGGGTTTCCTTGAGTCCGAATTTCTTCCGGTAAGTCAGCAATCGCCAGCCGCTTCTCTATAATCCGGGCATGCGCGAGATCGGCTCCGAGCGCGAGCAGCAATTTGGGCGCATGCGCGCGGCTGCCCGGGATATTTTCTTCGCTGCTTTGAAAAACGCTTCCATCGAGAGTGCGTTTGCACGGCATGTGCACTGCGAGCGGGGTGTGCTGCGCGTATGCGAAGACCTGTACGATCTCAGTGCTTACACCCGAGTTTTCGTGGTTGCGATGGGCAAGGCGGGACACACGATGGCGGCGGCTCTGGAAGCGCAGGTGGGAAGCCGGCTGGAGGGAATTGTGGCGTCGCCGGTGGAGGCGGCGGGACAGATTCGGGGATTCCGGTACTTTCGCGGCGGGCATCCCACACCGACCGCGGAGTCGATTCAGGCCGCGGAAGCGATTCTGAAATCACTCAACTCGCTGGATGCGAATTCGCTGGCGATCTTTCTGCTTTCCGGCGGCGGGTCGTCGATTGTTGAAAAGCCGATGGACGCCGAAATCTCACTCAGCGATCTGATTGCCACTTACCGAGCGCTGGTGCACTCGGGGGCGCCGATTGCGGAGATCAACGCGATTCGCAAGCATCTATCGGCGGTCAAGGGCGGACGGCTGGCGCGGGCGGCGTACCCGGCGCAGCAGGTGTCGATCCTGGTTTCCGATGTACCAGAGGCAACACCGGATGCGCTGGCCTCGGGACCGACGATGCCGGACTCGACATCGATTCAGGACTGCGAGCGGATGGTGGAGAAGTACGGGCTGGGGGCGCAGTTTCCGGCGCCGGTTGCCGAATTGTTTCGCGAGCGGGCGCTTGAAGAGACACCGAAGTCGGACGATCCGGCGTTTGTGCGGGCGCGCTGGTGGACGGTGCTGTCGAACAAGGCCGCGCTCGAGGCGGCGGGTGCAGCAGCCGATTCCGCCGGATTTGCGGTGGAGATCGATAACTTGTGCGACGACTGGGACTACGAGAAGGCGGCCGACTACCTGCTCGGACGGTTGCGCGAGCTGAGGAGCAGGCATGGGCGCGTTTGCCTGCTGTCCGGGGGCGAGGTAACCGTGACGGTGCGGGACGGCGGGACGGGAGGGCGAAACCAGCAATTTGCGCTGGCCTGCGCGGAGAAAATCGCCGGGGAAGACATAACGGTGCTGAGCGCGGGGACGGACGGCATTGACGGGAACAGTGTGGCAGCCGGAGCGGTGGCGGATGGCAGCACGGTGGTTCGTGCGGGATGCGAGAACGGGGAAGCTAGTGGTAGGGAGGCGGTGCGCCGGGCGGTTGCCGGGTTCGCTGCTTTTCCCTTCTTCGAAGCGCTGGGCGATGCCATCGTGACCGGCCCCACGGGCAACAATTTGCGCGACTTACGGATCCTGCTGGGGTATTGAGGGGCGGCCGAGAAGGGTTAACGAAGACGGTTACGAGGGTCGTAATACCTCTTGAACTCGTTGAAGAATCAATGTCTTATGGTTATCGTAAATTAAAGTAAAGAACGGGGAATGCGGCACCTTTGAGGCAATTGGGCGCATCCAAGTAAAAAAACTAAAAGATTTTTCCTGGAGGTTTCCATTGAAACGTACTTTGCGTTTAGCTGTAGTCTTGTCCGCGGCGTGCGTGGCGCTGGCGGCAATCTCAGGCTCCGCGCAGGCGCAGAAGGTGGACGTAGCGTTCGGCGTGAGCACGATTCTGGCACCGGGCGCCGGTGCGTGCGGCAGCAGCTGCGGGAATCCGTACGCTCCGCAATCGCTTGCGGGCGGCGCCTATCCGGGGTTTAGCGGGGATTTCCTCTTCTGGCACAACCTTGGCTTCGGGGCCGAAGTGTTCTGGAGGGGATCGACGAGCCAGAATTATGTGGCGTCGGAGTTGGGGTCGGGTGTCAATTTCCGTCCGGTGTTCTATAACTTCAACGCCGTGTACGCGGCCAAGCTGGCGCCGCACATCGCGGTGGAACTGGTTGGCGGCATCGGCGGGTCAGACACGCATTTTTCGGAGAGTTCTCTATTCGGCAACAGTGGCGTGCTCTCGACCAGCGACCACTTCGATGCAGATTTCGGCGGCGGGCTGAAGCTCTATGCCCATGGCGGTTTCTTCATTCGCCCCGAGGCACGGGTTTACCTGATCCACAACGAGACGAACTATAGCGCGAACCACGCCACTCGCGTGGGCGTTTCCCTCGGCTACACCTTCAAATAGGGCAAGCGGGCGTGTGATCTGCGGACGGGGCTTAGCCCCGTTCGCGGCGATCCGGGCGCAACCGGGTTTTGGCCCGGGCAGCGAGCGGTTCAGGGTTCTATTGTTCAAAATCTCCACTCCATGAAGTTCAAGCGCCCACCCGCGCATGTATGATAGCGGTCAAAACAATTTGGGACGGTTTCGTTTGATACAGAGCCTACGGTTGCAACTGGTGGCCTTTTTTGCTGGCGCGGCGGTATGCGCGCTTTCCTGTCTGGCGCAGGCGCAGAGGTTCGATGTGTCGGCGGGCCTGAGCGGCATCGACGCGCCCGGGGCGCATGTCGCCAACGATATCAATCATCAACCGCAGTCCTTGACGGGCGGCGCTTACATGGCCTTCAGCGGCGATTTTTTGTTCTTTCACAAAGACATCGGCGTGGAAGGCGAATTTGTGCGGCGGATTACGCAGGGATTTAACGTGGTGTACGACTATCCCGACCGGCCCATGTTCTGGGACGTAAATGCGATCTGGACAAGAAAGTTCTACAAGCACTTCACGGCGGAACTGGAGGGGGGCGCGGGCGAGGAGATCGCCCGTTTCTACACCGGCACCTGCACCAACTGTTACGCCGACCGGGACCACTTCCTGCTGGATGGGGGAGCGGGGATCAAGGTTTATCCCCTGAACGTATTTATCGTGCGGCATATTTTTATCCGCCCGGAGGGCCGGATCTACTGGGTGCGGAACAACGAGGAGTTCAGTTCCTCCCACGCCATACGCTACGGGGCGTCGCTCGGGTATACGTTCTGAGCCCAAATTAGGACACTACCAAATTCCGAGAGCCGTAGTCACCGCCCGGCTTCGGGCATTATGATAGCTGGCATGGGTTTCGGATTCTCGGGTGAGATGATCTTCCTGTTTTTCCTGGCGCTGATTGTCTTAGGCCCCAAGAGATTGCCGGAGATCGGACGCCAGATCGGGCGGATCATGAACGAGTTCCGGCGCGCCTCGAACGAATTTCGGGCGCAGATCGAGTCCGAAATCAATGTTCAGGATCTGAAGAATACGGCGCAGATTCTGCCTACCATCAAGCAGCCGCTGGGATCGCTGGCCAGCCGCATTTTCAATCCACCCGTGGCAGAGAGGGAGACGCCCGCAGCCAAGCCGTTGCCGGCGGCTACGCCCGGCAATGGAGCGGCGGCGGAGCAAGACGTGAACACGGCCTCGGCGGAAGCACAGGCCGCGGTTTCGCCCGCGACTCCCGCGAAAGTTGCACCCGATGCCTGAAGCGGCCGTGTCGTCTTCCGTGAACGGACCCGAAGGCGAGGCGATGCCCACCATGGGCTTCCTCGAACATCTTGAGGAGTTGCGGCGGAGAATTGTTTATTCGCTGATTGCGATCATCATTGCGTTCTTTGGCTGCTGGTTCGCGGCGCCGCGGCTGGTGGGCATCATGCAGAAGCCCATCATTGATGTTCTCCATCAAGTGCATCAGTCGGAGAAGCTGGTTTACCAGCACCCGGTCGATCCGTTCAATCTGTACATCAAAGTGGCGGGGGTAGCGGGCCTGTTCGTGGTCTCGCCGTTCGTGCTGTACCAGCTGTGGCTGTTCATTGCGCCCGGCCTTTATCGGAATGAAAAACGTTATGTGTTCCCTTTTCTTCTCTCGACGGTGGCGTTGTTTCTGAGCGGCGGCTATTTCGCCTACCGCGTGGTTCTGCCGAACGCACTGAAGGTGCTGATCGGGTTTGGCAGCCAGTTCCAGCCGATGATCACCATCGAGGAATACACATCGCTGTTTGTGACCATCATCGTGGGCATTGGCATCATTTTCGAGATGCCAATCCTGGTTTTTTTTCTGGCGCTGATGGGGATCGTCAGCGCGGGCTGGATGTGGCGCAACATTCGTTATTCGATCCTGGGAATTTTTATTGTGGCAGCCATCATCGCGCCGCCGGACATCGTGAACATGTGCATTTTTGCCGCGCCCATGCTGGTGCTATACATGTTGAGCATCGCGATTGCGTGGTTCGTGCATCCAGCGCAGCGGAAGAAGCGCGCGGAGAAGAAGAGTTCGTAGGCCACGCACCGGCAAGTTTTCCCACCCTTGCCGCAACGAAGGCGGCAAGGATGGGGCAGCCTGAGGAGCCAATGAAAAAAAAGCAAACGATCGCCGGATATTTTCCCCACCGCGGCGGGCGTAGCGGGCGGCTGCGGTGGGCGTGGATTCTGATGGCTCTGGGCGCAATCATTGCATGCCGCGAGGTGCCGATTCCCGCGGCGTCGTCTGCGAATGCAGCGGGCGCGGAAGCTGCTGGTAACGGAGCGAAAGCGGCAGAGGCGACTGCATCCGGAATCTCGGAAGCGCTGGCGGCTTCGGATACTGCCCCCCTGCCTCACATTGACGCGAAGCGCGCCTTCGAATACACGCGCGAAGTGACCGCTTTTGGCGCGCGCTACATGGGCAGCGAAAATCACAAGAAACTGGAGCGCTACATTCTGAGCCATGTGAAAGGCGACGAGGTGGAAGACGACACTTTCACCGCCGACACGGTGGAAGGGAAGTTTCCCATACGCAACATCATCGCCAAGTATCCGGGCAAGAAAGACGGGATCATCGCAATTCTCGGGCACTACGACACCAACTATCCACTGCGCTATACCGGCTACGTGGGGGCCAACGACGGCGGCTCGTCGACGGCGATCCTGCTGGAATTCGCCAATCAGTTGCGGGGCAAGACCCGGGACGGATACAGCGTGTGGCTGGTGTGGACCGATGGCGAAGAAGCGGTGAGGGCGTGGTCGGATAGCGACAGTCTTTATGGCACGCGCCACCTCGCGGAAAAGTGGGAAAAGGATGGAACGCTCAAGAAGATCAAGGCGCTGATGGTGATGGATATGATTGCGCCCAAAGATGTGGCTATCCTGCGCGACAGCAATTCAACGCCCTGGCTACTCGACCTGATCTATGCTGCTGCACAAAAGGGCGGCTACCAGTCGCACTTTTATGCGATCGACACTGCAATGGAGGACGATCACATTCCTTTCGTCAAACGCGGCGTGCCGTGCGCGGATGTAATCGACATGCCGTATGGTTACAATGACGTTTTTCATCACACGCCGCAGGACACGATGGACAAGCTCAGTCCGGATAGTTTGCAAATCGTCGGCGATACGATACTGGAGACCGTCCGGCTGGTGGATCAGAAGCCGTAAGGTGATGTGGAGAACGAGCGGGAGGGCGGCTGCGAGCAATCCCGATCTTGCTCAGACTTAATCTTATTGACCTGGAGTAACCGTGATCGCGAAAATCTGCCTTACTGTGCTTTCTCTTGCTTTCGGCGTTTGTGCCGCGGGACAGGCTCCCAGCGCACCGGGCAAGCCACTGCCGCCCGGTCCCATGAGAGAAAAAGTGAAGGCCGCTTGTACCCAGTGCCACGCGCCCGCGCGAATCACCGAACAACATTTGAGTCGCGGAAAGTGGTCGGCGGAGCTGGAGAAGATGGAGGGTCTGGGAGCGGTGATTCCCGAAGGCGAGCGCAAGGCGATTCTGGATTACCTGGTGAGGAACTTCGGTCCGCAGAAGGGCAAGGCGAAAGCGGCGCCCAAGGCGGCAGCGCCTCCCGCCAATTGACGCGCGAAAGACGAGAAGGACGATGGTGTCAGTTGCCAAGCGAGCGTGGTCTTTGGTAAAACCAAGCGACGATCAATTAGCTATCAATCTAAAACGGATTTTGGAGGAACAATGAAAAAGCTCTCAATGATTGCGATGGTTGGGGCTGTGCTGCTGATGCTGGTTTCGTTCGGGTATTCGCAGGCCGGAAGCGATACAAAGACGGCCAGCACCGATAGCGGCAAAGCTACCGATTCGACAACAAAGAAGGCGGCACAGGACACCAAGAAGGCGGCCGCGAAAACGGGCAGCGCGACAAAGACCGGCGCGAAGGATACGGCAAAAGTCGCAAAGGATGCCGGTAAAGATACCGAGAAAGCCGCCGACAAGACCGCTGACGCTACGAAGACCGCCGCTAAGGATACCGGCAAAGGTGTGGCGAAAGGCGCCAAGGCGGTCGGTCACGGCGTGAAAAAAGGCGCGGAGAAGACTGACGAAGAAATAAAGAAGTAGTCGGCCAATTTTGTAGTGGGAGGGCGGGCATTCCCGCCCGTCCTCTGCTTGCGCACGCGGCGTGAGGACCCGCTTGTTTCCAGCCAACTGTCCTCTCCCGGCCGGCGCCCGCAGCCGGACCGTATTTATCATTTAGAATTTAAGTTCGCAAAGAATTTAGCTTTGCAGAGTCACGCTATCGATTTTCCATGCTTACGGGCTCCCAAATTCGCCGCAAATTCCTGGACTTTTTCATAGAGAAGGGTCACCGCGAAGTGCACTCGTCGTCGCTGGTTCCGGCGAACGACCCGACGCTGCTGTTCACCAACGCCGGCATGAATCAGTTCAAAGACGTGTTCCTGGGGCTGGAGAAACGCGACTACAATCGGGCGACGACGTCGCAGAAATGCGTACGCGCGGGCGGCAAGCACAACGATCTGGAAAACGTCGGGTTCACGAACCGCCATCACACGTTTTTCGAGATGCTAGGGAACTTTTCTTTCGGCGACTACTTCAAGAAGGATGCCATTGCTTATGCGTGGGAGCTGATCACGTCGCCGAAATGGTTTGGCATTCCGAAGGAGAAGTTGTACGCCACGATTTTCAAGGGCGAAAACGGCGTGGAACGCGACTCCGAAGCTTACCGATTGTGGCTGGGGCAGGGCGTGCCGAAGGAACGGATTTACGAGTTTGGCACCAAAGACAATTTCTGGCAGATGGGCGACACCGGACCGTGCGGTCCGTGCAGCGAACTTCACTACGACATGGGTGTGGCGGCTTCGGATCAAGGGCATGGGACGACCGCGCCAGCGTGCGAATTCGGCTGCGAGTGCGGGCGGTATGTCGAGATTTGGAATCTGGTGTTTATGCAATTCGATCGCTCGGCCATCGTGGAGAGCGGCAAGACCGGCTACAAGCTGACGGCGCTGCCGAAGCCGTCGATTGATACGGGCGCTGGGCTGGAGCGGCTGGCGGCGACCGTACTGAACCTCAGCGATCCGGCGAAGTTTTCGAATTACGACACGGATTTGTTTACACCGCTGATCAAGCGCGCCGCGGAGTTGACGGGGGCGGGCGAGGACGCCCGCCGCTCCCCAAACAATGGAGAGACGGGCGTCTCGCCCGTCCGGGCGGGGCATAGCCCCGCCGCCACACAGAGTTCCGCCGCACATGGAGCAGCTTCGTTGCGAGTGATCGCCGATCATGCGCGGGCAGCGACGTTTCTTATTTCCGACGGAGTTATACCGTCGAACGAAGGTCGCGGATATGTGCTGCGCAAGATCATGCGGCGGGCGATCACGCATGGGCGGTTGCTGGGGCAGACGAAGCCGTTTCTGCACGAGATGGTGTTTGCGGTGCGCGATCTGATGCAGGATGCGTATCCGGAGCTGAACGAGACCGCGGAACGGGTTTCGAAGGCGGTGCTGGCGGAGGAGACGCGATTTGCGCACACGTTGGACCTCGGGCTGACGCAGCTTGAAGACGAATTAGATGAGGCTAAGCGCAGGGCGGAATCGGTGGGTAACGTGCGCGAGTGCATGCGGAAGGTGCAGCCGGTGCTGCCTTCCTGGCACGACGGTTCCGCTGAGAGTGACGCGATAGAGAATTTCCTTACTCTGCCAAGCGTAACGACCGCGGGCCAGCTAGTTGATTTGGTGAACGCTCCCCGCTTACTCGAAGTATATCGACAGTCGGCTAAGCTCCCTGGCGACAGAGCGTTTCGACTCTACGACACATTCGGCATGCCCCTTGACTTCATTCAGGACGCCGCTCGAGACCGGGGGATCTTTTTCGATCAAGAAAGTTTCGATCTCGCCATGCAGGAGCAGCGGGAACGCGCCAAAGCTTCGTGGAAAGGGGCGGTCAAACAAACTGCCAATCCTGCGTATCAGCAGCTTCCGAA
>Ga0187781_10002617_pt1 | contig 13642 bp, 13 predicted proteins | sample 0715_SJ02_MP02_2_FD_132447 | JGI IMG/M metagenome (GOLD analysis project Ga0187781, IMG submission 132447) | Tropical peat soil microbial communities from peatlands in Department of Meta, Colombia - 0715_SJ02_MP02_20_MG | ecosystem: Environmental > Terrestrial > Soil > Wetlands > Peat | place...
AGGAGTTCGAGGGCAAAATCGCACGGATTAGCAGGCGCGCTTATCGGAGAGACCGAAGAGAGTCACCCGAGAGCGCGAAGCGTTGGAGAGAAGCAATAAAGCTCCTGAAAAAAGAGGACCACTACATCTTGGTAATGATTGATCTTCCCCGGTCTGCGGGGGATATAGTCCGTCTGATTCTGGTTGGCCTGATCGCATCCGCGCTACTGGTCGGTTCTATTATTGTGGTAGACAGATTACGTTCCGGTGCTGCTCTAAACTTCCTCGGAGCCGCATACCTTGTTCTGCTCCCCATCATTCTCTATTTGGGTTTGAACGACAAGGCAGGAAAGGCCGTCGGGGACTGGGTCGGCGACCGCGTCGAACGTCTGTTCCGGCTGCGGTGAGCAGCGGCCATGCTGCAGATCGTCCAAAGCCTCGTCAGCGAGCGCTTCGAGTCGGCCCGCGGCGATATCGTCCTCAATCTGCCGGTCCCATGCGGCGGCGTCCAATTCTGCAAACCACGAGCGAAAGGCCGCGAGGTCCTGCGGCGACAGTTGTCGAACAGCGTCTTCGATCTCCTGAAGAGTGCTCATGCCACACAGTTTACTTCGGCGGACAGGATTTGCCCCTACAGGGGCCATTTTCACCTGACCTCGCACGTTTGCAACTTCTGTGTCGCACACCCAGCCATAAGGCAGGCGGCAAAGCCGCTCCTATTCTTCGTTGATCGTAGGGGCGGTTCGCGAACGCCCCTACCCACTGCTGTTCGCGTTACAATGATGCGCGAATCGAAACGCACGGCGAGGTCAGACTATGTCTCAGACGGCTATGCCACAACCCCCCGCTCTAAACGAGCGTCGCACGATCCCTGCCGGGATGATCGACGACGCGCGCAAGCACGTCTATGAGGCCGCCTACCGGACACCGCTGGTGCGCCTCAACTACAACGAGGCGCCGTGCGAAATCTACCTGAAGCTCGAAAACCTGCAGCCCATCGGCTCATTCAAGATTCGCGGGGCCTATAACACGGTGCGACTGCTGCCGCCGGAGGAGCGCGCGCGCGGCGTGTGGACCATCAGCGCCGGCAACGCGGCGCAAGGCGTGGCGCTCGCAGCGCGAAAGGCCGACGTGCCCTGCAAGGTACTTGTGATCGAGACGGCGCCGGCGGCCAAGCTCCAGGCGATCCGGCGCCTGGGCGCTGAAATCGTCAAGGCGCCGTTCGACGAATGTTGGAAGGCCCTCGGCGAGCGCAATCACCCGGCCATGACGGGCTCATTCGTTCACCCTTTCGAAGATGACTCGTTTATCGCCGGCAATGCCTCGGCCGGCCTCGAAATCCTCGAAGATTTGCCGGAGGTGGATGCCGTGGTGGCGGGCTTCGGCGGCGGCGGGCTTTCCTGCGGCATCGCCAGTGCGCTGGCAGCGCACAAGCCGGGCGTCAAGGTGTATGGAGCCGAGCCTGAGACTGCGGCGCCGCTGGCCCGTTCTTTTGCTGCCGGCTCAGCGCAGGATTTTCCGGGCTGGACAGCCAGTTTCGTGGACGGATGCGGCGGCAAGAGCGTATTTCCGAGGATGTGGGCGCTGGCGCATCACCTGCTGGCCGGCTCGATCGTCGTCTCGCTCGAAGAGACGCGCCGCGCCATGAAACTGGTGGCCGAACGCAATCGCATAATCGCCGAAGGCGCCGCGGCCTGCGCGGTGGCGGCGGCGCTGAGCGGCAAGTGCGGAAGCGGCAAAGTGGTCGCGGTGGTCAGCGGCGGCAACATCGATCTCGCCAAGTTCACGGAACTGGTTTCTGCAACGTGAGGCAGGTGATTGACGCTATCGCTACTTGAGTCCACAATGAGATAGCTATCCGAATGAGGAGTCAAGGATCAATGAAAGTTATACAAGTGCCGATGGACGAGAAGCTGCTTCGGGCGGTCAACCGGGAAGCTCGCTCGTCGCATTCCACACGAGCTGCGCTGATTCGGGCGGCGTGCCAGGATTACCTGCGCAGAATGGACGAACAGGAGCTTGAGCGCCAATATGTACAGGGCTACCGACGCAAGCCGGAAAAGCCGGCGTGGGGCAGAATTGGGGCCAGGTTAGCCGCTGAAGTCCTGCCGGAGGAGCGTTGGGAATGAAGCGCGGAGAGGTTTGGTGGGCAAACTTGCCGAAACCGGTCGGACGCAGGCCGGTCGTGCTCTTGAGCAGGAATGCAGCCTATTCCATTCGCGCATCGGTCACGGTTGCTCCGGTTACGCGAACCGTTTACGACATACCCGTCGAGGTGCGGCTGGGACCGGAAGATGGTATGCCCGCAAATTGCGTAATCAACCTTGATAACATTCTCACCATTCCCAAGCGAAGCCTCGATCGGGGCCTGATCTCCCTAACGCCCGAGAAACTGGCTCTGGTCGAACAGGCCATCAAGTTCGCGCTGGAACTCCGCTGATCACAGCCCCTCGCTGCAGCAGCGCCCGGGGCTGTATTCGCCAGTCCTCAATACTCGCTAAAGGTGACCCTGGGACGTTCGGCCTCGACGCCTCGTCAGGTCTTCGAACGACCATTCGTCGTCAGCAAGGCCACTCAGCAGAGCCTCGCGCACTTCCCTGATCACCTCGTCGCGGTCCTCGACACTGCGGCCGGCGGTTGGAATGGGCTCGTGGAAGGTGACGCGGATGGTGCCGGGATGGATCGCGCCGTCTCCCTTACGCATGATCCGGCGGCCTCCGGAAAGCGACACCGGCACGATCGGCGCGCCCGCTTTGAGCGCCATGATGAACCCGCCTTTCTTCAGCGGTTGCAAACGCCCGTCAGGGCTGCGGGTGCCTTCGGGAAACACCACAAAGGAGTGTCCGGCTCTCAGGGCCCTGGAGGCCTGCTCCACGGCCTCGATGGCTCGTTCGCGATCCGCGCGGTCCACAGGAATAAAGCCGCGCCGCCGCATGGCAGGTCCGAGGATCGGAATCCGAAAGGACTCTTTCTTGGCGAGCACCAACACCGGAGGCAGACAGGCGAAAATCGCGGGCGGATCGATGTTGCTCTCGTGGTTGGCCATGAAGACCACGGCCTGCCGCTGTGGCACCCTCTCCCACCCCCGGACGTCGAGCCGGATTCCGCCCAGGCGCATGGCGAATCGCGCGCAGGAGACGCCCACGTTGTAAATCGGATCGGTGTTGCCGCTGATCAAGGCGTAGATCAGCAGCGGCGTCCCGAGAATGAAGACGAAGAGCAGACAGAGCAGCGAGAGGAGAATCGCTCGCAACATACGCAAGTTCGGAGCCTGGCGAGCAGACAGAAAAGTCGACAGTTGACAGTCGAAAGTCAGAGATCGGACGATCTGCCGATCATCGGCGGTGTTCGCTTCAATCTTACTGTCCCTGGCGCCCCGAGCCCAGCCAGCTATCGCGCAGCGCGACCTGGTCCGGCGTGGCCTGAGGGTTCTCCTCGATGCGATACTGCGTTTCGGCGGAAGCCCCCAGTTGGAACTTGATGCTGAGCGCGCGCGATCCCCGCTCGATTCCGAGTTCCACCTGCTGGCCCGGCTTCACGCCGGTAAGCCGGTCCGGCGGGACGCTGAGCGGCTGGTGGTTTACCGAAGTGATGACGTCGCCGGCGTGCACTCCGGCTTCGGCGGCGGCGCTGTCAGGGTCAACTGAATCCACCTGAATGTTCCGTGATCCGCCGAAGCCCATCGAGGCTCGAAATCCCCAGTCGGGCTCGGATGCTGTCTCCTTCTGGAGATCCAGGCCCGCGTAGCCGAGATAGCGGTCGTAATCGAGGTCGCGAGTGCCGGTGACGTAATCGCGAAAGAACGTCTGGGCGTCGAAGTCGCCGCCGCCGAGCTGGCCGGCCAGGGCGATCAGGTCGCTGTCCTGAAAGAATCGCCCGCGCTGGGCAAAATCGCGGTCAAGCGCGCGCAGGAGGTCGTCAAGGCCGGCGCGATCGTGGCTTGCCTGGCGCATGCCGAGGTCGAGCAGGAATCCGAGCAACTCGCCCTTGTTGTAATACGAGATGCTGCGCTCCGGACGGAGGTAATCGCGGTGGTTTTCGAGCCAGGCGTCCATGCCGGAAAGCTCGGCGCTCTGAAACAGCCGTGCCGGACGCTTCTGGAGATCGGCGAGCTGGTCCGCCACGCGATCGTAAAACTCTTTGCGGCTGGCGAGTCCGGAACGCACCAGCGTAAGTTCTTCGTAGGTGCTGGTCACCCCTTCCGAAAACCACAGGTCGCGGGTGTCATTGCCGTGGATGTAATCGATCGGCTCCAGGCCCTGCGGCCGGATCCGCTTCACGTTCCAGAGATGGAAGAACTCATGAGCGACGGTAGCCTCGAATTCCAGCCAACCCGAGTCAAGACGGCCGGCGGGAAATGCGATCGCAGTGCCGTCGGCGTGCTCCATGCCGCCGCCGCCGAAGGGCAGAAAATGGAAGAAGAAAGTGTAGCGGTGGAACGGGACATCCTGCATGACCCCGGTTTCTGTGGCCGTAATCTTCTCGCACGATTCCAGCAGCTTCTTTGACGAATAGTGGGCGCCTTCGGTGTAGACCACCACCCGATACTCGGCGCTACCCTGCTGGTAGGAGTAATCGTCGAAAGTGCCGGCCTCGACCGGGCTGTCAACCATGCGGTCGTAATCGGACGCCCTGTATGTGCCTGACGCGTGAGCGGCCTCCGCCGGAGCCAGCCCACCACCGTCTCCGGCGTCTTCCTCGAGCGGAGTGGCGACCCTCCAGCCTTCAGGCAGCTGGAATTGCAGAGCCACGCTGCGGTCGCGCTCCGAAGGCACATAGAAGAGCACTTGCGCGAGATTCAGGAACGCGTGATGCTCGTTCAGAATCGCCGAGAAGACGCTTTCCTCATTGGCATAAAGGTCGTAGGTCGCGACCAGCTGCCGGCACTGACGATCCCCGTTCTTCCAGGTGTCGACGTCCACCGGAACCAGGTCCAGGGGAGCGCCGTCGCACGTCGCTTCCAGATTCTGGACGTTACGCACAAAGTCGCGAATCTGATAGAGCGCGTTCCAGGCAGGAAACTGGATTTCGAGCGCCGCCGGCGCGCCGGCAAGCGTCATGCGGACGTGCACGAAATGGGTCGCGGGCTGGCGCAGGTCCAGTTGATATCGAATCGGCGCTTCGGCCGCGAAGCCGGGAACGGCCGCCGAAAGCCAGAAGCAGAGCGCCGCAAAGGACGCTCGCAGGAGATTGGTCACGCAGGCTCCTTATCGGAACTTATCGATCAAGAGGCGTACTATATCACGGCGATGCCGCGCTCCCGGCATGCCGGTTTCAGCATGGCCTGCTGTAGCGGCGCCTATGAGCGCCGAAAATTCTCTAAAAACTCAGGTCGGCGCTCATAGAGCGCCGCTACAGCAACCAAATGCACCCCTGCGACGGCCGGTCGCGATTGCAAACCGTCGCCGGGCATGGTATTCAGATAAGAAGCTGAAAAGCTGAAAGGAACGATTCATCGATGCTCAGTCATTTAACATCCAAGGTGTTCGCGGCCGCAGGCTGCTCGCTGGTTGTCGTTCTCGGCACTATCCTGGGAGCACGGCCGGCCCGCGCGGAACAAGTACCGACTAAGGTGCCGGCTGGCGTTCAGATCGACATCCCAGCTGACGTGCCGGTCCGGATTGTCAACTTCGCCTTCGACCGCTCGGGACAGGGCATGACAGCATTTCATTACGATGTCCAGAACACGTCCGGTCAGGGACTGGTGGCAGTGGAGATCCGCTGGCAAGTCCGCTTTCAAGACCGCGGCGGGATCGACATTTCCAATCGCGACGATCGATGGCTTACGGGCCAGCTGGCGGCGGGAACGTCAGAACATTTCCAGGTGACGAACGTGGCAATTTCCCGCCCATACCGTTCGAGCGCGCCCGGCGATCCCCAGCCGACGGTCGCGCAAAGCGCCATCGGCATGGAGTCCGCGAACCAGCTCGTGGCCACCGCCGCCTACGTTGAGCTTGAAGATGGCTCACGCCTGGGATCTGACGCGGCCAACGTCGGGCAGCAGATCGACAAGGCCCGGCGCGCGCAGCTCTCAGCCGCCACCAAGCTCCTGAACGTCTTCGGCACGGGCGGCAACGAAGCGCTCGCGCACGCGATCCAGCAGGGCAGCGCCACCGGCGGTGAAGACGCGGCCACTCAAGAGCTGAACGCGCGTCTGCTCGGGCTGCTTCAGGAGCAGGGTGTGGACGCGGTCGTGCTGGAACTGCAACGCATCTCCGGGCTCACCGTTCCCGAAGCCCGCGATTAACGTATCTTTCGGGCGCCGCCGTGCCGGCGCCCTTACGTCTCCTCTGAACTGCCCCGTCCACCGTATTCGTAATACCCTTCGGCCACCAGTCGCGCCGGACCGGTCAGATATAGCTCATCGGACATGGCCCAATCGACTTCAAGCTCGCAGCCGCGACCCCTCACCCGCACTTTGCGTCGAGTCAAGCTATTTAGCGCGGCCGCCACCGCAGCCGCGGAGCTGCCGGTACCGGACGAAGCCGTCTCGCCTACGCCGCGTTCCCAGAATCGCACTTCGATCAAGCTCCGGGACAGCACACGCACGAATTCCACGTTCGTGCGATTCGGAAAGAGCGGGTGGCGCTCGATCTCGCGACCGAGCGCGCGCCAGTCGAGATCCGAAAAGTCCTTGACGAAGAGCGAGCAATGCGGATTTCCCATCGACGTGACGGTGACCTTCTGCGTTCCCAGCGAAAGCGGCAGCATGTAACCGATCACAGGAGTCTTGGCACCCTTGCCGGCGAATGGAATCCGGCCCGGCTCGAGGATCGGCTTGCCCATGTTCACCCGGAACACCCAACTGCCTCGCTCGCCACCAACGCATTCGACCGTCTTCACGCCGGCGACTGTTTCAATCGCGAGCGTCGCGAGCCGCTTCTTCCGGCTCGTACCGGGACGACCGCGGCCGACGGCCTCGTTGCCGTCCAATAACCACGCCGCCGCACAACGGATGCCGTTGCCGGACATCTCCGCTTCGCTGCCGTCCGCGTTGAAGATTCGCACCGCAAGGTGATGCGTGCGGGCACTGGGCGGCGCGGCCACGAATAGTCCGTCTGCGCCGACACCGGTGTGTTGCGCAAGTATCCCGCGTGCGAATGCTGCGAGTCGCCGGGTCTGCGCAGGTCCACCGGTGCGCCCGCGCGAAGGGTCCTGCGCCCGCACGATGATGAAGTCGTTGCCGGCCGCCTGGTATTTCGAGAACGGGATTCTCATGATCGTTCTTGTAGGGGCAGGGCTCGTGCCTGCCCGTGGGCGACCACTAGGGTCGCCCCTACTCCGCCTTGCGATAGACGCGCAGGCGGTCCTCTTTCGGGAAGCGGTAATCGGCCACCAGGATGAAGCCGCTGAACGGGTCCGGATACTTCTGCATCAGCCGATCCACGGCGTCGTCTTCGCCGCGGATAATCCAGGTCATAGCCGCCGGCGGCGATCCCTCGGGCCACTCCGCTGGACCGAGCGGCAGCATGTCCCAGTAGCGCCGATTCAACTCGGTCAGTGTCTGCCGGTACGGGATGTCGAGTGACGGCATCACGCACGGGTGCTTGCCGTTCGCCGTCAGGATGATTCCACCCTTGTAGTTCTTCCTCAGGAGTTCCGTCAGCAACTGCTCAGAGCGCACGCGGCAGGGCGTGTTCTGCAGGCTCTCCTGAACGTTGCCGATGTTGTCGGCGCCTCCTCGTATGCTGGCGGCGAATTGGATCGCCAGAATCGCGATCACGGCCGCAGTCGCGAGCAGCCGCCTCGCGCGCGCCAATCGCGCGCTGATCAGGAAGCTCGGGAACAGCGCCACCGCCGGCAGCATTTCGAGGCCATAGCGCAGATTGTAGTACGTGTGCGGGAACAGCGTCGGCAGGTAGATCGGTACGGCGGCGCTCGCCATCGACTGGACATAAAAGACGAGCGGGACGAGAAAAAGTAACGCCGCGGCGCGGCGCGGACGCTCACACGCGTCAACCGTCCAGACGGCAAAGCCAAGCACGGCCAGTTCGAGCGAAACGGCGCCGATCACAAGCTTCGCATCCTCGATGTAGTAACGAGTCGAGAGCACGAAGCTCCCTTCCGTGGGATACCTGAAGCCCGTGTTCAGGAGTTGATGAGCATAAATGGCCTTGGCGGAATAAGGCCCGTTGTAAAACTCCAGCGGATTGCCGTAGCGATGCCAGTCATGCAAGACCCAGAGCACAGGACCAGCCGCTGCCAACGCGCCGAAGACCAACGTGTCGCGAATCCGCTGACCGAGACCGCGCCGCCCTGCCAGGAGTACGAAGAGTGCGGCGAACGGAATCAGATACCAGCCGTCGTATCGTGTCAGCGCGCCGAACAACGCGGCGATCGCCGCGGCCGCCAGTGTGGTCAGACTGCCGGTCTGATGAAATCGGAACAGGCCCCACACAACCAGCACTGCCCACATGATGTTCAATGGCTCGGTGAGGGGCGTCGAGGCCACCGCGAGCATGTTGGCGCAGAGCAGAAAACCCACGAGGGCCACCCAGCCCGCAGCCACGTTGCGATTCATTTCCGCGCCCAGCCGGAACACGAACCAGGCCGCGATGGCGAACGCCGCGCCAGAAACCAGGCCGCCGCCAAGTCCGGTGCGCCACAGGTGATCGTTCACCGCCAGGGGCGCAACCAGCAAGTGATAGAGCGGCAGCCAGGAGCTGCCCAGTTCCGCCCAACCGGGGGTCAAGGAGTCCGAGAGCCGTCGCGCGCCCTCCATGTGCGCGATGGCGTCGCCGTAGAGATTGATCAGGCCGCGCGTGTAGAAGAAATGCAGACTGGCCGCTGCCACCGCAAGAATCACGAGCGCAGGAGGCAACGCAGTGCGCAGTGTGAGGATGGGCTCGACTACCGTTGCCGCGGAGTCCTGGCGGGATGCAGGCTCGGGCACCTCAGACCTCAAAGTGAGTCATGCTCTTGAACTCGTTGAAGCGCCCGTCGATTTCGCTGCGGGTCAGGCGCAGCAGCCGCGAGACTCCGAATTCCTCCACGGCAAAGCTGGCCATGACCGATCCGTAGATCAGGGCGCGCCGCAAGCTTCGATCGCTCACGTCACCGGCACCGGCAAGATATCCCATGAAGCCGCCGGCAAAGGTATCGCCTGCGCCCGTCGGGTCGTGAACCTCTTCGAGTGGATACCCGGGCGCGAAAAAGATCGAGTTGTCCTGGAAAAGGCAGGCGCCGTATTCGCCGCGCTTCACGACCAGGGTGCGCGGCCCGAGCTTCCGGATGGCGTTGGCGGCACGGCGGAGATTGTCGACACCGGCAATCATGCGCGCTTCCTTGTCATTGATGATCAGCACGTCGACGCGTGCCAGCGTCCGGCGCAGGTCCTCGGGCGTGCCGTTGATCCAGAAATTCATCGTGTCGAGCCCGACTAATCGCGCGTTGGGCAACTGCTCGCGCACCGCGAGTTGCAAGGTCGGCTGGATATTGGCCAGAAAGACGAAATCGCTTGCGAGATACGATGCCGGGAGCTTGGGCTGGAATGTCTCGAAGACGTTGAGCTGAGTATCGAGCGTCCTGGCCTCGTTCATATCGCCGGTATATTCCCCGCTCCAGCGAAACGTGCGGCCCGCGGCGCGCTCGATTCCGGTGGTGTCAATCTGACGCCCTTCGAACGCCTTCAACTGGTCCGTTCCGAAATCGTCTCCAACCACGGCTACGATGTTAACCGGGGCAAAGTAGCTCGCGGTGATTGAGAAGTACGTGGCCGCGCCGCCCAGAATCTCCTTGGCCTCGCCGTAGGGCGTCTTCAGCGAGTCAAATGCCACCGAACCCACAACCAGAACGGGCATGCCTGTAGTCCTCTCCTAACCCGGCAGAGCCGGTACCCCAAAAGGTCACAAGTCGACAGTCGACAGTTGACAGTCAACAGTTGGAGCGTCTCGAAGAGTCGCTCGGAGCCGCATAAACAAAGGGCCAAACCGAAGTGGCCCAAAATACCCTCGCCAGAAAAGGGCAGGACCTGACCGGTAAAGGCACTACGATCAAGCTATGATAACCTGAGTGAAAAACCAGGCGTGCACACTCCACCCGAAAAGCGAAGTTCCTCACGCCTTCAGGTACTTTCCAACGATGATGCCAAGCTTCTTGCGGGCCGCCGCCGGAATCCGGCGCCGGTCGGTCAAAATAGCATGCGCCAGCGCGGAGCCGCATTTACACATGCGCTCGCGGGGCATGGCGGCGACCGCGCCGCGGATGATCTTCTGCGCATTCTCGACGTTCCGGTTCAGGCATTCGATCACCTGATTCACCGTGACCGCGGCGTGGAGCGGATGCCAGCAATCGTAGTCCGTGACCATGGCGAGCGTGGCGTAGCAGATTTCCGCTTCACGCGCGAGCTTCGCCTCGGTCAGGTTGGTCATGCCGATCAGGTCCATCCCCCAAGCGCGATAAGTGTTCGATTCTGCGAGCGTCGAGAACGCCGGGCCTTCCATGCAGACGTACGTCCCGCCACGATGGCAGGGAACGCTGATGGTGTCGCAAGCCGCGGCCAGCGCGCCCTGGACCACGCCGCACACCGGGTCTGCAAAACCGACGTGGGCCACGATGCCTCCGCCGAAGAAGGTGGAGATTCGGCCGCGAGTGCGGTCGAAGAACTGCGAAGGCACGGCCATATCGAGCGGCTTGTACTCCTCGCGCAGCGATCCGACCGCGCTCACCGAGATAATCCGCTCCACGCCGAGCTTCTTCAGCCCATAGATATTGGCTCGATAGGGGACCTCGCTTGGCAGCAGAAGATGTCCGCGACCGTGGCGCGCCAGGAACGCCACCTTGCGGCCCTCCAACTCGCCGAGGATGTACGCGTCGGAAGGCTTACCGAAGGGCGTCGTGACCCGGAGCTCACGGATTCCGGTCAGGCCGGGCATGCTGTAGAGGCCGCTGCCTCCGATGATCCCAATCTCGGCCTGGGCCTTTGTGCGCTCTACTCGCTTCGTCGGCATCGTCCCTAAGTGCTCCTGTTCGCCGTTGCGGTGACGTATTCTATCGATCCAACCAAGTCATGGCTTGCTGAATGCGGACGATGAGGCGTCATCGCATTGTTGAAAGGCAGCAGTAACCAATTATAACGCGCAGCGAGCCATTTCTCTCCTTTACGGTCCTTCCACAGCGATTCTCGTCCGAAAAAGGGCCGGAAGAGCGAGATTCGGGCCGTTTCAGGGCCAAATCGGGGCCAAATTGGGTTCGTTTTGGGTTCGTTTTTTGGCGATTTTTCCATTCTTTTACTGATTCTAAAAGGGTTAAGCGCTTCGCCTCCTGATTTTTTATAGGGGGGTGGGGGGTACCTTTTTCCACGATCTTCCCGTCGAGTGAGGCTTTCCAGAGCCCATTTATCTAGCCTATCAGCCGGAAATTCGATCGGACGCGGCCTGCGGCGTCCGAGCCTCAACCCTGCCGGACCTGGAATTGCCCGGTGAGAGCCGCCGGCTGCCCGCCGTCGCGTTGGGACGGGTTTCCTCACGATTCGAGGTTAGTACCCTGGAATGGGAAACGGGGGAAAAGTGAGAAAATCGAGACAAATTTATTTCGGAATTGTATATTTCAGAGACCCATTTCCGGTAAGCTGTCCGTGCGTGACAGGCGTGCTACGATCATCTTTGGAGAAGCCATGACCATGCAGAATCGGAGCTTTATTTCACCCTCAGACGTGATCGCACTAGAGATCGAATGCGCCGCGTGCAGAATGCGGATGACCTACTTGGCGAGCAGTGAAGGGGAGCTTCCCAAGGTTTGCCCTTCCTGCAGCAAGGAGCTTTTCCCAAGGGACGGGAACTGGACTGCGGTGAAAGAGTTAAAGACCGCCTTGGAGGATGTGGTACGACGAAAGCTGAATAATATCCGACTAGAGGTGACTACACCCCTATCGTGATATCATGGGCCCCATGGAAACGAAGACGAAGCGCCCGCGACCGAAACATTACGAGCCGAAGCTGAGCCTCTACCCGATGAAGTTCGAGGATGCCGTAAAGAAGTTGGCGAAAGCAAAGCCGTCAGAAAAAGCCAAATCGGCCTCACGGTTGCCGTGAAAAGAAGTATTTAAGTCTGTCGCCACTTATGAACATGCATTCTGCCCTTCCATTTGCAGCTTTGATAAATGCATTGAAATCCTTGCGCCCCTCAAGTTCACGGCCGGGGCGAACCCAATCCATGTAATGTTTATTCCAATGCCACGCGAGAAAGTCGGCTGCCTCAAGACCGCGAGCGGTTCCCTTGTTGGCCAGACCGAAACTCGAAACTCCAATTAGGCTACCTGTCGGCCCCTTGTCCTGCATCATTCGTGAAATAGCTTTCGACACCTCTCCCTCTGTGTCATCTCCAGTTTCCTTGAAGTACGCGAAGGTCGGAATCGGCTTCTGGTCCATTCTCCAGTAGCCATTTAAGATTAAGATCATTTGAACGGCGTGGGAGTGGAGATCAGTGCCAAGCTGTTCCTTCCATTTTTGGGGAACCATCTGCATAAATTCAGCCGGTCTAAAAGAGACAAGCTGGGCTCGTTTGATATTCCTTCCGATGATTAGAGGGATTTGCTTTGAGTGCCGCTCGAAAAGCTCTTTTCTTTGCGGTGTGTCCCTCTTAAATTCTCCGCCACCAGGATAAAAGTCGGTTGCATGGAAGGCAGAGGCTTTCCATTCAAACAGCATCTTTTCCCAGGGGCGCCTAAAAAGTTTGTAGTCATCCTTTTGGAAGATTACAGAGGCTACGTTCATAACCTCGTCGGTTTTGTCTTTCTTGTGGCCCAAGTCCATGAACACACGCAACATGGTAACTAGACACCCTTCTGGTACGACGTCGTTAAAGAACTCTGAAACCTCATCTTGACTTTTCGCGCACACCTCCGGTATCCTTTTCTTTCGCGGAAGCGTGCGGCCTCTCAGACTCCGCCAAGAATCAGCGGGCCGGAACGCTTGAACAAGACAAAGGCTCTCAAGATTTCTTCCGGTTAACCAACCAGTGGTGTCGTTTCTGTCCCCTTCGCCGGGTAGTAGGTCAGCCTCTTGCCGACAACGCTCTTGATCGCCAACTGACGGCGCTCGCCGTCGTCTACATCCCGCGCATTGTAACGAAAATCGAACTCGCTCAGGTAGCGGTGTAAATGCTCTTTCGAGACGTGATGGAAAGAGCCGTAAACACCGCGCTTGATCAGCGAGAAGAATCCTTCGACCGTGTTGGTGGTGATCAGTCTGCCCGCTTCGTCACGGCGGGAGTATTCCTTCGCGCTATGATTCACCGCATCGTGCCGCATCCCTTCAGGAATCGCAGCCGGGTACACCTGAGAATCATCGGTGTTGAGACGCGCTCCGAGGTTCACGTGTTCTTCGATGATAGGTTTTAGGTTCGCTGCGGTCACATCCGCTACGTGAAACGACCGAACATCGCCGTGCCGCTCCACTAGGGACACGACCGGAGCCTTGGCTTTCTTGCCAGCATACACGCCTTGCCCAATCTTTTTTCCACCTACGTAAGTCTCATCGGCTTCTACTTCGCCGGTGAGCGGGCCAGCAAATGAGCCCTTTCGCATGGCCCAACGAATCCGGTGAGTCAAAAACCATGCGCTCTTGTAGGTGATTCCCAACTGCCGGTGAATCTGATGTGAACTCATCCCCTTCTTGCTCGCACACAGAAGGTGAATCGCCAAGAGCCACTTGCGAAGCGGGAT
>Ga0187781_10002618_pt1 | contig 13639 bp, 12 predicted proteins | sample 0715_SJ02_MP02_2_FD_132447 | JGI IMG/M metagenome (GOLD analysis project Ga0187781, IMG submission 132447) | Tropical peat soil microbial communities from peatlands in Department of Meta, Colombia - 0715_SJ02_MP02_20_MG | ecosystem: Environmental > Terrestrial > Soil > Wetlands > Peat | place...
ATCGGGTCGTCGAAGGCGTCGCCGAAAAAGCCAAGAAGATTAAAGTTGGCTCCGGCCTCGATGCCAGCACGCAAATGGGTCCGCTCGTTTCCGAAGAGCAACTCCGCCGCGTCTGCTCCTATCTCGATATCGGCATCACCGAAGGCGCCCGCCCTGTCACCGGAGGCAAGAAGCTCGGCGACAAGGGCTACTTCGTCGAGCCGACCGTACTCACCAACACCAAAGAAAACATGAAGGTGGTGCGGGAAGAAATCTTCGGTCCGGTCGTGGCCGCGATTCCGTTCGACAACGTGGACGAACTCGTTCCTCGCGCCAACGATTCCATGTACGGCTTGGCCGCGGGCGTTTGGACTAACGACATTTCCAAGGCCCATCGCTTGGCGGCGCAACTTCGCGCCGGAACCGTTTGGATCAACTGCTACAACATCTTCGACGCCGCTCTCCCCTTCGGAGGCTACAAGCAATCCGGCTGGGGCCGTGAAATGGGCAAGGATGTGTTGGAGCTGTACACGCAGACGAAGGCGGTGTGCGCGAGACTGTAGCTAAGTTAGAGTCCGAGCTGACGAATCCCATCCTGAGGCTGCGATATTTCGCGGAGTTGGGGTGGGATTTCTAATTTACGCGCCGCAGATTCCGTTCGTTTCTTGGCGTGCTTATGCACGCCTGAATGGTTCCGGGCGGAAGGTTGCCGTTTGATTTGTTTTCGTCTTCGCCTTCGGCTAGTTTCATCAATCTTTCCACCTCTTTCGGGTCGCCGCCTTCCGGGTCGTCGAACTGTTTTCCCAGGCCCACGAGACACTCGATCTGGCGCTGGATTTCCTCTTCTGAAGGCTCGTCGTTTTTCCTGCGGCTGTTTTGTTTTTGAGAATCGTCACTCTGCTGCGGGCTGGGCGCGACGTCAACGGTGGTGTCGAGGACCTGGTCGAGATCGACGACAACCTGCGATGGTTGCGGGGTTTCGGCGTTTAATTGCCTCAGGTTCGAGGATGCGATCTGCAGGCCGTAGAGCATGAGGCCGGCGGTTTTGGCGTCGATGGTTTTCTCCATTAACTGGTGCATGACCTGGGTGATGGCGAATTGAATGGAGTGCGCATCCTCGAGGATGGGCAGCGTGAAGTGAGCCCTTTTGCCAGGCTGGTTCAGGTTTACAATGGCCGGACGCCAGTGCTGATGGTAGTAACAATGATTTCTGCTGCGCATAGCGGGCGAGCCGCATTGGATGCCGCTGGTGCGGATATGTTGGCAGCGAGCTGCCGGAGATGATTGCATGGTGTTGCTCCTTGTATTAGTTCTCAATATTAGTTCTCAGTTCTCGGTTCTCAGTTTGGAGCCTCTAGCCTCTAGCCTTTAGCTCTTAGCTCCAAGCTCTCGGTTCTTAGCATGATGATGATTCTGATTTTTCTTGGTACCCCCTCCCCGGTCTAATGGAATGAAGACTTTGGGGGCATTTGCCGGTAAAGTCTTGAGGCGCGGGGAGTTATGGGTAAAGTCTTGATTCGACATTAGTTAGAACACAGTTCTCAGTTGTCAGTTCTCGGTGAGGACCATTGCCGCACTTTCCCCACGTTGAATGCCGCCGGTTGCGGAGTCTCGTGTTTCTTGCGCCCCTCCGGGGCTTGATCAATTCCCGCCGGTTACCCGGAGCTTACGCCCCGGGCTACATTCTTGCGCCGCTCCGCGGCTGGCGGGGTGAGGCGTGCTCCGCTTTCTTCGGCAGTATTGCTGATCGAGTTTTTCTGTTTTTGGGTGGAGTTGTCTATGACGTCGGACACAGTGAGTTTGTGACGAATTGGTTCCCGAGGTGGGAAAGAAGAGGGTGGGCCCATTGTAACTCTGCCCGGATCTGGCCGCATATCTGACTTGATGTTCGGGCGATGACGAGTCTATGCTAGCCGCGTAGACGGAGAGAAACACGTGGCAGAGACAGAGGGAGCAAGGATCGTTGAGCTGTTAGAGGCCCTAACTGGTCAGAGCAATCCGTTACAACCGTCAAGTATTCCGGCATTCCCTTCAGGTGGACTCGGGTTGAGTCAGTTCAACGAGCTACTGTTGCTTTTTGGGTATGATCGGGTCACGCATGCATTCTTTCAGTTTCTTGTCGATGGCACGCTCGACTACCAGCCGGGTTGCGGCCTAATGTCCATTGACGATCTCGAGGCAGGAGTAGAGCGCTCCCGACAGCTCTCGCTGCTCCACTTCGGAAATGTCAAGTTTGGTTTCAAGAAATTATCCCGTGATCGAGATGAACTGATTGTCTACGCCTCGACGCGCCCTGTCGATGAGAACGTATTCCATGAACGTCACGATCCCATTCATCCAGTTGAGGTAATTCCCGCGGACAAGACGTACTATCTCGGATACATAGTGCAAAAGGAACTGGACGAGAAGCTTGCGGCAAACCCGACTGATGAGGCCGCTCTTGAGGAGAAGAAGCTGTTAGAAGGGATAAAGGCAAAAGGAATCCAAAATCAGGAGGCGTATCTCATCTCTGACCATTTGGACGTGTATGTTGCGACCTCGATGCGACGCAGACATGAATACGTTGAAATTGCCGAATTTACCTCCGAATTGTTCAGCCACCCTCAGATTAAGCCGTTAAAGCTGAGGTGGTTTGATCCTACCCAAGCGTACTGTCAGGATCGCATCGATAAGGGACTCGCTGAGGCATTAATGCTAAAACGAGCAAAATGTACGCTGTACCTGGCGCAGGAAGCCGATACGTTGGGAAAGGATTCCGAGCTCGCATCGACCTTAGCACAAGGAAAGCCGGTAATTGCGTATGTTCCGTCGCCTGCGGAGAAGGACATTCGCGCGACAGTCGAGCGGCTTTCCTCTCTCTACGACAAATCGCAGAAGGCTGTCATCCTTGAGCGCCTCCAGATATTTTCTCCAGATCTCGCGTGGTCCAATGAGGAAGTTCGTTCCTGGCTTGCTTTGCCGGAGAATATGGATGCTGAGCGCGCAATGGGTCTTCTTATTAAGACCACGGTTGAGCACTATGACAAGAGGGCGGCAACGCTGAGGGAGAGCCATCCGTTAGGGCTTCAGGTCAATCTCGACACTGGCGTGGCAAATGGAGTGCTCGTCGTCCGAAACCTCGAAGACTGCGCCAAGTTGATCCACAAAATCGTGACGCTGAGCTTGGAGTTCCAAATAGAGAAGAAATCCATTGGGGACTCAGAGTATTACTTCCTCAGGGAAAGGATCTCGAATTCGATATTCCGTGTGATGACCGGAGATGCTATGCTTATGAACAGCTTTTGGAATTTCTACCTTGAACCTTCTGAGTAGACGTACAATGAGCGAGGAAACGAAGAATTCGCAGCCAAATCCCTATGACCTTTCGGCGATGCGCCGAACGGCGTCAAATGCGTCGCCCAAGGCACCGGCTCCGTTGAGGCAGCCTTATACCTTATCCTCGTCGCAAAGGCTCATGAAGGCGGCAGTGATCATTCGTAAGAAACCCTTCTGATGATGGGTGCGTGCGAGCCTTCCGATGGGGCTTCTCACCGCGCATGGGTAGGCTGCGTGTTAGACCTCTGCGAAAGGCAAGGCGCCCGTTTGTTGGCTGCATCGCCAATCTGGTACCCTGCACTAGCTTCGATCTAACGAGGAACCCCATGCATTTTCGCGATTTCCGCGCTTGCCGCGCGGGCGCTCGCCGCGTGAGCGCTTGCCACATATTTGCCCGTGCTCTATCTCTGCTGCTCGTTCTCGTATGCATCGCCTTCGCCACTTCGCCGGCCTTTGCCGCTGACAGGAATGTTGCCGACAAGGACAAAGACAAGAAAGGCGCCGCGGCAGAAAAGCCGTCGTACGAGCTGGCGCAGCCGGCGAAAGAGAACCTGGACATCACCGCGTATGAGCGCATCCGCGAGGAAGGGCTTCGCCACTCGCACGTGATGGAGTTTGCTTCCGCGCTGATGGATGGGATTGGGCCGCGGCTGACCGGTTCTCCCAATCTGAAGCGTGCCAACGAGTGGACGCGCGAGCAACTTGCCGCGATGGGCTGCACCAACCCGCATCTCGAAGACTGGGGCGAATTCGGCATGGGCTGGCAACAGATGAACACGTGGCTGAGGATGGTCTCGCCCGATACGGCGGTCTTCATCGCGCAGGCCATCGCGTGGTCGCCTGCAACCAACGGCGCGATCAGCGGTCCGGCGATCTGGGTCGACATCAAGAAAGAAGAGGACTTCGACAAGTACAAGGGCAAGCTGGCGGGCAAGATCGTCCTCTATGGCGACATGCATGAGGTGAAGCCGGTGGAGAAGCCGCTGTTTGTGCGCGAGGACGAAAAGAGCCTGGCGAAGATTGCGGAGTATCCGCTGACGTCCGAGAACGAATACGCGCAGTACATGAAGGACTTTGCCCGCCGCGCGCAGTTGAGCGCCAAGCTGATGCCGTTTCTGGTGCAGGAGAAGGCGGTGGCGGTGATTACGCCCAGCCGCGACGGGCGCGATGGCGGCGGTTCCGGAGGCACGATCTTCGACGACCGCGGAATCGGCCGCGAGGTCTACAAGCGAGAACACGCCATGCAGCTGCCGGTCGTGGTTGCAGCCATTGAGAGCTACGGCCGCGTCTATCGCCTGCTGAATGCCAACGTGCCGGTCACGCTCGAACTCAATGTCGATGCGAAGTTCTACGGCGATCACGAGCATGGATTTGACACCATTGCCGAGATCGAAGGTTCCGACCCCAGGCTGAAGGATGAGGTGGTGATGGTCGGCGGGCATCTCGATTCATGGATTGCCGGGACGGGCGCGACCGACAACGGAGCGGGAACGATTGTGGCGATGGAGGTGATGCGCATCTTCAAGGCGCTCGACCTCAACCCGCGGCGCACGGTGCGAATCGGCCTATGGACGGGCGAAGAGCAGGGACTGCTGGGCTCTTCCGGATATGTGAAGGAACATTTCGGATATGTGCCGCTCTCCACCGCACCCGACCAGATGCAGCTGCCCGAGTGGATGCGGAAGGCCACAGGACCGCCGATACTCAAGCCCGACCAGGCGAAGATCTCCGGGTACTTCAACCTGGATAACGGGTCGGGGAAGATCGATGGCATCTACCTGCAGGGCAACGAGGCCATCAAGCCTATCTTCGAACAATGGATGGAGCCGCTGAAAGATATCGGGGTAACGACCATCACCGTGAGAGACACGGGAGGCACCGACCACGAATCCTTCGACAACGTCGGGATTCCGGGATTCCAGTTCATCCAGGATCCGCTGGACTATTTCACCCGCACTCACCACTCGAATGAAGACGTGTATGAACGCCTGCAAGCGGCGGACCTGGCGCAGGCGGCCACGGTCGAAGCAATCTTCGTCTACAACGCGGCCATGCGCGACCAGATGCTGCCACGCAAGCCGCTGCCGCATCCGGAGTTGGAAGAGCAGCGCTCGGCCCCGCTCAAGGGCGTGATGCCGGGCGCGCAGGAACCGGCGTCAAAGGCGGAGGATAATAAACAGTAACCCGCAACGCCGCCGTTGCTTGATCATAATGAGGGAGAACAGGTTCGTCGTCGGTCGTTAGGCGTTCGGGATGCTTGCAGACCACCAACGGCCGACGACTCTACGGAAAATGAAGGGTCACTGGAGAATTGCGGTGGGCGCGATGATAGTAATGCTCGCCGCGGGAGTCTTAAGGTGGTCCACAATCGCGGTAGAGTCACTTTGGTCTCCAACAAGAATCAGCGCGGCAACGGCCGGGCAAATTACAGGGATGGTGAAGTTTGACGGCGCGGCTCCGCGCCTGAAGCCGATCGATATGTCCGGGGATCCCAGCTGCGCGCAAACGCGCGGCGGATCCCAGGCAACCGCGGAGAACGTGGTGGTCGGAGCGAACGGTGGACTGGCGAATGTGGTGGTGTACATCTCTCAGGGTCTGAGCGGCGCGGGACCGGTATCTTCGCAGCCGGTGAGGCTCGGACAAAAGGGCTGTCAGTATGTGCCGCACGTAGTGGCCGTGAACCCGGGCCAGCCGATGACCATAACGAATGATGACAAGACTACCCACAATATTCATACCGCCCCCAAACCCGATGGTGGCAACAAAGGCTGGAACAGGTCGCAGTTGACGGGAGGTCCTGCGATCGATGTGAAGTGGCCGGCGGAGGAAGTGGCGATTCCGGTGAAGTGCAATGTACACCCCTGGATGCGGGGTTATATCGTGGTGGTCAAAGGTCCCTACAGCGTCACCAACAGCGCGGGATCGTTCAGTCTGGACGGCGTCCCTCTTGGCACCTACACCTTGACTGCGTGGCAAGAGACCTACGGAACGCAAACGCAAAGTATAACCGTGACCGCGGGCAAACCCGCCATGGCCAATTTCACGTTCAAAGCCAAGTGATACGCGGAGCTGGCCGCGTGAAGTTATTCAACTTGCTTCCAGGTACTGTCGGGAGGCGAGGACGCGATTTGTTTCGACAACGCAGCGGTTTGCGCGCCCAAATCCTTCTCGTAGGCAGTTCCGTCCTGCTGTATGAAAAACGTCATCACGCCCGAAGAGCGATACTCGGCCGGGAACGCGACGACAGCGAAACCGTCCGTGCCCTGGAGCAGAATTCGATAGAAATAGCCGTCAAACGGTTGCACATTCGCATTGCCGGATTCGCCGGCGGCGGCATGCGCCAGATAAGGCCCGATGGGGCTTTTCGCAGAGTTGCCGGCGCTTTTCCAGTAAAGGCCGTCATGCGCGCCGTCGCTGCTGATGAATTTCGCCGTAAACGAATGCGCGATGGCGTGATACTCCTTCTCGGCGTCGACCAGCGCCTGGCAAACCTGCAGCGCCTCCATTTCGTTTCTGCCGATGCGCCGGTATTGGATTTCCTGCTCTCCCAGGCCGGCGTCGAAGTACCACGCGCCCTTGTACTCCACCAGCGGTATCGGCAAGGGCCAGTTTTCCGCTCCGACATACAGGGCCACCGTATCGTCAGGTTCTCTGACAAGGCGGTGCATCTGTTGGTATTTTTGTGCGAAACGCTCCCGCTGTTCGCGCCGCTCGTCGGCATCATCCGTAAATTCCACGATCTGCTTCGCATCGGGTCCGAGAATAATGAGCAGTTCGTTCTCGTCGTTCCTGTGGGCGGCGGCGTAGAGCGCGGCCGCCGCGTCCTCGGGTTTGGGAAACGACTTTCCTTTGGGCGGTTCGATCATCGCAGCATCGCGCTGCTGCGAAACCTTGCCCTGCTGCGAAACTGCCGGGAGGCCCGCCAAGGCGATCGCGATCACCGCTAAACCGAGAGCTCGAATCATTTTACGTTTCGACATTTTCTCCGCCATTCGTTCATAGTATCTTTTCTTACCCATCGTCTACGCCTTACGGGCGAGCTCCAGCCGATGCCAGAGCATTTCTCCGGTTGGGATAGAGTGTTAGCCCGCAGCGGCTAAAGCCGCGATACGGTTGCCGGGCTATACGGCACGACTGAAGTCGTGCCCTTCCCATGTCTGTCCTTCCCGTGTCCGATGGAGTCATGCGCTTCCCTTTTCCGATTGCGCTCGGCAGCTATTGCAGAACCGCGCTAGCGCCGGCCTCCGCCGTGGAAACCTCCACCATGGAACCCACCTCCGTGAAATCCCCCGGAGCTACTTTGGCCGCGCGCCGAGAATCCTCTCGAGAGTCCGCCGTGATCCACACCGCTGAACACGCCTGAGCGAACCCCTGGACCTCCGCGCGGCGCTTCGTATCCGCGATATCCGCCGCCCATCCATCCGCGGTATCCTCCGGGACGCCCGAAGCCGGGGCGGCCGCCGTAATAGCCACCGCGATCGAAAAACGCGGGACCATGCGCGAAGTAGGGCGCGCGATTGTAGAAGAGTCCCCAGTGATGCCAGTCGACGCCCCACGCGCCCCATCCCCAGCCGAAGCCAAAAAACGGGGCAATGGGAAATCCGATTCCAAAGTAGAGTCCCGGTCCTCCCCACCAAATCCCGGGCACATCCACCCAGTACGGCCAGGGCGTGATGGGATATCCGTAGACAGCCCAAGGATCGTACTCAGGAACGTAGACAACGTTGGGATCGGCCGGTGTTATATCGACTTGGCCGTTCTCATCCTGCACATTCTCCTGCTGCGTGGGTTTCAGATTGCCGGCTTTCTGCGCCCTCTTGCGCATTTCCTGCACGGCCTTCATCACGTCCTCTTGCTGGTTGTAGTAGGCATCGCCGAGTTCCGAGGTCCAACCGAGATTCTTACTGAGGTTGGCGAGGACGGAGGGATATTGCACCAATGCTTTGACGCTGGGATCCCACGACTGCTGATCGGCCTCCTTACCCAACTCGCCGGCGCTCAGCCCGGGATGGCTGTTCAGCCAGTCCTCGGCGTCGGTGATCTCGGTCGGAAAAGTGGAAGCGGCGAGGATCTGGGCCACCAGCGCGTCCGGATAAAGGGCAATCGGCGCCACCAGCCGGGTTAGCTGATCGCGAGAAAGCTTGGCATACGGCGCCTCATCCGGAGCCTGCTGATCGGGTGGTGGGGAACTCTGGCTCTGGTCTTGTTCTGTGTTGTCCTGCGCGCCCGCGTGCCCACTCCAGGCTGCAACAACGGCGCACACACAACCCGCCAGAACGATGCTCATTGCGCATTGCTTAGCTGTAGGAATAACGCACCTCGCCGCATTGCTACGCGGTCTTTGATTCCTTGTGGGGGCAAGAGGTTTCCTAAAGTTTTGGCCCGCAAAGGGGGTCGGTTATTTGCCAGCGCAGGTCGTCGGCGAAGCGAGGCCGGAGCGCTCGTTCCAGCTTGCTTTGGACGGCGACTCGCCGGGCGTGAGGCCGTGCGTCCCCTTGCGCACGCCCGGCTCGGGTCGGCCTTTACTGGGCGCAAGCAGCGCCACACGGTCTCTATGTTGCTGGCGATCTGGAGGCGAGAGACCAGAAGCCATCTCATAATGAACCGACGCAGTAAATGGCGAGCTCCCTCAGGGGCTAAAGCCCGCGTCTTTTGTGGCCGTAGACGGCACGACTGAAGTCCTCCACCCCAGCCGACGAAACCCGCGTCGTCTGGGGGCCCCGGTCGTGCCCTTCCCGAAACCATTTATGAGATAGCTTCTAGTATCCCTGCACGGCGACCCCTTGCAGGTGCGTCAGCAGGTTGACCTGCCCAGCGGTTTCTAGCCCCTCCGCCACAACTTCCCTGTGCAGATTACGTGCCAGGTTTAGGATGGTGCGCAGGATGCTGAAGTTGCGCCCGTCCATGCCCAGGCGCGAAAAGCCTCCGGCTCTGGCGGAGGCTATTTACTGCCTAGAAGTCCCCAGCTTTTTTGGCCTTGACATCCGAATCCCGTTTTTTGTACAAGAATACTAATTCAGATATATGAATATTTATTCATTATGAATAAAACTCTGCGGCAAAAAGCCGAGCTCGAGGTTCTGCGCGGAGGGGCCGTGCGCAACCAGGAGGCCCTGCAAAAGGCATTGCAGCGCCGTGGTTTCAAGGTGGGGCAAGCGACCCTGTCGCGCGACATCCGGGAGCTGAACCTGGCCAAAACGGCGGCTGGGTATTCGTTGGGAGAAAACGGAGGAGGGGCGCACGCCGGACTGCCGCCCACTTCACGGCTGATCAAGGAATTCCTGCTGGAAGTACGCGCGGCACAAAACCTGCTCATCTTGAAAACGGTTGTAGGAAGCGCTCAGCCGGTGGCGGCGGCCGTGGATCGCCAGGACTGGCCCGAGATTGTCGGAACCATCGGGGGCGACGACACCATTCTGGTGGTGTGCCCGGATAAAGAGGATGCAAAAAAACTCGCGCAGCGGATCGAGGAGATGCTCGACTGATGGAAGGCCGACTCCAAGCCGCGATACTCGGCGCGACCGGATATACCGGCGCGGAGCTGACGAAACTGATGCTGGCGCACCCGCGGTTGCAGGAACCCATCCTTGTCCGGCGCAACGGCGTCCGGCGTAACGGCGTTGGGCGCAACGAAGGCGAGGCGTCAGATGCAAGCATGGAAGAGCTTTTCCCGGGCCGCGCCGGTAACGGCAACGGCCTGTTTCAGACGCTGAACTGGGCTGCACTCAAAAGGCAAGGAGTGAAACTGCTGTTTTGCGCGACGCCGCACGAAGTATCACGCACGGTGGTACCGGAAGCGATCGCAGAGGGGCTGCGGGTGATCGACCTCAGCGGCGCCTGGCGGCTGCGGCAGGCAAGGAACCGGACAGTTTATGGATTCCGCGACAAGGATGCGCTGACCGCCTCCGAACTCACACGCAAGGCAGTTTACGGGCTGCCGGAGCTGAATGGCGAGCGGATTCCAGAGGCGCGATTGGTGGCGAATCCGGGCTGCTACGCGACGTCCATCATTTTGGCGCTGGCGCCGCTCGTGAAGGCCGGCCTGGTTGATTGCGAGCACGGGGTCATCTGCGACTCCAAGTCCGGAGTTTCCGGCGCGGGGAAAGAACCCACCGACCGAACGCACTTTGTTTCGGTTGCGGATAATCTCTCCGCCTATTCGGTGTTCAATCATCGCCACTGCGGCGAAATCGTCGAACAACTGGAGTTGAAGCCGGCCAACCTGGTATTCACGCCGCATCTGCTGCCCATTCCGCGAGGAATTCTCTCCACCATCTACGTGCGGTTGAAAGAGCGAGCGAAGAGCGCGGAGATCGAGGTGTGTTACCGGGAGTTTTATGCGGGCAAGCCGTGGGTGCGGGTATTTGCGACACCGCGGCTGCCGCAGATTCGCTTTGCGCTGTTCACGAACTACTGCGACCTGGGATTCTGCCTTGGGCCGGACAGCCGGCGGCTGGTGATCGTCTCCTGCGTCGACAACCTGCTCAAGGGCGCGGCGGGACAGGCAATTCAAAACATGAACCTGATGTACGGCTGGAAAGAGGAAACGGGACTGCGGTGAAGATTGTGGTCAAAATCGGCGGAGCGGCGCTGGAGGATCACACGACGCTGAGGAAATGCGCAGCGGCCATCGTGGAACTGGCGCGGGATGGGCATCGTGTGGCGGTCGTCCACGGCGGCGGAAGCGCCCTGACGCGCACCCTGAAGCTCCTGGGAAAAGAAAGCGCGTTCGTGAACGGCTTGCGCGTGACCGACGCCGAGACGCGAGACATCGCGCTGATGGTATTGGCGGGGATTGTGAACAAGACGCTGGTGGCCGCGATCCAGTCGTCGGGATTTCCGGCGATTGGCCTGTGCGGCGGAGACGGCCGAGTGTTCCGCGCGCGGAAGAAGGACACGGACAACGGCAAACTCGGATTCGTGGGCGAGATCTGTTCGGCGGAGCCGCGCTGGCTGGAAGCGATTTGGCGGGAGGGCGCGATTCCGGTGTTCTCGTCGGTGGCTTTGGGCTCGGATGGCGAGTACTACAACATCAATGCCGACCAGATGGCAGCGTCATGCGCGGCGGCCTGCGGGGCGGACCTGCTTACGTTCCTGACCGATGTGCCGGGGGTGAAGGACGCAGATGGGTTGGTGATTCGCTGGCTCAACCTCACGGACGTCGCCGGCATGATTGCGAACTCGGTGATTGGCGGCGGGATGCTGCCGAAGCTTGCGGCGTGCCGGGAGGCGCTGCACAAGGGAGTGAAGCGGGTGCGCATTCTGCCGGCAGCGCAGGCGGAGGTGTTGCCGCAAATTTACCTGACGAAACTGGAGTGCGGAACGGAGGTGGTGCGAGCGTGAGTCTAGCCTCCGTAATTCGTCGCGAGCAAGCGCTTCTGGTGCCGACTTACGACCGGCACAAGATCCTGCTGGAGGAAGGGCACGGCGTGTATGTGCGCGACGCGGCCGGGAGACGATACCTCGATTTCCTGAGCGGCATTGGGGTTAACGCCCTCGGATATGGGCACCCTGCGATTCAACGCGTGCTTAAGACGCAGGCGAGCCGGCTGATTCACGTTTCCAACCTCTTTTTTCATCCTTATCAGGCTGAACTGGCGCGGCGGCTGACTAAGATCTCCGGGCTGGAGCGCGCGTTCTTCTGCAACAGCGGGACCGAGGCATGGGAAGGCGCGCTGAAATTTGCGCGAGCATATGCGCGCTCGCGGGTACATAACGGCGGCAACCCCAAATGGCGGATTCTGGCGCTCGATAACTCGTTTCATGGGCGCACATTTGGCGCGCTGGCGACGACGGGCCAGGCAAAATACCGCGACCCCTTTGCGCCGCTGGTGCCCGGCGTCACATTTGTGGGATTCAATGATATCGCCGATCTCCAGCAGCAATTCGATGACGAAGTTTGCGCGGTATGCATGGAGACGGTCCAGGGTGAGGGCGGGATTCGTCCTGTAAGCTCGGAGTTTCTGCAGGCTGCACGCGAGCTGACGCGGAATTCCGGGGCGCTGCTCGTTCTCGACGAGATCCAGTGCGGGTTGGGACGCACGGGACGTTATTTTGCCTACCAGCACTATGGCATCGAACCGGACATTGTTACCGTCGCCAAGCCGCTGGCGGCGGGCTTGCCGCTGGGCGCGATTCTGACTACCAAGGGCGTTGCGGATGCCCTTCACCCCGGCATGCACGGTTCGACGTTCGGCGGCGGCCCATTGGCCTGCGCTGTCGCGGTCGAGTTTCTGCGAGTTTTGGATGAAACCCTGGGTGACGTGCGCCGGCGCGGACAATACTTCCGCCGCGAGCTGGACAAACTAAAAACGAAACACGAGTGCGTTCGTGAAGTCCGGGGCCTGGGGCTGATGCTGGCCGTGGAACTGGACTCGGCTGAGAGGGCGAAAGCGGTGGTGGTGCGGATGCTGGAATCCGGAATCATCATCAACCGCACCAACGAGAACACACTGCGCTTTCTGCCGCCGTACATCGTGCAGGAAAAGCACATCGAGCAGGTCGTCAGGACTCTGGACAAAGCTTTGTCACACCCACTGCCATCGCCTCTTAATGCGTTGCCATCGGCGCAGCGGCAGAAGACACAGAAATCCATGCGAAGGGAGAATCACAAATGAAGCCAGCCGAAAAAGTCGTACTCGCCTACTCCGGGGGGTTGGATACCTCCATCATCATTCCATGGCTGAAGGAAAACTATGCCTGTGACGTGATCGCGATGGTGGGCGACGTTGGACAGGGGGACGACCTGGAAGCGGTCGTGAAGAAGGCATACGCCACGGGTGCAAGCGATGTGGTGGTCGAGGACCTGCGCGAGGAGTTCTTGACTGGCTACGTGTTTCCTGCGCTGAAGGCGGGGGCGGTCTACGAACACAAGTATCTGCTGGGGACATCGCTGGCGCGGCCGGCTATCGCGAAGCACCAGGTGGAGCTTGCCCTTCGCGTAGGCGCGACAGCCCTGGCACACGGATGCACAGGAAAAGGAAACGACCAGGTGCGCTTCGAACTTACTTATCAGGCATTCGCCCCGGAGTTGAAGGTGATTGCGCCGTGGCGGGAATGGAATTTGAAATCGCGCGAGGACTGCCTGGACTCCGCGGAACAGCATGGCATTCCGGTGGCGGCGAGCCGCGAGAAGATCCACAGCCGCGACCAGAACCTCTGGCACATGAGCCACGAAGGTGGCGAACTGGAGGACGCGGCCAATCCGCCGCTTGCCTCGACCTGGATGTGGACGCGTTCGCCACAAGAGGCGCCGGACTGCGAAGAACAGGTGAAGGTCGGATTCGAGAAGGGGGTTCCGGTTTCTGTCAACGGCATGGGACTCGACCCGGTGTCGCTGGTCGAA
>Ga0187781_10002619_pt1 | contig 13638 bp, 16 predicted proteins | sample 0715_SJ02_MP02_2_FD_132447 | JGI IMG/M metagenome (GOLD analysis project Ga0187781, IMG submission 132447) | Tropical peat soil microbial communities from peatlands in Department of Meta, Colombia - 0715_SJ02_MP02_20_MG | ecosystem: Environmental > Terrestrial > Soil > Wetlands > Peat | place...
GCTTCTGGACTCGTTCGCTCGTTTTGCGCTCCAAGGTCTCGGTACGCCTGCCCCTATTTTTCCAACGCGGCACTTGGTCGTCCGCGGGTTGTTTCGATATGTGCGCAACCCTATGTACATGGCTGTCCTGTCGCTGATCCTCGGTCAAGGGCTGCTTTTTGGCAACATCCGCGTCCTTGAATACGGCTTCGCAGTGTGGGTGGCATTCTTTCTTTTTGTTCGGATCTACGAGGAGCCTACGTTGCGCAAGAGTTACGGTCGCGAGTACGAAGAATTCTGCGCGAATGTCCCCAGATGGATTCCGCGCCTGCGACCTTGGCGCGGTTCCAGCGCCCGCTAGAGCGCACCCGGCCGAGAGCGAGAGGAACTGTTCGAGCGTGGGGCGCGGAATCCTGACTGTCACGTCCACGAGGCGTGTGCTCTCGTGTGCGAGGGTGTGGAAAACAAGAGCGAGAGCAATTCCGCTCTCGCTCTTGAAACGCGATCATGTAACTGCATTAACGCTTCAACTCTACAATGACTACCTCGAAGGGAGTCTTGCTCTTACTTTCCGGCAGGTGGGTATCGGCATCCATATGCTGCACCGTCCCAGCTTTCACCTTGATGTCCTCACTTCGCCCGTCCGGGTACGTAAACTTGCCGTGGGTGTTGGTCAGGAACACGGCAATGGATTCCGGGTGGCTATGCATCACCGACTTTTCGCCTGCTCCATACTTAGCGCGCAGCACGCGAACGCGATCGTTTTCGAAGTCGACTGCGTAGTGCCGAGAATCGACTTTCACTGGGTCATCCGAAATTGGTTGAGGTACTCTTGCAGTTGCCATCGTCCCCTCCTTGGATTGAGAGATTGGGAAAGTCTAGTACGCAGGCCGCAGAAAGTACATTGCTTCGGCTATGCCGTCGCCTTGTCGAGTCGAACTCGCAGGGCAAACCAGCACTCTTAGAACGCCATCCAGGCGAATGCGTTGACGCCTGATTTCCGATTTGGAAGCCGGATCCGCCCAAACCCACCCGCTTCATTTCTTAGGCTGTGATTCGGGTTTCTCCGGCTTTGGTGCGGGCATTTGCCCCTGCTCGCTGGTAGGGGGAACGATGCCCTTGATCCTCATGTAGGTGACGAGGTTTCCGTAGTGCTCCATGTTGTGCACGTTGTTGAAGTTCAGCACGCCTAGCTTCAGCGTATCGGTTCCGAACAGCTTCACTATTTGACCTCCTGACGCGTCGGTCATACCATCGTAGGCTTTGTCGCAGTATGCGAAGGCGGTCTTAAGAGCCGCGATCAGATCGGGCTTCGAGGTCTTCGTCTGCTCAATCTTCGGCTCTGGGTTTTCTCGTCCAGCACTTTGGAACAGAACAGGTATTGCGCGTCGGCGATATGTCCGAGGATCTGTCCATACGTGCGTACCGTATCGACGGGCTTGAAGCTGTAGTTCTCCTCCGGCATTTTTTCCGCCGAGCGAAGCAGAATGCCCTTCTGGAATCCGTAGACACGCTTAGTGAATGCGCTGAGCGGATTGTCTGAGGGCTGCTTTTCCTGAGCAATGCCGGGTAGAGCGAGAATACACAGCAGAATTGTGGGCAGAAGTCTTCGCATGGTTTCTCCTTTCCGAGTGGTATGCAAGAGTAGCAGAAAAACCCGTAAAGGCTGGTCAACTGGACAAGGATAGGAAGGTAGAACTTGATACCGCGGCTCCCTCTCGACCCGTGCTCAGCATGACGAAGATACAGTGCTCGCGGTAAGGCAATTTTTCCGTGTGATCCCAAACACATCGTGTTTCTCCCATTTCTCCTCCGCTGTATCGCAAGGCAAACAAATGGCTCTCTCTTTGGCAGGGTTCTTGCTCCGACATTACCTAGTAGTGATGGGGACCGGACTGAAGTGGATAGAACCTGTCGAATGGTTTGCGGAGGCAATCGTCATGGTGTGGCTATTCGGCATTCTCTTCAAACCGTCATCGCGTCCTTCCGGGCAGGGGAACGAGGCATCATGCTGAACGTGCATATTCAGAAGTTCGGCGACATGGCATTCATCGAATGCCAAGGCAGAATCGTGCGGAGCGAAGCGGCTTTCAAGTTGCGGAATGCAGTGATGTCGCAAGTCCGTGCTCGAACTATCGTGCTTGACTTGACTGAAGCCCAGGCTATCGAAGGCGGCGGCTTAGGTATGCTCAGTGCTCTACAGAAGTGGGCCTTTGACCAAGGCATCCAACTCAAACTCTACAATCCTTCTGCCTCAGTAAAGGACCGGCTCGAGCACAGTAACTGGGTGCAGTTCGATATTGCTTCGTTCGAAGAAGTGATGGCGCTAATGCGTGCTGACGAGCAATATCCCAGGGCAGCCTGAGCCTGGATGGTTTTTCCCATTTTTCTTGAGACGTAGAGGTTCCCGTGGACGAACGGACAAAAGAAGCGCGCACTCAGCTAACTTTGCAGCGTCAGCGGCTAAGCGTGCGTGGGAAGCGCCCCGAATCTCTTTGGAAACATCGTGGTTCGGCGCTTTCAGATTTCCTGCATCAGATGAAAGAACACAACGCCGGAGTTGTTGCCGCCTCCTCGGGCACGAAGCCGAATGGCGAGCAAAAGTAGAGCGTGGCGAAAAACGAAAGCGCCAAGACTGGAATGAGTCTTAGCGCTTTCGATGAACAGCCCTCCCCCGAAAACTGCTCACAATTAGGCTAGATGTTGAAGCGAAGACTGGGAATGGCTCTTATGGGCTACTCGGTCCCTAGCAGTGTGAGCAAGCCGCATCTTAGGGCACCCCTGACAGGACGTCCTCATAGGCACGCAATAACAGCATTGCGCGTTTGCCGCCGAAGCGAGATTTGCCCCGGTTATGAACTCAGGCTCCTATACCATAAACACCGGACACAATCGTGCCTTGTGCTGGCGCAGAAAAAGCCTGTGCTATGCGGCCACAGCTTGCACTTTCGGTTGGGTCAACTCCGACTCAGCTTGCAACCAATCTTCTACATCGTGCCCATCTTCTCTTCCGCGTTGCTCATAAAGTTCATAAGCCCGACGACGAATTTGTTCGTGGAGTTCGATGGAGGCTTCGGTGGCTACTTTGTGCCTGGTTTTCATAACCGCAATCTCCTTTTGTTGGTCTGATCTCGATGTCCGCCGCTCCATTCGGGGCAACAGATCTCCGAGTTCTGGCACAATTGTGGTTCTTAGGCTGGAGTTTTCGTCTCGAGGTTACTGTTATTTTAATAAACATGTCCGTTGCCTGTCAGTGAGGTCAGTCACATTAGAAGAACATCCGCTGTTTAGCACTTCGGTTCACGTTGGGCCGTTGCACCCGGTGCGAACCGGCAATCTCAGGCGGGATTATCTCTACCCGAAGAGCGGATTGTGCATGTGACACTCCTCATCGAAGCACAACTTTCAGCGAGCATCCATCCGAGTGTTTGCACCACACAGTGATGCCCGAAGCGAGGCACGCGGCTTTGCGTGATGGAGTATTCGCGGAGCCGGGGGTACCAGAGATGTCTCTACCCACGTGTGCAGCGCGGCGTTACTGTTACCACTGAGTGGGGGAAACGGCGGCGCCGGTCCGCTGGTCCCCCTTTTCTTGGGCGAGTACGGCCCGGCAAGTGCGGAGTCTCGAGGCCTGTTAGGGCCGATCGCCGGAGCCCCGGCACCGATGCAGCAGCGCTACGTTTGTATCCATTGTCATTTTTATCAGCCGCCGCGGGAGAATCCGTGGCTCGAAGCGGTAGAACTTCAAGATTCGGCTTCTCCCTACCATGATTGGAACGAACGCGTCACCGCCGAGTGCTACTTGCCCAACGGGGCGGCCCGGATTCTAGACGGGCAGTCCAGAATTGCAAAGATCGTCAACAATTACTCCCGCATTAGCTTCAACTTCGGTCCAACCCTGCTTTCCTGGCTGGAGAAAAGGGCTCCTCAGGCGTACGAGCGGATCCTTGCCGCCGACCGCCAAAGCCAGCAGTTTTTCTCCGGTCACGGATCGGCTCAGGCCCAGGCCTATAACCACACGATTCTGCCGTTATCCAACAGCCGCGACAAACGCACCCAGATTGCCTGGGGAATTCGCGACTTTCAGCATCGCTTTGGACGAGATCCCGAAGGCATGTGGCTGCCCGAGACCGCCGTCGACGTGGAAACCCTCGAACTACTGAGCGAAGCAGGAATTAAGTTCACCGTCCTGGCCCCGCATCAGGCTCGGCGCATGCGCAACCAGGTTTGGGAAGAGTGGCAGAGCGTGGAAGGAGCCAGGATCGACCCCACGCGTGCTTACCAGTGTTACCTTCCGTCCGGGCGCACCCTCAGCTTGTTTTTCTATGACGGGCCGATTTCCCATGCCGTTGCCTTCGAAAACCTGCTGATCGATGGCGAGCGCTTTGCCCATCGGGTGCTGAGTGGTTTCAACTCCGAGCGCCACTGGCCCCAGATCGTGCACATTGCCACCGACGGCGAAACCTATGGCCATCACTATCCGCATGGCGATATGGCGCTCGCCTATACCCTCGAGTATCTGGAACGCAATCAACTTGCACGGATCACCAACTATGGCGAATACCTGGCCTTGCATCCTCCAGCGGCGGAAGTGGAGATCTTCGAAAGGAGTTCGTGGAGTTGTGTGCACGGCATCGCCCGGTGGACGAGCGACTGCGGCTGCCGCTCGGGCGGCGGCAATTCCTGGAATCAACAATGGCGCCGTCCTTTGCGCAGCACGCTGGACTGGCTGCGAGATGAACTGAGCGCTGTCTACGAAGTCAGGGCCGCCCGGTTGATCGTCGATCCGTGGGCTGCGCGCGACGACTACGTCGACGTGGTGCTTGATCGGACATCGCAAAACAAACGCGCTTTCTTCGAGCGGAACACCATACGCCCGCTCTCTTCCGCTGAACAAGTGGAAGCTTTGCGCCTGCTCGAAATGCAGCGCCACCTCATGCTGATGTACACCAGCTGCGGCTGGTTCTTTGACGAACTGACAGGCCCAGCTACGTTGCAAATCCTTCAGTATGCAGCTCGTGCCTTGCAGTTGAGCCAGCAGATCACCGGGGAGGATCGCGAGGAATCCTTCCTGCAGCGCCTGCAGGAAACCTGGAGCAATGTGCCCGGCCTCGGAAATGGCCGGCACGTCTATGAGTGTTATATCAGGCCCACAATGTTGGACCTGGTTGGTGAGGGCGCACATTACGCGATCAGCTCGATGTTTGGGGGATATCACGGACACGACTCGATCTTTTGCTATCAGGTCACGCTCGAGCGATCGCAGGTCCTGGAGTCGGGCAAAACCAGGTTCGCAGCTGGCGTGGCCTGCCTCACGTCGGAAACAACTGACACGTCATTGCGTGTGGCCTTCAGCGTGCTTCATTTCGGTGATCACAACCTGTGCGCCGGCGTGCGTCCGCTTGATGATGAGCGCTGGTTTGACGATTTCTCCGATCAGGCAGGAGAAGCATTTTCGAGCGCAGACCTTCCGGCCTGTCTGCGCCTGATTGACCGTTGCTTTTGCGGTTCAACGTTCTCCCTGAAATCACTCTTTCAAGACGAACGCAGAAAAATAATCAGCCATATCGTCGACTCGACGTTAAGCGACGCTGAAGCACTGTACCGCAGCGTTTACGAACATCACGCGCCTCTCATCGCTTTCTTGTCGCAATTGCAACTCCCCTTACCGCCGATCCTGCGCCTTACCACGGAATTCGTTCTTGCCACGGCCGTGCGCCGCGCGTTGGCAGACCACGGAACAGGGTTGGACGTGGTTCGTTCCCTTCTCGAACTCGTCCAACGGGGTGGATTCAGCCTGGATGCAACCAACCTCGAACCTGCGTTACGCCACCGGTTGAACGGGTTGGTGGATCGATGGATGCGGAATCCCGGCAACCTGGAAACTCTCCAGGAAATCGAGGATGCGGTCGCGCTTTCGCGAGTCCATCCCTTCGGATTGAATCTCTGGAAGTCGCAGAATGCGTATTACGAACTTTCGCAGGCCATTTCAGGCAACGGCCATGGCGTCGTCAGCGACACTTGGCTCAACCATTTTTGCGGGTTGGGGCAATGGTTAGGCGTTGTCCTACCGCAGTTGCCTGCACCGCTATCGCACATGGACGAGGAGCCCGCGGCGTAGAAGCCCGTGGCCGCAATTCGGTCAGTTGCCCCTCATTGTGAGCCAGTGGCAAGGAAACATTCGAGGACCTGCATGGGATTATTTCGCCAGCTCTTTTCTTATCGGATCGGCATTGTTCCGAGGACCAAAGTCAATAGAGCCATTGGCAATGACCTCGAGGTGAATACATCACAGGCCTGGCGCCCGCTCTATGTGGCCGCTCTCTTTGAGACGGATGAACAGCGCATGGTGAAGCGCATCGCAGACGCCAAGAAGGCTTTGGTGACGCGCGCCCGTGAACTTTTCCTGGCAAACGGAGATCACGTGCAAGAAACGACCGCCATTGATGAGGCCTTCCAGGCTTTACGTGCTCTGGAACACTGCATCCATGTCGGTGTGTCGAGGCACTGAGCGGAGTTGGTAAGAACCTTGCTGAACCCTTAATCTGGAAAGCTGACCGCAACCTGGAGTCTTTTCCAGGCCGTTCGTTTCGCCGGCTGCCCGGCAGGGTAAGCACTCGCAAAATGTCGAAGGCAATGTCGCTCGTGACGAGTCTGGCAACGTATACCTCGACAATTTGCGAACCTTTCCAAAATGTTCGAGCATCGAATGACGCATGCCGCTCTCCAGTTCAAGGCCGAAAGGCCTGAGGAGAGCTGTGTTCGCGCCGCTAATACTTGAGAATCTGGGATGAATCATGTCTGCGCTTTCAGGAGTTTCGGCGTCAGTTTTTCCGCGTGTAGAAGAAAAGCGCTACGTGGCTTTGCTCAAAGCCGCCAATGCCATCGCCACGGCCAGCGATTGCGAAGCAGCCTGCGCTTGCATGGCCAGGACATCGAGTAGAGGCCGTCGACTCTTCCGTTCTAACCGCCCGAGTCGGTTATCGAACCTCGTCTTGATCTCGCGATACGCGCCCGGTGTGATGTCGCCCACCTGACTCGCGCGGCGAAGTTCATTGAGTGCCTGCCGGACGATTTGTCGAGCTTGCTCCGGGTCGTGGGCCTTGTGTTCGTAGTAGATCGCCAGTTGCTCGCATGCCTCGATTCCCAACCGCGTCTTTCCAAAGCTCACACGCGAGGACGAAGTCGCCCTCCTGCTTGGCAAGTCGTGCAAGGGAGCGCCGCGCCGCCCGATCTGTCTCGGCGGCAAAAAGGAAGCAATCGATTTCTCGTATGGCTTGCGGGCTCGCGCGTGTTCTCCTCGCTTTTCGCAGATGCGCGATACCCCGAACAGCTTAAGCCCGTCCTGTCCCAGGTTCTCCGCGTCGCTCAGAAGCGACAGAATCCGGCTCGACAATGCGGCCAGACCGCGGAAGGGGGGAGGGGGAGTCTCAGGCGCGCCAAATTTCTTTCAGCACGCGGCGCCAGTTCTGGCCCAGCACCAGGCGAATGTGTTCGTCGCTGTATCCCCGCCGGACGAAGGCGGCCGTGAGCTCATACACTCGTTTTTGTCCTTCGAGACCGGCGACCACTTCGTGCGTCCCATGCACGTGATAGCGCGGGTCGGCTTTGGTCAACATGTCATTGAGAATTTTAGGATCTCCCAGATCGTTGCTTTCGACGCCGGCATCCGAGCCGATTCCCACATGCTCAATTCCCACCAGGTCGCGCACGTGATCGAAGTGGTTCACGACGTCTTCCACGGTCACTGGCTCCGTGCCTTTGACCATAAACGCGATACACGTGATTCCCATGACTCCGCCGCGCTTCGCCAGCTTGCGAATCGCTTCATCCGTCGAAGTGCGCGGAGCGTCCAGATTCAGTGCGCGGCAGTTCCCGTGCGAGAGAATTACCGGCGCTGCCGACATCTCGCAGGTGTCGAGCTTGGTGCGATCGCTCGCGTGTCCCAGGTCGACGGCCATTCCGACCTCGTTCATGCGCTCGATCACCTGCTGGCCATACTCGCTCACTCCACCATCGTGTGGCTCGAAGGCGCCATCGGCAACCAGGGAGCGGAAGTTGTAGCCAAGCTGCGAAATCCGCTGCCCGCGGGCATAGCAGGTATTGACAGCATCCACAGTTTCGAACTGAGCGCTGGATTGCAGTCCAAAAATAATGCCGTACCGGCCCTGGGTCTTCACCTTTTCAAAGTCGTCGCTGGAATTGATTCGCGCCAGCCATTGCGGGTAGTCGAGGAGAAAGCTGTTCCACTTAGCGAAGAGCTTTTCTGCTTCATCCAGGGACGATGCTCCCTCACCAAAGTTGATTGCATTCACTCCCGAGTTCATAAAGAACTCAAAGTCGGAGCGCCGGAACGCACCGGGTTTGGCGAGCCAGTCCTCCAGCAAGCTTGCCTTATCCTTGCGGTACAGGAACTGATTCAGCATGTCAATGACCAGCGATTCGCGAATCAGGCGCACTACCCGCTCCGGATACTCTTCATTACTTTCCGCAAAAAGCCGGTACCGGCCCCGCAGGACAAATGGCGCAGCCGCTGCCGCGGAACTGGCGCTACGAAGGAATTCACGGCGCGAAACCGACGATCGTCTCATAGGTTTTCTCATTGGCCTGTAGATGGTGGAACAGATGCCGCGAGCGGCAGGATCAATTGACTCGCGTGTTCGCCATCGTGGAAGACCTTGATGTGCGCCACGCCAGCGTCTTCCAGCTTCTCGTAGCCGATCCTGCCGCCAGTGTTGTAGTTCTTTTGAAAGTTGGGAGAATTGAGAGGAGCGATGGTGAGCCGCAACCGCGCGCCCGCTGGAATCCTCCGTGCCATCCAGTAGAACTCGAAGGGCATCTCCACGATTTGATCCGGCTTCAACAGATCCTGCTTGAACGGACCGTTACGGAACCTGGCGCGGCGGATGTCTTCGCCAAGCCTGATCGTCGAACCGTCCGGCAAAACCATCAATACCTGGGCCCACAGATCAAAATCGGGCGTGTCCGCCTCGACCATCAACCGCAAGCGCATCTGCCCCGCTACTTCGGTAGCTCGTTCGAACGGTTCGGAGTGAAAAGTGATTGCCCGCTTCTCGAAACCGCGAAACTGGCTCTTCAGATCCTCGTTTTCAGCATATTTGGCGACCGCCAGTTCGGGTAGTTCGTGTGGATCATCCACCACAATGGCAGGCGGTTCCTTGCCAGCCGGACTTTGCGAAAGCGAGCCCGAGTGGAACAAATCTTTCGGCGTTCCCTCCGGAGCAGACAAGAACAAATCCAAGTCCTTCCCCGAGGATGCCGCTTCCAGGGTCTTGGCGTATCGCCACTCGTCCGCACCCATCATGAAATATGCAACCCGGTCACGCAGAAATGCAGGTTTGGGTCCACGTCCCAGCACCCAGTCGTACCAGTCGGCGTGCAGCACTTCCATGTCAAGGACAGCGGCGTCGGGAATGGCTAAACCTTCAATCTCCTTCGCCGGTCTCTGCGTGCCACCATGATCCCAGGGGCCGATGACCAAGTAATGCTGGCTCACGGCTGCTGCTGGAGCATTGTGAACGTGGTTTCGATAGTAGCGCAGCGCTCCCGGCTGGTCGTCATCGAAGTAGCCAGTAGCCGTCAGCACCGGGAAATCCATACGGGCATAGTCTTGGGCTTTGGGTTCGGCTGCGAGAATGAAACCTTCGTCGCCGACGTGGTCAAGCCACATCTTCATGAACGAGAGCTTTTGCCCGCGCTCGTCCGTCATCCACCAGTCGTCCTGAGCAATTCCGATGGCATCGTCCAGCTCCCGGAAGGGACGATTCGCAGCGTACTGTTCGAGCATCTTTCCCGCCCAGTAGCTTTGGTTTGCCATGAACCCCGCATTCAGCGAGCGGCCCGATGTGTAGCCCATGATCACCGCCGACCACGCCTGCGGAATTCCGTTGGTGTTGGGGACATCCCATCCCGGGTAGATCGGAACGTAAGGCGCGATGGCGGCAAGATGAGGCGGGTGCTGGGCGGCGGTACGCCACTGCGTCATGCCGACGAACGAGCCGCCATACATCACGACACGTCCATCGCTCCATGGCTGAGCCGCGATCCACTCCACCATGTCGTAGCCGTCGCGCCCGACTTGCAGGCCAAGATTATCGCTCTTGACGCCGCCCGAGCGGCCGCGGCCGCGGACATACACCTGCACGAAAACATAACCCCGCCGGGTGTAGGCGGCGACGTTGCCACGGCGGCCGCCATCAATGTCGTACTGAGTCAAAGTCAGTACTGCCGGCGCTTTGGCCTTCAGATGGGAAGGTTTGACAATCCATGCCTCAAGCTCGACGCCGTCTCGCATCGGAATCATGCGGCTCATTTCGATGTCGTAGCCTGGCCCAACCTCTTCCGCTCCAGCCGGCGCGGCAGCCAGTAATACCGCGATGGCAAGCAGTAGCTTCGGGATCGCTTTCCTGCCCATTCTTCCTCCCTTTGCTCTTCGGTACGGAATGCTGTTTATGCCCACACGAAGCATAGACATAGCGCCGATATTGAGAACAGCAAGGACCAGGTAATAGTAATCCGAATTGAATAGAGCGAATAATGGCGATGATCCGCTGGGCGGAAGACTGGCGTTTTTCTGGCTAGCCGTTTTCGACGCGTGCCTTTATATCCGCGTACGCCGCATCGATGAGCCTGCTTGGCGCCGCGGCGTTTGTGGCCGTTCCCGGTGTCAGTTTCACATGGCGCATGGCCTGCCCGTCATCCCGAAGCCATCGACGAAGCGTTTTTGTCCGGCGCCGTGTCACTGTTGGTTGCGATCCAACCAAGCAGGCGGGCTGCAGACTATGCCTTGATCGCCCGGCCCGTTTACATACACCGGCGCATTCTTGGCCAACCAAAGACCAACCGCAGTGGTAGTGTTTCTGGTGGTTTCAGGCACGACAGCGGGGGCATCGTGTGGATATGGGTCTTCGTAATTGTCAACCGACCATTCTGAAGGGACTGCTTGTTGCCGGCTCAACTGGCCGACAAACGTTTGCGTGTCGCTACTGAAAGTATTGTTAGTGAATTGACGGAATTTATCCGGCTTGCCTTTGGAGTTGGTGGGCCAAGGGTAAGGCGAGAGCAACATGGTGGTGCGCAGGCGGTGTTCATTGCCCCATTGGATAGCCTGCACAATAAATTTCTGGTAGCCGGGGCCGCTTCCGCCCGTCAGAAAGAAGTTGGGCGGAACATCGAAGGCGATGGCCTTGCCATAAAGCGCCTCACCTCGCTCCAGCGCATAGTACGGGTTGGTAGCAAAAACGTGATCTCCGAGTTTTGGCTCGTTCGGATCATTCGGGCCTGCGATCGGCGCGACGGTCTCGATTCCTGCCGTTCTGGCCGCATCCACATATTCTCGCCACAGTTCCAGGTCCTTCTGCAATTGTCCAGGAGGGGCAGCATCGGACGGCGTGTCTATGTTGGCTTCCGATGGGTGAAGACCGTTTTGTATGTATACAGCCTGGTAGTAACTGTAGCTTGGAGGAAGTGTGAAGTAGTTCGCGCCGACCTGTCCCAGTTCAGCTTGCCCCGGCCCGGTTCCGGCGAACACGCTCTCGATGGCTCGGATGATGCTCGGCGGGTGCTCGGCAGCAACGACTGCGTTGGCGTGCTCGTAGAGCCCCACGTGCCCGGTTTGGAGGAGTTCGGTAAACTGGTCGCCGTTTTCGAGACCGTCAAAACCGCCCGTCCCGCCGACAAAGATATATATGCCGAGATTGTCGCAGACGCTGTTTCCTCCGGACACGACGGCCGGGTTGTCTTGGGCCGCCGCACTGGCGAATGGGATGACCAGAGCGATGACCACGACCATCGCGGGATGCCAGTAGGGATGCCGCGCAGAGACATTGGGCATGGTATTCCTCCCGCGCACAAATACTAACCCGCATCAACGCGAATGTTGCGGCGGCTCCAAGAGAAATGAGTGGCGACTGCTTCGTGAAGTTAAATGGGCGATCTGAGTTCAGCGCCAGCTTGTCCTATCCGGCGGTGCGATTACTCATGCGAATGATTCGAACCGGTGCCGCGTCATGGTCCTCAAACACCGCTTCCCGGGTTTCGCCTTCACCCTCCGGAAGCTTAGCAAGCAGTCGCACGCAACGATTCCAGCGGAGGACAGAATCGTCGTTTCCGGGAGGACAGATCTTTTCTGCCTCTTCGAAATGGAGCATGGCTTCCGTAAACAGCGATCTTAGGACATGTGGCGGTCGACCTGCGCGCATTTGAGCCTTGGCACGGCGCTCATAGAGAAGCCCGATGTAATAGTGGCGTTCGTAGGGATCAGTAAGGCCCTCGAACAGATCCTCAGCTTCTTTGTAACGGTCGGACACCTCTCCCGTGAACTGATCGGTGATGGCCAGACCCAGCATGCGTTGCGCCAACTGGCTTTCTGGGTCAATGGCCAGGATGTCGTGGCAAATTGACTCGGCTTCTTCCGGCTCGTTGAGAGAGCGGTAAAGTGCCACCTTGGAAAACGCTTCGTCTATGCCCTGTTTTGAGATCGTTTTCAGTTTAAGTTCCATGTGCGCCTCCACCCCGAAATCGAATCACCTTATGGTCCACAACAGATATGCTGTGAGCAAGGAACCTGCAACGGCTCCGCCGTAGAACAAAGTAAAAATAACCTCATTCAAATGCTTCACCTTCAATCCGTCGTACAGCGTGTAACGGAAACGATGAGCCCAGTGAAATAGTGGCAGCGAACATAAGATCAGCAGATAGAGTTTTACCAACGGCGATCGCACCAGCTCCAATAAGTGTTGATAACTCGGCGTTCCCAGCCAGCCCAGTGGAAAAGCCAATCCGAAGAGGAACAAATGAATTGGAATCAGGAACGCCGCGACTACGCCGCCTGCACTGAACAGCGCCCACAACGGAGCTTCATTGGACTTTCTCATTGTTGCCGCCCACTATTTCTAAGTTCTTGACACAAGCCAGCCGATGACGATTGACACCAATGCCCATACTGCATAGTTCGGGGCTGCAACCATCCACTCCGGGATGCGTTTTCCGCCTAACCGCACCGGCATCGCCCGCGGCGTCAGATTAAACCAGGTAATGCTATGAAACACGACAAAAAACAAGCTAATCAGGCTGAATACGATAGTCACAGGGCTTTGCATGAAGTGCTGGAAGCGGGCGTACGCCTCAGGCCCATTACGCAAAGCGTATAACTGGAACAGCGTCATCACGACGACTGCTCCAACGAACACGCTGCTTAACTCGCGCAGGATGAACTTCAGATAGCGCCACTGTCCCAGCCACCAGTACACGGAAACGCGGGGCCGGTACCATCGCGGGTGGTATTCCGTATAGAGTGGTGCGTTAGTCAGCTGCCGCACTGCCCGCCTCCTGATTCGTCTTCTCGCTCTTCTTCTGACCCCACGGCAAAATGAGGGACTTAGCCCACTGCAAGACAGCCTCAACCTTGTATTGCTGAATTGCGCCTGCCGGATCGACATGCTTGGGGCAAACGCGCGTGCACTCCCCGACAAACGTGCATCCCCAGATGCCCTCGGGATGCGTGAGTAGCGCAGTCCTTTCTTGCACTGCCCCATCGCGGGAGTCCTTGTTGTAGCGCTGTGCGAGGGCAATCGCCGCCGGGCCTACAAAGGTCGGATCTAGCCCGGCCACCGGGCATGCCGCATAGCAAAGTGTGTA
>Ga0187781_10002621_pt1 | contig 13635 bp, 11 predicted proteins | sample 0715_SJ02_MP02_2_FD_132447 | JGI IMG/M metagenome (GOLD analysis project Ga0187781, IMG submission 132447) | Tropical peat soil microbial communities from peatlands in Department of Meta, Colombia - 0715_SJ02_MP02_20_MG | ecosystem: Environmental > Terrestrial > Soil > Wetlands > Peat | place...
CCTGCCGGGCGAGTTCATCGTAGCTGGCGTCTGCCGTCTCCCGGGCTTTTTGGATGTAAGCAGCACCGAGCGCATCGTACGCTTTGTAGTCGTCAGAGTACATCTTGACGCGCGCCTCAAGAGTCTTGATTTCGCGATCCGTGTTGCTTTGGGCATGAGCCGGTCGCGTACCAGCTCCCATCAGGAGGACGAACGCTATCAGGATCGCGGGCGGTCTGGAGAACATGGGTTAACACTCTTCAAAGGCGGCTGATTCCATTGCCGGCGTCCAACGCCCGGTCTCTCCCGTCCTTCGAGCCGCGGGTCGGCGGCCGAGTCAGGGCATTGTGCCGGACGCCTGCGTGTTTTGATTCAGATCGAGCGCCTGCCTGAGCTCGCGGTCAGCGGCGTCCTTATCGCCGAGAGCTGTGCTGATCGCTGCTGCGTGGCGAAATACGTCGACCTCATGGGTTCCAACGGCAAGCGCCGTATCGATCTCGCGCCGGGCTTCCGCGTACTCGCCGCCGCGATAGAGGGCCCAGGCGTAGGCGTCCAGGGTCCTGACGTCGTGCCTGCGGTCGACCTCTATTTTGGCGATGCGGAGCGCTTCGGCGGGTTGATGCCTCTGGTCGGCGTAGTAGAGGATCAGGTCGCGATTGTCGTTGTCAGCCTGATCGATGCGCTGGCGCGCGGTTTGCTCGAAGCTGCTGAATGCCACCTGAGCTTCTTGAGGTTGGCCGGCTCGTTCGAGAGCCATGCCGAGCAGATAAAGGCTCTCGGAAGAAGCGAAGTGCGCGTTTCGCTTTTCGAGCGCCTCCACAGCCTCCCCATTGCGATTCTGGGCAGTCCGCAGGCGCGCGAGCTCCTCGAGCGAGGCGTAGTAGTCCGGAAAAGACTGGAGCGCCCGCTTCAACAAGGCCTCGGCTGTGTCCAGCTTGCCGTTCACTCGACTGAGCCGCGCCAGACCAGTCAGGATCCAAGCTGTCTGCTCGGTTTCAAAAGCAGGAGTGTCCTCGAGCGCCTTATCGAGAAGATCCGCGGCTCCATCGATGTCGCCCCAGTCTTCGCGCAAGGCTGCGGCGCGCAATAGTCCGGGAACATTGCCCCGCCGGAGGGTCAACATCCACTGTGCAGCTCCGGCCGCCTCGTCGTAGTCGCCCAGGGCTTCCTCGGCATCCGCCATGTAACCCCAGACGGAAACGGAGTCCGGCGTCGTGTGGTTGAGGATCTTCGCTTCAGCGAGCGCTTGATCATATCGGTGCTCAGCCACCAGAAGAGCCACATGCGCCTGCGCGGCCTCGAAGTTGTGAGGCTTAAGCTGAAAAGAACGCGAAATCGCGGCCTCGGCTTGCGGGTAGTAGCTCGAATCGGCTGTCTCGCGAGCCCGGCCGATCAACGCCATCGCCAAGTCATTCTCGGCCTGAAACCGATCGGGCTGCTTCTCGAGAACTGCCTTAGCCATCTCCACTCTTCGCTGCGCTGGCGAGGGCGAGGGGATAGTATCGGCGGCGGCCGCGGGCAGCGTGGCCAGCAACAAGATAAGGACCAGATCCCTCATGTTTATCCTCACTCGCAGGTCGGGTGGTCTCGGGACCACCCCGTGTCTGAGCGGTCCAGAGATCAGGTTTCAGTTGGTGGCGCACCTGTCACCCGGATTGATATTGCAGCCCGAACCCCCGGGATTGATGTGCTTGCGACCCCGCCCGTTCGGACAATAATCAACGTACGGGAACGTAGTGTGGAAGTGGGTGTTGGGCTCCACCAGATTGGTAACGCCGTCTGGCGCGAGGTTCTCGTCGACGTCGTTCACATTGACGCCGTCGCCGAGTACGTTGTTGGGGAAGACGTCGCAGTTAGAGTTGTGATTCGGACCGCAGAGATTGCCGGCCAGCACCCCGCCAACCGCCACGCGAAGCGTGATGTCGACCACGTCATCGGCAAGGCGGCGGCCGTTCGGGAAACCTGCTCCGTCATTCAGCAGCAGTCCCAGCCGGCTGGCTTTGCCTGGCGCGGTCGGAGTCACACCCGTGTTGAGCCGAAGCATGTCCGCTATCGGACCCGGCGGGGTGCCTGTGGCAGCGATGGGGGGAAGATACTCCACCAGGGGCAAAAGGTCATCGCGAGGCGCCGGGGGTGAGTAAAGCGTGTTCGGCACCAGCACGGCGTAAAGGCTGTCCACGATGGTGACGAAAGGGGGATTGAGATCAAAACCGGCGAACTGGGAATCGTTCACCGGCTGCGACATGCTCCAATAATCCTTCGAGCCCGTTCCGATGATCAGTTCGTTGATCAGGGGATTTCCGAGCCGTTGGACCTGTGCGAACGAGCTTGAGTTGCCCCCCTTACGCCTCACCAGTTCGTTTTGGCGGGAGGTGGTTCCCCAAACGCCAATGGTGGCATGCGGCGACGTTGGAGGTTCGATTTGTCCCGTACTGGTCAGCATCGTGATCGGGATCTGCAGGGCGACTACGTCGACGGCGAAGCCGGAGACCATATCTGCAGCGAAGCTGCCGTTCGCGCCGTCCGTGGCTGTTCCGGGAGGCTCGCTGGAGGTGTTCATGACGCCCGGAATACCACTGGGGCCGGTGTGGAAATTACCGGTATCAAAGGCTCCGCCAAGATCGATGAAGAAGGGGTCGTCAACCGTCCCTGAGAAGACCGAGATGCCCTCATTCGTGCTGGTGTACGTTCCGGCAGCATACAAGTCAGCGTAGTGCATGGTTCGGGGACCGGGATCGGCCGGCACGGCATAGAACGGCGAGCCATCCGTATTCACGATTTCGGTGCTGATGCCGTCCTTCACCATCGTCACCGTGTAGCTCTGGCGCAGATTCAGGCCGGGATTGGAGAAGTCCGTGATTCGAGGAGGAACCCCGGCCGCTCCGCCGCCCGAGGACGAGGTGAATCCTGCGAGGCCCGTGTAAACGGTAGGCAATTGGTACGTGGTGGTAAAGCGAAATTGAAAACTGATCTCGCTCAGGGCCGTATTGTTGTTATCAATGTGGATCTGGTAGAGCACCGCGGGATCGAACGGGAACCAGTTAGGGCCGTTGGAGGGCTCAGCGAAAGGGTTCACGGCCATGATGATGGTGATGCTGGGTGGATCAGTGTCGTTACCGTTGATGTCGTAGCTGCGAAACGCCCACAAGTCCGTAATGTCCGCCGTGGGGTCTAGAGCGGTAATCGGCGCCTCGCGATGGCTGGAGGCTCGCATCCATTCCGGCGCTATCAAAAGGGCTGGTATGGATGCCATGGCCAGCAAAACCAGAGCCAGGACGGCAAAGGGTCGCCTTTTCTTCATTCATGCACCTCGTTTCGATGGATTTGGGTAGCAACGAATCGATCCGTCTTGAAAGTGTTTCGTGAATTACAGGACTAAACTGTCCTGGTTCAGTCGCCGGCTTTTTTCGCAGGGGCAATGCTGTCGACGTGGATCGACTTGTCGTCCATCAGACTGCCGTTCACCGTAACTTCCATGCCGACGTTCGCTTCCGTGACAGCGTCCTGGTTGTGAATCGGGAATACCTGTTTTGTCGCGCTGTTGACAAAGACGTACTTCGCGCCTTTGTCCGTCACGCACTTCAGAGCGCACTGCTTGTGGGTGGCGCTCGCTCCCTTGGCGCCACAGCCGGCATCGCTGATCCAGCCCACCCAGGAGTCGGCCCGCGCCTGCCCGATCCCGAGAAAGCCCACGGCCACCAGGGTTGCACCTGCAAGTGCCAAAGTCGAAAAAAGTCGCTTCATGAGGTTCGTCTCCTTTTGTCGCCTGCGGATTCGGGCGCCGCAGTCGTGCATGTCGCGGCCAGGCGCCCAGTTACAGCCAGGGTTCCTTGGATATACGTGTCGAGGCAGGAACTTGGATTGGATCGTTCTCAGGAAACGGGGCCGATCAGCACTTTAGGACCGGTTGGGGCCGGGACTCCGCCTGCGGGTTCGATGGTCACGGCAAAGGCCTTGGCCGTAAGACCCTGCGGCAACGACGGCAGGATCACTTGCCCGTTGCCGCGGACGTCCGCATTGAAAAGTCCGGCTTCGATCGGTGCGCCTTCGGAGGGAATCAACCAAAGCTCGTAGGTGCGATCAGGAGGCAGTGCCGGAAGGTTGGCCGCGTAGAAGAGCAGTCCTCGTGAAGGGTTGTAAAACGCCTTGCCGTGTGGAACGGGGCGCACTGCCGCCGGAGTAAGTTCCACCTTCACGGTCTCAGGCGATGTCAGAATGTCGAGAGCGGCCTGGGCCCGCGCGGTTTGCGCCTGAAGCTGTTGCTCTGATTCTTCAAGCTGTTGACGCGTGGCTCGAAGTTCAGCCAGTTGGATGCTGAGTCTGTGGTACTCGACCGCGAACCAGGCGGCGGCCGCGAGAAGAACAACCGCGGCGGCCGCCCACAGCGGAGCCCAAACGCTCGGGCGGATGGTGACTACTTTGTCGGTCACTATGGGCCTGGCCGAGGACTCGGGCGCGCGCCGCGCCCGGAACCGATCGAGTATCCGCTCGCGGACTCCCTCGGGCGGCAGAACCTCCGGAGCCGACAACGCGAGCATCGCCATTCGGCTGCGGGCGTCCTCCACTTTGGCCCGGCATTCAGCGCAGCCGGCGAGATGGCCCTCCAAGGCGGTTCTCTCCTCGCCGTCCAGCGCGCCAAGCGCGTAGAGGTCAAAGTCCTCTTCGAATTTGGGATGCCCGTTCATGCTCGATTCAAGTACCCAGGGCCTTCTTTAGCGATGCGAGCGCGGTCCTGAGCCGCGTCTTCACTGTACCGAGAGGATCGCCGGTGCGATCGGCGATCTCGCTCTGCGTCAGGCCTTCAAAATAAGCAAGCTCCATGGCTTTGCGCTGAGCTTCAGGCAACGCCTCGAGCGCGCTGCGAACGCGCCCTATCATCTGCTTCTGCGCCACGTCCGATTCGAGGTCGAATTTCAACGGAGACAGAACTTCGCCGGGATTCGCCGCCGCTGCCGGCCCGCGGCGCCGCAGGCGGTCGATCGAACGGTTGCGAGCCATCACCATCAGCCAGCTCGAAAGACTGCCTCGCTCGAGGTCAAAACTGCCGGCCAGGCGCCAAAGCTGGTGAAAGATGTCCTGCAGGACCTCTTCGGCAGCGCCGGTGTCCCGCAAGATGCGTAACGAGACGGAATAGACCAGACGTCCGTAGCGGTCGTAGAGGGCGCTGAGAGCGATTTCGTCGCCGTTCAGAATGCGGCGGACAAGGCCGGCGTCGGCGTCCTTGGAGGCGTGCCCTTGGCGAGTTATCGGCCCCACCGCATCTCCTGTCATATTACGTCAACCGAGCTTAAACGGATTTTGACGGGGACACAATGACGACGTTGGCCAGGCTCGTGTGGTCGGGCACAGCGAGTCGAATAGAACTTGAAGCAGCCGATCCGGGTCAGCGATGCCGTGCCTCGTTGGCGCAGAGCTTTCAAATGAAGAACTTAGGGCCAAAGCCGAGCAGAAAGATGGAGAAGACGGGGAAGATGAAGATTAAGCCTTTGATTTCCAACTGGTTGACCGCCACAAAGGAACCTTGACCTACGAGAGCGAGGCCGGCAAAGGCACAACGTTCTATGTCCGCCTGCCTCTCGAGCCCGCCGATCGGGCTAAAGAGGCAAAGCCTGCGATGGCTTTCGGATAATCGCCCGCCAGATTCTGCCCAGTGTCGGTTTCAGGCCCTCATCCCGCGACTTTCTTGAAGAGCACAGACCTTGAAGTTCTTACCCGCCGCGCTGCCACCCGTGATAGTGCGCATGATAGGGGCGTGCTACGACGACACGATCGTAGTGGCTATCGCCCACGAGTTTCGGATTGCCGTGCCGAGCAAGACGAGCATTCCGGCCGCTACCAGGTCAAGGCCCGCTTGCGGTCTGGAAAGCACCAGCAGGCCCCCAGCGACCATGAGCGCGAAGGCGGCGAGCGGAAAGACGGCGTACGGAAACAGGTCCAAACGGGATTGGTAAGAGGCACCTCGCTTGATTGCCAGAAACGCGGAGTAAGCCAGGCCGGCGATCCCTTCGAGGCAGATGCATATCACAGCCGTAAGCCGCGTTTGGTTGGGAACACTCAGAAGCGCGCTCAGCAGCAGCACGCTACTGAAATAGATCACGGCGGGCGTGAGGTAGATCCGAATACTGGGCGTGTCTTTGCGCCCTCGTTCCGCAGCGAGAGTGATCACCACGAACAGTAGTCCGAGCAACGTCACCGCGGCCGTCGACGTAATGACGTAAAAGTTGGCCCATTGCTCAAATCGCAGCTGTTGCTCTGGCATCGGCAGCGATTATATCGATAAGTTCCGGAACATTCGACTCCTGGCATGGCGATGGGGCCGCGGGTGGCCACAACACCGCACTTTATATCGCGGCCACCGCGCTCGATCAGGGGGGGCAAGGACCAGAGGTCAGGGTTCAGGGGCCAGGAAATTAGAGGGTTCGGCTGTTGACTTGGCCATAAGCCGGGATTATCGTTGGTTCTCGGCGCACGGGGCGCATCCAGTCCGCGGAAAGGGCCCAGCCCACCCGGCAGGAATTGCACGGCCACAATCCGACAGATCTTCTTTCTGCCTGCGGTGCGGACACAGGCGACGAACGGAAAGGAGATTTCATGTCAAGGCAACTGCCGTCGAGCCCCAGTCTCGAACAACTTAAGAAACAAGCCAAGTCCCTTTTGAAGCGTCAGCAGGCCGCGGACTCCAAGGCTTTGGCTCGCATTCGCGAGAACCATCCGCGCTGGAGGAACCTCTCGGAAGAACAGGCCGTGGCGCAGCCGTTCGCGCTTGCGGATGCGCAACTGGTGATCGCGCGCGAATATGGATTCGCGTCCTGGTCCAGGCTGCAGTCTCATCTCAAGTCGCTCGATGCAGCCAGCGCGACCGCAGAGTCGGTCAAGTCTCTCCGCGATGCCGCGGGACGAGGCGACCTCGAGCGACTCAATGCGCTGCTCGATGCGCACCCGGAACTCATTGACGAGCGCGGCGGTGAGGGCGTGAGAACGCCGCTGCATCAAGCCGTCTTCGGCAACAGCGAGGCGGCAGTCAGGCTGCTGCTCGAGCGCGGCGCCAATCCCAACATCCGCTGCGAAGGTGACAACGCGTATCCGCTCCACTTCGCCGTGGAGAAGCATCGCTTCCCCATCATTCGTCTTCTGGTGGAACATGGCTCGGATACCATCGGCGAAGGGGACTACCACGAGCTGGACGTGATCGGGTGGGCGACGGCGTGGGATTACATCCAGCCTAATCCCGAGATCGTTCGCTATCTGCTGGCGCACGGCGCGAGACACAATATCTTTTCCGCGGTCGCTATGGGTGAAACAGAGGTGATTCGTGAGCTGGTGGCGCGCACGCCGAGCGATCTGGAGCGGCGGATGAACGGAACGATAATGCGCGGCATGCCGCTGCATCTGGCCGTCATCAAGAATCAACCCGCGGCGGTCGCGACGCTGCTCGATCTCGGCGCCAACACGGAGTCACTCGCCGCGGCCGGCTTTTCCGCGCTCGATCTGGCGGCGTTTTGGGGCAGGCACGACCTGGCAGAAGTGCTGCTAAAGCGCGGAGCGAAGGTGCGGCTGCCGGCCGCGGTGGCTCTGCACCGGACCGAGCACGTCGAAAGATTGCTGCGCAGAGATCCCGGCACACTGAAGCCCGACGGACGATGGGGCCGTTTGATCGTTCGCGCCAGCGAACGCACGCCGGGCGATGTGATCGAGACGCTGATCCGCTATGGAGCGTCCGTTAATATACGCGACGATCCGAAGACCTCGATCGACTCGACGAGCGGCTACACGCCCCTGCACGCGGCGGGGTGGTACGGGAACGTGAGTGCGATTGAAGTGTTGATGAAACACGGCGCCGATGTCCGCGTGCGCGAAGAGAAGTATCACGGCACGCCGGCCGGATGGGCCGACTACGCCGGTCACAAAGAAGCCCGCGACCTGATTCTGCGCGGGCCGATCGACATCATCGAGGCGATCCAATACGACATGGCGCAACGCGTCACAGCCGTCCTGGAAGAAGACCCCGCGGCGTTGAACCGGGCTTTCGCCGACTACGGGCTGTTTCCCTGGGACGCTGAAGCATGGCATACTCCGCTGGTCTACGCCGTTGCGCGCGGCCGTGAAAAGATCGTACGCCTGCTGATTGAGCGCGGCGCCGTTGCGACGCTACGGTCGCCCGAAGGTGAGACACTGAGCCAGATCGCGCGAAAGGCGGGCCATCGAGAGCTCACGCTGATTCTCGACGAAGAAGCGGGTGGGGCGAAGCCCGAAGGTGGATAGACTTAGGGTGCGGTCGGCAATCCGAGCGGTGGGGACGACTTGAAAGACGATGTGGTCGCCACCCGCGGCATTCACCTCGCGCGGACATCCTCCCGCAACCCGTTTACCACGCCAACCTTTGAATCCCCGGCACGGCGTCGAAGTGGCGGTCGCGGCTGAGCAGAGGCAACCGATGCTGGCGGCATAGTGCCGCAATCCAAACGTCGTTGGCAGGGATGGGCGTTCCGGCTCTCTTCAGTTCCGTGCGCACATCGCGGTAGGAGAGGGTGGTCTCTTCGTCAACGTCAAGAATTCGAAATCTCGATAGGTATGCGGTCAGCCATTCTTCGTATTGCTTCCGGTCGCGGGAGTGCGCTATGCCATACCGGTATTCGCCCAAGACGATCACCGGTATGGCGACTTGGGCGGCTTTGCGAAGGACGGGCTCAAGCGCCGGTTGGCCCTCGGCCAGCGCCGAAAGTCCGTTGGTGTCCAGAATCACCGCCGGTCCTCGGGTTCAATTTGTTCAAATTCTCGTTCGATCCGCCGGCTAATCCTGGCTGTGTCCCGGCTCAAGTGCCGGAGCCTGCCAAAAGCCGCCATCCAGGGCTTGCCACGACCGTTCTCGGCCTGGAGTTTGTCGGCGACCGCCTCGGAAACCAGGGTGCGCAATGGAATTCCCCGTTCCGCCGCTAGAGATTTGGCGCGCCGGAAGATGGCATCCGGAATTTCCAGAGTCGTCTTCATAACGTCATTCTCCCATATTTATGGGAAAATGTCACGAAGCCGATTTCACGCTGCCGTCACGTTCTGTGGTACACCGTGGGGCCGCGCGCCTACTTGTATCCTCCTTCGACCTTGATCCCGAAATTCGCTTTGCCATGCGGGAAGCGCCTCTGGACCGCCTTTGTCTTCGATAGGTTCGCGACCTGGACGCTGTATCCTTCCGGAACATCGATTTGATATTCCAGTGAATCTTTAGTCCGGTTCCAACGCAGGAATACGAACCCGTCGGGACCGGGTACGCCCCCTTCGCACCAGTCGAGCGACAAATCCGTGAAACGCAGGTGGACCGTTTTGCGGACCATATCGACCTTGTAGAGCCCCAGAACGTCACGATAGAGCGCCGTCACAATGTGCGCTTCAAAGGCGTGGTCCATGCTGGCTTCGTTGCTGCTGTTCTCCCACAATGTGCCGCTGATTTCCGCCATGTAGAGGAGGTTGCTCATGGCTTCGCGCATGAGCTGCCCGGTAAGGCCGGCCCGCGAGAGCAGGTCCTGCCGCATGACGTTCCCCATGAAGGCATTGGACGGAGGTATGTCGGGATACGCATGGGTTGCATGACGGGCCGGACCGAATTCGGTGACGAGCGTTTGCCACAGTTGCGGATAGGTTTGCGGCGTGGCAACGTCGAAAAAGAAGGCGTAGTACTGGCACGTTTCGGTGCGGTTGCGCGTGGCAGTCAACCTCCCGTTTTGACGCACCGCATTATCCACAAAGAAGTGGCCATCGTAGGATTGCTGACGAATAATCTTGCGCAGCATTTCCGCCTGATCGGTCAATGGCGCGAGATCGTAGAGGCGGCCGGCGGCCCCGAGCGCCGCCGCGTACAGCATGTTGCTGGGGTAATTCACCGGCTGGACATAGTCGTTGGATTTCGACCACTCGACAAAGACCCATCCCTTCAAGTTCTCGAGCAGCCCGTCGGAATTCTGAAATGGCTTGAAGTAGTCGAAGACCTTCAACACGCGCTCGCGCAGACCGTCAACCATAGCGCGATCGCCGCTCCGCTCAAGGTATTGCTCCAGTTGAATGATGAACCAAAGAGCCCAGTTGGGAACGAAGTCTCCTCCCAGGTGATCCGAGGGGTAGCAATCCGGCAGCATGCCGTCGGGCAGATTCTCAAAACGATCGGGCAGCAGGTAGTTTTGAAACAGATTCCTCTCAACACGGGTGTGGCCGGTGAGCAGCGGCGCGGCGCTGGCCGAGAATGAAGGATCGCACAGCCAGCCGCCACGTTCGCGCGTGGGGTTGTCCTGGTAGGTGTCGATCACGTTGCCGCGAAAGCATTCGCGCCCCGCCGCGAACAGCTTGTTCAACCCCTCGTGGCTGCTGGAGAAGTGCGCCGTCCAGATGTCGGAGGCGGCATATTCGCGCAGATAGACGTGGTCGACGTGGCACTCGCCTTCGGTCACCATCAACTTCAGAAACTCAAGGCCGTAGGGCTCAAACGTCTCGAGATGGTAGTCGCCCGGAGCCAGCCGATAGGCAACGATGTTGTCGCACATCAGGCGCCTGAAATCCACGTCGCCATCGGTCAGCGTTTCGTCGAAGGTGAAATAGAGCTTCGTCGGCGCGTGCGCCGTGACGTGCGCGCCAAAGAAGCCGGGCAGGTCCGTGCCGAAATCAAGCGTCTTGAATTGATTCGCCTTCAGCCGGATGGGGTTGTCACCAGAATAAGGCTCGTCAACGCGCCTGTTGACCGTGTTCTCGGTTCTTTGCAGCTCCAGGTAGGGTATCTCCGCCAGATCCGACCAGGCGTAACCCAGCATGTCCGGGCCGATTCTGGCAGCGGAAGGAATCGAGCGGTCCTCGTACAGACTCTTTGGCGCCTTTGCGCCCCACTTGAACTCTCCTTCCGCCGCGATCATTTCCGGTTGACGCCTCGCGTAGTCCGGGTATGGAACTCCACGATCGATGTAATGCGCAGGCGGAAACACCGCGCAGGTCACCGTCCGCATCGGCGTGTCGGGCCGCTCGCGCCACGCCGCCGATTGCGGGTCCAGGTGGTAGATCTCGGAGAACGTGCGTTGGAACGTGTAGCGTTGCACTTTCTGCACGCGCTCGGTGAGGATCTGCGCCTCAAAGCGCTCCCCGTCACCTCCGGTGGACGCGAGCACGTCGGAATCCGTCGTGACCTCGGCTTGGATAAAAGATGGCTGAGCCAGGACGTAATAGCTGTTCACGTTGTAGCCGGCCACTTCGGCACAAACGAAGTTGCTGCCATCTACCAGCAGTCGAGTGACGTCCCAAAGATCAATCCGAAAGTGGTCTTTGGGACCGCGCGCCGGTCCCCATGCGTGAAACCTGCCATTGAGATAAAGGCGATAGAACGTGCACCCCGTCACGCGCAAATAGACGTGCCTTCCTACGGGAGCGTCAAACTCCGCGCGGAATCCAACCCAGAGATTCATCTCTTTCTCGCGGCCCTCCGGCCAAATGCGCTGCGCGGAACGAAATGCAATAAATGACCCTGGTCCCGCACTTCCCTGCCCGATGTGATCAGCCGCGGATATCGCCAGATTCCCCGGCAAACCGACAGACGCAACCGTCGCGGCAACGGAACGGCCAAGAAATCGCCGGCGGCTCAAGAGTCCGTTTCGATTCTTCAAGATGGTTTCCTCAGGCTGGCTGGCGCATAGCACAGCTATGCGATTCTCTGACACCGCGCGCGGAACAGGAGGGTTGCACGCGCTCGATCTGCGCCGTGGGAGATCGGCTGCGACTGACTTCGGGTGCGGCGGACCGTGAATCGAGCCGTCCGCACCCAGGTTGCTTTCCCAGCCGGCAAAATGCATGAACGGCCAAGATCGCCGGTCAGGAAGTTGTGGCTTACTTCTGGCCTGCCGCCTTAGCCATCTGCGTCACGGCCTCCCTGCCACGTCTCTCCATCTCTGCAGGAGCGACGTCTTCGATGTGCTGTGCGAGCGCCCAGGAGTGGCCAAACGGGTCCTTCACGTGGCCATAACGGTCACCCCAGAACTGGTTCGCGAGCGGCATAGTCGTCCTGGCACCGGCTTTCACGGCCCGATCAAAAAGCTGATCGACGTTGTCAGTGTAAACGGTCAGCGTGGTGGTGGTCCCGCCGAGGGTCTGAGGGGCCGAAGCATCCCCCATGCCAGGGATCTCATCGGCCAGCATGAGAGTCGAGTCGCCGATGCTGAGTTCGGCATGCATCACTTTGCCGTCGGGACCCTTGAAGACGCCGCCTTTGAGTTCGGCGCCGAAGGCCTTCTGGTAAAACTCGATCGCCTTCTCCGCGCCTTTGATCACCAAGTGCGGCGTGACCGTGTGGTATCCCTCTGGAATTGCCCTGATTTTTCCTGCCATGTCTCACCTAATTATTGCCGATTTGGATTTGAAGACACGGCCCCGCTCCGAAAGGCCATTTTATCAAAACCGGGCGTGACCTTCAGCCAATGATCGCAAAACCGCATTCCCTCTCCCAGGCTTCAACCGGGCTGCCACAGTTTAGAACGTGACCTTCAGCCCCCACTCCAAGGCGCGGGGTCCGCCGAAGGAAAACACTCCCGAGCCGAACAGAGTGCGATTCGTGCGCAGGCCCGGCGTGGTGCCGTTCACCGACCCGGGCTGGCCGTTGAGAACTCCGCTCAACGTGTTTCCGGGCGCGTCGTAGTTGGCCACGTTGAACAAGTTGAAGATGGCGACACTGGGCTCGATTACTACGCCTTCGCGGATGTGCCAGAGATAGCCGAAGTTCAGGTCGGAGTCAATGAAGGGACTAAGTCCGACCTCGCCCGACGGCGCCAGGGGCAGCGTCGGCGTGACCGCACCCAGTTGGGTGAGCTGAGAGGTCGAGAAGAGGCCGGCATTCACCAGCGCCTGGCCCGCGGGCGTGAGCTTGCCCGCGTAGTTCGAATTGTAGTTGTTGATCACGTTGTTGAGCTGGTTTACCTTGATGCTGCGTCCGAACGAGCCAATGTTGGTGCCCGGCACCACGTCTCCCGTTGTGCCGTCGCCCGTGACGTCGGAGAAGAAGATTTCTCCTGGTCCGCCCGTCGTCGGCAACGTGAGGGTCAGTGGCAGCGCCGAGTCAACGTGGGTGATGAAGCCGGTCCGGAAGTTGTGAGGAAGATCAAACACCGTGCCGATCGAGAACTGGTGAGTGCGATCGAGCGCATTCGGGCCGTAGAAGTGATTGATGTTGTCGAAGTCGGTGGCATTGTTGATGAAATCCTGATCCTGCGCGAAGCTGTCGAAGCGTGACAGCGCATAGGACGCTTCCAGGCTCATGCGTTTCACGCCGGGGAGCGGGTTGGCCACGTTCTGCCGCAGATTGACCTGCAGCGCGTTGTACTCGGAGAATCCGATGGGGAACAGCATTTGATTCTCCCCGAGGTTCGGATTGATTCCCGGAAAGGCGGCGCCAGTCGCGGGAGTCAGACCGAAGCCAGAGGCGGGAAAGCCGGCCAGGTAAGAGCGGCCGGAGTCGAGGCCGTTGCCGGCGTAATCGACGATGCTGGCTCCGGCCGCGATGGCGCAATTGATTCCCGCGGTTCCGTCGGGGCACCCGAAAGACTGGTTGGTGGCGGTGATGGCGTTGAGCGCAGCCGCCGTGTTCAGGTAGCGCGCGTCGCCCACGTGGTTCACGTCGTAGCCTTCGAGCAGGTGCAG
>Ga0187781_10002622_pt1 | contig 13635 bp, 13 predicted proteins | sample 0715_SJ02_MP02_2_FD_132447 | JGI IMG/M metagenome (GOLD analysis project Ga0187781, IMG submission 132447) | Tropical peat soil microbial communities from peatlands in Department of Meta, Colombia - 0715_SJ02_MP02_20_MG | ecosystem: Environmental > Terrestrial > Soil > Wetlands > Peat | place...
GGGCCACGCCCGGCCACACCTTGGCTTACGACCAGGAGACCGGCTTCGGCCTGGTGCAGGCGCTGGGCCGGCTCGGCCTGCCGGCGCTCGAGCTCGGGCGCTCGGGCGACATCGAGCCCGGCGATCCCGTCATCGTCGCCGGCGGCGGCCGGCGCCAATCCGTGCGCGCCAGCATCATCGGCAAGCAGGAATTCGCCGGCTATTGGGAGTATCTGCTGCCCGATGCGATCTTCACCGCGCCGGCCCATCCCTTCTGGGGCGGCACCGGCCTCATCGGCCGCGACGGCAGGCTGATCGGCATCGGCTCGTTGATGGTGCAGCAGATGACCGAGCGCAACAGCGTGCGCGACATCAACATGATCGTGCCGATCGACCGCCTCAAGCCGATCCTGCACGATCTCGTCACCTACGGCCGGCAGAACAAGCCGGCGCGGCCGTGGCTCGGCGTCTTCTCGGCGGAGCGCGACGGGCGGGTGACCGTCGCCGATGTCAGCCCGCGCGGCCCCGCCGCCGCCGCCGGCCTCCGGGAAGGCGACGTGCTCTGGGCGGTGCGCGACGAGAGCGTCACCAGCCTCGCCGATTTCTACCGCAAGGTCTGGGCGAGCGGGCCGGCCGGCACCGAGATACCGATCGAGGTGGTGCGCGACGGGCGCACCGTCTGGGTGCGGGTCAAATCCGCCGACCGCGCCTCCTTCCTCAAGACGCCGCGGCTGCAATAGGGGGCGATTCAGCCGAGCTGCGCCGCCACCAGCGCGTCGGCGGCTTCGGCGACGGCGGCGGCTGGGCCTTGCGCGCCGAAAGTCTGCGCGCTGGCGTAAGCGCCTTCGAACAACAGCACGAGCTGGTCGGCGAGCTGCGCCGGACGCCGCGCGCCCACGGCGCGGGCGAGAGCAAAGAGGCGGCGGCGCAGCTCCTGCTTGTGCCGTTCGGCGACCTTGCGCGCGGGATGGCCCGGCTCGGGGAACTCGGTGGCGGCGTTGGTGAAGGGGCAGCCGCGCCAATCGGCTTGCGTGGCGCGCTTGGCGAGGCCGCGGAACAGCGCGCGGAGCTGCTCGCGCGGCTGGCTCTCCCATTGTCCTATGACATTGTCCCACCGCTCCCAGTACCAGGCGTCGTTCGCTTCGAGATAGGCGGCGGCAAGCTCGTCCTTGGACGGGAAGCTGCGATAGAGGCTCATCTTGGCGACGTCCGCCTTGGCGACGACCTCGTCGACGCCGACCGGGCGGATGCCCTGGCGGTAGAAGAGCTCGCCCGCCGCCTCGAGCAGCCGCTCGCGCGCCGAAGGCGCGCCGGCGCCGTCCCCGCCTTCCCGCTTTTTCGCCGCGACCGCCTTCCGCCGGCGCATGGCCCGTCCTCGCTCGCTGGCTTTACAGGATAGAGACCGCTCGGTATCGTGTAAAGAGGTAGACCGGTCTGTCTCATAAAGGAGGCGGCAGGATGAGGACGCTCGCTCGACTATTTTCAGGGCGCGTGCATTACGCCTGGATCGTCGCCGCCGTGACCTTTCTCGTCCTTCTCGCCGCGGTCGGAATCCGCGTCACGCCGAGCGTGCTGATCGTGCCGCTCGAGCGGGATTTCGGCTGGAGCCGCGGCACCATCTCCTTCGCCATCTCGCTCAACATCGTGCTCTACGGCTTGATCGGACCCTTTGCCGGGGCGCTGATGCAGCAGCTCGGCATCCGCCGCACCGTGCTGCTCGCGCTCGCGCTGGTCGGCGCTAGCGTCGCGGCGAGCACGCTGATGACCGCGCCGTGGCAGCTCGTGCTCGCCTGGGGGCTCGCGGTCGGCCTCGGCACCGGCGTCACCGCGCTGGTGCTCGGCGCCACAATCGTCAACCGCTGGTTCGCCAAGCAGCAGGGGCTGGTGATGGGCATCATCGCCGCCAGCACCGCCACGGGCCAGCTCGTCTTCCTGCCGCTGCTCGCGGCGCTGGCGGAAAGCGCAGGCTGGCGGCCGGTGGTATGGGTTGCCGCGGTCGTTGCCGTCGCCATGATCCCGGTCGTGGCGCTGCTCCTGCCGGAGAGCCCGGCCGCGATCGGCCTCGCGCCTTACGGCGCGGCGGAGAATGCCGCCATGGGCGGCGTGGCGCGGGCAAATCCGGTGCATCTTGCGCTCGCGGCGCTGGGACGGGCTTCCCGGTCGGGCGGGTTCTGGCTGCTCTTCGCCAGCTTCTTCATCTGCGGCGCCAGCACCAACGGCCTCATCGGCACGCACCTCATCTCCTATTGCTTCGATTACGGCATCCCCGAGGTGCAGGGCGCAAGCCTGCTCGCGGTGATGGGCGTCTTCGATCTCGTCGGCACGACCGCCTCGGGCTGGCTTTCCGACCGCTTCGACAGCCGCTACCTCTTGTTCTGGTATTACGGCCTGCGCGGCCTGTCGCTGCTCTACCTGCCCTATTCCGGCTTCTCGCTTTACGGCCTCTCGATCTTCGCCGTCTTCTACGGCCTCGACTGGCTCGCCACCGTCCCGCCGACGGTGCGGCTCGCCACCGATCTCTTCGGGGCGCAGGACGCGCCGATCATCTTCGGCTGGCTGCTGGCCGGCCATCAGCTCGGCGCCGGCGTCACCGCCTTCGAAGCGGGCCTGCTGCGCTCGCTATTGGGCGCCTATCTCGTGCCGGTGCTGATCTCCGGCACGTTCTGCCTCCTCGCCGCGCTGCTGGTGCTCTATATCGGCCGCGGCCGCGCCGGCGGGGCGGCGCCCGTTCCCGCCTGAAGCTGGTTGCCGGGAACGGCGCGTTCCTCCTAGGATCAGCAGCGATCTTTGGGAAGATTAGATTAAAGAGAGCCGTCTCGCTTATGACTTGGCAACGGCGCTCTCGATCCGCTCGATGAACAAGTAACATTGCGCGCTGGTCGAGGTAGGAGGCAACGACTCCTGGTAGAAACTTCGCGACAGGTAGATACTCGTTCGGCCATCGTTTGAAGGCTCGGCGACTGTCTCTATTGAACGCCGAGAAACGGGTCGCAGCTACCCTGACCTGACATTCGTATATCCGGCCTCGACGGTTGCTATCGCGTTCTTGCGAGCTGTCGTGCAAAATCCATTGTGCTGGTCTGACATACGAAACGACTCCCACTTTCCTGGCTTCCTGCATTGCACGACCAGTCTATCCCCTGAAATCCTGTCGCCCGGCAGCGTACCGTGCATGGGCTTTCGCTGTTCTTGCTTTACGGATTTCTCAGGTTCTTGCGATCTGGCCATCTCGCTCGAGCTCGTCTAATAGCTTAGTCACTTGGCGATACGGAAGGTGTAAAGCGGCCGCGACATCGGAAGGGTAAAGCGTTTCGCCGTGGTGCGCCTCAAAATATGATTTTATTGTCGTCCTAGCGTCCTCGTCGCGGACAACGTTGGCCTCTGGCGCTTCTGTGGCACGAAGTTCATCCAGTCGCCGTGTCACCGCAGCCAGACCTTTGACAGCGGTCTCGACCGCACCCCGCAGTTCTCGAACTTCTGCCGTAAGCGCAGTCATAGTCTCCAATAGCGGATTGGAGACGTTAATCAGCTCAGTTGCTCCACCGAATTGCGTCGCAGGAAATTCCGTTTCGATTCCCGCTATGTTAAAGATCACATCGGGCGGAGGCATCGTCACAGAGCCTCTTGCAAATGCAGGCAGAGGTGGCTCGACCATCCCGACGATGGTGAGGATATCCTGAGAGAGCTTATGTTGTCTTTTCGGAGCGGCCACTGCTACTTTCCTCTATTTGACGGATCACCTGGGAAATCGCTCGATTTACCCCGATCAAAGTGGGTACCGCCATCGCCAAGCGCAACACGAGCTGGACGGTTTGCGTTTGGCCGCCAGGAACGGCACGTATTGCGATACAACTAAGTCGGGCGACCCCGTTAACAACAGCAACGTTGCTTACACCGTCGATTAAAAGCTCTGGAACTGCATCCGGCGCAACGACCTGCTCTGGCCTAATGGATCCGCCAATAGTCGTGCCCCTTTGCACCTTTAGCGATGAGCGCCTGGCCATATCGTTCCTTCCACAGCGAGGCATTCAACCATCGATGGTTAGCGTTGTCCACGGGAAATCCCGAGGCCGTTGTTTGCCATTTACTATAAGGAAGGCTAGGGCGAGGCGGCTCATAAATGGGGCAGCGAGCGGCGTACAATACTGGCGAAGGTGATCGAAAAGCATTGCTCCCGCATTGCTTCCGTAATCGCGGCTAAGGACCGCACTTTACGACGCAATGCCTTCATGTGTTGGATCTTTTTTGCTGCACCGTGTCTTCAGCCAATTTGCACTCGGCTTCGGCTATTGCGTTAAGTATGCTGAACAGCAATTTCGAGATACAGTCGTCACAAACATCGCCATCGAAGTCGGAAGTATGTAACCCGATGTCCTGGCATGGGTTGCCTGCAACATCGTGCTGTCCCTAGGATCGATGCAACATCGGAAGGAGAGAGCGCCGCGCCCATGACCCGCATCGCCAGACTCCGTGCCCGCGCCGTCACGGTGCCGCTCGCGGCGGCGACCGCCTTCGCCACTCGCTCGGTGAGCGAGCGCCATTACGCCCTCGTCGAAATCGAAGGCGATGACGGCGTCAAAGGCATCGGCTTCTGCTATGCCGGCCATGCCGCCGGCACCCTCGTCACCAAGGCGGTGCACGGCCTTCTGGCGCGCAAGCTGCTCGGCCAGGATACCCATCGCGTCGAGGGCCTCTGGGAAGACATGTACCAGGAAGCGCTGCTCGCCGGCCGGCTGGGTGCCGTGCTGCGCGCCATCAGCGCGCTCGACATCGCGCTCTGGGATAGGAACGCGCGGGCGGCGGGGCTGCCGCTTTACAAATATCTCGGCGCCGCGGTCACCGACCGCGTGCCGGCCTATGCCAGCGGCGGCTACTACCTCGAAGGCAAGACGCCGGAGATGCTGGGCGAGGAGGTGGCGGGCTACGTCCGCCAGGGCTTCGGCGCGGTCAAGATCAAGGTCGGGCGCGAGCGCGATCTCGGGCGCGAGCGCGCGCGCATCGAGGCGGCGCGCGCCGCGATCGGCCCCGACGTGCTGCTCATGCTCGATGCCAACAACGCCTAGTCGGATCTGCCGACGGCGCTGCGCTTCTTGCGCGCCTACGAGCCCTCCGATCCCTATTGGATCGAGGAGCCCTTCGGCCCCGACGACATCGACAACCATGCGCGCCTTGCGCGGCTGACGCCGGTGCCCGTGGCGACCGGCGAAATCGAGGGCGGGCGCTGGCGCTTCAAGGAGCTGCTCGACAAGGGCGCGGCGATGATCTTGCAGACCGATGCCTGCGTCTGCGGCGGCATCAGCGAGTTCCGCCGCATCGCCGCCACCGCGGCGAGCTACGGCGTGACGCTCTGCCCGCACTGGTTTCACGACGTGCACGCGCATCTCGTGGCGGCGACGCCGAACGCGCGCTATGTCGAGCTTTTCCCCGACGACAAAGTGCTCAATTTCCGCCGCCTCATCGCGCCGCAGCTCGCCGTCGCCAAGGGCATGATCGAGCTGCCGGACCGGCCGGGCCTCGGCTGCGATTTCCTGCCCGAGGCGGTCGAACGCTATGCGCTGGAGCCCTGGGCGTGAGCGCCGGCGGCGGCGTCGACTGGCCGGCCGACAGCTATGCCGCGCTCAAATCGGCCGATATCCGCCAGGTCGCCTATGTCCCCGATGCCGGGCATGCGCGGCTGATCCAGCTTTGCGCCGGCGATCCCCGGATGCGCATGGTGCCGCTCACCAGCGAGGAGGAAGGCGTCGGCCTTGCCGCCGGCGCCTGGCTCGGCGGCCAGCGCTCGGTGCTGCTGATGCAGTCGAGCGGCGTCGGCAATTGCATCAACGCGCTGGCGCTGATCGAGACCTGCCGCTTCCCGCTGCTGACGCTCGTCACCATGCGCGGCGAATTCGGCGAATTCAATCCGTGGCAGGTGCCGATGGGCCGCGCCACGCCCGAGGCGCTCGCGTGCGCCGACGTCCTCGTCCAGCGCGTGAGCGAGGCGGCGGAGGTCGGCGCCGCCGTTGCCGGCGCGGCGCGGCTTGCCTTCGCCAGCTATTGCGCCGTCGCCGTGCTGCTGTCGCAGCAGCTCGTCGGCGCCAAGTCTTTTCAGAAGTGAGCGCGCCCATGAGCCGCGCCAATTTGCTCGACCGCCGCGCGGTCGTCCGCTCGCTGCTCGCCGAGCGCGGCGACCTGCTGGTCGTCACCGGGCTCGGCGCGCCCGCCTGGGACGCGACCGCCGCCGGCGACAGTCCGCTCACCTTCCCGCTCTGGGGCGCCATGGGGAGCGCCGCGACGGTCGGGCTCGGCCTCGCGCTCGCCCAGCCCGACCGCGACGTGCTGGTGCTGACCGGCGATGGCGAGATGCTGATGGGGCTGGGCAGCCTCGCCACCATCGCGGTGCAGCGCCCGGCCAACCTCGCGCTCGTCGTGCTCGACAACGAGCGCTATGGCGAGACCGGCATGCAGGAGACGCACACCGCGCTGGGCGTCGACCTCGCCGCCATCGCCGCCGGCTGCGGCTTTGCGCAGAGCGACACGATCCGCGCCATGGCCGGCGTCGAGGCGCTGCGCGAGCGTCTGCGAGCGCGGCAAGGCCCGCTCTTCGCCCAGATCAAGATCGCCGCCGATTCGCCGCCGCTGGTGCTGCCGCCGCGCGACGGCGGCTTGCTCAAGACCCGCTTCCGCGCGGCGCTGCTCGGGCCGGGCGCGGATCTGGCGTAGGCAAAGGCGCGCACTCAAAATCCAACGAATTCGGCCGCCATGCGCCACCACCGGACTCAATGCGCCGGAGTGGGGCGCGGCGATTTCGCGCGCTCGGCCCGGGGCGCCATCCCTTCCGCGCGAATACCATGCCGCACCGCCCAAGGCGCCATGATCGCGACGTGAGGACCGCGCCCTGCGCTCGCCGTTGGTTGACATAGATCAAAGCAGCGTTCGCGTTGCGATCCGATAGTGCCACGGACCCAATCCCAAGAGAAAGGCCGCGGCTGCAACCGTCGCCGTGATCTTAACCCGCGGCGATTTGGAGCCGGCGCAGGAACGGTGAAAGCTTGGTCGGTCAATGCATTAGGTTTCCATTGCGGTCAACCGCTCCATGCGATGCGGCAATCAGCGGAGACATTCCCAATGCGCGCGCCACCCTTTTATCTTCTCGTCGTTCTGACGGTTTCAATGACCTCGACGACACACGCTGCAGAAATGTATAGCGTCACTGGGCCGGCGGATGCCGCCAACAAGGTTTCGTGCAGCGATGTCGTTAAGCTGGCAAACGGAAACTGGCAGGCAAACGCGATGTTCACCGATCCACAACACAAGGTGACCGTAAATCCTGTCTTTGACGGCCCGGCGGAGATAGAAATCCTCGACAGACGATGCGGGAAGCAGCCCGAACCGAAGACCCATTAATCCGCTGAGCCCCAAAGGCAGTTGCGAATGATAAGCCCCGGCTCGCTGCCTTGGTTCTCGCGACAGGCAACCCAGGAGACCTCGATCTTCAGCGATACCCCGCTAGCCGGATGCCTTGGGGGATCGCTGCAATATGCGTACCGCCGGCGGTTACTGGTGCATTGCGAAAAAACAGGCTCGCGCGGTTTAGCGCGAGCCTGACACGTTGGTCCTTCAGCCCGGAAAGGCGCGGCTTCAGTCGTCACCGTCGTGACCTCCGTCACCAGGGTCGTGCACGCCGCATTCGGCAGGGTTGACTCCCGAGCCTTCGTAATCGAGGTGTCCATTCACCTCGTGCTTGTAGCGCACAAGCACATCGGGGCAGACGACCTGGGGCGTTTCCAGATTGCCGCCGCAGGACCAATTGGCGGCGTTGTAAATGTTGCCGCTGCCGCTATACACCGCCGTCTGCGGATAAGGGCAGAGCGGGCGAGAGAGCGGCTGTCCGCCGGTGGCGAGGCCGTTGCCCGGAACCTGGCTCGGCGCGACGCCGTGCTCGACCCAGTTGATGAGGGCTTGGAAATCGGCGCCGTTCTGCGGCCAAGGCCCGACCGTGCCGAGCGAGAGAATCGGCAGGCCGCAATGGCCGACCCCTGGCGCATGGAACAAACGGTAGAAGCTCTGCACGCCTTCGAAACCGGTTTCATCGACATCCGCCCGGTAGCGTGCCGCCATCTCTCGATAGTAGTTGATCACGCCACGCGGATAGATGAACTGATCGTTCCCGCCGACGAAGGTCATCATCTTGCCGTCATGCGCCTTGAACGTATCGAGCGGCCCGAAGGTGTCGGTGACGTCGGCGATGTTGCGCGAGCCGTCCTGCGCCACTTGCGGGTAGTCGAGGCCGGGTCCCGCGATGGTGATCGTGTCCCACTTGGTCGAAGGCGGCGAGTAGCTCGTATCCGTCAGATCCCATTCGATCTGGGTAACGCCGAGCGTGAACGGCGGGGTCCCGTCGAGGATGCTGAAATCGCTGGCGCGATCGAGCGGGAACCAGATCCGATCGTCATGCCGGTTGCGCGGCCCGTCCCAGATCTTGTTGACCGCCAGGGCCTCGTCCGACGTGAGGCAGAGAGGCGCCGCCGGGGCCCCGGGCTGCCCGCAGATATTGGCGGAGGCGTCGAAGTGGCAGGAACGGGGATCGTCGATGATGCCGTCGAGGACGCCGTCATTGCCATCGCAGGCGGCGAGCGCCGCCTTCTGCGCCGCCACGAGCTTGGCGGGAGAAACGGCACCGGCCGGCGCTTCGCCCGCCAAATCGAACATCGCCATTTCGCCCCACATTTGCGCGGTCTGGAAGCGCGTCCAGTACATCGCCGGTGCGCTGGCCAGGATGCCGTCGAGCTCGTCGCCCAATTCCTGCGCCAGGAGATATCCCTGGCGGCCGCCGGTCGAGCAGCCGTTCCAATAATTGTAGACGGGAGGGATGCCGTAATAGGTCGCCGCGATTTTCTTCGACCAGAGAATCTGCTGCTTGATGCCGATGCGGAAGAAGTCCTCGATGAATTCGAGATTGTAGGTCCCGTTCGCGTTCACGCCGGGCGTGCAGTCGCCGCCGCTGTGGCCGCCGTCGGTTCCCGATCCGACATAGCCGGTGTTCACGGCGGAATCGACGACGAGGTTTCCCGCGCAGCCGGCGCCGCCGAGGCCCTGCGTGCGGCCGTTCCAGGCGCCGCGAATGCCGCCCGATCCGCCGTCGCCCGTGCTCAGCGGCAGGCCCACGGCAATGGTGATGTTTTCCGTCGCGGTGGTGCCGTAGACCAGGGTCACCCGGCAGTATTTGACATTGGCGGCCGTCGTCACGAGCGCGCTGGTCGCCGATTTGATCACCGGATTGTTCGTGAGCCCGGATTGAGGGTCGGTTGCCAGGCTCGCGCAACTCGGCGCCGCGGCGGCGGCCCCGCTCGGCACTCCTCCAACCCCGAAGGCGATCAGCGCGCAGGCGCCGAAGCCGACCGCCCATCGCCCGATGGTCGCTCGCTTGCTCATGCGTTCTTCCTCCCCGTTGCATGCCTCTCGCGGCGAGAGGCTGCGTAGTCCCCGGGCGCCGCGGCGAGAAACTTCCCGCCGCGATACCTCAAGCGTATGATAATCGGGGAAAGCGCGGGGAGAGCGCCTCGCCGCAAAGAATGTTTCAATAATTGAAATCGATGCACGTCAATTTCGGTTATGGCGTGCGAAACGGGAGGTCACGCATGTTGGATCGCCAGCCGACCGAACCCTCGGCGTTCAGTCAGTATCTCTCGACGAACGGTCCGACAGAGGCGGATTACGTCGTGCACGACCCGGGCGGCGAGGTCATCGCCGCCAAGTGGCGCCGCCCCGCCTCCCACAACGCGACGCAAACGGTGCTCGCGCAGCACACGCTCATGTATCACATCGGCGGCTCGACCTCGGTCGCCAAGCTCGTGCAAGGCCGCTGCGTCGGCACGCGCGCGCAGCACGGCTCGGTCACGTTCAGCCCGAGAGACGAGTGCGTCGAATGGGTCCGCGGCGGCGTCTGCGAGGTCATGCACGTCTACATCCCGCCGTCGCTCATCGATCAACATGCCGACGAGAATTTCGGCCGCTCCGCCGCGCCCGAGATAGATCCGCTTTTCGCCGTCCACGATCCTTGGCTGCACGGCTATTTCACGATGCTCCGCAGCGAATTCGAGACCTTCGGCGGCGGCGGCAAATACCCCGACGGGCTGCTCCTCACGCAATCGATGGAGCTGTTGATCCGGCATCTGGCGTGCTGGCATTCAAACGTCTCGCAGAAGAGCCGCAGGCGAACGGCGGCGCCTGCGCCTCATCCCCTCGCGCCGCGGCACCTGGCGCGCGTCCTCGCCTATATCGACGCCAATATCGGCCGCGACATCGCGCTCGCCGATCTCGCGCAGCTCGTCGGCGTTTCCAAATATTATCTCATCCGCAGCTTTCGCGCGGCGACGCAGCGCACGCCCTATGCGTATCTGGTGGAGCGGCGTCTCGCCCGCGCCGTCGAGGCGCTGAGGCACGGCACGACCTCCATCGAGCAGGTCGCGCGCGACGCCGGCTTCAAGAGCGCGCCCGGCTTTTCCAACGTGTTCAAGAAACATTACGGCATGTCGCCCGGCAAGTTCAGGACGCGGCTGCACTGAAGCCGCGAGCGACGAGGCTGCGTGAGTGGTCGTGATCTTGTCTTAGGGACAGGCCTAATGATGTCCGCGATGGATCGGGCAGAAATTCAGCGACGTGATATTCCTACTGAGCCGCACGAATCCGACGGACCCGGCGATTCCGATTGAGTGAGACCTTGAATAATCAACCGCGACGTGTCATCATAGCTAGTGCTGTGCCGATGCGACTGGACAATAAGTCGATGCTGACAGCTTGGTCACAGTCCCGGCGGGAGAGACTATAAGTATCTCTCTCTTGGATGTCGTACGCTTTAATCCTGGAGGCGGCATGATCTCCGAAGATCAACTCGACCGTGTTATGAAGGAATTCATCGCACGCATAGCTAATCATGCTGCGGAAGGCGATGAGTCTCTCGCTACGGTTATAGCCAGCCATCTGGAGCAACCGGTTAGCGATGTGGTGCGACAAACATTTTACAGCATGGGTTTTATAGGCATTAGCAATCCCAAACTCTTGTCCTGCGACATGCCTCATAATCCGCATTCCTATCGCCAAAGCAGGGCGTCGAAGCACTGCGCGCAATGCGGTGCCGACTATTGCGACCGCCATCCTCTCACAAATTGCGTGAAATGCGGTAACCAACTTTAGCGCGATGACCACCCCGAGCTACCCTCTTAACCGCCGTTTCCCGAATCGGAGCAAAGCGCTGGAGGAAGGCATTCCGATACTGTGCTCAATCCTCTTCGGTTTTGCAGGTGCCTACTTTGCTGCGATTAGCGTTATCCGGCCGGATGAACTCGGAGAGCGAAAATTCGAATGCGTCTTCGTCATCGGCTCCATCATTGGTAGCGGGTGGGACTTTCAGGTAAAAAATGCAGTGATGGTGTTGAGCGCGATCTGCTGTGCGTGTTTTTACATCAGTGTGATCGGCGCCATTTATGCGAAGATGGTCAACACGGATGAAATCGCGAGCAAGCTTGGCGCCGGGAGATCTGATGAACAGAAAGCTGTGGACAACGACATAATCACCCGACGTATTGGGCAACGTGAGAAATATTTCTTTGTCAGCCTAGCAGCGTTCAACACAGGTATATTCGTCCTGCCGTTTTCGCTATTCGCCGTCATGCCCGACGGCACGTTCGCCGCCGTTACAATTGCATACCTCATCATTGTAGCCGCGTTCGCCTTATCAGGGTCCGGCACTTAGCCGCTGGCAAACTCATACCAGAGCACCGAGTGTCCGCTTTTGGTCATACGCAGAAAATACCAATTCGAGCCCACAGCTTATTCCGTCACCGGATGCTGCGGCTTGCCGGCGAGCCCGCCCCTCTTAGGGCAATACAGCAAGGCAAATTTCGGATGCGTCATGCTAGATTTTGAAAATTATCCGCCGCAACAATGCAGATAATAAAGGTGGGCCATTTTGAGGGCATACGGCATCTCAGACCATGACGCGGGGCAACCCAAAAATGGACGTCAAGAGAGATCATTTCTTAAAAGCCGCTTTGGAAATAGGTCAAAGCGGAGAGAATGATACATTGCCATATGACACCGATGCTGGGTTCATAAGGGATAAATCGGAGAATCTTGCGCAAATTTGTTTTGATTTATTCCAGTCGATAGAAGCAAAATCTGTTAAGGATGCAGCTGCGTTTATGAACGAGCTTACGGTCGGTGCTGAGCGATTACTAGTTCCCTCGGGATCTCACGGATTTCGAATCACTACAAAAATCCATCCGTTCTGGAACCTATATCTGAATGGCCTCGGACTAGCTATTGCTGAGGCAAATGAAGGAAACCGGAGCCCTCGGGTACACTCTTATCGCCTTGGCGGCGAAGCTTCCGCAATCTTCGATAAATCGAAGTCGTGGCGAGCGTACAAAGAGGCGACCCTTGAAGAAGAGGCACTGAAAAGCGAGGGATGCGTCGTCGTCCAGACGGATATTTCGAGTTTCTACGAGCATATCTACCACCATCGATTAGAAAACGTGATCAAAGATCTCGGAGCTGAAGGTTCCACCGTCGCCGTGCAGGTTGATCGTATTCTAAGCAAGCTGGCGGCTGGTCGGTCATTCGGGCTACCGGTGGGTGGGCAATGCGCGCGAGTCCTTGCGGAAGTCATGATGACCCCCATCGACCGCTCGCTCTCTGATGCAAGCATCGTTTGGCATCGCTATGTTGACGACTTCACATTGATCTGCGATTCGCGACAGGAGGCCTATAAGGCGCTGTCGGTTCTATCTCATTCGCTTGCCGACTATGGGTTGTCGCTCAATCGAAGCAAGACCACAATTCTCAGCGCAAAACATTATGTGGACTATATTGCCGCGCAGCTTGGCGATGGCGAAGACGCGAGTGTCGCTTTGAGGGAGCTTGACCTGCATTTCGATCCGTATTCTGACACAGCACAGGCCGAGTACCAGCAACTCAAAAAATCCTTCGAGGAGATTGATATTTCATTCCTACTCGATCTTGAAAAGGAAAAATCCCAACCAGATAATTTCGTGCTTGCTCAGATAGGTCGGGCTTTGAAGTTTCAAGAACCTAACGTGGCTGCTCAATTGTGCGCAACGCTGTTGGACCCCCAAAATCTCGACTCATTCAGGGCATCGTGGTCAAAGATCATGCGAGGCGTCTATTCCGTGCGCTCCAACGATGATTTTCAGGTGATATTTGACCAGATTGATGATCTTCTTGATCGCGTGCCTTCCGCCGCCTCACACCTTCTGATGCCGGAGGCTAACATCTTGCACTTTTTGCGCACTATACGATTTAAGAGAACAGAGACGCGAGGTGTCTTTGTCAGGCGCGTCTACGATGGGAGTTCATCTCAATCGGTCAAGCGTGCTTGCATCGACTGCTGGAAGCACTGGCATGACCGTGCGAATTTTATCCGTCTGAGAAATCAATGGCAGAACCTTGGTCCCGATGAGCAAAGGATTCTTTGGTTGGCTGCCGGGAGTTTCGGGGACGAAGGCTCAAAAGCGAGAGATCAATTGCGTAGATCACTAGCCTGGATTTCCACGGAAAGGAATTTAGCTAACGGCGGCAAGGGCTAAGCGACTCTTCCGACTCAATTTTTTACGCGAAACTGTTACCCTATATGGTGCACTTATGAGACGGTGTTGA
>Ga0187781_10002623_pt1 | contig 13633 bp, 10 predicted proteins | sample 0715_SJ02_MP02_2_FD_132447 | JGI IMG/M metagenome (GOLD analysis project Ga0187781, IMG submission 132447) | Tropical peat soil microbial communities from peatlands in Department of Meta, Colombia - 0715_SJ02_MP02_20_MG | ecosystem: Environmental > Terrestrial > Soil > Wetlands > Peat | place...
GGGTGCCGAAGCGGCCGCCGCGCGAACAGAAATTGCCGCTCTCTTCCGCCGCCGTCCAGCTCGAGACCACCATCGGCCGCGCCTCGTCGGTGACGTCGACGAACCACACCATCTGGCGCGGCTCCTGGCACTCATTGGCGATCGCCTCGTCGGTGACCACGACGAAGTCGCGCACCGGCTTCTGGTCATGGACGAATTCGGCGATCGGCACGCCCAGCACCGGAAAGGCGGTATGGGCGCCGTTGAAGGCGGAGAGATCGAGCCGCCCGACCTGCGGATAGAGCAGGTTCGCCGGCGTCGGCTCCTTCGGCCCCTTCAGCAGCTTCTCGCGGTCGACGATCTGGAGGATGCCGTTCTTGTTGGTGCCGTAGCCGAAATAGACCCGGTTGCCCTTGGATCCGGTGGAGATCGGCCCGTGCAGCTCGGTCGGCACCGGCGTCAGGGTGCTGCCGGGCTCCTGGCCGGGCAGGCCGAAATTGCGGATGAGGACGGGATGCTCGGGATTGCCGAGGTCATAGACCTGGGTCATGCGATGCACCCGCCAGCCCGGCGCGCCGGAGACGAGATAGGCGATGCCGGTGTCGCATTCCCACCAGTTCTTATGCGTGCCCTCGACCCCTTCGATGCGCGCCAGCAGCTCGGGCTTGGCCGGGTTGGTCACGTCCCAGATCTCATGCGCCGAATTGCCGAAGGTGCGCAGCATGTAGGTCTTCTTGGCGTCGGCCTGCGGCAGCGTCCTGCCGTCGCAGACCCGCACCATCTGCGCGCCGCCTTGCTCATAGAGTCCCGGCTCGCCCGGGATGTGGGAGAGGTATTTGGGATGGCGCGGATCGCTGACGTCGACGATCGAGGTGCCGCTGTCCTCGCGCTTGCCGGTCAGCGGGTTGAGCGGCTTCGGCACCGCCTCGGTGCCGCCGTGATGGCCGATATAGGCGATCCAGCGCCCGTTCTGCTGGTGAATCGTCGGCTGATAGGCGCTGCGCCCTTGCAGGTCGTTATAGCCGACCAGCTTGACCTGGTCGGCATCGGGCTTGCTCTGCGCCAGCGCCGCCCCGCTCGCCGCGGCGACGAGCGCCGCCGCGCAGAAAATGCTTTTTCTCATGCGTCTTCTTCCCCCCGCTGACTCGGACTGCGGAACCACGGCGCGTCCTTCGAGACGCGGTCTTTCGGACCGCTCCTCAGGACGAGGAAGCAAGGAGCACGGCATCGACGGAGGATGCCCGATTCAGCCTTGCCTCATCCCGAGGAGCGATGCGCGGCATCGCGTCTCGAAGGACGCACGATCGCCGCGCAGCTTAGCCCTCACCCATAGCTCTTCGCCATCCCCTCGGCCGGATCGGCGAAGGCGCCGTAAGGCGGGATGGGATAGCGCAATCCGGCCTTCGCCAGGCCCTTCAGCCCTTCCACCGCGCGCGCGAGATCCCGCGGCGCCAGCGCCATCAGCATCTCGTCGTCGGCGACGCCGCCATAGCGGCGCTCGGCGTAGCACGGGATGGAGAGGCTGACCTCGCGCGTCTTCAGCGCGTGGCCCCAGCTATCGGCGCAGGCGCTCTCGCCGGTGATGGAGAAGTCGTAGCGCCTGTAGCTCTTCCATTGCAGGCCGTTGATGAACAGGATCATCTGTCCCGGCGTGCCGTAGAACAGCACGATGTCCGGCGGGTCGAGGCGGCCGGCGCGCAGCGGCGAGGCCACCAGCGCGTGGTAGCGTCCGGACGGCACGCGCGGCATCTGCTCCTGGTGGGCGCGCGCCGCCGCCTGGTTCTCGAACCAGACGCCGGTCATGCGCTTGCCCGAGAGAAAGTCCTCGCCGGGCGCGTTGAGGCCGATGATGCCGCCGCAATTGCTGTTGGGCCGGAGGTTGTCGTGGACGATGCCGAGGGTGAAGCCGGCGACTCGCGCCTGCGTCACGAGCTGGCAGGTGCTGAAGGCCGCGCCCGGCTTGGGCCGGCGCAAGCCGGGAATGCCGTCGAGCGCCGCCGCGTCTTCGAAGAGCTTCATGCCGATCGGCAGCGTCCTGAGGCGCAGCAGCTCCGTCAGGTCCTGGGCAAGCTGGCGCAATGCATCGGCGCCGGGTTCCGGGGCATCGGTCATGGCGTTCCTCCCGCAAGAGCGGTCCGGCGCTAGCATCCGCTGGCCGCGCGCGCTGTCAACCGCCGCTTGCGGCGTCTCGGACATGCTCGGGGCGGAAGCCCATGCCGACGAGCCGCGCCGGGACGCGGCGGAGCGCGGGAAAGCGCTTGAGCAGCCGCAACGGCAGCGGCAGGCGAAGCGTGCCTTGCGCTTCCAGCACGCGGCTGATGACGCGGTTCTGGATCAGCACTTGCAGTCCCTGGGTGAGCCGCGTCGGCAGCCGCCGCCGGCGCTCGATGCGCGCGAGCGGCTCGGAAGCGACGGGACCCTCATGCGCGCCGAGCCACGGCGCCAGGATGTTGGCGGCGGCGACCGCGTCCTGGATGGCGAGATTGATGCCGATGCCGCCGATCGGCGACATCGCATGCGCCGCATCGCCGATGCAGAGCAGGCCCGGGCGGTGCCAGCGCTCCAGCCGGTCGACGGCGACGGTGAGCAGCTTCACGTCGTCCCAGGAGGCGATCGCGCCGACGCGGTCGGCGAGCGCCGGCGCGCGCGCCGCCAGCTCGGCGCGGAAGCTCTCGATGCCGCGCGCCCTGAGCGCGTCGAAGCCGCCTTTGGGAATGATGAAGGCGCATTGCCAGTAATCGCCGCGGTCGAGCATCACCAGGATGCGCCCGCCGTCGAAGCGGCCGAGGCTGCCACGTGGATCGCTCGCGTGCTGCGGCAGCCGGAGCCACAGCACGTCGATCGGCGCGCCGATATCGCGGCTTTCGAGCCCGGCCTCGCGCCGCATCCGCGAATGGCGCCCGTCGCAGGCGATGACGAGATCGGCGCGCAGCGCGAGCGCGCCCGCCTTGGCGCGCGCCACGACGCCCGCCACGCGCCCTTCTTCGAGGATCAGCGTCTCGGCCTCGGTCTCGCGCCTTAGCCGGAAATTGGCGCGCCGCTCGGCGTGCTCGGCGAGGAAGTCGAGGAAGTGCCATTGCGGCATCAAGGCGATGAACTTGCAGCGCGTCGGCAGGTGCGAGAAATCCGCCACCGTCACCGCTTCGCCGCCGATTTCCGCGCTGACCTGGCGCAGCTCGTCATGCGGCCGCGCCAGGAATTCCTCGATCAGGCCCAGCTCCGCCATCACTTCGAGCGTCGAGGGATGGATGGTGTCGCCGCGGAAATCGCGCAGGAAATCGGCGTGCTTCTCCAGCACCGTCACGTCGATGCCGGCGCGCGCCAGCAGCAGCCCCAGCATCATCCCCGCCGGTCCGCCGCCGACGATGCAGCAGCGCGCGCGCAGCTCTTCCATGGCTCCCGCTTTCTCTCCGGCGCCGATCCTACATCATCGCGGCCGCCGCGGGACCGCCCGATCCCCTCGGCCGGCTCTCGACAAACCTGTTGCCGCAACAGCCGGATTTCGGCAGCATCCCTCGCGCGCCGCCGCGCCTCGTCGCCGCCGGCGTGCACGGAGACCGCCCTTTCCCCTTTTCATCCCCGACAGGAGAGATCATGCCGCTTCCGAGCCTTTTGCGCGGCACGCTCGCGCTTCCCGCCATCGGCGCGCCGCTGTTCATCGTCTCGGGGCCGGAGCTGGTGATCGCGCAATGCAAGGCCGGCATCGTCGGCGCCTTTCCCGCGCTCAACGCCCGGCCCAAGGAGATGCTGGAGGACTGGATCCTGCGCATCAAGGAAGAGCTTGCCGCCGCGCAGCGGGCGCATCCGGAAAAGCCAGTGGCGCCCTTTGCCGTCAACCAGATCGTCCACGCCTCCAACGACCGGCTGGAGCATGACGTCGAGATCTGCGTCAAGCACAAGGTGCCGATCATGATCACCTCGCTGCGCCCGCCGGCCGAGGTGGTGCGGGCGGCGCACGGCTATGGCGGCATCGTGCTGCACGACGTCATCAGCCTGCGGCATGCCGAGAAGGCGGCGGAGCAGGGGGTCGACGGGCTCATCCTGGTCTGCGCCGGCGCCGGCGGCCATGCCGGCACGCTGAGCCCCTTCGCGCTGCTGCCGGAAGTGCGGCGCTTCTTCCCCGGCATCATCGCGCTGTCGGGCGCCATCGCCACCGGCAAGGCGATCCTCGCCGCGCAGGCGCTCGGCGCCGATCTCGCCTATATCGGCACGCGCTTCATCGCCACGCGCGAGGCCAACGCCAAGGACGAGTACAAGGCGATGATCGTCGCCGCCCAGGCGAACGACATCGTCTACACCAACCTCTTCACCGGCGTGCACGGCAACTACCTGAAGCCGAGCATCGCCGCCGCCGGGCTCGACCCCGAGAACCTGCCGGTCGCCGACAAGAGCAAGATGAATTTCGGCTCCGGCGGCTCGATGAAGACCAAGGCCTGGCGCGACATCTGGGGCGCGGGCCAGGGCGTCGGCTCGATTTCGGACGTCTCGGCGGTGGCCGAGGTGGTGGCGCGGCTCAAGGCCGAGTATCAGGACGCGCTGGCCGCGCTGGAGGCCCAGCGCGTCGCGTGACTCCGCGGCGCATTTTGTCGGCTTCGCGCGATCGCCCTGCTGATTCCGCTTGCATCGCCGCGCTTGCGCCCGCATAGTGGCGCCTATGGAAAAGCTCGTAACCATTATGTGCTTCAAACGTTGGCATATCGCGTGCCGGCGTGCGGACGCATTCGGCTTCGAGCGGAAGGAATAGATCAGAACCGTATCGAAGATCAGAGACCCGAATGCCAAGCCGCCCGTGGACCCGCGAGGCGGCTTTTTCGTTCCGCCTCGCCGCCGCGGACCGGCGGGAAGGTGACGATGTGGAGGGAATGGCTGGCGAGGACGCTCAACCCGCGCCGCGGCGAGAAGGCGGCGGCGCATGCGCGCAAGCGGGACGTCATCCCGCTGCCCGATCTCGAGGGCGACGGGTTGCATCCCGGCGCCGACGAGTTCCGCGCCGCGCTCAATCCGCTGGAGACGGAGTGAGCGCCGTGCCCTTGCGCGCGACGATGTGGAAGAGGTGCCAATGCTTGGGCTTGCCGTAAGGCGTCGGCCCGTCGCTCTCCTCTTCTTCCAGCAGCTCCACGGCGAAGCCGGCGAGCAAGCGCTCGAGCTCGGCGCGGCCGAGGAAGGTGATGGCCTTTTCGCCGCGCCAGCCGTCGCGCTCGCCGAAAAGCTGGCCTGAGAAGCGCCCGCCCGGCTTCAGCGAGCCCGCGATCTTCGCCCAGAGCGCGGGAAAGCGCGCGGGCGGCACCAGCGGCAGCGAGAAGCTGGCATTGACGAGATCGGCCGCCGGCCAGTCGGCATCCTCGAAGCGCTGGCAGCGCGTCTCGACCGCGGCTCCCGGCGGCAGGTCGGCGCGATGCCGGAGCCGCTCCAGCGCCGCCAGCTCGGCGTCGATGGCGAGCACTCGCCAGCCCCGGCGCAACAGCTCCACCGTGTCGCGCCCGTCGCCGCAGCCGAGATCGACGGCGCTGCGTCCGCTGCCGGCGCCGAACCGCTCCAGCGCCAGCAGCAGCGTCCGCCGCGGCGGCCGTCCGGCGGTGCGCTCGTAATATTCCTGCCAGTCGCTGTCGTGCTCGGACGCCATGGTGGTATTTTAGCGCAGCGCGCCGGTTTCTTCCTGACCACGATGGTCACGCACGATCTTACGTGAACAGTTGCCGATGCCGAGGCAACAAGTCCTTCTCCGCCCTTGAGGGCGGAGAAGGATTTAGGATGAGGTGGGTGTGGGGGGCTTTATCATTGACCGTGCGCCCCCACCTCACCCCAACCTCTCCGCCCCCAAGGGCGGAGAGGGGTGATCGCAGCACGGCAGTAATGACCGAGCATCCCGTCGAAATTGTGCGAAGGCGACGACGCCTCACGGGCAGGCACACATGCTCCGCCGCTGGCAGGCAAGAACCCCCCAGGCTAGAGTACTCGCTATGTTCGGCCGGAATAGCGCTTTCGCCCTGCTGCTCTGCTTCTTCGCCTGGCCCGCGGCCGCGGGCGACCGCGTCTTCACCGACGGCGCCGGGCGCGCGGTGCATGTCCCCGAGCACATCGCCCGCGTCTTCGCCGCGGGCTCGCCCGCCGCCATCACGCTCTATGTGCTGGCGCCCGACGATCTCCTGGGCTGGACCGCGCCGCTGCGCGAGGACGAGGCCGCGTTCCTGCCGCGGCGCTATGCCGAGCTTCCCGTGCTCGGCCGGCTCACCGGCCGCGCCAACACCGCCAATGTCGAGACCGTGCTGGCGGCACACCCCGACGTCATTCTGGATTTGGGCGATGTCGATCCCACCCATGTGGCGCTCGCCGAGCGCACCCAGGAGCAGATCGGCGTTCCCTATCTCATCTTCGACGGCGCCTTCGCCAAGACGCCGGAGCTGTTCGAGCAACTCGGCGCGCTGCTGGGCGCGGAGAAGCAGGCGCGGGAGATCGCCGCCTATGCGCGGCGCACGCTCGCCGATCTCGCCGAGGGCGTGGCGCGCGTGCCGCCCGCGCGCCGGCCGCGGATCTATTACGCCCGCGGCCTCGACGGGCTCGAGACCGCGCTCGACGGCTCCATCAACACCGAGATGCTGGCCTATGTCGGCGCCGCCAACGTCGCGCGCTCGCCCGATCGCCACAACACCGCCACCGCCTCGCCCGAGCAGATCCTCGCCTGGGATCCCGACGTGGTCATCACCATGGACGAAGGCTTCTACCGCGCGGTCTGGAAAAGCCCGGTCTGGCAGGGCGTGCGCGCGGTGCGCGACAGGCGCGTCTATCTCCTGCCGCGCCTGCCTTTCGGCTGGTTCGATTCGCCGCCGGCGGTGAACCGGCTGATCGGCGTGCGCTATCTCGCCGCCGCGCTTTATCCCGACGTCTTCGCCGGCGGATTGCGCGAGGCCACCGCCGATTTCTATCGCCGTTTCTATCATCTCGATCTGAGCGAGGCGCAGCTCGACCGGTTGCTGCATCCGGCGCCATGAGGCGGCGCGGCGGGTGGCTGGCGCTGCCGCTGCTGGCGCTGGTGGCGCTTTTCGTCCTGAGCTTCGCGCTCGGCAAGTTTCCGGTCTCGCCGCACGATCTCCTGGCGGTGCTGTGGGGCAAGCTCACCGGCGGCGCCAGCGGCGTTCCGCCGGCGGTGGAGACCGTGGTGTGGCAGATCCGCCTGCCGCGCATCGCCGCCGCGCTGCTGATCGGCGCCGCCCTTGCCGCCGCCGGCTCCACATATCAGGGGCTTTTCCGCAACCCGCTGGTCTCGCCCGACATTCTCGGCGTCGCCGCCGGCGCCGGGCTGGGCGCGGTGCTCGGCATCTTCCTGTCGCTGCCGGTGGTGGTGGTGCAGGCTCTTGCCTTTCTCGGCGGGCTCGGCGCGGTGGCGGTGGTCTATCTCACCGGCGCGGTGCTGCGCGGGCGCGATCCGATCCTGGTGCTGGTGCTGGCGGGCGTCGCCATGGGCACGCTCTTGGGGGCGGCGATCTCGCTGGTGAAGGTGCTGGCCGATCCCTACAACCAGCTCCCCGCCATCACCTTCTGGCTGCTCGGCAGCCTCACCGCCATCACGCTCTCGGATCTGCGCGCGGCGCTGCCGGCGATCCTGATCGGGCTGGTGCCGCTCTACCTGCTGCGCTGGCGGATGAACCTGATGACGCTCGGCGACGAGGAGGCGCGCGCGCTCGGCGTCGAGACGCGGCTGCTGCGCGCGCTCTTCGTCGCCGCGGCGACGCTGATGACCTCGGCCGCGGTGTCGATCAGCGGCATCATCGGCTGGATCGGCCTCATCATCCCGCATGCCGCCCGCCTCCTCGCCGGGCCGGAATTCTCGCGCCTGCTGCCGGTGGCGATGCTGCTGGGGGCGGGCTATCTGCTGGCGGTCGACACGCTGGCGCGCACCATGGCCGAGATCGAGGTGCCGATCGGCATTCTCACCGCCTTCATCGGCGCGCCGTTTTTTCTCTGGCTCTTGGCCACCGTGCGGCGCGGCTGGCAATGACGCTCCGCGCCGAGGGGCTCGATTTCGGCTATCGCGGGCGCAGCGTCGGCACCGGCGTCAGCCTCGACATCCGTTCGGGCGAGGTGCTGTGCCTGCTCGGCCCCAATGGCGGCGGCAAGACCACCTTGATGAAGACGCTCTTGGGCCTGCTGCCGGCGCTCCACGGCAAGGTGCTGCTCGACGGCAAGGACGTCGCCCGCTTCTCGCGCCGGAATCTCGCGCGCATCATCGGCTATGTGCCGCAGGCGCACGCCGCCTTCTTTCCCTTCACCGTCAACGAGATCGTGCTGATGGGGCGAAGCGCGCACATCTCGCTCTTCGCCGCGCCGTCGGCCGCCGACCATGCGGTCGCCGACCGCGCCCTGGCGCTTCTCGGCATCGGCCATCTCAAGGCGCGCATCTATACCGAGATCAGCGGCGGCGAGCGCCAGCTCGTGCTCATCGCCCGCGCGCTGGCGCAGGAGCCGCGCATCCTGATCATGGACGAGCCCACCGCCAGCCTCGATTTCGGCAACCAGCTCCGCGTGCTGAGCCGGATCGCCGCGCTCGCCCGCTCCGGCATCGCCGTGGTGTTCTCGACGCACGATCCCGACCACGTCTTTCTCTGCGGCGACCGGGTGGCGCTGCTGCATGACGGGCGGATGGAGGAGATCGGCACCCCCGAGGCGACCATCACCGCCGCCTCGCTGAAGCGGCTCTACGGCGTCGAGGTGCAGGTGGTGGAGCTTCCCGATCACGAGACCCGCACCTGCGTTCCCTCGGTGCACGGCTTGCGGCGGCGAGGCGGGGAATGACCGAAGAGATCGCCGCGGACGCCCTCGATCTCGCGCGCTACATCCGCCCCGGCGACACCGTCGTCATCGGCCAGGGCTGCGCCGAGGCGCTCACCTTGAGCGAAGCCTTGGTGCGCCAACGCGCCGGTTTGGGCCGCGTGCGCCTCTTTCTCGGCCCGGCCTTCGCCGGCAACTTCCGGCCGGAGCATGCCGACCATCTCGCCTTTGCCGGCTTTGCCGCGAGCGGCAGCAACCAGGCGCTCGCCCGCGCCGGCCTGCTCGACATCGTGCCTTGCCATTACTCCGAGCTGCCGGCGCTCTTCCGCGCGCCGCGGCCGCCGGCCGAAGTGGTGCTGCTGCAAGCCGTCGAAGCCGAAGACGGCCGCCTTTTCCTCGGCATGGCGAACGATTATCAGATCGACGCCGCACGCCGGGCGCGCTCGGTCGTCGTCGAGGTCAACTCCCTGGTGCCGGAGACGCCGGGCAGCGAGCTGCCCGCCGATATCCGCATCGACGCGCTGCTGCGCACGGCGCGCCCGCCGGCGACGCTACCGCCCGCCGCCTTGGGCGCCACCGAGGCGGCGATCGCGCGCCACGTCGCGGCGCTGGTGCCGGACGGCGCCACCATCGAGCTCGGCATCGGCGCGCTGCCCGACGCCATCCTCGCGACGCTCACCGGCCATCGCGATCTCGGCGTTCATTCCGGCATGCTCGGCGACGGCGTCGTGGCGCTCGCCGAGGCGGGCGCGCTCACCAACGCGCGCAAGCCGATCGACCGCGGCGTCAGCATCGGCGGGCTGCTTTTCGGCACCAGGCGCCTCTTCGATTTCGCCCATCGCAATAGGGCGCTGCGCCTGATGCCGCCCGACTACACCCACGGCCATAAGGTGCTGCGGCAATTGCCGGATTTCATCGCCATCAACTCCGCCATCGAGGCCGATCTCACCGGCCAGGCGAACGGCGAGAGCCTGGGCGGCGCTTATCTCGGCGCCGTCGGCGGCCAGGTCGATTTCCTGCGCGGCGCCAATGCGGCGCCTCGCGGCCGCTCGATCATCGCCCTGCCGGCCACCGCCAAAGGCGGCAGCGCCAGCCGCATCGTGGCCTCGCTCGCCGACGCCGTCGTTACCTCCTTGCGCGCCGACATGGACGCCATCGTCACCGAGCACGGCGTCGCCGAGCTGCGCGGCCTGTCGCTGTCGCAGCGCGCCCGCCGCATGATCGCCATCGCTGCGCCGCAGTTCCGCGAAGGGCTCGAGCGCGCGGCGCATCGGCTGCTGAAGGCGGGAGAGTAGGGGAGTTATCAGTTATCAGTTATCAGTTATCAGTCGTCCGTCGTCCGTACTTGAAACGGGTAACTGACGACTGAAAACTGACAACTACCGACCCCCATCCTCCAGCACCATCGCCGCGCCCTTTTCCGCGATCATGATCACCGGCGCGTTGGTGTTGCCGCTGATGAGCGTCGGCATGATCGAGGCGTCGATGACGCGCAAGCCCTCGATGCCGCGCAGGCGCAGCCGCTCGTCCACCACCGCCATGGCGTCGCTCCCCATCCGGCAGGTGCCGACCGGGTGATACTCCGTCTCGGCCGAAGCGCGGATGAAGTCCTCGATCTCGGCGTCGGTCTGTTGCGCGGCGCCGGGGAACCGCTCCGGTCCGAGAAATGGCCTGAAGGCCGGCGCCGCCAGGATCTCGCGCCCGCGCCTTATGCCGTCCATCAGGATCTTCAGGTCATAGCCCGAGGCGAGGTAGTTGGGGTCGATCGCCGGCGGCTTCAGCGGATCGCTGCTGGCGAGCCGGATCGCGCCGCGGCTCTCGGGCCTCAGGCAGCAGGCGTGCAGCGTGACGCCGTGCCCGTCGAGGATGGTGCGGCCGTGATTCATCACTTGCGCCGGGATGAAATGGAACTGGATGTCCGGCGTCTGCGGCTCGCCGCGGCTCGAGAGGAAGGCGCCGGCCTCGGCGACGTTGCTGGTGCCGGGCCCGGTCTTGAAGAGCGCGAATTGCAGCGCCACCAGCGCCGAGGCGAGGCCGCGGCTCTTGCCGTCGAGCGTGATGGCCTGCCGCGTGCGCTGAAGGATGTTGACGTTGAGATGGTCCTGCAGGTTCTTGCCGACCCCGGGCAGGTCCGCCGCCACCGGCAAGCCGATGTCGCGCAGCTCGTCCGCGGGGCCGATGCCGGACAGCAGCAGCAGATGCGGCGAGTTGATGGCGCCGGCGGCGAGCAGCACCTCGCGGCCGGCGCGCACATGGCGCGGCTGGCCGTCTTCGACGTAGTCGACGCCGACCGCGCGGCCGCTCTCGATGACGATGCGGGTCGCTTGCGCGCGCGTCGCGACGGCGAGATTGGGCCGCGACGCCGCCGGATGGAGATAGGCGTCGGCGGCGCTCCAGCGCTCGCCCTTGCGCTGCGTCACCTGATAGAGGCCGCAGCCCTGCTGGCTTGCGCCGTTGAAATCGGGGTTCGACGGAATGCCCGCCTGCTGCGCCGCTTCGACGAAGACGTGGCTGAGCTTGTTGGTATAGGGCCGCTCGGCGACGTTGAGCGGCCCGTCGCCGCCGTGGAACTCGTCGTTGAGGCGCTCGTTGCGCTCCGCCTTCTTGAAGAAGGGCAGCACGTCGGCATAGCTCCAGCCGGCATTGCCGAGCTGGCGCCAGCGGTCGTAATCCGCCGCCTGGCCGCGGATATAGACCATGGCGTTGATCGAGCTCGACCCGCCCAGCGTCTTGCCGCGCGGCCAATAAAGGCGCCGCCCTTTCAGCGCCGGCTGCGGCTCGGTGTCGTATTGCCAACTGAATCGCGGCGTGCCGAGCCGGCCGATCCCCGCTGGCATGCGCACCAGCAGCGATTTGTCGGAGCCGCCGGCCTCGAGCAGCAGCACCCGCGCCGCCGGATCGGCCGAGAGCCGATTGGCCAGCACCGAGCCCGCGGAGCCCGCGCCGATGATGACGTAGTCGTAGCCCGTGCCGGCCATAGGCGCCTCCGTCCGTCTTGCCGGCGAGTATCGGCAAGCGCGGCGGCGGAGCAAGAGAAAGCGGCGGGCCCGTCATGAGCCCGCCGCTCCTCTCGGCCTCGCCGCCCCGCATGCGCGGCAGGGCCGAGCGCTCTGGAAAGCGCCGCTTCTCCCAGGGGTGGAGGAGAGCGGCGCTCAACCCTCTCCATTCAACTCCCATGCCATGGAAAAAGCTCCAATTCCACCGGCATCTTGTCGCGCGTCCGTGCATCTTGCACGGGCGCCGTGCCCGTTTCGGGCGGAATGCAAGGGCTTGGATCGCCGTCGACGGCCCGAAAGCGGGCCAAGGGAGGGGGCGCCGTCAGGTCTTCGAGCCGAGCCTCGCCCATGCGCCGCCCGCCGGGGCGGGCGAACCGGACGCATCGGCGGTTGTCGGCGCGGCGGCGCGCGCCGGCGGGCTGGTCGGCAGCCGCACGGTAAATTTCGACCCCCTGCCTTCGTGGCTTTCCACGGCGATGTCGCCGCCATGGAGGTCGACCACCGTCTTGACCAGATAGAGTCCCACCCCCGTGCCGACGATTCCCGAGACGTTGCTGCCGCGGAAATACCGCTCGAACAGCCGCTCGACGTCCTTTTGCGGGATGCCGACGCCGCGATCCTCGATCGCGACGGTCGCCTGGTCCGACGCGATCGTCGCGGTGATTTTCACCGGGCCGCCCTCGGGCGAGTATTTGATGGCGTTGGACAGCAGATTGCTGAACGCTTGGAAAAGCAGCTTGCGGTCGCCGACGATCGGCAAGGCCCGGGCGCCGAAATTCTCGATGATGTGCGCCCTCGGCACGACCTCTCGATGCAGCCGGCAGACCTCGCCCAAAAGCGCGCGCAGGTCGATTTCCGTCGGATGGAAATAGAGCTCGGCGTCGCCTTCGATCAGCCGGGCGGAATCGATCAGATTGTCGATGACGCTGGTGATGCGCAGGACCGCGCTGCGGATCCTCCCGGCGCGGTCGGCGACGTCGTCGGGGCCGAGACGGTCCTTCGCGTTGATCAGCCGCTGGGCGTGGCCGTCGACGATGGTCAAGGGCGTGCGGAACTCGTGGGACGCCATCGATACGAAGTTGCGCTGCAATTGCGTCAGGCGCTGCTCGGCCGCGAGCTTCTCCGCCAGAAGCGACGCCTGATCCGCGAGCGCCCTTTGGCTGATCGCGAGATCGATGACGTTGTTGCGAAAGACCACGACCGCCCGCGCCATCTCTCCGATCTCGTCGCCCCGCTCGACGCCGGGGATGTCGATGTCCGTCGCGTTGCCCGCGAGCCCGTGCATGGACCGGGCGAGGGCGAGCAGCGGGTCGGTGATCGAGCGCCGCATGTAAAGCAGGCTGCCGATGACCAGCAAGCCCGCGAATCCCACCGCGACAACGGTCAACATGCGCGCGCCGCGATAGGCGAGATCGGCGCTGAGGCCCGCGCGCTGGGCCTTTGCCACGTTCAGGTCGGTCAGGGCGTCCAGCGCGTCGCTCGCCGCATCATAGGCCGATCGCGAGCTCGTCATGTACATGTCGATCGCATCCGATTTCCGGCCGCCGGCCGCGGCCGCAAGCACTTGATCGGCTATTTCCCTGTAGGCGCGCCAGTGTGCCAGGAACTTGGCATAGCCCTCGGCCTCGTCCTTGTCGTGGGAGATATGCTCGTAGCTGTGCTCCGCCAGGGTGATCCGCTGGTCGAGCGCTGCCCGCTCCTTGTCGTTCGCCGCCGCCTGAGCCGGGCTCGAGGCAAGAAGAGCGGTGCCCTCCACGGCGCGGAAGTCGGAGGTGAAGTTGTTGAGATCGCCGATGTACTGGGTGCTCCGGAAATAGCGGTCGCGGATTTCGGCGGAGAATTTGTAGTAGTCCGCGAGGCGCCAGATGCTGAAGGAGCCGAGGACGATCACC
>Ga0187781_10002624_pt1 | contig 13627 bp, 8 predicted proteins | sample 0715_SJ02_MP02_2_FD_132447 | JGI IMG/M metagenome (GOLD analysis project Ga0187781, IMG submission 132447) | Tropical peat soil microbial communities from peatlands in Department of Meta, Colombia - 0715_SJ02_MP02_20_MG | ecosystem: Environmental > Terrestrial > Soil > Wetlands > Peat | place...
CGCCTGACCGCTTTAATCGCTCCGATTTATGGCTGGAGAGGAATTACGCACTTGCCCAAGGCTTCGGCATTCATCGCCCACGGCGGCGGTCCGACCGCAGTTTTGAACGCCAGTCTGTTGGGTGTGGTTGAGGAAGGGCATGGACGCTTCCGCCATCTATGGGCAGCCTGCGGCGGGTTGCCGGGCCTCTTAAAAGGGCAGGTCACAGACCTTCTTGCGACACCTCTCTCCCGCATCAGGCGCTTGGCCGAACAGCCGGGTTCCATGATCGGTAGTTTCCGCGGTGCGATAACCGACGATCACATCGCCCGGATTCTAGAGATCTTTCGGCGAGATGCCGTCCGCCACTTTTTCTATACCGGTGGGAACGGCTCGATGGGGACGGCGCTGAGGTTCGCACGGACAGCCGCCGCCGAGGGATGTGTCCTCACGACGATCGGCATCCCCAAAACTGTGGACAACGACATTTGCGAAACCGATCACTGTCCAGGCTTTGGGAGTGCCGCCCGTTTTGTGGCCACAGCCGTCGGCGAGATCGGCCTTGACCAACGCGCCCTGCCGACTCCCGTCTCGATTATCGAGGTCATGGGGCGAAACGCGGGCTGGCTGGCCGCCGCCGCCATTCTGGCGCGGCAGCGGAAGCACGATGCGCCGCATCTTATCTGTGTTCCCGAACATCCCTTTAAAGTCGGGGAGTTTCTGGAGGCGGTGGACAGGGCACTCCAAAAACTGGGGTGGTTTGTGGGCGTCGTCGCGGAGGGTCTTCGCGACCCGGCGGGGCGGATGGTGAGCGCAGCGCACGGCACGAACATCGACGCGAAGGGCCGGCCTCTAATGGGAGGGGTGGCGGCCGAACTGGCGGCCCTGGTTTCGGCAAAACTGCGCGTGCGAGCACGAAGCGAAAAGCCGGGTATCCTTGGAAGGGCGTTGCGCTTGTGCCGGTCGTCGGTGGATGCGCAGGAAGCTTATGAGACCGGCCGTTTCGCGGTGCGGTCGGCAGTCTCAGGCGCGTCCGAACAAATGGTGGCACTGAAGCGGCGACAGGGAAGGAAGTACCACGTGGGTTTAGAGTTGGTTCCGCTATCAAAAGTGAGCGAGCGCGAGCGAGTGCTGCCGGCGCGCTACTGCCCTCACCAATCCGCGATTACTTCCGAGTTTCTCAGTTACGTGGCGCCACTCATTGGGGATGCCCTTCCCAATGCCGAGTACCTCGACGAGGGGGCGTGCTGACTCGTGGCTGAGGAATTCTCATTCCGATACGGCTCCGGAACGCGGCGTTTATCCGTTCCTTCTCAGTATCGGTGCGAGACGTTACTGCCTTGCTCGATTCCCGCCCTCAACGATCCGGTTTCCGCGATTCGCGCGGCTTTGGCAAAACCGATTGGCGCGCCGCCTTTACAAGAAACTCTGCGTCCGGGCGAGCGCGTGGCGATCCTCGTAAACGACATCACGCGTCTCGTGCACAGCGACGTGTTTCTTCCCGTTCTTGTCGACGAACTGAACGCTTGTGGCATTCCCGATCGCGACATTTTCATTGTCTTCGCGTTGGGCCTGCATCGGACGCAGTCGGCGGAGGAGCGATGCCAGATTGTCGGGGCGCGAATCGCCCGCCGGATTGCCCTCTACGATCATGATTCCCGCACGCGAGAGAATCTTGTGCTGCTCGGCCGTACCAGCCGCGGCAATCAGGTATGGATCAACCGCCGCGTGCATGAGGCTGACCACGTCATCCTCACTGGCGAGATTATCTATCATCAGATCGCCGGGTACAGTGGAGGACGCAAGAGTTTGGTTCCGGGCGTGGCAGGAGCAGATACGATCACCTTCAACCACCGTCTGATCCTCGATCCGAATTGCCGCCCGGGCCTGCTCGACGGCAACCCCGCTCATGAGGATCTCGTGGAAGCGTGCCGGCTGTTCGACCCGGACTTCCTCCTGAACGTGGTGCCGTCGCCTTCTGGTGAGTGGGTTCAGGTGGTCGCAGGACACTACGATCTTGCACATCGAGCCGGGTGTGAAACGGTCGATCAGTTGTGCCGCGTTCCGATCGGCGAGGCATATGACATGGTCTTGGCGAGTGCGGGCGGCTTCCCGCTCGATATCGACCTGCGGCAAGCCCACAAAGGCATGGAAAATGCTGCGCGCGCTCTTCGTTCGGGCGGCGTCCTGATCTATTTCGCTGAGTGCGCGGATGGCACAGGAAGCCCGCTGATTGACGAATGGGTGGAGAAGTATTCCAATACCCGGGAAATGGAACGCGAACTGCGTTCCAATTTCGTCGTAGGCGCTCACAAGGCGTATTGGCTGGCACGATTAGGGGACCGCGTAAGGGTTCTTTTGATTTCCGATTTGCCCGGGAAACTCGTCCGCAAATGCCACTTGCATCCAGTATCCGGTCCGAACAACGCTTTCGCGGACGAACTGCGCCGTTTCGGAGCAAGCGCGCGCATTGCGTACATTCCGTACGCGGGAATCACGCTTCCCCAGCCTGCGGGGGAGCGGGCCTTCGCAGCTTGAGAGGCTGCGAAAAAGGGTGTAGAGGCGGCTTTACGCCGCCATCGTACGTTGGCAACGATGAACATGTGGCGGCGTAAACCCGCCGCGACGTGGCGGGATAAACCCGCCACTACATTACGCCGATGGAGGACGACTATGGCAACAGCGATGGTGGAACAGAGGGAATTCCCCATGCTTATCGGCGGCGAGTGGGTGCGCACAGGCACGCCGCGTACGATCCGGTTACCCTACGATGGCACTCCGGTGGGAGAAGTCTACGAGGCGGACTCGGCGCTCGTCCAACGCGCTTTGGCTGCAGCGTACGCCGGAGCGCCCGCCATGGCGTCACTCACTCAATACGAGCGCGCCGAGCTCCTCGAGCGCATGCGACGGCTGCTCGAGCGCGACGCCCAGGAGTTTGTTCTGCTTGTCTGTTACGAAACCGGGAAACCAATTCGCGAAGCCCGCGTCGAGGTCGAGCGCAGCCAGCAGACGCTCATCGCCTCCGCGGACGCCGCGCGAAATCTTCGCGGAGAGGTCATTCCGATGGACGCCGCGCCCATCGGCAAAGGGCGTTGGGGCATAACGGTGCGTGAACCACTGGGAGTGATCGGCGCCATCACACCCTTTAATGTGCCGTTAAACCTCGCCTTGCATAAAATCGGCCCCGCCTTTGCGGCGGGTAATAGCGTTGTGCATAAGCCTTCCACCAACACTCCTCTAAGCGCTCTGCGCCTTGCGAGGCTGATCGAGGAGGCGGGCGCGCCGATGGGTGCCTACAACATTGTAACGGGTCCCGGCGGCACTTTGGGGCCCTTGGTGATCAAAGATTCGCGGGTGGCCATGATCACATTCACCGGCAGCGTGCCCGTGGGCGAACAGATCCGGGCCGAGATCGGGCTGCGACGTGTCACGCTGGAGCTGGGCTCGAATTCCTCTGTCATCCTCGAGCCCGATTGCGACTTGGACACGATGATCCCACGCTGCGTTATCGGAAGCTTCTCGCATTCCGGGCAGGTGTGCATATCGGTGCAAAACATTTACGTCCACGAATCGATTGAAAAGACATTCACTGAGCGTTTCATTGCAGCGACCGGGAAACTCCAGATCGGCCACCCCTTCGAGGAGTCGACGGATATCTCTTCTCTCATCTCGCTGGCTGAAGCGGAGCGAGTGGAAAAGTGGATTGAGCGCGCCCGTGCGCGCGGGGCGCGGGTGCTGCTGGGCGGAAAGCGAAACAATACTACGATGGAGCCCACCATCCTCACGAATGTGGCGCCCGATCTCGAGGTGTGCTGCCGCGAGGTTTTCGGGCCGGTCGTGGTTTTGCACCCTTACTGGAAACTGGCGGAAGCCATCGATGCCGTGAATGCCAGCGATTACGGCTTGCAGGCCGGCCTTTGCACACGGGACATGGGGAAGGCCTTCGAGGCGGCCCGTCGCATCCATGTGGGAGGCGTCATCGTTAATGACGTCCCCACTTTCCGCGCCGATCACATGCCTTACGGAGGCGTCAAGAAGAGTGGTATCGGCCGCGAGGGTCCGCAGTTTGTTGTGGAGGAGATGACCGAACTGAAGCTGATTTGTTGGCGCGGTTAGCCTGGAATTGTCACCACGTCTGGACATTGCCGGAAGGGCGGGGCTTCAGCCCCGCCGCAAATTCGCTTGCCCTCCGTGTTTTGGTTCCGCGCCTCGCGCAGCTTGCGGCCGCAAGCTGCGCGAGGCGCGGAACACGGAAGTTATCATTGATAAGGCCGGGTTGCGGCGGGGCTGAAGCCCCGCCCTTCCAAACGCTGGTGAGAAATCGGGCTCAGAAGGGGCAGGCAAGTAGATGCTCATACTGATGTGCTGACCGGAGTCTTCGAGGGAAATAATCCGAACCCGCGCGCGAAGCCGGGAATCAAGTTGTAATGGGCTCTGAGCTTCCGCTCATAAAAGTTTTGTTCTTATCGCCCACCCAGTACCGCTCGCCGGCGATGCACCAGATGAATTCAAGAGGGCTCTCTTGTGAAAAAACAGGATGATAGTTCAGGAAGGGAATGGTGACCATGTCCCCTTCCTGGACTTCCTTCACAAAACTCAGGCGTTCGGGCGATTCGTATACCTCAATGGAGCCGTACCCCTTCGTGAAGAAATAAACCTCTTCCTGATCGGTGTGGTTGTGAGGTGGCCAGGAACGCTGGTAAGGCTGGAAAAAGGTATATCCTGCCACGAGCTTGTCGGCAGGTTCCGAAACATCAAACATCAAATAAACATCTTTGCCATTCAGGCGTCGAATGCGCTCCTCCCGCTTGCCGAATTCGGAAAAGCTGGAATGAAAAGGAGGATGTTCCCTGGCCGCCGGCGCCGAGCACTGCACGATGCGAGCCGCGTCGCGCGACGAGTTGCCAAGGCGGAAGGCCGTGCCGCCGGGGATGTACAGCGTATCGTAAGAGCTGAGCTCGAAGCTCTGTTCTGCAAGCGAGACGGTCGCGCTGCCCTGCCACATGAAAAGCAGACTCTCTTCTCCGGGAAATCGGAATTGCCGCGAGCTCGCAGCGGGAGAGATCTCGAATTCGCCACAAGTCAGATAGAGTAAGTGGGCCGAGGCGGGCGTGAAGTGCTGGCGATAAACGACGGGCGGACTGGAAGCGTGAAAGAGAGTGCCAGGCCGCACTGGATCGGCTCTCAACTCGAATTCCCCCTGGTTCCTCGAGGCTTGGTCGTCGGTTCCGACGCTGACGCTCATGGCTTCCTCCCCGTGACTCTCTGCGCCTTCACACGCAGCGCACTTCCTGAATGGCCTCTTGGCGAAATTCCATGGGCGACATCTTTCTACAGTTGCGCACCAGCCAAAACAGTCCCACGAGCGCGCCCACCGGCAGGGCGCCGGCGGCCATAAAGACGGGGAGAAACGAAAAGTGGCTCACGACGAGACCTGTCGTAAGGCTCATTCCCATATTCATCAGGCCTTCGCCGACGCCCGTCAAGCTGGTGACGCGGGCCTGGGCGGAAGGCGGGAAGACGTCCGTGATAACCGCTATTTCGATATTGCTCAGAATGTTGGCTCCCAGAATCCCCAAGCCTGCCAGAAGATCCGCTGACCTCACTGAGTTTACCGCCGGCACGAGGCACGTGCAAACGGCCGCGATGAGCCCACCGATCGCGAAAGTGAGCTTCCGCGAGGCATCGACGGAATAGCCACGCCGGATCAGCCAGCCGGAGAAGTACCCTCCGCCCGCCTGCCCGATCCCGCCGACGAAGTAGGCAAGACTCGCAAGTCCCGCCATGGAAGCGAGTGTGACGCCGCGGCCCCTCACCAGATAGAGCGGAAGCCAAAACCAGTAAAAAGCAGTGAGAGGACCCGAAAATGACCGCATCAAAACTACACCCCACACCTGGCGGGGCCGAAGCAGGCTGCTCAGAGAAACCGTTTGATCCTGCGGGACGGGTTCCGCGCCCCGCCTCAAGGCGGGACGACAGGCCTGGAGCCACGGCAACACCCAAATCAAGCCAATGACGCTGGGCAGGAAGAAGGCCGCGCGCCAGCCATAACGGACGGTAATGAAGACAACTATGGGAGGCGCAATGACGGAACCCAGGATGCTGCCCGTATTGAAAATCCCCAGCGCGAAAGCGCTTTGGTCTGGAGGGAAGAGTTCTCCCACCGCCTTGACGCCGGCCGGGTAGTTACCACATTCGAAGATGCCCATGGCAAAGCGCAGGCCGCCGAAGGAGCCGACGGTTCTGGCCAGGGCCTGAAGCGCGTTCGAGAGCGACCACCCCACGCAGAGAGCAGGCAGGGACACGCGAAATCCGATTCGGTCGATCAGCGCTCCAGCGGGAATCTGGCCCAGCGTCATCCCGAGCGAGAAGGCGAATACGATGTACGAATACTGCGCGCTGGAGAAGTGCAGCGTTGACTGCAGGGCAGGCGCTACGGAGCCGAGCACCAGCCTGTCCATGAAGTTGACGGTCATGGAAACGAGGAGCAGGAGAGCAATCCACCAGGAGTGAACGGTTGCAGCCTTCATCGATGTGAAGATGTACTCGGCCCCCCTCTTTTTGAGAAGGCTGTTATCCTCTCTCAAGGAGGACTGTCGCTGCGTATAGTACGTGAGCAGAGCATCTTGAACAGTTACAAAAGCAGCGTCGCGACGCCGGCCGCGATCAGGGCTATGGCCCAGATCATGTCGAGATTCAGCCACATCTGCCCCAACAGCTTCAGGCCCAGTTTCTCATAGACAAGCACCGCGATGACGGCAGTTACGATGATGTACCCTGAAGTGTGTAAACCAACGGGCACGAGCCACGCGCCTGGGGCCGAAAGCACGCTCATGGGTTCAATCGGCATCGAGGGCAGCATGTGCATGTGGTGGTGTTCCGGCATGGGAGTCTGGCGGCCACGCAGAATAAACGGAACCAGCATCAGCCCGGCCCCATGCCCGGAGGCCATCAGAAACGACCACAAGGTCAGATCGCCAAAACCCACCTGCATCCCGACCCAGCGCGGATGACTGGACCTCCAGAGTTTAAGCACGCCGAAGGCAAGAATTGCACTGGCGGCGCCGATGCGCAAAGCGCGTTCCGGGAGCCAGGCCTCGAGCGCCACGACGAAACCAACCACCCAGGCTATCGAGATGGCGTGGCCCAGCGCGATGGGAGGCAAGGCGCGCCAGACGGCGCGCCGGCTCCTCTCTTGCAGGCCCAGCGCGACCGAGAACAGCCAACCCATGGCAGGGTTCAGGCCATGATAGGCGCCCAGCAGAAACAAGGCGAGCCCAGGCCAAGAATGCGCCATGCGATCTCCTTCTGTCGGCGGCGATCCGCAAGACTGCTTTACGGATAGCAATACGAATCGGAGGAGGCGTCGCCGCCCTCGAGGTGAACTTGATGGCCGCGCAACTCCCCGAACTCGACATAGAACTTCGGGTCCACCGCAAAGCCTCCCCGGGGATTCGTGTCTAACTTCGCCATCCAGCCGCGGATGCCCTCCGGGTAAAACTGCCTGTCCCAGGGGGCGTAAAGCGAGTTCGTGAAGTAGACGCGGCGTCCGTCGCGGCTGACTTCCACCATTTGCGGACCGCCGTTCAGGGGCGCTTGGGGATGGCCCGGGTGGGGTGCGTGGCGCACGATGCCGCCCAGGTGCGCGGAGCCCGTCAGCTTCGGATGGAAAGGATCGGAAACATCGTATTGGCGGATCTCGCCGGTTCCCCAACACGAGACGTAAAGGAAGCGGTCATCCAAGGAAAGGTTGATGTCCGTCACCAGCGGCGGCACGGCTTTGAAATCCTTCAAGATGGGCGGAAGCTTCTCAGGGTCGGCGGGCTCCGCGGGAATCTCGATTACCTTCTTCGCCGTCCATTTTCCATTGTCGCGGTGCCACGTCCATATCGAGGCGGACAGATCTTTGAGTGAAACCACTACACCTACAAACCCATAGGTGCGCGTCGGGTCGTGTGCGGGCCGAAGCTCCAAGACCATCTGGTGCTCCTTGCCCAAGTCAATCGCCTGGCGGTGGCGGCGATGTCGCAAGTCCCAGATGTGAATCTGATGACCGTAACCACTGTTCATCAAGATGCCGCCGTCGAGGCCGTTCTGCACCATATTCGCCGTGCCCCACTCGCTGCTGATCAGCGTGTCATGGCCGAGATGCCACCAAAAGTCATAGGCCAGAGACTGCGGGCCGCGATCCACCTCCCAACGGCCAAGAACCTCGAAGGACTCGTGGTCCAACAGAAAGACGCCGCCCGGCCCGTCCCCAGACGGCGCACTGAGGGCGCTCACGTAGATCCCCTCGGGACCGCAATGCGCCGTGTGGGGATTGGCGTAGCCGGCGCGCGTGGCGATTTCCTCGGCCTCGATCACTTTCACGATTTTCGGGTTGCGTGCGTCCGGCTTGGTGTCAATCACGTGAATGCGCGAGGAGCGGATGCCGTTAACCAGCAAGTAACGCCTTTCGAGATGAGGGTGCGGTGCATAGGGACAGAGGGCCGAACTGCACGCATTCCAACCAAAATGATGGAGTTCGTCGCCGGCATTGGGCATCTCCACTTTGCCCACCACGCTGCCATAGGTCGTCGAAGAGGGATCGACGTCCACGGTTACGAGCGCGTCGTGCAAGCCGCTGCCGTTCGGATTCAGCGCCGCCACAAAGGCATGGCGCTCCGGCGGGGCCAGCGCCGCCAGGCGAGCCGAGGGGTAGAACGTTGGGTCGGATCGAAAGAGGGCCATGTTTAATCCTCCATGAAAATCGAAAACCGCCCGCCAGCTTGTGATCTGGCGGGCGGTTCGTCTGCTAAATTCTCAGTGAGCTCAACGGGTCCGCGCACCAGAAGGTATGCATGGTCTACAACACGCCACGCGTTCAACCTTCCGGCTCAGGAGGAACCTCGTCATGTGAAGCGCTCCTCTGACAGATTGATTGGGCGACCCTGAGTTTTCAGAATACCACACTACAGAGGCTGGTCAAGCCGACTTCTTGGGCTGATGCACGCACCTGGCAGACTGGAGCCACGGCGGGCTTCAGAAGCGGGGCTCGGAATCATAGCCCTCGATGTGCGCGGGCCGGCCGACCTCTTAGGAACCCTCTGCCCACATGGGCGGTTTCAGGTGGTAGCATGCCCTGCTGGATTTGGGGTAATCTGCGTGTATTCGCACCGTGATGAGGGGAGAATATGAACAGGAGACAGCTACTTTGCTCGGTGGGGGCACTGCCGTCCCTGGGGGCAGCGTTGTCGGCAGCGGCAGAACAGAAAACGGAGGTGAAAATCACCGGAGTAGAAACGGACCTGCTCAAACCGCCTCCCGGTGAGCCGATTTACGACGCACTTCAGACCTTGAACGATGGTGATTTGTCCCGATTCAAGCGCCAGGTCACCGAGGCGATAGGACAGGGCTACAAGGCCGTAAAGATCAAAGTCGGGAAGTATTCCCTGGACGATGACATCCGGCGGATCCGCCTGGCCCTCGACATCATTGGCAAGGAGCGACGACTGATGGTGGATGCCAATCAGGTGTTCGACCGAAAGGAAGCCTTGCGGCGCGGGAGGGTGTACCAGGAAATGGGTTGTTTCTGGTACGAAGAGCCCCTGCCGCCGCACGACATGGAGGGCTTCGCCTTGCTCGCCGAAGCGTTGGACATTCGCATCGCTACGGGAGAGAATCTCAACACGAAGTACACCTTTGCCGACCTCATCGCAAGACGAGGGGCAGATGTCGTTCAGCCCGACAATCGTCGCGCCGGCGGGGTCAGCGAGTGGATGGAAATTGCCGCCATCGCCGACGGATACGGCGTGGAAGTGGCTAGCCACGGAGGTGGGGCAACCAACCTGAACATGCTTCTGGCCATGCCCAATGCGATCTATATGGAGACCGGCGGGCCGGTGAAGATGATCGACGGGGAAGTTTTGGCGCCCGAAGAACCCGGCATGAGCAGCGAGGTGAGCGCCGGCGAGATTCGGAAGTATAGGGTGGGATGAGGGATTGGCGTCCTCGAACTGCGTAGAGTTTAACCAGGTGAAATCGGCGACTTTGGCTGAAAGGGGAAAGGCCGATGAAATGCAAGGCGCGTGTTCGCTTACGGATTAGTTCTTTAATGCCGGTCGTGGCATGCCAAACGGCTATGTTCTTAGGGGTGCCGGCTGCGCACCAGAGTGCCTCAGCCCATAAGAGTGCCGAAGCGTTTAGAATTGCAAACGCCGGCGGCACCGCTGACAATATTCAAAAACGGAAGGCATTTCTCGCTCAGTTGCTGGCTATGCTTCCGCCCGACCCGGCCTGGAATGAATGGCTGCAACGCACTGGGGAGTTGCCACCGGACTTCGATGCTCTCCCCACAATGGTGGAGCTTCCCGATCCACTCCTGCTGGATGAACACGGCAAGCAGGTGCGCATTACTAGCCAGGAGCAATGGGCGCGCAAGCGACAAATCCTCAAGGAGATGTTTCAGCACTACGTCACCGGCCGTTTCCCCCCTCCTCCCGACAACCTGCGCGGGGAGATTCTCAAGGAAACGACTGAGGGCGGGGTAACCGTACGCGACGTGCGGCTGAGCTTCGGTCCCGGTCTCACAGGTAAACTGCACATGCAAGTGTTGATACCCCCGGGAAGCGGCCCCTTCCCCGTTTTTATGACCACTTCCGACAGAAGTCGCTGGGCGGAAATAGCGGTGCGACGCGGCTACATGGGTTGTATCGTGGCTGCGTCCGACGGAAACGACGACACGGAGTTCTTTGCCCCTCTTTATCCGGATTATGACTTTACATGCTTGGCCCGTCGTGCCTGGGGAATCTCACGAGCCATCGATTACCTGGTTACTCTCCCAGTGGTGGACAAGGCGAAGATAACCTTCACCGATCACTCCCGGGGAGGAAAACTCGCCGTTTGGGCGGGAGCCTTCGAAGATAGGTTGGCCGCGGTGGTAGGGAGCAGTCCGGTTTCTGGTGGGTGCATTCCCTGGCGCTATTGTGCGGATCGTTACTTCAACGAAACCATGGAAATGTGTACTCGAAACTACCCCCAATGGTACCACCCGAGATTGCGCTTTTTCGTCGGCCGGGAGAACAAGCTCCCCTTTGACATGCATGAAATGGTGGCGCTGATGGCCCCTCGCGCCTTCTTGATCACTCTGGGGATGAATGAGTGGGAAGTGAATGCCTGGGGTGAGGAGCGTGGGTACCTTGCCGCCCGGAGGGTTTATGAGTTTCTCGGGGCCCAGGACCGAATTGCGCTGCGGTTTCGGCCGGGGATACATCCCACTTACGGTTCCGATATCGAAGCATACATCGACTGGTACGACACCGTCCTGGGCCGGCGGAAATATGCTCTTCCGGACCGGCTACTTTACGATTATTCGTTTGAAAAGTGGAAATCGCTCAGTGGTGAAAACATCGACCCCAAATCCTATCCCGAGAAAACATTCGAGAATCTTCCAGCCGGAAACGCTAACTGGAACAGGGAGCGGGAAGAATTACGCAGGAACGTTCTCTGGGGATTGGGAGAATTCCCGCCTCACGTGAAAGCTTATGGGCCAAAGGACTTGACCTCAACTCCTCCAGGCACTGCGGGCGTCGCGGGGCTGGGATTCGCCGATCAGATTCTTAATCGGCCTCGACCAACTAGCCAAGTTGACCGCACTACTTTCACGGAAAGTCCTGGTCCCTACGATAACACTGGAAACCTCAACGCTGAGCTCTATTATCCGCGCCATGAGCCTGCTGATTCCAGGATGCCGGTCGTCATCTGGCTGCATCCCTACTCCTACTCGACAGGGTACTCCCGCCTGCCGATTCTTCCCCTGGAGCCCTTGTCCGGAGGCGTGCAGGAGGAGGAATCTGCTTACCTGCTTGGCACCTACCCTTTCCAAGAGGAAGGTTACATGGGGACGGATTTCTTGATTCAACCCTTAGTGTTGCAGGGTTACAGTGTCTTCACCTATGACATGATCGGATTCGGAGCGAGAATTCCTGAAGTGCTGCGTTTTTACGAGCGGTTTCCCCATTGGTCCCTGATGGGGAAGATGGTCGATGATGTCAAGTCGGCCGTGGATATGCTTTCGACCAACGAAAGGATCGATGCGCACCGAATTTATGTCATGGGCTACTCCTTAGGGGGAACCGTGGCACTCTTCTCCGCAGCCTTGGATGATCGGATTGCGGGTGCGGTTTCATTTTGCGGCTTCACTCCTCTCAGAACAGAGACGGTGGAAAAGGGAACCGGCAACATCGACAGTTTTGGCTTTATCAATGGTTTGATTCCACGGCTAGGTTTCTTTAAAGGCAATGAGAGACGTCTGCCTTGGGATTTCGACGATGTTCTGGCTCTGATCGCGCCACGGCCTCTCATGGTGGTCGCTCCGCAATTCGATCAGGATGCCACATTTGAAGATGTAAAGCAGTCCGTGGAAGAGGCGCGGCGTGTCTATGAATCTGTAAATCCTCGAGAGCGCTCTGCCCAAGCCTATGACCACAATTGGAGCGGCATCTGGAGACGCGAAGACGCGAGCCAGGTTCTGCTGAGAAGCCTGGAACTTTACGCGCCTGCCGACTACAACCATTTGTCCAATTCGATGCAGTCAGTGGTTTACCACTGGATGAGTCTGAAGATGAAAGGCGAGACTCGGTGACGGGAAGGTGACTGCTTCGCCTTTACAGTTAGGCCGCTTTTCGTGGGGGCTCGGCTTGCAACTCCACTTCTACAGGCCGGGGAACCGTCAGTGGGTTCGTATCCGGACTCCGGGAACCACCTTTCGTTTGCCGGTCGCAACGACGCAGCGTCAAGAACCCTGGGGTGCACAACCGCAATTTGAGGCGTCGGCTGTTTCTGACCGCCGATGAGGAATTCCGAAGAATTCCAGCGCTCCCAGAGCGTCACTGCAGCAGATTAAGATCCCGGACAAGATTCATTGTTGCATGCGAAGCAGGTGGACTGTATACTTCTCGGCGGTCGTTGGGGGCACAACTGAAATCCTCGAAAGTGTCTCTGGGCATGGAACTGGAGTGGAGATTCCTTTCCCAGGAGGAGGCCCCCAATGTCAAGATTCGCAAGGCTGACAGCACTCATATTTCTGCTGGTAGTTGCAGTCCGGCCGGCGTTCCCTCAGGGCGGCGCCACTGGCGCCATCAGCGGCACGGTGGAAGACGCCTCCGGCGGCGTCGTTGCGAACGCTCACGTCGAAATCACCAATGAGGCGACGCGCGAGGTCGTCCGAACCCTGACGACTGACGCAGCCGGGTTATTCACCGCGCAGCTCCTGCCGGTCGGGTCCTATTCGCTGCAAGTGAACGCGGGCGGATTTGCCAGCACCACATTTTCCGGCGTTCTTGTGCGGGTGACGGAGACCACCCGCATGACCGCCGAGCTGGAGTTGGCCCGCACAACCCAGACACTGGAAGTTTCATCCAATGTCACCAAAGTGGAGACCTCGAACCCGACAACTGGGCAAGCTTTGGGCTCCACAACGATCACCTCCTTGCCGCTGGCAACTCGGAATTTTCAGCAACTGCTCACCCTTTCTGCGGGCGCGACTTCGAACCTGAACAATGCCTCCCAATTGGGCCGCGGCTTCGTGGCCATCAACGTCAATGGCGGGCGAGAAGACAATAACAACTACCTGATCGAAGGAATCTCAGCTTCCGACTATTCCTTCGGA
>Ga0187781_10002625_pt1 | contig 13625 bp, 7 predicted proteins | sample 0715_SJ02_MP02_2_FD_132447 | JGI IMG/M metagenome (GOLD analysis project Ga0187781, IMG submission 132447) | Tropical peat soil microbial communities from peatlands in Department of Meta, Colombia - 0715_SJ02_MP02_20_MG | ecosystem: Environmental > Terrestrial > Soil > Wetlands > Peat | place...
ACGCAGCGCTGAACGGTTTGCTCATGCGTCTCGACCACAGGCCGATAAACCAGCCGGCGGCATTCGCGCTCTTCGGTCGTCCAGACTGGACGTTGGACGGTGTAGTGACACTCGCGGTACGAGGTCTCGATCACCGGCCGCTGGACGGTGTAGCGCTCTTCGCGGCAGCTCGTTTCGCAAATCGGCTTGCAGACGGTGTAGTGCTCGTCGCGATATCGAGTCTCCAGCGCCGTGCGATAACACGTCTCCTGATGGCGGTCGAACACGGTCTCGTACTCGGTTCGATTCACCGTGTACTGCTGCGGCTCGCAGACCGTGTCGTACACCGTTTGATAGCAGGTCTGCCGCTCGACCTTACAGGTGGTGTAACAACAGCTTGGTTGGCAACAAACTGCCGGGCAACAGCTGTAGCTGCATGCCCCGCAGTAGTAGCTGGCTTGGGCACTGCTCGTCGCAGTCAGTGCCAAAGTCAGCAGCGTTAAAACCCCGATGCTTCTCATGCTTGAATTCTCCAGAATCTGCTGCGCAGGTATGACGGACTCACTGCCCCAATCCCGCCTGCCGTCATGAGCAGACCGTCTTCCATTCTCAGCACGTCAATGCCCAAATGCAAAGGAATTGCGTGCGTGAAAATCGGGGCCAATCGAAACGATTTCCGCGACTCCCCATCCTGCCAAGCATAGGACACGCGATCTAGGAATCTTGAGTGAAAACGGGTATCTCGCCGGAAGTCATTTGCGGCCCGCCCGGCGCTGACAGCAAATCCCGCAGGCTTTAACAGAAGGCGGCGGCGCAAGCGCAGAGGCCGTCGCAATTTTGGGAATCTTTGCGGATCGCAACGGCGAAACTCTTTCTCGCCGCCCGAGTCTCACGCTGGGCGTCAACTCGTTAGAATCCGCGAAAACGGAACATGATTCGCATGGTGCTGCCACCCTCTCCTTCGACGATCGTCAATTCGACGGCTGCCTCGGTCCGACCGGCCGCGGACAGCTCCGAGTTTTCAAGCGTGGGAGTCGTCGTCATCGGTCGCAACGAGGGGGAGCGGCTGCGGCGCTGCCTGCTCTCGGTGACGGGAAAAGCGGCTGCCATCGTGTATGTCGATTCCGGGTCAACCGATGGCAGCCCGGCCGTTGCGTCTGCTCTCGGTGTCGACGACGTCGAACTCGACTCGTCGATTCCGTTTTCGGCAGCCCGCGCGCGAAATGCGGGACTCGATCGGCTGATGGAATTGCGCGGCGAACTCGAGTTCGTGCTCTTCGTCGACGGCGACTGCGAAGTCGCTGAGGCGTTCACCGCAATCGGTCGCCAGGCCTTGCTCGAGGACGCGCGAGTCGCCGCGGTTGCCGGCCGCCTTCGCGAGCGATTCCCCGAGCGCTCGGTCTACAACCGTCTGTGCGACATGGAGTGGAACATTCCCGCGGGTGAAACCAAAAATTGTGGGGGAATCGCTCTCTTTCGCGTCTGCGCTTTGCGGGAGGCGGGTGGCTTCAACTCACGCGTCGTCGCCGGGGAAGAGCCGGAGCTTTGCGTGCGTCTGCGGCAGCGAGGCTGGACTATCCGGCGTCTGCCCGATGACATGGCGACGCACGACGCCGACATGACGCATTTCTCCCAATGGTGGAAGCGTGCTGTGCGTGCCGGTCACGCGTATGCGGAGGGCGCGGCAATGCACGGGCGCTCTGCCGAGCGGCATTTTGTCCGCGAGTCGCTCAGCGGTTGGATCTACGGCTTCGCGATCCCCATTGCGATCGTGGCTGCGACGATCGCAATCAGCCCATGGGCACTGCTTGCGACACTCGTCTATCCGCTGCTCGTGTTGCGAATCGCAGCCGGCCGCAGGCAGACCCATCGCGACCCTTGGAGCCACGCCTTTTTGTACGCGGGGGCCTGCCTCCTCGCGAAACCCGCCGAGTGTTTCGGCCAGGCGCGCTATTGGCTTCGTCATGCGCTCCGGCGACCGCCGCAAGTCACTCAACATCAGGCGGTCAGTCGCGGATGATGGGCAGTTCCCATTGAGGCGCCGCCGGGCTTTGAGCCGAAGGTGTCGGCGGCGTTGTGGGAACCGTTCCTTGAGCACCCTTCGGCGACCCGGGGATTGCAGAGTTCGCGGGCGCAATTGCGCCGGACGGGCCGTCAGCAGTTGCCGGATGGATGGTGAGCGTCGTGGAGGTTGTGGCAGGTGCGGGCTGCTGGGCGACTGGCGCCAATTCCTGGCTGACGATCGTGCGCAAGCTGCCGATTCCTGGATAGGCCGGTGAACCCAAAGTGCGGGTCGGCGGAGGGCTCGCTTTGCCGGTCGTAAGCTCCATCGGTTCGAACTGCGGTGCGGCAGGCGGATAGGCGACGTCAGCAGGCGCGGCTGCCTGCGACCAGTTAGCCGACATCGGATCCGGAACCGGCCTGATGCCGGCGGCCGGGAACGTCGACGCGGGGAACGCTGGCATCTGGCCAACAGGCGGGCCAAATTGGCCCCCCGCCAATGGAGTTGGCGAGAACTGACCCGCCAACTGAGTTGGCAAGAACTGACTCGGCGCAAACTCCCCCGCGTAGGGCGCAGCGCCAATCGACCCGGCGGGGTTCGCGTTTGAATAGTAATAAACGTCCGGCACTCCTTCTGGGGGCTGCGCCGTTTGGGCGTCGAGCGCGCTGGCGCCGGCCTTTCCGTCTTGCTGAGCGGCCAGCGTCCCGTGCGTGAATCCGTCGCACCAGGCCTGCGCATCGCGCTGATCTTGTTCCGTCATCCCGCCGGCGGACCAGAAGTGGCTCGGCCCCGGAGGCTGACAGGAGTCGCCGCCGCAGTTCGCGAATTTGTAGCCGGCTTTGAAGCCCGCCTTGAAGCTCGATTCGCAGGGAATGTCCTCGTACATCCATTTGCGGGCGCGCCACGCCTTGTCGGTCATCCATGATTGTTGCACCCAGGTGCTGCAGGAGTTGATCTGGGCAACACACCCGGCGCTGAGCCAGGCCAACGCGAGCGCGAGAGTCGCGCCGGTTGCGGTTTTCATTGGGACGCCCCCGCCTTGGCGCTTCCGGACACGCTCTCCAGATTCAGGGGAGAATCGTCTGTCAACGGAGGCGGAGCTGGAGGCGCCGCCGGCTTGGGGGGGGCTACGGGCTTGGGAGGCGCTGCGGCGGGACGTGGCGCTGGTTGCTCTTTCGTCGGTTCAACCGGCCGCGCAGTGACCTCGGGAAGAAGCAACGGCTCTCCCGGATACGGGAATCGCGGCTCGGCGCTCGGGCCATCCAATTCAATTTCATGCAGCGAGATGCGTGTTGCCGGAGTGGCGGGCCAAAGCAGCGGCGGTGCCGTCCCGCTGACTGTTGCCGCTTTCGACTCGAAATTCCCGGGTGCGGCAGGCGCCGCTTGCGACGCGGGAAAAACTGCGGGTCGGCCGTTCGCAGGCTTCTGTCCGAGTTCCTTCTCGGGCGCAAAGGGGCGAGGGGGCGCCGCGTTGATGTTTTTCGGAGTCGGATGCGTGTTTTGCGCTGGGACAGTGGCCCGAGGAGCGACTGTCGGATGCAATTCGATCGGCGAAGGCAGCGGCGCTGAATCCTGCAAAGCCTGACGTCCCCGGATCGCCCCCAACGCGACCAGCGCGGCCCGTTGCATGCGCGGCACGTCGTTGGTTGCCGCCGTTTCGAGACGTGGAACGGCGTCGATTGCCGCCGGGCCGAATTGAGCCAGGGAGAGCGCCGCCATGATCCGCACACGGGGATTCGCATCGTCCAGCGCATCGGTCAGCCGGACGATCGCAGTAGCATTGGCCGATGCGGCCGCGCAGCCGAGGGCCCCGGCCGCCGCCTGCCTGAGATCCGCATCGCTCGGATCGACCAGCAAATGCAAGAGGGTCTCGAGCGCCGAGCGGTCGGTCGGTTGAAGTTTCAAAAGCGCTTCGGCGATCCGCAGTTTCACCGCCTTGTTTGGCTCTTCACCCAGGAGTTGACGCAAGGCGGGCATCGCGGTGCGGGCGTCGGGCCCCACCGTGCTGATACGCAGCGCGCCCAACAGTCGATGGCGCGGCTCCGCTTGCGAGAGAAGCTCGAGAGCGTCAAGCACCGGCCGAGTGTGGATCTCCCGAAACTCGGGATCCGTGAGGAGCGCGGATAGATTGAAAGCTGGTTTGGGCTCGGCCGGCTTTTCGCCTTCAAATTGGGAGGACCGCGGGGCTCCGTCGTGGCGCGATTCGGCAGCATCGTCTGATTCCGCTTCCGCGACAGATTCTGCGCGAACGTGTCTCGGGCGAAGCGGCCTCTCATCGGCTGCTTCTCGGCGAGGGCGTTCATCTTCGGTGCGGGCATCTTCGGTCGCAACTGAATTCGAAGCCGTGGCCGAACTCTGTGGCCGCGGCTCGCTCGGCATGTACGACTTCCAGCCGGTGGTCGGTGGATCGAAGCCCGGATCAGATTTAGCCGATTCCTTCTCGGGGCCAGTGCTCAGCAGATCCTCGAGCCGCGAACGGCCCGCTCCTCGATAACCGGGGATAATGCGAATGTCGTCCGTTTGCTTCGCGAGCCTGGCCACGGCGTCGAGAATCGAACTCTCCTGGTCAGCTTGCAGCGGGACCGGTCCCGGCACCGATTTTGGCGAAAGGGGCAGTGAGGCCGGAGCCGCTGAAGGCAAATTGACGACTCCCGGTGGCTCCGGATTTGCCGCAACCGGCAGAGGACGCTCGCTGACTGCCGCGGGCGCGACGAATGCCGCAGGTTCCTGCTCGAACCGCAACGGAGCTTGTGGCTGCGCGGGCTCTCGTGACGCTGGCGGCAAGTCCGGCGCAGCGAGCGCTGGAATGTCGGGCAACTCTTTCGTGGAATCGACGACAACCTGCCGGGACAAGTCGAGCGGATGGGCCGGAGTGATCTGCTCCGCGTCAGCGGCTGGCGGCGTCACGGTTTTCGGCGCTGTTTGATTCAATGCACCGAGATTCGATGCTTCCGAATTGGAAATGGTGTTCGGCGGCGGGGCGGTTGGCAGCGTCGCATTGAGCTGTGCTGGAATTGCTGGTGTCGCGGTCGATTGTGTTGTCAGGGTAGCCATCGGCGCCGGCTGGGCCGCCTGCCCGAAATCCGCTGTCTGCTCCGTTGCTGGCTTTGCGGCAGGTGCCGTCGCTGGCTCAGCAGACCGGTTTCCGGTCGGTTCGCCTTGAACGAGCGCGGCGGGCAAGGGCGTCACCGCGGCGCGCCATCCGCCGGACGACTGCTCGAGTTGCGGCGGCGCCGGAGTCACTTGCCTGTCTAGGACGAACACCGGTGTTTGCTGACCGGAAGTGACGCTTGATGGCCCGGCTGGAACCGTATTCGCCGCTTGGACGGCGTTCCCTGCCGGCCCCGCGTTGGACCGCGTCGGATCGGCGGGCTCGTCTTGCACGGTTGGCAGCGAAAAGCTGTCGCGGTCCGCGGTCTGGCTGATCGTATTTGTCGGCGTCCACGCGGGAGCCGCTGGCGGCGGGGCTTGCCCGCTTTGAAGCGGCAAGGCCGCCTGATACGGGCGGCTCGATGGCGTGAACGGCGCAGGGGACCTGTTGAACGTCGGAACTTGCTGAGACTGGCCCCGTATCAAGCTGCGACGCTGCAACTCGAGGTAGATTCGTTGCGCCTGCGCGGCTCGTCCCTGCTGCTCAAACAGCCGCGCCTCGGCCAAGAGTTGCTGATCGCTCTGATTCGCGAATTGGACGGTATCCGCGGGTGGTGCAGCAGCGACTAGGTTTCGGGGCGGATAGCCGCCGCCGTAGATTGTCTGCGCGGGCTGCGTGTACTGGGAAAACGCCGGAAGCGGAATCAGCCCACAAACGGCGAGGCCCGCGAGTGAAGCCCAACAACGGGGAGTCCAGCGCAGGGACCGCTTCTGCCGGGCCTTGCACCCCCCCTCGCAGTCGTTAACGGATTGCTGGATCATCTCTTCCGCGCTTCCGAAGTCCGTACGATCAGAGCGGAATGTGGACGAACAATCGCCATTTCGTCCTTATCGGTTGTAACGGTCGAGAAAATTCAGTCATTTGGGTGAGTTGGACAAACTTTTCCGAAAATGGCGTCCCTGCGGGCCCGCCTCGGTTCGTCACACGTTGATCGTTTCGGCAGAATCCGCCGGACCCCCGAGCCCGGTTGGTCAGCGCGAACCCAATGATGGCCAATGAAAGCCGCGCGGCAATTTGTTACAAACGGCCGGAAGTCGGCTATGGACAGTCTGCTCGCCTCGATCGTGACCCGATGCTCCCGATGAGGCCGAAATTCTGAAGTGTTGTTGGGGGCAATCGGTGAGCCTGTTGTACCTGGTCCGCCACGGTCAAGCGTCGTTTTTCGGCGATAACTACGACCGCCTTTCGCCACTCGGTGAGCGGCAGGCGCGGCGCCTCGGTGAGTTCTTCGCGGCGCGGCGAGTGCAGTTCGACGCGGTTTTCTCGGGCCCGGCCGAACGGCAGCGGCGCACAACCGAAATCGTCATCGAGACGATGGCGGCCGCCGGGTTGCCTTCTCCCACGCCGACAATCGTCGCCGGGCTGAACGAGCACGGCGGCGACAAACTGCTGAGCAAGCCGCACATGCACGCCGTTCTGGAGAAGTTTCCGGAATTGGGCGGCCTCGAACAGGCGTTTCGTGAAGCCCGCGAGCCCGAAGACGTGCAGAAGAGCTTTCAGAAGCTGTTCGAGGCGGCCGTCTTGCTTTGGACGCGAGGAGAGATCAACCCGCCGGGCATGGAATTGTGGGACGAATTTCATGCCCGCGCTCGCAAGGCCTTTGAGTCGATCACGTCGCATGGAGAGCGCGGCAGGACCACGCTGGCCGTCTCGTCCGTCGGGCCGATCTCGGTCGCCGTGCAGATGGCTCTGCAAACGTCGATTCCGGTCAGCCTCGATCTAGGTTGGCGGCTGCGAAACGCTTCAGTCACGACATTCATCTACACTCCAGGCAGGTTTAACCTCGACAGCTTTAATTCGCTCGCCCATCTGGCGGATCCGGCCGAGATAACGTACCGTTGACTGGTCCATCGTGTAGGGCAGGCTGTGCCTGCCGAGTGCGAGTCAAGCGTCAATTTTATGCGCGGCAGGCACAGCCTGCCCTACGCAATCGATCCGATTCCGATTGCTTTGGCGGGGGCTCTCATGGATTTTTCAATTCCGCAACCGCTCCAAGAAACTCTCAAATCCGTTCGTAAGTTTTTGATTGACGAGGTCTATCCGCTCGAACGGGATCTGTTGGCGCGCCCGTTTCGTGAGTTGCTTCCCGCACTGGCGGCCAGGCGAGACAAAGTCCGCGAGTTGGCGCTCTTCACGCCGCAAGTCAGCAAAGAGTACGGCGGAGCCGGGTTGAAATTCATGGAGCACGCCCTGTTGAGCGAAGAGCTGGGGCGCACGCCCTTGGGGCATTTCGTCTTTAACTGCCAGGCTCCCGACGCCGGGAATATGGAAATCCTGCAGGAGTTCGGCACTCCCGAGCAGAAGGAGACGTGGCTCAAGCCGCTCGTCGCCGGCAAGATTCGCAGCTGCTTCTCGATGACCGAGCCGGGATTCCCCGGTTCCAATCCGGTGTGGATGAACACGACCGCCGTTCTCGAGGGCGATTCGTGGGTGATCAACGGGCGCAAGTGGTTCACGTCGTCAGCCGACGGCGCTCGATTTGCCATTGCGATGGTCGTCACCAACCCCCAGGCTGACCCGCACGCCCGCGCGAGCCAGATCATCGTCCCCTGCGATACGCCGGGTTTCAAAATCGTGCGGAACATTTCGGTGATGGGACATGCCGGCGACGACTGGCCCAGTCACAGCGAGGTTTCGTACGAGAACGTCCGCGTGCCGAAGAAGAATCTGCTCGGCCGCCAGGGGGCGGGCTTCGAGATCGCGCAGGCGCGGCTGGGGCCGGGCCGAATCCATCACTGCATGCGCTGGATGGGGATCTGCGAGCGATCGTTCGATCTTTTGTGTGAGCGAGCAGCCCGCCGCGACCTGGCGCCCGACGACAAGCTCGGCACGCGGCAAACGATTCAAAATTGGATCGCCGAAAGCCGGGCCGAGATCAATGCCGCGCGTCTGATGGTGCTGAAGGCGGCTTGGACGATCGATCGCGAGGGAACCAAGGCGGCCCGCGACGAGATCTCGCTGATCAAATTCTTCGCGGCCGGCGTGTTGATGAAGGTCATCGATCGGGCGCTGCAGGCCCATGGAGCGTTGGGCATGACCGACGACACGATCCTCGCCTATTACTACCGGCACGAACGGGCTGCGCGGATCTACGATGGTCCCGACGAAGTCCACAAGAGCACCGTCGCGCGCCGGATTTTGCGCGGATATGGGCTGGCGTAACGCCCGGCGAGCGTCGGGCGTAAGCCCGATGGTGCTTAGTCCTCTGGTCTTTCAATCTTTTCGCGTCAAAACGAAATCCAGGAGAAGCACCCGCCAGCTCACGCTGGCGGCTCGCCAAGCGATGACCGAGCGCACCACGACGTTCGCCGATGCTTCCAGCCCAGTGCGCAAGGGCGAAGAGCTCGACGCGGCTCGCCTGGGGGCTTATCTGTCCGAGCAGTTGGGCCAGTGCGACGTCCCACTCGAGATCGAGCAGTTCCCGCAAGGGTTTTCCAACCTCACTTACCTGCTGCGATTCGGAAAAGACGAATACGTTCTGCGGCGTCCGCCGTTCGGCAACACGGTCAAGTCCGCGCACGACATGGGACGGGAATTCCACGTCCTCTCGAAGTTGTCGCGGGTCTACGAACTGGCGCCGAAGCCCCTCCTGTACTGCACGGACGAAGCCGTGCTCGGCGCCCCGTTTTACGTGATGGAGCGCCGCCGCGGCGTGATCCTGCGCCGCAAGCTGCCCAAGAACTTTCACCCGGAACCCGAAACGTTTCGCCGCCTGGGAACGTCGTTCATCGACAACCTTGCGCGCCTGCACGCGCTCGATTACAGTGCCGCCGGCCTTGGCGATTTGGGAAAGCCCGAGGGGTACGTCGAGCGGCAAGTCACCGGTTGGATCGGCCGGTACGAGAAGGCCAAGACCGATGACTGGCCGCAAATGGACGACGTCGCGAAGTGGCTGGTCGAAAACCGTCCACCCGAATCGGGCGCCGCGCTGATCCATAACGACTACAAGTTCGATAACGTCGTGCTCGACCCCAACGATTTGACGAGAATTGTCGGTGTGCTCGATTGGGAAATGTGCACGCTCGGGGATCCGCTGATGGATCTGGGTTGCACGCTGGCCTATTGGATTCAGGCCGACGACACCGAGGCGCTCAAGTACTTTGTCCCCGGGCCGACGTTTTTGCCCGGCAACCTGACGCGAAAAGAGTTACTCGATCGCTACGCCGAGACGTCCGGCCGCGACCTGGGACATGTCCTTTTCTATTACTGCTACGGCCTCTACAAATTGGCCGTCATTATCCAGCAAATCTATGCCCGCTTTGCCCGTGGGTTTACACAGGACCAGAGGTTTGCCGAGATGAATCAGCAAGTCGGCAGCCTCAGTCGCACGGCCGCCCGGGCGATTGCAATCGGCGGCGTTTCTTGACACAATTCACGGCGGGACCTTGACGCCGCTGGGCTGAACAAACGGTTTTTCTGGGCTTTTTGTCAGCGTCTGCGCCGTTTACGTTGTTTTTGCGATCCGATTACAAATCGTGAGGGGTACGTTCCGGGCGTTTCGCGGCGCGCTGCCGCTGGGACGAGATCCGTTGAGCGCGGTGCTTGGGGCACCCCGTTTCCGGACGATCGGAACGTTCGCTTCGGGTGGAAAGGTGTGACTGGCCCATGAATCCGCAAATCCGCGAGTTGGACGAGCACGCGACCGAAAACGAGGCGACCTTCGTCGAAACCGCCCTCAAGCTGGGAGGGGCGAGCGAGGAAGAAGCAAAGAAGACCGGAGCGCTCGACCGAGCGGACGAGCAGATCGAGGACCTGTTCGCGCCAAAATATCAGACGGCCGGCAGCCCGGCGCATCGGGCCGTCTGGGATAAAGAATTTCCGATCGACATTTTCGTCGGACAGGCGAAGCCCGCCAGCCCCGCTGCCCAGACCGTGATGGACAAGTCGATCGAGGTCGTCAAACGCCGGCGCGACGCGGGCACGCTCTTCGACGAGAAAAACAAGATCCGCCAGGAATCGATCGACGAACTGGCGAAAGTCGGCTACTGGGGCCTGTTGGTCGATCCGAAATACGGCGGGAGCGGCTGCAACTTCGGCGCGTTCGCGCGGTTCCTGGTGAAGATGGGAGCCACCGATCCGACGACTGCCGGCCTGGCTTCGGTCCACGGTTGCATCGGCGCCGTCGACCCGGTCCGCACCTTCGGCAGCCCCGAGCAGAAGCAAGAATACCTCCCCAAGCTGGCCAGCGGCGAACGGGTTTCGGCCTTTGCGCTGACCGAGCCGGCCGCCGGCTCCGACCTCACAGCGCTTCGCACCAAAGCCGAGCTCGTCGGCGACTACTACGTCGTCAACGGCGAGAAGCTGTTCATCACGAACGTGGTGCCGGGGCGGACCGTCGGTCTCGTCTGCCTGATCAATAACAAGCCGGCCGTGTTGATTGCTGACCTGCCGGACAAAGAGGACGAGACCTTCCAACTGAAGAAGTACGGTCTGCATGCCCTCAAGCACACCTACAACCAGGGCATGATCTTCAAGAACTTCAAGGTTCCCAAGAAGAACCTGCTGCAGCCGACCCGCGGCGACGGGCTGACCGTCGGCTACCACGGCCTCAACCGCGGCCGCGTGGCCGTGTGCGCGACTGGTGCGGCGGGCATGCGGCTGATGCTGGCCAACATGCTTCCCTGGGCCAAGTTCCGCAAGACTTATGGCGAGCAGATCGTGAAGCGCGAACTGGTTCGTCGGCGGATCGGCCGACTGGCCGCCCTGATCGTCGGCTGCGACGCGCTGATCGACTGGTGCTCGTGGCTCTTGGACGAGGGCTACCGCGGCGAAATGGAATGCACGGTCGCCAAGATCTTTGGCAGCGAGTCGCTCAAGGAAGCGTCGATCGACCTGTTCATGAAGACGCACGGCGGCCGTTCGTTCCTGCACGGCCACATCTTCGGCGACAACGTGCACGAGTACCTGGCTCCGTGCATTTACGAGGGCGAAGGCGAGATGCTCTGCATGGGCTTCTTCAAGTCGCTCATCAAGGAGCACGGCCACAAGTACTACGAGCCGATCGGCAAGGCGCTCTACGCCGCCGGCATCAAGCAGCCCAACATGGCCAACCCGGCCCACATGTTGAAGCTGGCCCCGGCCGCGATGCCGTGGTTGAAGTGGCGGGCGAACGAAATGGTGGCGGGCCCCGTGCGGGCGAAGCTGCCGTCGATGCCGCCGTCGCTCGCGGAGTTGGCGCAGATCGCCGCCGACAATCTGCAGGGGAGTCGGCTGGAGGTCGACCGCCTGATGCAGAAGAACCAGCTCAAGCTGGCCGACCGTCAGTGCACGATGGTCGAACTGTCGCAGCGAATTCAGAGCATGATCGTGATGCTCACGACCGCTCTCTGGGCGGCCAGGCAGTCCGACGAGCTGGTGAAGACCGCGGCGATCGTGCTCGGTCGCGATATTCGTCGCCAGCTCACCGGCAAGCGTCCGACGGCCGAGGACTTCCGCCTGATGACGAAACTCGGTTCGGACATTGCCGAGGGAGGCTTCAAGGCGCTCGCGGGCGTCGAAGAGGTCGAACTCTTGATGCCCTACACGCCTTGAGCGTGCGGGCGGCCGCCCGGCTGACAACTGACGGAGTCCGAGCTATTCGGCTCGGGCTCCGTTCCCCATCATCGCATCCCACGAACTCCGCACGGCTCCCCTTTCTGGAGCAACAATGGCCACCGCGTTTCGGCTGGAAGAACTCGACGGGCCGATCGCCCTCTTGACGTTCGACGTCCCCGAGCAGAGCGTCAACACGTTCTCTGGGCCGGTGATGACTGAACTCAGCCAGGTCGTCGATCAGCTCGCGAAACGCAAGGACCTGCGCGGATTGCTGCTCAAGAGCGGCAAAAAGGGACAGTTCATCGCGGGGGCCGATCTCAAGGAGATGGGATCGCTCGCCTACGCGACGAAGGAACAAGTTCTTCCTGCGCTGCGAGGCGGACACGAGGTCTTCGGCCGCGTCAGCCGGCTTCCATTCCCGACCGTCGCGCTCATCGATGGCAACTGCATGGGAGGTGGAACGGAGATCACGCTGGCGATGGATTACCGGCTTGCCGCCGACAACCCGACGACAAAGATCGGCCTGCCGGAGGTCAAAGTCGGCATCATTCCTGGCTGGGGCGGAACGCAGCGCCTGCCGCGCGTCGTCGGCATCCAGCAAGCCATTCAGATGATCACTTCAGGCGATCCGATCGACGCCGGACAGGCGGCGAAGTGTGGCCTGGTGTTCGATGCCGTGCCACCGGAGCGACTGATCGAAGAGGGGCGCCGCCTGATCGACTTCGCGCAGCAGTCCGGTGAGTGGAAGGAGTTGCGGCGAAAGAAGGAGCAGCCGCTGGGCCTTAGCGACGACCAGTTGAACTTTGCGTTTGGCGTTTCCGAAGGGGCCGTGCTGGGCGCCACGAAGGGGCAGTACCCGGCGCCGCTCGCCGCACTGCGGGCGATGAAAGAAGGAGTCAATCGGCCTCTTTCCGAGGGGATCGAGATCGAGCTGCGAGAGTCGCAGGGTGTTGTGGGGACGCCGACGTCCGCCGCGCTGATCGGCGTCTTCTTCATGCAGAATCTGCTGGCTCGCGACCGGGGCGTGACCGATCCCAACGTCAAGGCCCGTCCCGTGAATCGGGTCGGTGTGCTCGGCGCGGGACAGATGGGCGCGGGCATCGCGACGGCCCACGCTCGGAGCGCGATCCCCACGGCGATGGTCGACGTGGACGACGCGCGGATCGCCGACGGCATGCGCCGCGCGGCCGAAGTGGTGACGAGTCGGATCAAAATCGGTCGCGCGACGACGGCCGATCTGCAAGGCCTGCTTTCATCGCTGAGCGCGTCGACCTCGCACCAGGTTTTTTCTGACCGCGACGTCGTGATCGAAGCGGTCACGGAAAACGAAGAGCTGAAAACGGCCCTTTACCGCCAGCTGGCGACCGTCCTCAAGAAGGACGCGATCCTGGCGACGAACACGTCCACGATCTCGATCACGCGAATGGCCGAGGCCTGGCCCAACCCGACCCGGTTCATCGGCATGCATTTCTTCCTGCCCGTCGACCGGATGCAGCTCGTCGAAGTCATCCGCGGCAAGCGCACGAGCGACGAAACGGTCGCGACGATCGTCGAGCTGGCCAAACGCATCAAGAAGACGCCGATCGTCGTCAATGACTGCGCCGGCTTTCTCGTTAACCGGATTTTACTTCCCTACATGACCGAAGCTCTCGCGCTTCTGTTGGAGGGAGCATCAATGGACGCGATCGACCGCGTGGCGACGAAATTCGGCATGCCGGTCGGCCCGATTGCCCTGCAGGACATGGTGGGTCTCGATACGTCGTGCTTTGCCGGCAAAGTGCTGGCGGCGGCTTACAGCGACCGGGCCCTCAAGATCACGTTGTTGGACGATCTGATTGCGGCCAAGCGGCTCGGCAAGAAATCGGGAGCCGGATTCCGCAAATTCACGGGGACGAAAGGCAAGCCGGCGGACGACCCGGCGTTCGCTCCGTTTTTGGAAAAGCATCGCACGGCCAAGCG
>Ga0187781_10002627_pt1 | contig 13608 bp, 10 predicted proteins | sample 0715_SJ02_MP02_2_FD_132447 | JGI IMG/M metagenome (GOLD analysis project Ga0187781, IMG submission 132447) | Tropical peat soil microbial communities from peatlands in Department of Meta, Colombia - 0715_SJ02_MP02_20_MG | ecosystem: Environmental > Terrestrial > Soil > Wetlands > Peat | place...
CGCCGAAGATCGCGTCGAAGCCTTCAAGGCGCGCAACAACATCCTCGGCGCCAGCGGACAGCTCGTCAACGAGCAGCAACTTGCAGAAATGAACAATCAGCTGACCACGGCGCGGGCGCGGACGGCAGCCGCGCGGGCGCGCCTTGACCAGGTGCAGCAAGTTCAGCTTTCTAAGGACGAGACCGGCGCCTTTCCGGAGGCGATCCAATCGCAGACCGTCACTGCCTTGCGCAGCCAATATGCCGAAGTGATGCGGCGCGAGGCCGAGCAAATGACATCGCTCGGCGCACGCCATCCGGCCGTGATCCAGATTCGTGCCGAAGCCGAGCGGCTGCGTCATATGATCGACGACGAGGTCCGCCGCATCGCACTTTCCGCCCGCACCGAGTACGAAAGCGCACGCGCCAACGAAGAGGCGCTGAGCGCGAGCCTGGAAAAGCTGAAAAGCAATGCGGTGACCACCAACGAGGCCATGGTGACGCTGCGCGAGCTCGAGCGCGATGTGCAAGCCAATCGGGCCGTCTATGAGGCGTTTCTGGTGCGCGCCCGCGAGACCGGCGAGCAGGAGCGGCTCGATACCAAGAATATTCGTGTGATTTCGCCGGCCGACCCGCCGCTCTATCGCAGCTATCCGCCGTCGAACACGCTGCTCGCGCTGGGCGCCATCCTGTTCGGGACACTCGCGGGCTCGGGCATTGCCTTTGCGCGGGAAAGCTACCGGCCCGGACTGCGGCGTGCCGATGCCGGCGACAACGGCCGCGGCAACGTTGAGGGCGCGGCGCGAAAGGTCGCGGCGGCGGCGCAGCCTCTCTCTATTCCGGTCTTGGCCGTGCTGCCGGATACCGACGTGTCGTTCGGCTTGAGCGCGGCCGAAAATCCGCGATCGCGGTTGTCCAAGGAGCTTTACAAGGTCCACCAGGCGGTGCGCACTGGTCGGCAAAAACGCGGCAATCCGAGCGTCTTGGTCGTCGCCGCCGACGACGAGGACGACACAATCGCAGTCTCGCTCATGCTGGCCGCAGTCGCCGCCGCCTCGCAAAAAGTGCTGCTCATCGATGCCGATCTCGATCAGCGCACGCTTGCCGCCGTCGACGGCGATCGGAGCGATGCCGGCCTGATCGACGTGGCGCTCGGCAGCCGCAAGCTAGGCGATGTCGTCGTTCGCGACGAAGACACCAACATCAACATGGTGCCTCTGGTTTCGGCGCAGAGCCGCCGCGCCCGTGACATCGACGAGGGCGACATCGAGAAGGCTTTCGAGCAGGCGAAGCGCTTCGGTATCGTCATCGTCGCCGCCGTCGACATGGACCGCAGCCCGGGCACGATTTTCTTCGCCGGACTGGTCGATCACATCATCCTGGTGGCCGGTGCCGACGGCCGCAACGACCGTGTCGTTGAACGCTTCGTCGCGGACCTTGGCGCCGATGCGCAAAAAATTCGCGGAGCCGTATTGACCGGCGCCGAGGCGACCTAAAGCGCCACCCCCGGCACGCCGGAAGTAACCGGACGACAACTATCGTGTCACAGCTCAATCTGACGCCGGCAAGACGCGCGATACCCGCACAAGCGCTCGATGCGGACATGCTGTTGCGCACCGTTCTGCTTGCCGCGGTCTTTTTGCTCACCTGGATTTCGTTTCGGCCGTTCCAAAATCTCGCCGACCCGCCGCAGGTCACTGAACTCGGCAATATCGCCAATCAGCTCGGCTATTCGGCGCTGTTCCTGATATTGGCGGCATGGTGTCTTGCGCACCAGCCGTATCGCCTTGTCCTGCTGGTGCGGCCGGTCTTGGTCGTGGCCTTGTTCTGGTTTGCGCTGTCTGTTGTGACGTCCTGGGAACCGGCGCTGTCGGCGCGCCGGCTTGCCTTTACGCTGATCATCATCGCGCTTGCCGCCATGGTGATGCTGGTGCCCAAGAACATCCGGCATTTCGCCGATGTGCTGTCAGGGGTCGTCCTGTTCGTGCTCTTGATCTGCTATTTCGGCGTCCTCTTCGCGCCGTCCTTATCGATCCATCAGACCAGCGATTTTCTCGAACCTGAACTCGCCGGCAGCTGGCGCGGCGTATTCGGGCACAAGAACGAAGCGAGCGCCGTGATGGTGCTCTTCATCTTCATTGGATTGTTCGCAGCACGCGTGCGCGGCGCCGTCCTCGGCGCGCTTATCATCGTGCCGGCTTTGGTCTTTCTGTTCTTCACGCAGTCGAAGACCTCGATCGCGATGCTGCCGCTCGTGCTGATCATTTCCGTGATCATGCGGCATGTACGGCGGCCGGCCCTCGGCATTGCGCTTGCGCTGTCAGGCGTCATCGTCTTCAACACGCTTTCGATCGGGTCGCTGTATTCGGAACCGATCCGCACATTGCTTGATCTTGTTCTCCGCGATGCGACCTTCACCGGCCGAACCGAGGTCTGGGAATTCGTCTTGGACCACATCCGTCAGCGACCGCTCACCGGATTTGGCTTCGCGACCTTTTGGGGCACGCCCGAAGTCGTTTACGGCATGGGCGGATATGAAATTTGGGCCAACACCGCCGGCCACGCGCACAACGGCTATCTCGATCTTGCGCTGACCATCGGCATTCCCGGCGCCGCGCTCGCGACGCTGTGGCTGGTGGTGCTTCCGTTCGCCGACTTCTATCGTTCATCGCACGAGCGCTCGGCCGCGCCACTGGAGATGCTGTTCTTACGCGTGTGTCTTTTTGCCGCGTACGGCTCCTGCTTCGAGAGCATGCTGCTGCAGGAAGGCGGCGCCGCGCTGTTTTTATTCGCCGCGACCTTCGGGCTTCGTCTTCTCTCGGTGTCGCGCGCAACGCCGTAACGCTGTTTGCTGCGTGCGTTATGGTTAACGGTCTGCGAGCGGGCGCGGAACCTTTTAAGCCTAATACTTCATTACGCTTTGATTCCCGGGGCTTGGTGGCTACATCCAGCTCCAGGAGTCCAAAAGCATGACAGCCCAAATTGGCTGCCTCCACTTCGATTCGACCGACAAATCGCAATGGGACGTGCCGGTGGCGATGATCGGCGGTTTGCCTATTGCGGTGATAGACCGCGCCCGCTCGGCCGAGCTGATGATCGATGTCGCGCGCAAGCGCCGCGGCAGCGGTCAACGCGCGCTCGTCTTCACGTCGGCGAACGGACAAGTGCTGTCCATGTGCGCGCGGGAGCCGCAGACGCGCGAGCTTTTTCTTGCGGCGGATATCGTTCATGCCGACGGCATGCCGCTTGTATTCGTGTCGCGGTTCTTTCACCAGACGCCGCTGCCGGAACGGGTGGCGACCACTGATCTTTTTCACGACGTCGCGCGCCTGGCACAGCAAACCGGCGCGCGCATGTTCTTGCTCGGCGCGACTTATGCCGCGGCCAATCAGGCGGTGCAGCGCGTGCGCGCACTTTATCCCGATCTCAACATCGTCGGCAGCAGCGGCGGCTATCTCCGGCGGCAAGGCGATGAAGAGCGCATCATCGACACGATCAACAATGCCCGGCCCGACATTCTCTGGCTCGGTCTCGGCTCTCCCGCCGAACTGTCCTTCGCCATGCGTCATCGCGACCGGCTGCACGGCGTCGGCTTGATCAAAACGTCCGGCGGTCTGTTCGACTTCCTTTCCGGAAAGAACACCCGCGCGCCGGACTGGATGCAGGCCGCCGGGCTTGAATGGGCCTATCGCCTCTATCTCGAGCCGCGCCGGCTTGCGGGCCGCTATCTCCTGACCAACCCGCATGCGCTGTTTCTGCTGCTTACCCGCACCGGGCAAGCTGATCACCCGATCTGGAACTCTGGCCAACGGTAATCGTCCGCATGGAGCATGCCCGCGCATGACCGAACGTTCCGCACCGTCCGTCATCATCTGCGTGCCGACCTTCCGCCGGCCTGCCGGCTTGCGCAAATTGCTCACCCACATCGAGCGGCTGAACTACCCGGGCAAAGTGAGCATCATCGTCGTCGACAACGACGGCGAAGCGCGCGCCGGGGCGGCAATCGTCGAACAGATGGCCGCGAACTTCCGTTTCCCGCTGCGCTACCATGTCGAGCCGCGGCGCGGCCACACCTACGCCTACAACAGCGCTTTCGCGCTCGCTTGCCGTTCGACTTCGTCGCCCGATTTCGTCGCCGTGCTCGACGACGACGAATTTCCCGATCCGAATTGGCTGACCGAAATGGTCAGAGTTGCGCTCGCCTACAATGTCGAGATCGTCGGCGGTCCAGTGTTTCCGGTGTTCGACGAACCTGATCATTGGCTGGCGAAGAGCGGGCTTTACGCTCCGCATCGTTACGCCACCGGCCGCGTCGCCATGATCTATGGCGCCGGCAACATGATGATCAAACGGACAACGCTCGAGCACTATCTCGACGAGCCGTTTCTCAATGTCTACGCCTTCACCGGCGGCAGCGACGAAGAATTCTTCTACCGCTGCCGCCGAGACGGCCGCACCTTCGCTTGGGCCGACGACGCCCGTGCGTTCGAAACGACGCCCCGATCGCGCACCACGGTGAAGTATCTGTTGCGGCGCATGTTCCGCAAAGGGACCGGCGCCACCAACGTCGAGCGCAAGTTCGGCGGCTCGACGACCGGCGCCGTCCGGCGCTGGTTCAAGGCCCTCGCGCTGATCGGTTCGGGCACCCTGTTTCTGCCGATTGCGGCCTTGGGCGGCCGCGCCGCGATCATGCGCAGCCTGATCCTTGCGGCGCGCGGCAGCGGCCGTATCGCCGCGGAGTTCGGCATCATCTACGAGGAATACCGATAACGTTATGCGTGCTGAGATACACGATCCAAATGCCGGCTGGCTGCCAGGCAGAGTGGCGAGCATGGCGTCGCGCTTCATTGCGCGCCAGAGCCGCAGCAAGGTGCTGCCGCTGAACAACCTCGCCCCGATCGTCACGTTCACGTTCGACGATGTGCCGGCCTCCGCCTGCGTTGCCGGCGCGCGCATTCTCGAGCAATACGATGCTCGCGCCACCTTCTTTGTGGCGGCGCGCGATTGCGGCGGGGCGCAGCCGGACGGAGCGACGCGCGCCACGATCGACCAGCTCCGGACCGTTTGGCGGAACGGGCATGAGATTGGATGTCACACCTATTCGCATCCGGCCATTCGCCATCTCAGCGACGAGCAAATAGCCTCGGAGCTCGAACGCAACCAGGCGGCGCTGAAAAAGATTGATCCGAAGGCGGAGCTGCGGAATTTTGCCTACCCCTTCGGCGATATCTCCGTCCGGACCAAGCGTTATCTGCAAGGGCGTTTCGATTCCTGCCGGTCCGGGCATCCCGGCATCAATCGCGGGACTGCCGATCTCGGCGGGCTCGACGCCTGGCCGCTGCAGGACGCGTTGCTCAATCACGCGCAGGTCGGCGAACTGATCGCCGAGACGGTGCGAAGCCGCGGCTGGCTGATTTTTTACAGCCATGACGTGGCGGACGAGCCGAGCCGATACGGCGTTTCCCTCGATCTGCTGCGATGGGCGGTGGCCTCGGCCAAGCGTTCGGGATGCGCGCTCACGAGCATCGCCGACGGTTTAAATCTTGTCCGCCGCCAGAGCGCGCCATGAGCGATTCCCTGATCGCAAATGATGTCGATTTGGCGAGCGATTCTCTGCAACAGTGTGCGCCGGACGCCATCTGCGCATCGAGCCCGGCGCGGAAGGACGCACGCCCAAACGCCGACGCCCCGACAGCGCCCTGCGTGACCGTCGTCGTCGCCGCCTACAATGCGGAAAGGTTCATTCAAGAGACATTGGCTAGCGTCTTTGGCCAAGACCTCGAAAATATCGAATTGATTGTGGTCGACGACGGATCGACCGACGCCACGCCGGAAATCTTAGCCGCCGTTACCGACTGCCGCTTGGCGGTTATCCGTCAGAAGAATGCAGGCGTCAGCGCCGCGCGCAATGCCGGCCTTGCGGCGGCGCGCGCGCCCTACATTTTCTTTCTCGATGCCGACGATATTCTGATGCCGGATGCGCTGCGGCGGATGGTGGCGACGCTCGACCGGATGCCGCAGCACGTCGCCTGTTTCGCCCATCACCTCCGGATTGCCGAAGACGGCACGCTGCTCTCGACCGGCACCGACCTGCGCTGGAAATTGTTCCCTGCGAGCGACACCTTGCGGCACCTGGTGGCGAAGAACTTCATCGTGTGCGGCGCGATTTGCATTCGCACTGACGCCGCGCGGGCGGTTGAAGGCTTCAATCCAACACTCAAGCTCGGCGAGGATTGGGAATTCTGGTGCCGGCTTGCCGTGCTCGGCGACTTTGCCGCCATGCCCGATCACGTTGCGCTGCAATACCGGCAGCGTTTCGCCAGCGCGAATTATCGCTTGCGCAAGACGCCGCTGCGGCAGAATTTCGAAGCCATCGAGGCGGTTTTCTGCAACCCCGCGATCCGGCGGAAATTCACGCCCGCCGAATTGAAACACCGCCGGCGGCTGGCGGAAATCGACGCCTTCTGGGCCGGCGCGCGCAACGAATACGTTCGCAATCGCGCGTTCAGCTTTCTCGGGCATGTGATCGTCGGCGCCCTTTGGTATCCCGACAGTGTGCTGCGGCCGCGTCTGGTCTACCTGTTTGTTCGCGGTCTTCTGCAGCACTTGCGGCAGCCGCAGCCGGCGCGTGGAAGCTGATAACGAAAGCTGCGAGATCGATCATGAAACATAATGTCGCGCTGGTGACGCCGACGCTCCGCAGGGACATCGAGCGCTTCGCGCTTCTTTGCGACAGTATCGAGCAGCATCTTGCGGGCTATGAACGGCACTACGTCATCGTCAACGACGACGACATACCGCTATTCGCGTCATTCGCTTCTTCCCGCCGTCAGATCGTGGCCGGTTCGCAGCTCCTGCCGCGCTGGCTCAGGCTGTTGCCGTTCGTGCTGCGAAAAAATCGCAGAATCTGGTGGTCGTTCCGCACCAAGCCGGTGCATGGCTGGCACGTTCAGCAAATCCTCAAGATCGCCGCAGCCTTGCAATTTCCCGAACAGAGATATTGTCTGATCGATTCGGACAATGTCCTTGTTCGTCCGTTCGACCTGGAAGCCTATGCCGGCGGCGATAAGGCGCCGCTTTACATCGATCGCGCCGCGATTTCGGCTGACGCGCCGCTGCACGGGCCATGGACGCGCAACTGCGATCGCCTGCTCGGCCTCGATCCCCCGACAGTCTTCCCGGCCGACGATTATGTCGGCAACGCGATCATCTGGGACCAACAGACGCTCCGCGACATGACGGGCCGCATTGAGCGCGTCACGCGTAGGAGCTGGGCGCATGCCTTGTGCGGCGCGCGCGATTTTTCCGAATACCTTCTGTACGGCCACTTCGTCCGCCACTCGCCACCGCATCTGGCGGCGCATGCGATCACGACCGAGAGCCTGGCCAACGCCTATTGGGACGACACGCCGCTGGATGCGGCTGCGGTCGCCGCCATGCGCGATAACATGACGGAATCGCAGGTCTTGCTCTGTATCGAGTCGTTTTCGCGCACGCCGGTATCCGTCATCCGTGATGTCGTCGGCGTGCAGCCGCACGCAGACACGTCGAGTTTAGATTGGCCGGCAAGGGCTCCGCACGCGCGACTGCTCGATGCGCACCTGCACTGAGTCTCGGCCGGCGATCCGCCGGCGGCGCAATCCCGCCGCGCTTCTGGAATCCGCGCGATGCTGCTGAGCCAAACCGCCATCAATTTCGCCGCAAACGTCTTCTCCGCGGCGTTTGGGTTGATCAACGTCATCGTCTTCACCCGATTCCTGTCGCCGAACGAATTCGGCACCTATGTGCTCGGTCTCGGCTTCGCGCAGATTACCAGCACCTTCATGGTCAGCTGGCTGCGCCTTCCGATCATGCGCGAGCAGGCCCGCGGTGACGGTACCGATGTTCGCGGCATCATCGTGCCCGGGCTGTTGCTGTCCTGCCTGCTGGCCCCGATCGCCTATCTCGGCGCTCCGCTCGTCGGGCTTGCAGCCCTGCCCGCTTCGGCTGCGGCCGGGCTTGCGCTCGCGATCGGCCTTTTCGAAACGAGCTTGGAGCTGTTGCGCGCTAAGCTGCAAGCGTTCACCGTGATGAAGGCGACGATGGTGCGCGCCGTTCTCGTGTCGGCGCTCGGAATAGCCTTCATCGCCGTCGGTCATACCGGCATGCTGCTTCTCACCGCGTCCGCCCTCGCCTATTTTCTGGCGACGCTAGCCATCACGCGCACGGCCTGGGGCGGCACGGCCATGCGCTACGACGGCACGCGGCTGCTGCGCATGCTCAGAGCCGGACTTCCGCTGACCGCTTCACTGACGCTGCTCGCCTTTTCCAGCGTAATCGACCGCTTCATCATCGCCCATCTCGCCGGCCCGGCGAGTGCCGGACAATATACCGCTGGGGTCGATCTGGTGCGGCAGGCGCTGATGATCCCGGCGATCAGCGCGGCGGCGGCTTTCTTTCCGCTGGCGGTTCAGATCCACGCCAACAAGGGCGCCGTTGCCGCGAGAGGCCATCTCGAAGAGTGCTTCGAATTTTTGCTCGCCGGCATGCTCCCGGCTTGCCTGGGATTTGCGGCCCTCTCGGCCCATCTCGCCAATGTCATTCTCGGCGCCGATTTCAGAAGCACCGCGATCGCCGTCATGCCGCTCGTGTCGATCGCGGTCATCTTTCAGATGCTGAGTTATCAGTATCTGCATGTCAGCTTCCTGCTCTCCGAGCGTAATTCCTTCTACTTGTGGAATACCGGCTCGGTGCTGATCTTCAATGCCATCGTCAGCTATTTTCTGATCCAGCACTATGGATCGATCGGCGCCGCGTGGGGCCGTTTGGCGGCCGAGATTTTCGGTTTCTTCGGCGCGCTGTTGCTGACCCGATGGGCGTTTCACATGCCGATGCCGCTCGGCCGGCTGACGCGCGTGTCGATTGCAACCGTGGTAATGGCGATCGTGGTCAGAGGTCTCGATCTTCTGCTCGCGCCTTTCGACAAGGTCGGGCTCGCGGTTCTGATCCCAAGCGGGATCGTCAGTTACATGATCATGTGCTGGCTTTTGGACATCGCCCAGACAAGGCGCCGCCTGCAGCGCGGCCTGGAGATCGCAAGCAAGGCGCTGACGCAGCTGCGATTGGGCGGAATAAGGCCTTAGAGCATGATCCGGAAAAGTGGACCCCGGTTTTCCGAAAAGATCATGCTCCACTAAAGAGCTGGCGGCGGCAGCGGAATGGCGCGACCGGGCGGCATGCCCGGCGCTTTTAGCCTTTCACTTCCGCGACGCTGCGCACGCCCGAAAAGGTGACCTTCGGCGGACGCAGGAGCTTAAGCCCCATGGCAAGCTTGTCGCCGAGATTCTTCTGCGACAGGCAGGTGAAGAGACACAGCGTCTCGCAGGCAATGGTCTCTTTGCGCCGCTCTTCGCCTTCCTTGCCGTACCAGATCTCGCGCGCGGTCTGTGTGCGCACATTGCCGATCGGCGGGAAGTTCCAGCAAACTTCGACCCGGCCGTCCGAGCGGATGAAATAGTTTCGCATGCCGACGCGACACGGCATCACTTCGCGCGGCGCTTTCTCGCGGCGGAAATGGTTCGGCCACAGATTGAGCAGGAGGTCGGTGTTGAGGATCGGCGCGCCAGCGCGCTTCATCACGATCAATCGGTCCTTCACCGCGACCAGCTCGTCGAGCTCGTTCGGCCCGATCCAGAATTCGTCCTTGGCTTCTTCGGTGTGCTGCTCGACCGGCTGAAGATTGACGGCCGTCGCGCCGATCTCCTGCACCCAATCGACCAAGTCAGGCAGCCGGCGGAAATTGAGCTTGTGCACCACCGCCTTGACGATGATCGGAAAGTCGCCGCCGTATTTCTTCCTGGCGCGCGCCACATTGCCGATGCCGGCGACGATGTCCGACAGCGAACCGTCGATGCCGCGCGAATAGTCGTGCACGCTCGCATCATTGGAGTCGATCGAAATATTGATGTTGAATGGCTTGGCGGCGACCGTCCAATCGACCACTTTTTCGTTGCCGAAGGCGCCGCCATTGGTGGTCACGCCCCATTTGAGGCCTTGTTCGCCGCAGAATGCGAGGAGCTCGACAAAGCCCTTTTTGATGTAGGGTTCGCCGCCGGCGAATTCGATGTGGAAGTGACCGATGAGATCTTTCAGATCGAGCAGCGCCTTCTTCCAATCCTCGACCGGCATTTCCTCGCGGTAATGCGGACGGCGCCAATACTCGCAATAGCGGCACTTGTAATTGCAGCGCTCGACCACTTCACCATAGATCGATACCGGCACGGTGAAGTCGCGACCGGTGCGCAGATAGATTTCTTCCGCGACGGCGTTGCGGACATGATGGGTGCCAAGACGCGTCAGTTCCAGGACGTTCACAACTCACCTCGCGAGGATTTCGAAAACCCCCTTCCAGCCTCGCTTATGGTCCCACACCGGGCACGCATTTCGAAGCGGTTGCCGGAATAAAGGTTAACTGGTGCGCGCCGGATTCCCTCCTGGAAAGCGTCATGTTTCGCGCATAATTGAACCCTCGAGCGGAACTGATTTGGACGTCCATGCTGTCACGTCGGCAATCGATCTTGGGGGGCGCGGGCTTGCTGGCCGCGCTGGCGAGCGCAGCTTCTCCCGCGCGCGTGAAGGCGGCGACCGCGTCATCCGGTCGCGTGAGCCAGCGCATCCCTTACGGCGCCGCCGTCAATCTCAATCCGTTTTTGAATGAAGCCGAATATCGGATCGCGCTCGAAACCTATTGCCAGCAATTGACGCCGGAATTCGGCCTGTTCTGGGATTACCTGCGGCCGGCGCGCGGGCAGTTCAATTTCGACTTCGCCGACAAGGTGCTGGCATTCGCCGATCTCAACGAGATGACCATGCGCGGTCACACCCTTGTCTGGTATGGGGCGATGCCGGCCTGGACCAAGGAGATTTCCAGCACTACGGAAGCCGAGCGCGAACTGACCGGGCATATCGAAAAGGTCGTGTCCCGCTATCGCGGCAAAATAAAAACCTGGCATGTGGTCAACGAGCCGATCGACGACGCTCGCGGCACGCTAGGGGCGCTGCGCCCGTCCGTCTGGCTGCAATATCTCGGTCCAAAATATATCGATATGTCTTTCCGCCTGGCTCACCGGGTCGACCCCGCGGCGGAGCTCGTGCTCAACGAATATGACATCGAATGCGTGGGCGCGCCCTTTGCGACGCGGCGTCAGGCGCTGTCGACGCTGGTGCGCGATTTGTTGGCGCGCGGCGTCCCGCTGCACGGCATCGGGCTACAAGGCCACATTCAGGGTAAGTACGAGATCGACGAGCAGGGACTGTCCGGCTTCGTGTCCGAGATCAAATCGCTCGGATTGTCGGTTCATGTCACCGAACTCGACGTCATCGACAAAGACCTGCCCGGACCGATTCCGGTGCGCGACGCGCTGGTTGCCGCTCGCGCCCATGATTTCCTCCGCGCCGTCTTTGCCGCCACGCGGCCGTCCGTGATCGCCACATGGGGAATCACCGACAACTACACCTGGGTCCCGATGTGGAATAAGCGCGAGGACGGATTGCCCAATCGTCCGTTGCCGCTCGACAGCCATTACCAGCCGAAGCCACTGTGGGCGGTGATCGACTATTTCTGCCGTAAAACGGCCTGATTGCTTAGTGAGACTTGTACAGCTTATTGACAGCCATAGGCATTCCTCGCGTTCGCAATCCAAAGTCGCGAATCGAAACGCACGCTTTTTCATCTACATGTCACAGTGGCCGCGCAAAGATGAGGCCCTCCCGAGCGAACGAGGGGCATCATGAGTGAAGTCGCTTTACCTGGCTCAATCGAGCCGGCAGCCCACAAGGGGCCGGATCTTTCTGGGGCTATCAATCCACTGACCGGCATCATCTTCGGCGGTATCATCGCCGCGGTGTTGCTGTTCGTCGCTTACAGTATCTATAGCGACGTCGACGAAAGCGGCGCCAAAATCACCAGCATCGCGCCGTTTCTGCTCCTCTTTGTTGCGCTCCTGATCGCGCTCGGTTTCGAGTTCGTGAACGGCTTCCACGACACGGCGAATGCGGTCGCGACCGTCATCTACACGCGCTCGCTGCCGGCGAATATCGCGGTCGTCTGGTCGGGCCTGTTCAACCTGGCCGGCGTGCTCACGTCGTCCGGAGCGGTCGCCTTCGGAATTATCTCGCTGTTGCCCGTGGAATTGATCCTCCAGGTCGGCAGCAGCGCCGGGTTCGCCATGGTATTCGCGCTGTTGATCGCCGCCATTCTGTGGAATCTCGGCACCTGGGCGTTCGGCCTGCCCGCCTCGAGCTCGCATACCCTGATCGGCTCGATCATCGGCGTCGGCGTGATGAACGCCATCATCCACGGACGCGACGGCACTTCCGGCGTCGATTGGTCGAAGGCCAAGGAGGTCGGTGAAGCGTTGCTGCTCTCGCCGCTGTTCGGCTTCGCGCTCGCCGCGGCGTTGCTGCTCCTTCTCCGCGCCATCGTCCGCGTGCCAGCTCTCTACGCCGAGCCGAAGGGCAATCAGCCCCCGCCCTGGTGGATCCGCGGTATTCTGATCCTCACCTGCACGCTGGTGAGCTTTTTCCACGGTTCCAATGACGGTCAGAAAGGCATGGGCCTGATCATGCTGATCCTGATCGGCACGGTGCCGACCGCCTACGCGCTCAACCGCGCCCTGCCGGAAAACCAGTTACAGGTTTTCGCACAGGCCTCGCAGGCGGCAAGCGCGGTGATCAACCAAAAGGCGGCGGGCTACAGCGTGTTCGGCAATCCGCGACCCGCGGTGACGGCCTACGTATCCTCGCGCACGCTCAACGAAGGAACTTTCCCGTCGCTGGCGGCGCTGGTGAAGGACATCTCCGAGCAGGTCACCAAATACGGATCGCTGGCCAAGATGCCGACGGACGTCGTCGGCAACACGCGCAACGACATGTATCTCGCGTCGGAAGCTATTCGCTTCCTGATGAAGGATAAGGAAAGCGACCTGTCGGCCGACGACATCAAAACCCTGAACGCCTACAAGGCTTCGCTCGACAAGGCGACCAAGTTCATCCCGACCTGGGTCAAGGTCGCCGTGGCGATCGCACTCGGTCTCGGCACCATGGTGGGCTGGAAGCGCATCGTCGTGACCGTCGGCGAAAAGATCGGCAAGACGCATTTGACCTACGCGCAGGGCGCTTGCGCAGAGATCACCGCCGCAGCGACGATTGCTGCCGCGGACGTGTACGGCCTGCCGGTTTCGACCACACACGTGCTGTCATCGGGCATTGCCGGCACGATGGCCGCTAACGGCTCCGGCCTGCAGCTCTCCACCGTGCGCAATATCGCGCTGGCCTGGGTACTGACGCTCCCGGCGGCGATGGTGATTTCCGGCGCGTTGTACTGGGCGTTCGCGTCGATCTTCTGATCGCGCTTACTGCATCGACAAGCGGGCGCCGGAGCAATCCGGCGCCCTTTTTGTTTGTTCGCTGATGAGCGGCGCACGCAGCCGTGCACATAAGAACTGCCAGGAAGGTACTGTGAATTGGATCTACAGCGTTGATGCGGAGTTCCATCACCTTTGCGCGAGTCGTCAACAAACAAATTCGGAACGGCCGCTGTGACCGCGCGTTTTGGTCACGCAAGTGGAAAGAAAGAGAGAGGGAAAACGAG
>Ga0187781_10002628_pt1 | contig 13607 bp, 4 predicted proteins | sample 0715_SJ02_MP02_2_FD_132447 | JGI IMG/M metagenome (GOLD analysis project Ga0187781, IMG submission 132447) | Tropical peat soil microbial communities from peatlands in Department of Meta, Colombia - 0715_SJ02_MP02_20_MG | ecosystem: Environmental > Terrestrial > Soil > Wetlands > Peat | place...
AATCCTTTTTGCAATCGTTCTCGTTTATCTCCTGATGGCGGTGAATTTCCAATCCTGGGTCGACCCGTTCATTATTTTATGGGCCCTCCCCGGCGCGCTGGCCGGCATCGTTTGGATGTTGTTTGTTACCCAGACCACCTTCAGCGTTCCTTCGCTGATGGGAACTATCATGTGCATCGGGGTCGCGACGTCCAACAGCATTCTGCTGGTGACCTTTGCCAACGACGAGAGACTGGAAGGCAAGAACGCTCGAGCCGCGGCCCTCTCCGCCGGCTTCACACGCATCCGGCCTGTGATTATGACCGCGCTCGCCATGATCGTGGGTATGCTTCCCATGGCTTTAGGATTTGGGGAGGGCGGCGAGCAGAATGCGCCGCTGGGACGGGCCGTGATCGGCGGGCTGCTGGTGGCCACCTTTACCACGCTCTTCTTTGTTCCCATCATGTATAGTTATCTGCGCAAGGCGCCGCCCCTGGACCTGGACGCGGAGATTGCGAGGGAGGAGCACGAGGAAGGCATATCGTTGCACTAGTTCGTAGCTGAATTGGTCAGCGAACTTATTCGTCGCGAGTGGAAGGGCGGGGCTTCAGCCCCGCCGCTGATCTCGGGACGTAAATCGGGGCTTTAGCCCCTGAAGCCAACTCGTTTCAGGGCCTGAGGGCCCATTGAACGGGGCTGCCTGTACCGATAAACTGGTTTATGATCGATTCGACTTGGTGCGCCGGCAAAAGTATTCGGAATCGATGCCCTCTTCCTATCCACGGCATGGTAGGTGCAACACGTGCTTAGAATCCAGGCCAATTCCGCCTTCGTGCTTCCTGAATCAGCCATTCCAAGTCTGTCGGCGGGATAAGAGGAGAGTACTGCGCGAACACCCAGCGACCTTGTGCTCCTGGTTTGACGCCAATCATGTAATAGGCGAAGCGATACTGAACTCGTGGGTCCTCTTCGAAACGCATCTTTTGGATGTATATTAGCTTTCCATGGTGAGAGGTAGCCTGCTGTCTCACGATTTCATCTTCAATGGTCACGTGCAGTTCCTGGCCATCGATGTTTTTTATGACCCGAGACTTGCCAACGTTATTCGGCCTCGGCGGAAGATCGTTCATGCGAACCTCCGGAATAGTCTTTGAAACGAGGGCGAAGCGATCAAACGACTGGCCCTGAGCGACAGATTATATAATATCCGGTGTGATGAAAGTTACGAGTTCTACGCTGCGCGCCTTTAGGCGGCGGGGCTAAAGCCCCGCCCTTCCCAGGGCCGTGGGAGGCCAATGGTGGCAATTCAAGATCGAGTGATGGAACCCGAACCCGTGAGCGTGGAGCCAATACCGCCGTTGCGCCCGGCGAAGCGTCCGGGGCGGTCGAGCAGACGTCTGCTCCTCACCCTCATTGTGGTGCTGCCGATTCTTGCCCTGCTTCTACTCGGCTATCTGCCTCGGCGCGCGCGCTTACGGGCGCTGGTGACCGCCTCGGAAAAGGAGGAGCGAAGCCTGCCGATGGTGAACACGGCGCGGGTGCGGCGCGCGGCCTCGACCAGCGAACTTGTGCTGCCGGGGAATATCCAGGCCATCACGGACGCGCCGATCTACGCGCGCGCCGACGGCTACGTCGTGCATCGCTACGTGGATATTGGCGACCACGTGAGGGCGGGACAGGTTCTGGCGGAGATAGAAACGCCCGACCTGGATCAACAGGTTCGCCAGGCGCACGCCAACCTGCTCCAGGCCCGCTCAGCGCTGGCGCAGGCGGAGGCCAACCTGGTGCAGGCCAAATCCACCGAACACCTGGCTCAACTCACCGTGGAACGCTGGAAGGTGTTGGTGGCGCGAGGCGTCCTGGCGCGCCAGGACGGCGATCAAAAAGAGGCGGATTACGAGGTGGCGGTGGCCAACCGCAAAGCGCAAGAAGCCAGTGTGAACGCCGCGCAAAGCAACGTCAGCGCCACTGAGGCCAGTCTCGGACGCCTGCTCGACTTACAAGGTTTCGAGAAGATCACCGCGCCTTTCTCAGGGCTGATCACGGCGCGCAATTTCGACGTCGGCGCGCTGGTCGCTTCCGGCAGCGTTTCGGGCCGCGAATTGTTTCACATGGCGCAGATCGGGGTGGTGCGCATTTTCGTGGACGTCCCGCAAAGCTATGCCCCGTTTGTGCACGCGGGATTGGCGGCCGTCGTGACCGTGCAGCAACTCCCCAACCGGTCGTTTGACGGCAAGGTGACGCGGACGAGCCAATCCCTCGATCCCAGTACGCGCACCTTGCTCACGGAAGTCGATGTGCCGAATCCCGCCGCGCTGCTTCTGCCCGGAATGTACGCCCAGGTCTTGCTCCGCAGCGTGAACGCCGAACCCCCGTTGCTCGTTCCCGGCGATGCTCTCGTTACGCGCGCCAACGGCACTCGAGTGGCGGTGGTCGGCAGAGAGGGTGCGGTCCATCTGCAGCAGGTCACGGTGGGCCGCGACTACGGAACTGAAACAGAAGTGCTTTCGGGTCTCCAGGGAGGAGAGCTGGTCATCATTAATCCCACCGACGACATCCGCGAAGGAGTCCGAGTCAAACCCGCAGCCGGCAAGGAATAGTAAATCGTGAATGTTAAAGTACGAATTACGGATCAGTGAACAGCCCTCTCCCTTGCGGCTGCGCATGTCCAATGGCGTTCGCTGGACACCGGCGGGAGCTGAGACCGTTGAATCCCCGAAGGGGATTTATAGAGTAGCCGGGGGCAGCGCCCCCGGAATCGGGCAGCGCGCCAATCCGACCCTGCAAGGGTCGAATAAAGAGTCCTCCCGACCGAGGGTCTATGGATGCGAGCGCGTAACACCCTTTCAGGGTCGGTCGATCTCTCGGTTACGGTTCCGGGGGCGTTGCCCCCGGCTACGATCTTGTGCCCTTGCAGGGCACGCGGCTCGAAGAGCAAAACCAACAGCAATTCAAATGGCAAAGATCAAATGGCAAATGGTTTGCGATTTAATAAGTCCCAAATTATAAAGCATTTAGACTTTGCCATTTGAATTCGCACTTCCTGCGAAGTGACCCCTCACCCGTCGTGCTCCGGCTGATGAAAACGCCGGCAGCCCGACACCCTCTCCCCAAGGGAGAGGGCAGAGAAATCGCTCGTTCCGGAGAATTACGCAAGCAAAGAGGTCATGCATGAAAGTTCGATCGAGCTTCCTGATAGCCAGTTGCTTTCTCGCCAGCTTTGTTGCCGCTCAAACGCCGCCCGCGCCACCGGCGGCGGCGGCCTCTAAAGAGGGGCCGACGAGCAGTCTTTCGCGCAGCTATCGAGTGGGCGCGTTGCATTCCCCTGAGTTTCAGAACTCGGACCGCATCCGCGCTTTGATCAAGGACGGCAAACTCTACTTGTCCTTGCAGGACGCCATTGCGCTGGCCCTCGAGAACAACCTGGACATCGAACTCGAGCGCTATGGACCTCGCATGGCGGACACGGACCTCTGGCGGGCGCAGGCAGGTTCTTTATTGCGCGGAGTCCCTCTTTCCGTGCAAGAAGGTCCCGAGGGCACGGGCGGTCCGGTCGAGACCCCGCCGGGGAGCGCGCCGCCCCTGACGCCCTCCTCGAGCACCATCCTCGACACCAGCATCAATCAGGCTCAGACCGATTTGTCGATCACCGGCTCAACTCCTCTTTCCTCCGGCACTCCCATCCCTTCCTTCGACCCTTACTTGACAGGGCTGGTCGGCCCCGCTTTTAGCGACACGCCCCAATCCGATGCCGTCTCGTCCGGATATAGCTTTCTCGTCGAGCACAGCATGACGGAGCAGCTTGCGGTGCAAAGCGGGTTTGCCAGTGGCGCTGTACTGAATCTCGGATACACCAACCTGCGGCAGAGTTACAACAACGGCGAGCTCAGCTACAACCCCTACACTGCCTCGAGCCTCGGTCTGACGCTCACTCAGCCTTTGCTCCAAGGTTTTGGCCCCGCGCTCAATCGACGATACATTCGCATCGCCAAGAACAACGAGAAAATCTCAGACCTGGTTTTCCGCCAGCAGCTCATCAGCACGGTTTCCAACGTGATCCGCCTTTATTGGGACCTGGTCAGTCTTGACGAAGACGTCGAAGTGAAGCGCGATGCCCTGACACTCGCCGAAAAGCTCTTGGCCGACAACAAGGTTCATGTGGAAGTCGGCACCCTGGCTCCGCTGGAAGTGCTGCGCGCCGAGGCGGAGGTGGCCCAGGCGCGCCAGGCCTTGAGCAATTCCGAGAGCCTGGTGCTGGAGCAGGAACTCATCCTGAAAAACGCACTCACGCGAACGGGAACGGCCGATGCGCAGATCGCTGCCCTGCGACTCGCGCCCACCGACCACATCGAGGTTCCCGAAAACGAGCAATTGCCCTCTCTGGATGAGCTGGTCGCCGCGGCCCTCCGCACTCGTCCCGATTTGGCGGCGGGCCAGGTTCAGATCGAAAACACCGAGATGGCCCTCAAAGGCTCCCGCAACGCTTTGCTGCCTTCCGTAAACCTCGTTGCCAGCGCCCAGGGTAATGGCCTCGCCGGCCCAGTCAATACCTACCCGTTGCCGAGCGCGACCTTCACACCGATTGTCGATCCGAATCTTGTGGGTGGGTATGGCACAGCCCTTTCCCAGACGTTGCGCGGGAAGTTTCCGGATTATGGCGTGGCTCTTCAACTCGAGGTGCCTTTGCGCAACCGCACCGCCAGGGCGGACTTGGCGCGAGACCGGTTGCAATTGCGCCAATCGGAAGTGCGCCTGCATGAACTTCAGAACCAGGTGCGCGTGCAGGTGGAAGCTGCCCTGATCGCACTCCGGCAAGCGCGCAGCAGTTATCAGGCGGCAGTTCAGACGCGCGTTCTCGAGGAAAAGGCGCTCGACGACATGCGCCAACAATTCGAAGTCGGAGTCGCCAGGAGCTACGACGTGATCCTCAATCAGCGCGACCTGGCTCAGGCACGCTCCAACGAAGTGGTGACCCAAAGCGATTACATCAAAGCCCGCACGGCGCTCGACCGCGCCACCGGCACGACGCTGCAGAACAATGACGTCATCGTCGACGATGCCTTCCGCGGCGAAGTCGCGCGCCCGCCCAGTCCCTTGCCTGCGGATCAGAAATAGCGCGGAATCGTCTTTCTGCCGCAAGCCGTCCCGATGTGCAGGAGCGGTCCTTGTGGGCGCCCGTCCTGCTCTGAAAATGCTTGCCCCGCAGGCGCCTTGGAGTGCGGCGGCTTGACGCCGCCTTTCCGCTCCGCGTACGTACCCGGCGGGCCTGGGCGATCCCAAGGCGGCGTCAAGCCGCCGCACTCCAAGGCGCTTCGCGCATTTTCATAGTTTCTGAGTGCCGCTGGCGGCATGGCGGGCTGCTCCGAAAATCCCCGCCAAAACCCCTCACCCTATCACCCCCTTCCCCCTCTTCCCTCTCCCCGGGGAGAGGGACGAGGGGGAAAGGAGTTGGGGTGAGGGGTCTGTTTGGTAAACCCCGCCCGCGCAAAAACGCCCGGCCACAACACATTAAATTCTTCTCATGAAAACCGCGTCCTCGCCGATAAGGATGGCGAGCAGTTCACCGGTCCGGTCTGAGAGCCGGATCGGGCAGCACCCGAGTGTAGGAAACAGGCGATCGTGAGGTTCAAGGACGGATTCCGTTGGCCTGGGAGGAAAAGTTGATGTCCCCCTTTGCTTCGGTTGGTCTCCGTCGCGCGTCAGTACTCGCGGTCGCCTTTTTCCTTCTTACTTGTGCCCGCGTTGAGGACAAGCGCGACCTCTTCGCTGCCATGTCGACGGCCCAGTTCCGCCTTACGGCTGCTGCACTTCCGTTGAGTTTTGAAGGCAATACAGGCCAGGCAGACCCGCGAGTTAAGTTTCTCTCGCGAGGGCGGGGATACACACTCTTCCTGACCGAAGATGAAGCGGTGCTCAGCTTCGAGCAGTCGGGAGTCGAAACTCGAAATTCGAAATTTGAAATTCGAAAACCGGTTCAGGATTGGCCACTCGGTGCTGCCGGTTCGCTTCTGGATTCGCGACTCGCGGCGCCGGGCCGGCAAGCCGTGGCGCCTTCCGTGCTTCGTCTAAGGATGCTGGGTGCAAATCCTGCGGCTGCAATCGTGGCCCTGGATCCATTGCCTGGCAGGAGCAACTACTTCATAGGCAACGATCCGAAGAAGTGGCACACCCACGTGCCAACTTATGCCCGGGTGCGGTACAAGGGCATTTATCCCGGTGTCGATCTTTCTTTCTACGGCCGACAGGACGGGCAATTGGAATATGACTTTGACCTGGCCCCGGGCGCCGATCCAAGCGCGATCCGCCTGGCGATGGACGCGGAGGGTGGAGCAGGCAGTAGGCAGAAGGCAGTAGGCAGAGGCCAGTCACGGCGTCCGGGTCGCGCCTCGAATTACTCTAAGCGGACTTCATCCAGCGCTGACCAGGTTGGTTATTTGCGGGAAGCGAAGTACGGCCACGCTCGATCCAAAATCCTGCGAATCGCTCCAGATGGAGACTTAGTTGTCACCCTGCCAGGCGGCGGCGAGATGCGGTTTCACAGGCCGGTGGTGTATCAAGGGGAGTCGACAGTTGACAGTCGACAGCCGACAGGGCCGATCGGGAATCCAAAATTCAGAATTCAAGATTCAAAATTCGAGCGACGGACGACGGACGACGGACAACAGACCTCATCAAATCCAAAATCCCAAATCCAAAATCCAAAATTCATCGAGGCGCGGTACGCCTTAACGCCGGACGGCGTCGTGACTATCGCAATCGCACCCTATGATCGGACCCATCCGCTGGTCGTCGACCCGGTCCTCATTTACTCCACCTACCTTGGCGGAAGTGATATGGACTATGCCAACGGCATTGCCGTGGATGCTTCCGGAAATGCTTACGTGACTGGGTACACAGCCTCGGTCGACTTTCCGGTTCTGAACGCGGTGCAGGCTACCCCCGGCGGCGGCAGTTGCAGCGAAGATGGCACGGCCACCGCCTGCTTTGACGCCTTCGTCTCGAAGCTGAACTCCTCGGGCACGGCGCTGCTTTATTCCACCTATCTCGGGGGCAGCGATGAGGATTATGGTGCGGCGATCGCCGTTGACTCAAGCGGCGACGCCTACGTGGCCGGGTACACCTATTCCACGAATTTCCCGGTCGAGAACCCGCTCCAGCCCGACAATGCCGGCGGCGTGGACGCTTTTGTTGCTGAACTCAGCCCCGACGGATCTTCCCTGATCTACTCAACTTACTGGGGCGGATCGCTGGACGATGTGGGAACAGGAATCGCCGTCGACTCGAAAGGCAACGCCTTTCTTTCCGGTTATACCGAATCGACCAACTTCCCCGTCAGCTCCGGAGCGTTTCAAACCACCTTCGGCGGCGGCGCTCACAACGCGTTTGTGGTGAAGTTCGATCCGGGAGGCGCCCAGCTTGGCTACTCGACCTACCTGGGGGGCAGCGGAGACGATTACGCTTACGCAGCCGCAGTGGACTCGGCGAGCGGTGCCTACGTCACCGGAGCTACAAATTCAATTAATTTCCCAACCCTCAATGCCTTCCAGCGGAGCTACACCGGCGGCGAATGCGCCGCAGAGTCCTCCAACCCCTTCCCGTGCTTCAACGTCTTCGTCGCCAAGCTTAACCCCGCCGGCTCGGCGCTCAGCTATGCAACGTATTTGGGCGGAACCGGCGGCGATTACGGCTATGCGATCGGGCTCGACAGTTCGGCCAATGCCTACGTTACCGGCTACACAACGTCTCAAAACTTTCCGACAACCTCTGGAGCTTTCCAGCAGACCCCTGCCAACTCCTATACATCTTACGACGTCTTCGTTAGCAAGCTGAATAGCTCGGGCTCGACGCTCGGTTATTCAACTTACCTGGGCGGCAGCGGAACCCAGGTCGCCTACGGCATTGCCGTGGACTCGAACGGCTCGGCTTACCTGACGGGTTACAATTACGGTGGTAATTTCCCGACTGCAAATCCAGTGCAAGCGCAAAACGCCGGCTTCTACGACGCCTTTGTCAGCGTCCTCAACCCGAGCGGAAGCGCGCTGAGCTTTTCCACCTACCTGGGTGGCAGCCAGGACGATTTTGGACGCGGCATCGCCCTGGGCCCGTCCGGGAACGTGTACGTCGCGGGCGCGACCTTCTCCACCGATTTTCCCATCACCTCCGGCAGCTTCGAAACATCCTATATGGGCGGGCCTTACGATGCGTTTGTGACCATGTACGCTGCCTCGGCGCTGCCGGCGGTCGCCATTTCTCCCACTTCCTACAACTTTGGTAATCAAGCTGTCGGCACGACTAGCTCCCCGGAGACCATCACGCTTTCCAACAACGGCAGCGTGACGCTCACGATCTCCAGCATCGCAATTAGCGGCGATTTCTCTCAGACCAACACCTGCGGCTCGAGCCTTGCCGCCAACTCCTCCTGCTCGATCAACGTTACCTTCACACCTACCGCCAGCGGCTCGCGCACCGGCTCGGTCACGATCACTGACAACGCCAACCCTACCACCCAAACCGTCAGTCTTTCCGGCACCGGCGCCACGCCCGTCGCCAGCCTCTCGGCCACCTCGTTGACGTTCTCCGCACAAGCCGTGGGCACCAGCAGCAGCCCTCAAAGCGTCACGCTCAGCAACACCGGCAACGCCGCCCTCACCATTTCCAGCATCGCCATCAGCGGCGATTTCTCTCAGACCAACACCTGCGGCTCGAGCCTTGCCGCCAACTCCTCCTGCTCGATCAACGTTACCTTCACACCTACCGCCAGCGGTTCGCGCACCGGCTCGATCACGATCACTGACAACGCCAACCCTGCCACCCAAACCGTCAGTCTCTCCGGCACCGGCGCCGCGCCCGTCGCCAGCCTCTCTCCCACCTCTTTGACATTCCCGACACTCCCGTTGGGCCTCAGCAGCGCCCCTCAAAGCGTGACTCTAAAGAACACAGGCACAGGAAACCTCGTCATTTCCAGCCTCTCGGTCAGCGGTGACTTCTCGCAAACCAACACCTGCGGCTCGAGTGTGGCGGCAGGCGCATCCTGCACGGTCAGCGTCACCTTCAAACCCACGGCCAGCGGGTTGAGAACGGGAACTCTGACCATCGCTGACAATGCCAGCCCCGCCACTCAGACCGCCAGCCTCACCGGAACCGGCGCTGGGGCAGGGGCCACTCTATCGCCCTCTTCCTTGACGTTCGCGGCCCAAGCGCTGGGCACCAGCAGCAGTCCCCAAACTGTCATCCTCCAAAATACCGGCACCGCACTCCTCACGATTTCCAACATCTCCATTACCGGTGACTTCTCTCAAACCCACACCTGCGGAACGCTGCTAATAGTGGGCGCCTCCTGCACCCTCAGCGTGACCTTCGATCCCACAGCCAGCGGCACGAGAACAGGAGTTTTGACCCTCACCGATAATGCCATCCCTTCCACTCAGACCGTCAGCCTCACCGGAGCGGGCGGCGGCCCTGCGGCCAGTCTCTCCGCAACTTCCCTGACGTTCGCCTCGCAGGCGGTCGGCACCAGCAGCAACCCGCAGACCCTGACTCTCACGAATACGGGCAGCGCGACTCTCACCCTGAGCAGCATCACGATCAGCGGCGACTTCTCCCAGGCCAACACCTGCGGCCCGAGTGTGGCGGCGGGCGGCGCTTGCAGCATGAGTGTGACCTTCACACCCACGCAGAGCGGCACCCGGACGGGCACCCTGACCATCACCGACAACGCCAGCCCCGCCACTCAGACCGTCAGCCTTACCGGAACCGGCAGCGGCGGCCCGGCGGTCAGCCTCTCACCCGCTTCCCTGACATTCGCAGCACAAGTGGTGGGCAGCAGCAGTAGCAGCCCTCAAACCAGCACCCTCACGAATACCGGTAACGCGACCCTCACCATCTCCAGCATCAGCATCAGCAGTAATTTCTTCCAAACCGACAACTGCGCCTCGAGCCTGGCGGCCGGCGCCTCCTGCACCATCAACGTCACTTTCCAACCTACTGTCAGCGGGCCGATCAGCGGTACCTTGACGATTACCGACAACGCCAGCCCTGCCACTCAGACTGTCAGCCTGAGCGGAACGGGAACCGGCCCTGCGGCTACTCTCTCCCCCGCGTCGTTGCAGTTCCCCGCGCAGGCAGTGGGCAGCACCAGCAGCCCTCAAGCCGTCACCCTCGAGAATACCGGCACCGCGCCACTCAGCATTACCGGAATTGCTATCAGCGGCAACTTTGCCCAGACGAATACCTGCGGATCGAGTCTTGCCGCCGGCGCGTCCTGCGGCATCTCCGTGACCTTCACAGCTACGGCCAGCGGGACAAGTACCGGGACTGTGACCGTCACCGACAACGCGAGCCCCTCCACCCAGACCGTCAGCCTCAGCGGAACCGGCACGGCCGGCAGCCCTGCGGTGAACCTCTCCCCGTCTTATCTGGTGTTCGGAACACAAACCGTGGGAACCACCAGCAACCCTCAAACTGCGTCGTTAACGAACATTGGAGGGGCCACGCTGAGCATCAGCAGCATTCAGACCAGCAGCTACTTCTCAGAAACCAACAACTGCGGCTCGACCCTGGCGCCCAACTCGTCGTGCACGATCTCTGTCACCTTCAAACCCATTGCGGTCGGCCCCAGCACGGGAAAGCTGACCGTCACCGATAACGCCACTCCGGCCACCCAGACGGTGATCCTGACCGGGGACGGCTTCCCCTCGACCAGCCTTTTGCTTGCACCCGCTGCCTTGACTTTCGCCGCCCAAACCGTGGGCGCCGCGAGCAGCCCGCAGACCGTCACCGTCAGCAATACCGGCAACGCCGTCCTCAGCTTCGCCAGCATCATGGCCAGCGGCGATTCCGTCCAATCCAACAACTGCGGTTCGATCGTCGCGGTCAACGCCAGTTGCACCCTCAGCGTGGCCTTCCGTCCCAGCGCTGCCGGCGCCAGAAGCGGTGCGGTGACCCTCACCGACGGCGCCAACGGAAGCCCCCAGGTGGTCACAATTACAGGCAGCGGCGAAGACTTTGTGCTCGCTGCGCAAGCCGGCTCGTCCACCTCGGCGAGCGTCTCGCCCGGGGGAGCGGCCACGTTCTCACTGAACATCCTTCCGGTGGGCGGCTTCAACCAAAGCGTCACTTTCAGTTGCGCGGGAGCGCCGGCCGAGGCGCAGTGCGCAGTTTCACCCGCTTCGATCAGCCTTAGCAACTCGACGAATTTCACGGTCACGGTTGCCACCACCGCGCCGTCGCTCGCGCCGCTGCAGCGTCGGTTGCCTCCGCCGGGACCCGGGCAACCCCCGCTTTGGCTTCTCTGGGCCTTGGCGCTCGTCTCATCGGGAACTTTCGCTGCGGCCCTCAGAAACCGCGCGGAGCCGAGAACCGGTGGAACGCGAGGGGCGTGGGTCGTTTGCCTTGCGCTATGGCTGGCGACCCTGGCCGTCGCAGCCTGCGGCGGCGGGAGTGGTACTTCGGCGCCCGCTCAAACCAATCCCGGCACTCCCCAAGGCGCCTACGCCCTCACCGTGACGGGCGCGTGCTCGTCTTGTAACACCAGCCTCAGCCACTCGATCAATCTCAGCTTACAGGTCCAGTGAAGGTATTCCACCCCACAAGATGAGAAAGCATCCGGGGCCTGTCATTCAGGATGACTGCTCTGAAAATGTGTAGGGGTAGAGCTTGACCTACGGCTGTCCAAATTAAGGGCACGGCGCCGCCGACCACGGCGGCTCTGCCGCCCCGACTTGCGGAAAGCCTTCGGCTTTCCGGCCAATCCGGCACCCCTGCCCCTCCTCCGCCCTGGCTGGGAGGCTGGGCCTCCCAGCCAGGGCGGAGGAGGCAGTTCATGCTCGGCGTCCGTCGGAAAGGCAGAGCCTTTCCGCAAGTCAGGCGGCGGAGCCGCAGGTTTTCGCCGACAGCACCGTGCATAATTTGGACAAACATGGGGCTTGCCCTACCCCGTTCAAAGGGTACGGCAAACCGTCCCCCGACGTCGCCTGCCGTTACCGACGGATCAGGGGAAGTATGCGCTCATTTACTTTTGCCCTTATCTGTGATATTAATGGCCGCTTTGGTTGGAGTAGGCGGAACCCCCTGCGCTACACGGGACAACATGCACCTCCATATTGTCGACTACGCGATCATCATCATCTACTTTGTCTTCGTCCTGGGAATCGGCTTCGCGCTGCGCGGCCGCATGAAGACCAGCGAAGACTTCTTCCTCTCCGGGCGCTCGATCCCAGGTTGGATCACCGGGCTAGCCTTCATGTCCGCCAACCTCGGCGCGCTCGAGGTCATGGGCCACGCTGCCAACGCCGCCAAGTACGGCATGTTCGTCAATCATTTCTACTGGCTGGCGGCCATGCCGGCCATGTGCTTCGTAGGCGTCTTCATGATGCCGTTCTATTACGGCAGCAAGGTGCGCAGCGTCCCTGAATATCTGCGCAAGCGCTATGATGAGAAGACCCGCACGCTCAACGCCTTCTCCTTCGCGCTCATGACCCTGCTGGTCTCCGGCGTCGACCTTTACGCCATGGCCATTCTTTTCGAGCGCCTCTTGCACTGGCCCTTTGGCGCCAGCGTGGTGGCCTCGGCCGTAGTGGTGGCGATTTACATCTACCTGGGCGGGCTGACTTCCTCGATTTACAACGAGGTGCTGCAATTCTTCCTCATCGTCTTCGGCTTCCTTCCGCTGGCCATCCTGGGACTCAAGGCGGTGGGCGGATTTGCGGGGCTGCAGGCGAAACTGCCCAACGCCGGCTACGCCCACACCTGGGCCAACATCTGGCAGTCGTCCCAGAATCCCATGGGGGTTAACTGGTTTGGCACCATATTCGGACTGGGCTTTGTGCTTTCCTTCGGCTACTGGTGCACGGACTTCCTGGTAGTGCAGCGCGGCCTGGCGGCCAGGGACATGCCGTCCGCGCAGCGCACGCCCTTGATTGCCGCCGTGCCGAAGATGTTTTTCCCCCTGATGGTAGTTCTTCCCGGCCTGGTCGCCATCGCCCTCGACCCGACGCTCACCAAATATCTCAACGGCCGCTACGACAACGCTCTGCCCGCCATGCTGGGCAAGTTCTACCCCTCCGGCCTGCTGGGCATCGGGCTCACCGCGCTGCTGGCCAGCTTTATGTCCGGCATGGCCGGCAACGTCACGGCCTTTAATACGGTTTGGACGTTCGATATCTACCAGACGCACGTGAACCCCGGCCAGCCCGATAGCCATTACCTGAAGATGGGCCGCCTGGCGACCATTTTCGCGGTCTCCGTGGGTATCGGAACCGCTTTCATCGTCCTCCGGTTCAACAACCTGATGGACTATCTCCAACTTCTCTTCGCCTTCTTCAACGCCCCGCTGTTCGGGACCTTCCTTTTGGGGATGTTCTGGAAGCGCACCACCGCCCATTCCGGTTTCTGGGGTTTGCTCTCCGGCATCCTGGCCGCCGCCACGCATTATTCCCTCTACCACTATCACGTGATCGCGTATCCTAGCGATATGGCGGCGAATTTCTACCAGGCCATCTGGGCGTTCTCCGTCTGCGTGGTGGTGACCGTGCTGGTGACGATGTTTACCGAACCGCGGAAGGAAGAAGAGTTGGTGGGGCTGGTCTACTCGCTGACTCCGAAACCGAGAAACCAGGATCTGCCCTGGT
>Ga0187781_10002629_pt1 | contig 13606 bp, 12 predicted proteins | sample 0715_SJ02_MP02_2_FD_132447 | JGI IMG/M metagenome (GOLD analysis project Ga0187781, IMG submission 132447) | Tropical peat soil microbial communities from peatlands in Department of Meta, Colombia - 0715_SJ02_MP02_20_MG | ecosystem: Environmental > Terrestrial > Soil > Wetlands > Peat | place...
ACAATCGCCAAAGAGTTCTCCACCGTTGAATGTGTCGGGTGCGGTTTATGGCGAAGAGCATCCAGGAACAGGATGTCCAAGCCTTCCAACTGCTGCATCGACGAATCCGGAATCTCGCTGTGATCGGTCAGATATGCCGCCGATCCGAACCGGTAGCCGTAAATCTGCGTTTCTCCATGGATCACCACGACTGGGTCGAAACGCACTCCAAAGACGTCGATGGGTCCGTCAATCGGTTTCAGTTCCAACTGAGGCAAGCCGCCGAACTTGTAGTCTGCATCAAAGATGTAAGCAAACATGCGGCGAAGGAACGCCGCCGCTTCCGGCCGCGCATAGAGAGGAAGCTTGTCCGGCTTGTGTCGATAGCTCAGCGGCCGCAGATCGTCAATGCCAAGAATGTGGTCGGCATGCGTGTGCGTATAAAAGACCGCATCCACCGCCCGGATATTTTCGCGGACTGCCTGCGCGTAAAAATCCGGAGTCGTATCGATCAGCACAACTTTTCCGGCATACTCCAGCATGATGGAAGGCCGGGTCCGCCGGTCGTGCGGATCGTTCGATTGACAAACAGAGCACTCACACCCCAAAGTGGGTACGCCCATCGACGTTCCACTACCCAACACCGTCAGAGTCGCTTTCATCTTCCTGTGGTTCCAGTCGCCGGGCCCGGTTGCGGCGGCCGGGCTAGCGCGTTGGTTACCTCCACATACGCCATGCGCAGTTCATACAAGCTGTTTTGCAGAAAATTCTCTTCTGCCGGGGTGAGATTGCCCTTGGTTTTTTCTGAAATCAAACTCAACGTATCGATCGTCTGCCGCGCTCCGATGATGTCGACTTGCGGCTGGGCATCCTGCTGCCGCATCAACCCCAACTGCAGCATCGCCGTCATGTAAAGCGAGGCGAGAAAGCGCTCGAACGTGATTTCAAAATCCTTTGCCGAATGCCCACTCATCTCGACTCGGGTGTCCAGATCGTTGGAGGACTGCTTGTATGCCGCCGCCTGCGCTTCCTGCTCCGCGCTTGTCGGAGGCGGTGGCATCTCCCGGTCTTCAAGACTTGCAGTGGCGGCTGGGGGCGATTGAGTTGGACCCGGATCTTTGGCTGGCATCGCTGCCGGCTTTGGTGATTCGTCCTCGGGCGTTTCCGATCGCAACTCACCTTCCGACGTAAACAAACGCCGGTCTGTCACCGTAAAACCAGATTGTTCGTTTTTCTTCTCAGCCATAACCTTCCTCAAACTCTTTGTGGATGACTGTTTGCGCTTTGCTGTTCGAGCCTTTGCTTTATGCCGGTTTCTGTTCCAATGGCCGCTCCGCTTCGATGAAGAGCTTCTCGAATATGGGTACTGCGGCCACTCTGGCTGGTATCGTACCGATTCGGACTTCCCGGCCGGGCACGCCGATTTCCCGCCGGATATATCCCAGGGCGACATGCGTCCCGTGGTTAGCGAGCTTCACCGATGCGGCGCTGGTAACTTCGCCCACTTCTTTCTCGCCGGCCAAAATCCTGCTTCCCGACGTCACCGCGCTTTCCGCGACGAAACCAGAGAACTTCCGATGCACCGCGCCACGCGATCGAATCCGTTCCACAATCTCCTGCCCGATGTAGCATCCTTTATTGAAATTCAGAGCTCGCGCTTGCTCGGTTTCCTGCGGGAGATCACGCTCCCGGATGTCGACGCCATATCGTGGAACGCCTGACAGGATGCGTCGCACTTCTAATGCCTCCGAGCCTGCCGGAGTTGCTCCCGCTTTCACCAGGGAGTCCCAAAGCGGCTTGGCCTCCGCAGGCGCCAGCCAGATTTCATAGGACTCGCCAGCGGGAACGTCGCTGCGCACAATGGTGCAGGTCAGACAACCGCAATCGCACTCACATTGAATGGTGTGCGACCGCAGAGCCTGCAGTTGCGGAAGCCGGAAGCCAACTTTGACCAATACTTCGCGCGATTTTGGACCACTAATTCCAACTGCTGTGATTTCCTCACTCCGATTCTTGACCGCGACGTCATCCATGATGATGTAGTGATCAAATGTCTCCAGAATCTTCTCCACCTGGTTGCAGTCAGTATCCACCATGATCGATTCGCCGCGATTGTATGCGTAGAGATCTCCCAGAATATGGCCGAGGGGGTTCAGCAGAAATGCATAGACGCCCTGATCTACCGCGAGGTCGCGAACATTATTGGTAACCATCCCATTCAGCCAACGGACGCGATCGCTACCGCTGACCGAGACCTTTGCTCGAAAGCCCGCGTCGTATACGCCGCATCCTGTGAGCAAGGCAGCGACTTCGGCTTGCGAGTCGCCAAAGCGCAGAGCCGTGGTCGCGCCACGATATTCACCGACGCTGGACGCGCCCAAGCCGTCACCACGAGACTGTAAGGCTGTGAGCCCCATTTGTATTCGATTATAGCGAGTGTGCTAACGTTTTCGCCGTGGACTCGAAAAAGCTAACCAGCAAGCGCATAGCCGTGATTCCCGGCGACGGCATCGGCAAAGAGGTCATCCCAGAAGCGGTCAGCGTTATCAGGGCCACTGGGGCCGCAGTGGAAATGACAGAATTCGATTGGGGTGCAGATCGCTACTTGCGCGACCAAACCGCCGTTCCTCCCGAGGGATTCGCCATGCTCGGGCGAGACTTCGACGCCATCCTGGTCGGGGCGTTCGGTGATCCGCGCATCAAGACGAACATGCACGCGAAAGAGATCCTGCTCGGCATGCGCTTCAAAATGGACCTCTATGCCAATGTCCGCCCAGTCCGTCTGCTCGATGCCGCGCTTTGTCCGTTAAAGGGAGTCGAACCGAAAGACGTCGATTTCACTGTTCTTCGCGAAAACACCGAGGGCGTCTACACCGATGCGGGAGGCGTTTTTAAGCAGGGAACTCCTGACGAAATCGCTACACAGGAGGACATCAACACGCGGAAAGGGGTGGAGCGCATCATTCGCTACGCCTTCGAGTACTGCCAGACGCGAACAAAACTCGACGGCACTCCGCGCTCGAAAGTCCTGATGTGCGACAAATCCAACGCCATGACTTACGCCGGCGGCCTCTGGCAGCGAGCGTTCAAAGAAGTCAGCGCCGAATATCCCAAAATCGCGGCTCAGCACATGTACGTCGATGCCCTTTGCATGCAGATGGTCCGCGATCCCCGCCAGTTCGACGTGATCGTCACCAACAACATGTTCGGCGACATTATCACTGACCTCGCCGCTGCTTTGCAGGGAGGTCTCGGCATGGCCGCCAGCGGCAATATCCATCCCGGGCGCACCTCGATGTTTGAGCCCGTGCACGGCTCAGCTCCACCGATTGCCGGCAAGAACGTGGCGAACCCGTTTGGTGCAATCCTGACCGCGGCGATGATGCTTCGGCATCTGGTTTTTGAGGAAGAAGCTGACAGAATCGAAGCCGCAGTGCTAGAAGCCGTGCGTCAGAAGAAAACCACAGGAGACATCGGGGGAAACTTCGGCACGCACGAAGCCGGAGAATGGGTCGCCGGTCAGGTCTCCCGGAAGGGTGTGTCTTCGTAGGCGCAGCCGTGAGTTGTCAATTTTACCGATCCTGCCCGGGTGTGGACGCGGACTGCGCCGGACCCCAACCGAGAAGATCGCGGACGAAGGCCGGATGCTCAATTGAACAGAGGCGCCCTTGGATGGCAGACGGCGAGTAACCAAGGATTTTTTGGCCGGGAAGGTAACCACCGCTAAGGCCGCACTCCGACCAGCAGCGCCAATTCCCGCCACTTCCAATGGCAATCCACGTCTGCAAATCCAATTTCGCGTAGCCATCCGAGCTGTGTTTCGAAATCCAGCAGCTTATTCGATGGATCCTCGGTCTCGACGGTAAACCCGATTCGTAACAGAAAGTCCTCATGGAGTCGCTCCGACGGAGAGGAAACGTGCTCCAGATTGCAAAACACACCGCCCCTGTTGAGCAGACGGTAAACCTCCGCGTACAGCTCTTTCTTGCGCTCATGCATCAGATGATGAATCGCGAAGCTGGAAATAACAACATCGAATTTCCCCAAACCGGGGAGTAAAGCGTCCAGATTGTGTTCCACAACTTTGACCATCGGGTCTGCGGCGAAACGTTTGCGCGCCTCGTCCAGCATGGCGGGAGAAAAATCGATGGCCACTGCTTCGGTCGCCGGGTGCTGCTTTCGCACCAGAGCCAACAGGCGGCCGTCGCCGGTGCCCAAGTCCAGAATTCTCTTCGTGCCGCGCGGGATGAACTCCAGTAGCGCTGATTCACCTTCGCTGCGATGCGAAATCGAGTCCGCCCGCTCCAGATATTCCCGCGCGTGCCCGTTTGAAGTCCACAGATTGACAGGTTTGCTACCGGTCATACATGAAAGTATAGGGAAACGTATACACTCATTCTTAATGAATAAAGCCGAAGTGTCTTGCTACGGGTTTCTAAGGTCACTTTTGTGGGTCGTGCTGGTTCTGACCCTTTGGCCAGCGGTTGCCATCGCACAAGCTGGGCAGAATCAGGCTGCGAAGCCACAGCCAGCCCCCTCCGCACAGGAGCCCGTCAAGCCCGTCCCGCCGCCGGACCAGCCGCAGCAGTCTCCGCAAGGCGACGTCAGAATTACTCCTCGCCAGGCCGAAGAGCTTTTTCACTCCGTTGACGAGATTCTTCAATTCGACAGTAAGCAGACTGGACTGCCGGTCAAACACGACGTCAAGCGTAAGCTCACGAGCCGCGACGAAGTCGAGTCCTACTTGACCAAACACCTCAACGATGAAGACACCCAGCGCCTCCGCCGCTCCGAGCTGGTTCTGAAGAAATTCGGGTTGCTTCCGCGGGACTTCAATCTCGAAACCTTTCTCGTCGCGCTTCTGAAGGAAGAAGTCGCCGGTTACTACGATCCCAAGACCAAAACCGTGAACCTGCTTGATTGGGTGCCCATCGAGGAGCAGGAGCCGGTCATGGCCCACGAACTGACCCACGCTCTTCAGGACCAGGACATCAACATGCAACGCTGGCTGAAAAAGGGAGAAAAGGATCTCGCCGAGATCCGCAAGGATCCTACTCCAGCCGACATCGAAAACGACGAGATCGATAATGCCCGCGAAGCCGTGATCGAAGGCCAGGCGCAGGCCATGATGTTCCAGTACGCGATCGCACCCACCGGACACACGATTACGAATTCGCCCGCCTTGGTTGGCACCATGGAGGAAGAAACCCTCACCGGCACATCGGGAACGAAGGTCTTCAATGATGCTCCAATCTTTCTGAAGGAATCACTTACGTTCCCCTACAGCTACGGCATGGATTTTGTGATCAAGCTCTTGCAGCAGGGCGGGAAAGAGAAAGCTTTCGCTGACGTATTGCACAATCCCCCCCACACCACGCGTCAGATCATGCAACCCGAGACCTATCTCTCGGGCGAGCAAATCCAGCCGATGCATGTCCCAGACTTCAAGCACGATTTTAAGGACTATAAGAAGTTCGATATCGGTGCGATGGGCGAATTCGATGTCGCGGTGCTCATGGACCAGTATGCGGGCAAGGCAATCTCAAAAAAGATTTATCCCGAATGGCGCGGCGGCTACTATTATGCGGCGAAGCCCAAGCTGGATGCTAACGCTCCGCTCGGCCTCCTGTATGTGTCGCGATGGTCAGGTCCGGAGGCGGCGGAACAGTTCGCGGGTATTTATGCCCAGTCGCTAAAGCAACGCTACAAGCAGGTGCAGGAAGTCTCCAATTCTGATTCGCGGCAGCCTGACGCGACTGTGGCTGCGGATGGAGATCCGCAACCATCCCGCCTCAAAGGCCGGCATGAGTGGAAAACGGAGGAGGGCGCAATCGTGATCGAGCAGCGGGACGACACAGTGTTGGTCAGCGAAAGCCTTGACCCAGCCACCACCGGGACCCTCGAGAAGGAAGTGCTTAGCAAGTAAATTTTAGTTGCCGTTACTTCCTTTTCTGGTTGCTATCGGGCACTTCTGGCAGGAAGTGCTGAACCCTGGCCGCAACTGCAAACTGCTTCCCGCCACGCTCGATCGTCAGCATGCGCTGTTGCCCGGGAGTCCCACTCAGCATTTTCCACACCTGACCCATGGTTGCTCCGGTTACCGGAATATCGTTCACGGCGATCAGCCGATCTCTTGGTTGAACCCCTTCAACCGCTGCTCCACCCTCGAAATCCGGCACGCCCAGTATCGTATAACGGCCATCGTCTTCCGGCCGCAGCACGAGCCCCACAACGTCGAAATCAGGAAACTTAAACAACCGTCCGATGTCGAAATAGACGGTCGAGTGTGCATAATCGAGGCCCACGCGATAGCTGAGAAAAACATTGGAACCGAGCGACCCGACTGTCGGCATCCCCGCGCGCTTTGCGAACAAGTCGACGACCGTCTTCGGCAGGGAGACGACGGCGACGTCGGTCAGAAACAGCGGCCCGTACTGCACGCGATCCAGACGCATGACCTTCCACGTCGCCTCCGCGTCGGCCCCCCACATGTTGGCCGACCCTACCGCTCCCGTCATATGCGGCCAATCCCCGTGCTCTTTCTCAAGAGAATCGAAAAGTTCTTCAGACAAAAGGCTGATCGATGATCCCAGATCGAGCGCCAGATTGTATTTCTTGTTCTCGACCTTGCTGGGGACCTGAATGAGTCCGTTCTCCGCGTTGATCTCGACTTTGCTCGACGAACCCAGAAAATGAATCGAACCAGGCGAGCCAATCGTAAACTTATGGCCGGGAAAGTCGATGAGCACGTCGTAGTGCCGCAGCACGCTCGCAGGCAGGTTGATATCTGCATTCATACCTGAAGCCAGCACGGACGCTGCATTCACTGGCTTCAAAGGAATGTTCGCCTCTTTCACACCGGTCAGAGGAATGGTCATTTCTCCAATGATGATGGCGGGTGGCGGAGGGGAGGAGCACTCCTGATCATTACAACTAACGGCGAGCCCGAGCTGCGTGGCGATTTTCCGTGACAGATTGAGATCAGGATCCCCGTTATCAACCCACGCACGGACGTGCTGCATTGAACCGTTGAGCAGGGGCAGCGCTGCGTCAATCACGATCCGGTTGTGATCAATCACCGCAGGCACGGTGACAGCCTGAGAAACAGCCTTCTGCTGTGCTTCCGCCAACCCGCAAAGCAGGACAATCGAGGCAATCGTTACGGCCTTCATTCCTCAAATTGTAATTCGCGGCCGCTAGCGGGCCGATCGCAACCGAGTAGGAATTTCCATCCTGTATAATCACGAGTTTGACTTGGACGCGTTGGCGTGATCTGGAGGGTGTTTGCCACGGGCTGAAATCGGAATTATCGGCGGCAGCGGGCTCTATTCCGTGCCCGGATTGAGGAAGGCGAAACAGATTCGTCTACGAACGCCCTTCGGAACGCCCTCGGATGCCTACGTTTGTGGCGTGCTCGAAGGCCGCAAAGTTGCATTTCTCGCGCGTCATGGGCGCGGCCATCGCATCCTCCCCAGCGAACTGAACTTCCGCGCCAATATTCATGGATTCAAGCAACTCGGGGTGGAGCGCATCGTTTCCCTCTCCGCCGTCGGATCGCTCAAGGAAGAGCACAAGCCTCTCGATTTCGTCGTTCCCGATCAGTTTTTCGACCGCACGCGACATCGCGTGGATACGTTTTTCGGCAACGGCCTGGTCGCGCACATTACCTTCGCTGATCCCGTCTGCGCTGAGCTGTCTGAGGTTGTCGTGACGGCTTGCCGGAAAATTGGGGTGGTGGGCAAGAGGGGTGGAACATATTTGTGCATGGAGGGCCCGCAGTTCTCGACCAAGGCCGAATCCAACGTCTACCGCAGTTTTGGGATGGACGTAATTGGCATGACCAATTTGCAAGAAGCCAAGCTCGCTCGCGAGGCGGAACTCTGTTACGTTACGATTGCCATGGTCACCGATTACGATTGCTGGCATCCCCATCATGACGCGGTTAGTGTCGATCAAGTCGTCGCGGTGCTGCTGAAAAACGCGGAGAACGCCACGAAGGTCGTGCGCCAGACGGTTGCCGATATGCCCCGCGAGCGCGCGTGCAAATGCGGATCGGCTCTGGCCCACGCGATCCTAACCGATCGAAAGAAGATTCCGATCGCGACAAAAAAGAAACTGAAACTGATTGTAGGAAGGTATTTGCAAAGCAGTGGCTAGCGTTCACCGATCGGTGGCTAGTAGTTCGTGATCAGTGACGAGTGGTTTCGCTTGATGATAAGTCGCCGGTCGCTGACGTCTTTGACTGCTGCCTGCTGACCACCACCAAGTAGCTGATTCCATACAAGGGTTCCAGATGAGCATACTCGTAGTCGGTTCGGTCGCATTCGATGACGTCACTTCGCCCTCGGGCAGCGCAAAGAACATTCTCGGCGGTGCCGCTACCTACTTCTCCCTCGCAGCCAGCTACTTTACCCAGGTCCGCGTCGTCGCAGTTGTTGGGGAGGACTTTGGTCCCGAACAGGAGGAAGTCTTCCGCCGGCACAAGATCGACACTCGCGGCCTCGAACACGCCAACGGCAAGACATTCCGCTGGGGAGGGACCTATGCCGACAATCTGAACGAAGCGAAGACGGACTACACCGACCTGAATGTTTTCCAGACGTTCCAGCCGCGAATCCCGAAGGAATATGCGGACACCGACTTTCTTTTTCTGGCCAACATTCAACCCACCCTGCAAGCCGAGGTCCGGCGCAGCATGAATCATGTCCGTCTTACTGGCTGCGACACTATGAATTACTGGATCAAAGGAACTCCCAAGGAGTTAGCTGAAACCTTGAAGTTGGTGAACCTGCTTCTAATCAATGACACCGAAACAAAGATGCTCGCGAACGAAACCAATTTGCCACGCGCCGCCCAGAAAGTATTGGCAATGGGTCCTCAGGCTTTGGTGATCAAACACGGCGAGTACGGAGCCACCATCTTCTTTCGCGAAGGTGCGTTCGGCATCGGCCGTCATCCGTTTCGTGCCCCGGCTCTTCCCATCGAAGAAGTGAAGGATCCTACGGGCGCCGGCGATTCCTTTGCCGGAGGGTTCATGGGATACGTTGCCTCGCAAAAGGAAATGAACCGCGAAGTCCTCAAGCGTGCTCTGTTTTACGGGGGAGTGATGGGATCGTTCGCCGTCGAGCGTTTCGGCACCGAGCGTCTGCAGTCGCTCACCCGCGAAGAAATCGACGCTCGCTTCCAGCTTTTCCGCGAACTCACGCATCTCGACTAATCCGAGAGCAGGGATTTCGCTCATCATGCCCAAGCGTACCCATAACGCCCCGACGTCGGACTCGGGCGATCCGGATCTCAACCTGCTCGCGCTGATAGCGTGCGTGGCCTCGGTGAGTTCGTTTCTCTTCTACTACCGCCAGGCCGACGTCTTGCTTTACGGCGATGCCATCGCGCACATCAACATTGCGCGCCGTGTTTTTGACTCCCAAACCCCTGGCCTATTGCAGTTGGGTACAGTCTGGCTTCCTTTACCGCACTTGCTGATGATGCCATTCCTGATCTCCACCGATATGTGGCGTCGAGGTGCGGGCGGGTCCATCCCTTCCATGGCCGCGTATGTCTTCGGGGTGATCGGAATGTTCCGGCTTACTCGCAGCGCGTTTCGAGGAAAGTCAGGCACGCGCGGGCCGGTCCGCATTGCTGCATGGAGCGCAGCTCTGATTTACGCCGCCAACCCCAATCTTCTCTACATGCAAGCTACCGCGATGGGTGAGAGCCTCTACCTGGCATTCTTCATCTGGGCCATCGTCTATTTCATAGAATCGGTCCAAGGCGACGCCGATGCCCTCACCAAATCTGCGATCTGTCTTGCTGCGGCCTGCTGGACTCGATATGACGGATGGTTTCTTGCTGCCGCGATGATTGCCGTTTCGGTCATTCGGTTCTTCCGGAGGCGGAATTGGCAAGCCACAGCAGCGCCTCTCTGGCCAACACAATCGGACCTAATTAGATTTGTGCTGATCTCCGCTGCAGCCCCGGCGCTCTGGCTGGCCTACAACGCGATCGTGTATCGCAATCCGCTGGAGTTCGCCAACGGTCCCTATTCCGCCAAGGCTATCGAACAGAAAACGCAAAGTTCCAACCATCCGAGGCATCCGGGAAGCGGCAATCTGCTGCTGTCAGCGAGGTATTTCGTGAAGTCCGTCGAAGGCAACGTTGCACAGAACGAGTGGCTGCAGCGCACCTGGCTTTTGCTCAGCGTCGCGGCCGTGCTGGCCATAGCCTTCAACCGCGGAACGGGCCGCACCGATCCCGGACGCACGGTGCTCTGGCCTCTCGCGTTCTTGTTTGCTCCTTTGCCTTTCTATGCCTTGTCGATTGCGTATGGCGGTGTCCCCATCTTTGTCCCAAACTGGTGGCCCTTTTCGCACTACAACGTGCGCTACGGACTACAACTTCTGCCGGCGCTTGCCGTCGCGCTAGCCCTGGTCGTTCATATGGTATTGAGGCCAAGCGGATGGAATCTGCGTCTTCGCCTTGCGTGCGTTCTGGGCATAGTCGCCCTGGTCGCGGCTAGCTATGCCTCAGTGTGGCGAGCGATTCCCATCACTCTGCAGGAGGCCCGCACCAACATGCGCACTCGCAATCAACTTCAAATGGAAGTCGCCAGCTGGCTCGAAAAGCTTCCGCCCGACGCCACGATTTTGATGTACGTTGGTGATCACGTGGGAGCGCTGGAGCGCGCTGCGATTCCGATAAAGCGCACGATCAACGAAGGCAACCACCGCGTCTGGAAGCAGCCTAGGGACCCCGACGGCTTATGGGAGCGCGCCCTGGCGGATCCCAGCAAATACGTTGACTACGTCCTCGCTTTCGATGGCGACCCGGTCTGGCAGGCGGTCCACGATAAACATCTTCGCGCACTTGTCGAACTTCACGTCACTGGGCAGCCACTGGCCATCCTTTACCAGGCGCGGTAATCATTGCGGTTAACGCAACCCGTCCTCGGTCGGATGATAAAATTCGCGCATCCGAAACATATTTTCAACCGCAGATCCCATATGAACGCCCAGCCCCTTGTCGAACTGATGCACCACCAAACGTCGAGTGATGCCGCCACCAGTTCGCTCGTTCGGCTTCTCGTCGCGTCCTTTCTCGGTGGTCTTATAGGGCTGGAGCGCGAACTGAAACATCGTGCGGCAGGATTGCGCACCAACCTGTTCATATGTTTCGGCGCTGCGTTGTTCACCATACTCTCGCAGCGACTGGCTGGCATCCCCTCCGATGCGGCGAGAATTGCCGCGCAGATCATTCCCGGAATCGGCTTCATCGGTGCAGGTTCGATTCTTCATATGCGCGGTCTAACCACTGGACTCACGACCGCTGCGACGCTATTCGTCGTTGCCTCCGTGGGAATGGCTGCTGGGGGTGGACTATACCTCACTGCCTTGTTTGCTACGGGACTAGTCTTGCTCTCTTTGTTCCTTCTCGGCCACCTAGAAGAAACCTTCAATTTAAAGCTTTTACTCTCGAGTTACGAGGTTACTGGCGTCAGCGTGGAACAGATTAGCAACGAGGTCACGCGCATCCTCGAATCCCAACACCGCTTGATGCAGAATGTCGCAACCGGCAAGACGGGACAACATGTGCGCCTCCAGTTTGACGTGGAGGGCTGCAATCGCGAGCAACAGCAGCTGCTCGGACAATTGAAAGCCTCAACCGTTCTCAGCAGCGTAGTCTCGCTCGGACAGGTGGAGCGCGAGTGAACTTCGGTGCGCGCACGATTCCCTTCGTCAAAGCCAGCGCTTGCGGCAATGACTTTCTCCTGATCGACTTCACAGTTGTTCTGCCTGCACAGATTCGCGCCTTCACCCAGCGCATTTGCGACCGTCATGAAGGTATCGGCGCAGACGGCGTCGAATGGATGCGCCCGCATTCCTCGGCGGATGTCGAGATTCACCTCGTTAACGCGGATGGTTCAGAAGCGGAAATTTCCGGCAATGGCACCCGCTGCGCGGCAGCGTATTTGTGCGCAGAAAAAGGAAAAGAGACCATCACGATTCAAACCGGCGCCGGCCTGAAAACCTGTGTTCTGACGTCGCGCACGGACTCTGAGTACGAATTCGAAATTGCGATGGGTTCTGCCACTGTCGATAAAGAGGTAGTGGTCAAAACGGCGGGAGCTGAATTTCGGGGAATCCCGGTCTCCATCGGGAACCCGCATTATGTTCTATTCACCGCCGAATTCCCATCAGGCTGGCAGGGGCAGGCCAGCCAAATCCAGCGGTCGCCTCAATTCAAACATGGCGTCAATGTTGAATTCGTCACGGTGCTGGGGAAGCACGATTTGGCAGCCCGATTCTTCGAACGCGGTGCTGGAGAAACGCAATCATCCGGGACCGGTTCGTGCGCGTGCGCCGTGGCTTCGATCGCGACCGGGAGAGCCGAGTCTCCGGTGAAAGTTCACGCCCCCGGAGGTATACAGGCAATTCGTAGGGAAGAGGGTAATATCTTCTTGCGCGGCCCTGCGCGGCTTGTTTGTCGCGGAGATTTCTTTCTCACTTGAAGGCGCTACTGCGCTCACATGCCCACTTCGGTCCGCCAACTCGTCAAGCCTCCTGCGCTTCATCCCGGAGAAAGAATTGGCATCGTTGCTCCTGCCAGCAACGTCAAGCGGGCGGAGCTCGAAGCCGGCTGCGAAGCTCTTCGCCGCGCCGGCTACGATCCCTTCTATTTAGACTCAATTCTCGACCACGACCTTTACTTTGCGGGATCTATTCCACGGCGAATTCGTGAAATGGAGGAGATGTTCGCCCGTGACGACACACGAGCGATCCTCTGCGCCCGAGGCGGATACGGAGCAAACTATCTGCTGAACCAACTCGACCTCTCCAAAATCAAATCGGATCCCAAGATTTTCATAGGCTATAGCGATATCACCTCGCTGCTCACTCATTTCTTGGACAACGCCGGACTTGTCACCTTCCATGGACCGATGGCTGCCAAAGACTGGTCCCATGAACATGGAGTCGATCTCGCATCTTGGGAATCGGCCTTATCTCAGACTGCCGCATGGGAGGTCAAACTGAACGATGGTGTCATCGCTTTGGCCGATGGCGAAGCCGAGGGAACTTTGTATGGAGGCTGCCTGTCGCTGCTCGTCGCTTCTCTGGGTACGCCGTACGAAATCAAAACTGCTGGCACACTATTATTCGTGGAGGACGTCGCCGCCAAGCCCTACCAAGTCGACCGCATGCTCATGCAACTGAAGCTGGGTGGACATTTGAAAAATGTGCGTGGCATTGTCTTTGGGGAGATGGTCGATTGTCTGCAGTCCGCAAATCAGGATTACACGTTGCCGGAAGTCATCACGCGAATCGTGGGAGATCTAAACGTCCCCGTGGCTTATGGCGTTCGATCCGGACATGTCAGCTCCGGCAACATCACGCTCCCTTTCGGTGTGCGATCGGCACTTTCGGTGGGGAATGGACAAGTACATCTGAGAATATTGGAATCCGCGGTGAGTCCCTGATTTTCTTCGTGCATCATCATCGGCTCTGTGACGAATTGACTGGCGTGAGCTATGACCAAGGCTAAACACATCCACTTGATCGGCATCTGCGGTACAGCCATGGCCTCGCTCGCCGGAATGTTGAAGCAGCGCGGCTTCCCTGTGACTGGGTCCGAT
>Ga0187781_10002630_pt1 | contig 13605 bp, 14 predicted proteins | sample 0715_SJ02_MP02_2_FD_132447 | JGI IMG/M metagenome (GOLD analysis project Ga0187781, IMG submission 132447) | Tropical peat soil microbial communities from peatlands in Department of Meta, Colombia - 0715_SJ02_MP02_20_MG | ecosystem: Environmental > Terrestrial > Soil > Wetlands > Peat | place...
AACCATGATGCAGCCGCGTTATCTGGACAAACCCTGGCAAGGCCAGGAACTGGACTCACAGCACCTGCTGATCTGGGCGGAACAAGGGCTGGTTGACACCCTGCAACTGGCGCGCTTGCTCCCCATCCTGCAGACGCGTTATCCACAAGCCAGATTAACACTGGCGTGCCAAAGTTCGCTGTTACGCCTGTTCCGCCAGTTTGATGGCATCCAGGTCATTGATCTGGAAAGCTCGCCACCAGAGTACGACTGGCAAATACCGCTGATGTCGCTTCCGCTCTACATGGGGCTGACTCTTAGTAACTTGTCTGACAAGCCCTACCTTGCGGCAGACCCGGCCCTGGCCGAGGTCCTACGCCCTGCCTTGCCCGCCGAGAGCGACAAGCGCCTGCGCATTGGCGTTGTATGGGAAACCGGCAAATGGGGCGTGGGAATTGCCGATCACGGCAGACAAAACAAGTCCGTTCCCCCCGAGCAGTTCCTGCCCCTACTCGAAACACCGGATATCGACTTTGTCTCACTGCAACTGGGTGATATCCCGGCCGTACTGCAAGACAAACTCTGCCGTGTCGACATCAACGACTTTGCCGATACCGCAGCCATTGTCAGCCAGTTGGACCTGGTGATCAGCGTGGATACCTCGGTCGTTCATCTGGTTGGTGCGCTGGGTAAACCGGTATGGGTGTTGATGCGGGCAGAAAGCGCGCCCTTTTTCATGGCCAGTGGAGAGTCGTCACCGTGGTATGCCAGCATGTATATCTGGCGTCAGGAAACGGCCGGCGACTGGCCGCCATTGATTGAACACGTGGCAAAAACGTTGCGCAACCTGCGCGAGCAGTGAGTTTGGTTTGGAGCGGCACGCAAGACAGGATAAAATGCGCGCCAGTCAGAAATGATTTCAGATGAAGCCTTTTCACATGAAAAAGATTAGCAAGGCCGTTTTCCCGGTTGCCGGACTCGGCACCCGCTTTTTGCCGGCCACCAAGGCCAGCCCGAAAGAAATGCTGCCGGTGGTAGACAAACCGTTGATCCAGTACGCGGTAGAAGAAGCCATAGCAGCAGGAATTACCGAGCTGATTTTTATCACCGGCCGTAACAAGCGCTCCATCGAGGATCATTTCGACAAAGCCTATGAGCTGGAAACCGAGCTGGAAAACAAGAACAAGCAAAAGCTGCTGGATACGGTACGCGGCATCATCCCGCCATCGGTCAGCTGCATTTATATCCGACAAACTGAGGCCCTGGGCCTGGGCCATGCCGTGCTGTGCGCCCGTCCGGTTGTCGGAGATGAACCTTTTGCGGTGATTCTGGCCGATGACCTGATTGCAGGCGAACCCGGTGCCATGGAACAGATGGTGGCATTATTCGACACCACCCACAGCTCCATTCTGGGCGTGGAAACGGTCGCACGTGAAGAAACCGGATCCTATGGCATCGTCGAAATCAAACACGATGCCCAGGGCAGACAACAGGTTTCCAGCATCGTGGAAAAGCCGCATCCGGATGTAGCTCCGTCAAATCTGGCCGTGGTCGGGCGCTACATCCTGACCCCGCGCATATTCGACAAGCTGCTCAATACCACACCGGGGGCCGGGGGCGAAATCCAGCTCACTGACGGCATTGCCGCCCTGTTGAAAGATGAAGCCATTCTGGCATTGCCATTCAAGGGCACCCGTTACGATTGTGGCTCGAAACTGGGCTATCTTAAAGCTACCGTCAGCTATGGTTTGAAGCACCATGAGGTAGCCAAGGAATTTTCTCAGTATCTGCAAAGCTTGCAGAGCTGACCCACTCACTTTCCATTACGCCGCTCCGCTGATGGAGCGGCGTTTGCATTTTTTCAAGGAGTCAACATGCCCAACATTGCCGAAGCTCGTGGTCTGATCAATAGCTCGGACATTCTGTTTACTGCTGCAGAAGTCGATGCCGCCGTTGATCGCATGGCCGTGGAGATCACTGAAAAGCTGGGTGAAACCTACCCACTGGTTCTGTCCGTGATGGGTGGTGCCGTAGTCTTCACCGGCCAATTGCTGCCGCGTCTGAATTTCCCGCTGGACTTCGACTACGTCCATGTTTCCCGCTATGGCGACAAAACCCACGGCGGCGAGCTGGTATGGAAACAAGCCCCGAAAGAAGACGTACTCGACCGCGTGGTACTGGTGCTGGATGACATTCTGGATGAAGGCCACACCATGGCGGCCATTCGCGACAAGGTCATGGCCATGGGTGCCAAGGAGTTCTACAGCGGCGTTTTTGCCAACAAGCTGATCTCCAAGGAAAAACCGATCGCTTGTGACTTTGTTGGTCTGGACGTTCCCGACCGTTATGTATTCGGTTACGGCATGGATGTACGTGGTGCCTGGCGCAATCTGCCGGCCATTCATGCGCTGAAATAAGCCGGCACTACTGCACCCTAAAAGCCGTGCGCCTGAACCGGTTCACGGCTTTTTCATTGCATCACCCAACATGGCCGGAACCACGGACTGCACCCAACTACGTTGCCGATCATAAGCATGGGCTAATTGCAGTACCTCCATGTCGCCATGCGGACGGCCTATAATCTGCAAGCCCATGGGCAGGCCATTCTGACCGAAGCCCACAGGCACACTCATGACCGGCAAACCCGCCATCGTCGGCCCAATGACCACCTCCATCCAGCGGTGGTAACTGCTCATGGCTCTTCCCGCCACCATGCGGGGCCAGCTCTCCTCCAGCGCAAACGGATAGACCTGTGCACTGGGTAGCAGCAAGAAATCGTATTTCTCAAACATCCGAACCACGGCCCGGTACCAATCACTGCGGATACGGGAAGCCCGATAGATATCCATGGCACTCAGTTGCAGCCCTCCATTGATCTCCCATTGCAATTCCGGCTTGAGTTCAGCCCGCAGCCGGGCATCCTGATAATCATCATGCAAGCTGCCGGCCATCAACCAGTGCCGATGTAATTGCCAACTCTCCCACAGCAGGGCCGGATCAAAATCAACCGTTGCCGGTTCTACATGGCAAGCAAGCGCCTGAAAATCAGACAAGGCCTGTTCGCACTGCGATAAAATGCCCTCCTCCATGGGCAGATAGCCATTCCAGTCACCCAGCCAGCCAAGCCGTCCTCCCGAGCATCCCGCTTCCAGCAATTGCTGCAGACCATCCGTCCTGCCGCTGGCCAGCGGTGCTCGCCAGTCCGGCCCTGCCTGAGTCCTGAGCAAGGCGAGGATATCCGGCACATTGCGCCCCATCGCCCCTTCGGTAGCCAGCTGTTGCAAAAACAGCTCGGGAGATGGCCCAAGAGGCAGCATCCCCCAACTGGGCCTGAAGCCGAACACATTGTTAAAAGCGGCAGGGTTGCGCAAGGACCCCATCATGTCGCTGCCATCCGCGACGGGCAGCATGCGCAAAGCCAGGGCAACGGCCGCACCGCCGCTGCTGCCTCCCGCACTGAGATCCGGCCGATATGCATTGCCCGTGGCACCAAACACGGCATTATAAGTATGTGAGCCGGCACCGAACTCCGGGGTATTGGTCTTGCCGATGAAAATGGCCCCAGCCCTTCTCATACGCTCTGCCATGATGCTGTCACTCGCGGGGACATGCTGGCGATACAGCGTGGAGCCCATGGTGGTGACAATGCCCCGTGTCGCCGATAAATCCTTGATAGCCTGAGGCATCCCGTGCATCCAGCCACGAGACTGGCCACGTGCCAGTTCGGCATCACACGCAGCAGCCTGCTTCAGCAGCATATCGCTTGGTTGCAATGAAACCAGCGCGTTCACCTTAGGGTTCAAGGTATCGATCTGAGCCAGATAAGCCTGCATGACCTCAAGGCAAGAAAACTGCTTCTGGTGAATCGCATCAGATAAGGACAGCGCATCCAACATCACAATGGCAGCATGGTCAACAGTGGTTTTGCTCATGAATACTCCCGGAACAGGGCCAATCATGCTTGGCGCGTCTCGATGGCAGGATGCGGGTGCAGGGTCGCAGGACGTCCTGCGGGCAGGAAATAGCAAGCCACCACCCCCAGCGCGGTAGAAAGCAGCAAGTAATACACCGGTGCAATCGGAGAACCACTCGCCCCCCCAAGCCAGGTCACGATAAAGGGGGCAAATCCGCCAAAAATCATCACCGCCAGGTTGTAGCCGATAGACACGCCAGTGGAGCGCATCCGTGCCGGAAACAGTTCAGATACCGCAGTGGGCGCGGGTCCGTAAGCCAGCCCCATCAAGGTGCAGAACACCAGTTGCACGACCAGCAAACGCCCGATGCTTGGCGCATCGGCCAGCCAGGCAAAACCGGGATAGGCCAATAGCAGAAAGGCAAAGTACGGCCATAGCAGCAAGGGACGACGGCCAATACGGTCAGACCAGGCACCCGAGAGTGGAATCAGGATGGCCATCCAGCCCACGGCCAACATCTGGATGGCAAAGGCCTGATCCTGTGGCAAGCCAAACTGGCGATGCACATAGCCAGGCATATTGATCAACAAGACATAGAATGCCGATGTACCGGGAATAGTCAGGCCGATGGTCAGCAGGATATTCCGCCGGTTCTGCTGCAGTCGGCCCCCCAGATCATCCTCTTGCGCAGTCTCCTGTCGGGTCTGGACAAAGGCCTCGCTCTCATCCATATAGCGCCTGATCCACCAGCCTACCGGAGCAATCAGCAGCCCCACCAGAAAGGGCAGTCGCCAGCCCCAGCTTTCCAACTGTCCCTGGTCCAGATGGTGGGTTATTAGCGCCCCCATGCCGGCTCCGCCAAGAATGGCCAGCATCTGGCCGACCAACTGCCAGGAACCATACAGTCCGCGCCGGTGCGCTGGTGCCACTTCTATCAGGAATGCGGTGGAGCTGGCATATTCCCCGCCGGTGGCAAACCCCTGCAGCAAGCGGGCAAAGACAATCAGTACCGGAGCCGCAACGCCGATGGCCGCATAAGGTGGCGCACAGGCAATCAGCAGTGAGACCAGGGCCATGATGGCCATGATCAGCTGCATTGCTGCCTTGCGGCCCTTATGGTCGGCGTAGATGCCCAACAGGACACCTCCAACAGGCCGCATGAAAAACCCGACCCCGAAGGTGGCCGTAGTCATCAGCAGAGAAACGAATTCATTGCCATCTGCCGGAAAGAACAGTCTGGAAATGATGCCTGTCATAAAGCCATAGACAATGAAGTCGTACCACTCCAGCGTATTGCCGATAATGGCCGCGACAATCTGCCGTTGCCGTGAAATCGGCTGCATTAGCTGCGTCATTAATCCTCCCGCGCGGAACATTCTGCTTGCACCAAAATTGCCACGCCCCCTGATGCTGCAACTCTCGTGATCAGCATCCGTACGCGGGCAAACAAGTGACAACGCTATGACAACCGTCACGAGGAGGGCTACTGGCCTATTGACTGAGGCCATCAATGTTTTTCTGTGGGAATAGCTTGCCTGAATAGTGTGCAATTGCTGATACCAGCATTCAGCCAAGGCAGGAGAACAGCGACTGGCGGGAGGCGTGACAAAGACGGTGATGACTGGCCAAACAGACTGAAATACAGCGATTTGACCGCCATCAGCTTGATCTTGCCAGAAGACAGACGTTAGGGTGAGCCACGCTGCCTTCAGGAAAACCTGCCAGATGCAGAAGGACTTTACGCCTGGTCTCCGATTAGCAGCTATCCATTTGCTGCCAGGTCTTGGCATCCCGGCAGGACCTTTCTCCACAGCCATCGGGAGTCACCATGCCGTCACAAGCATCCACGCCTTTGCATTGGTCTGAACGGCGGCGCGAAAAACGTCGGCGGCTTGATCTGGTCAACACGCTGGCAGATGGTTGCATTCTGCCCACCAAGCAGCTGGCTGCCGCACTGGAAATACTGATTGCACCGGGTGATCGCGTGGTGCTGGAAGGCAATAACCAGAAGCAGGCCGACTTCCTGTCCCGTACGCTGGCACAGCTGAATCCCGCACGATTGCATGATCTGCACATGATCATTCCCAGCGTCAGCCGGGCAGAACATCTGGATCTGTTCGAACGCGGCATTGCCCGCAAGCTGGATTTCTCGTTTTCCGGTCCACAGAGCCTGCGCATCGGTCAGCTGCTGGCCGATGGCTGTCTCGAAATCGGTGCCATCCATACCTACATCGAACTGTATGCAAGGCTATTTGTTGATCTGACACCGAATGTCGCTCTGGTCGCCGCTTATCAGGCTGATCGCCACGGTAATCTGTACACCGGTCCCAGTACGGAAGACACACCAGCACTGATCGAGGCAACGGCTTTTCGCGATGGCATCGTCATTGCCCAGGTCAACGACATTGTCGATGACGCATCCTGCCTGACCCGGGTCGATATCCCCGGAGACTGGGTGGATTTTGTGGTCAAGGCTGATCGCCCCTTTTTCATCGAGCCCCTATTTACCCGTGATCCCCGCCAGATCAAGCCAATCCAGATTCTGATGGCCATGATGGCCATCCGAGGTATCTATGAACGCCATCAGGTGCAATCTCTCAATCATGGCCTGGGTTTCAACACCGCGGCGATTGAACTATTGCTCCCCACCTATGCGGCCTCTTTGGGTCTCCAGGGGAAGATCTGCCGTCACTGGACGCTCAACCCGCATCCGACACTGATCCCGGCCATTGAGAGCGGCTGGGTGCAGAGCGTGCACTGTTTTGGCGGTGAACTGGGCATGGAGGGCTATATTGCCGCCCGTCCGGATGTGTTCTTTACCGGCAAGGATGGCTCCTTGCGCTCGAATCGCGCCTACTGCCAGATGGCGGGACAATACGCTGTTGACATGTTTATTGGCTCCACGCTGCAAATGGATGGAGATGGACACTCCTCTACCGTCACCCTTGGCCGCCTGTCAGGCTTTGGTGGCGCGCCGAACATGGGGCACGATCCCCATGGCCGACGCCATGCCAGCCCGGCCTGGCTGGACCTGATCACAACGGACAATCTCCTGTCCCGAGGACGCAAGCTGGTCGTGCAAATGGTGGAAACCTTTCAGGGCAACGGCCAGCCCACCCTGGTAGAGACGCTGGATGCAGTAGAAGTGGCCCGCACGACCGGCATGCCCTTGGCTCCTGTCATGATTTACGGAGATGACATCAGCCATCTCCTGACCGAAGAAGGCATTGCCTATCTTTACAAGGCACAGTCGCTGGAGCAGCGTCGCCAACAGATTGCCGCGGTGGCCGGCATCACCCCCATCGGCCTGCGCCACGATGCTGCCAGCACGGCGAGACTGCGCCGTGACGGCCTGATTGCACTACCAGAGGACCTGGGCATCCGTCGTCACGATGCCAGCCGCAAGCTGCTGGCAGCCAAGAGCATGGCCGAGCTGGTGAGCTGGTCTGATGGTCTCTATCAACCCCCGGCCCGCTTTCGTAGCTGGTGATGACTGGAACAATCATGGAAACGCTCCATCTGGAATATCCGGCAACGGCACCAGCCCGGCAACGTGTGCTGGTAGGCGTGGTCGCATCTGGTGATCTGGAAATACTGATCGAGCCAGCCACTGCCGGTCGTACCCAAATCACCATTCACGCCACCGGCAGCCTCTCCCCCGATTTGTGGCGCAAACAACTGGACCGCCTGTTTGCGCACGGTGCAGCTGCCGCCATGCACATGGAAATCAATGCCTTTGGGGCCACTCCCGGCGTCATCAGCCTGCGCTTGGCCCAAGCCATGGAGGAAGTGGGCACATGAGCCATCAGCAAGAGATCGCGCATTTACTGACCCGTCAGAGCTTCATCGAGCAGGGCGCACGTGAACGCGCCCGCAGCCTGCTGGATAGTGGCACGTTTCGCGAGCTGGCCGGGCCTTTCAATCGGCTGTATTCGCCCTGGCTGGCCGCTCAGGATATTGCCACCCAGGCCGATGATGGCGTGATCGTTGCCAAGGGCAGGCTGGATGGCCACGCTGGGGTGATACTGGCCATCGAAGGCGGATTTCAGGGCGGCAGCCTGGGTGAGGTAGGCGGGGCCAAGCTGGCCGGAGCCCTGGAAATGGCAGCAGAAGATAACCGGCGCGGCAACCCTACCCGGGCCGTCATTCTGTTCGAAACAGGTGGCGTACGTTTACAGGAGGCCAATCTGGGCCTTGCAGCCATTGCGGAAATTCATGCCGCCATTGTTGATCTTTGCCGTTATCAGCCGGTCATCGGCGTGATAGCCGGTAGTGTGGGATGTTTTGGCGGCATGTCGATTGCCGCCGGCCTGTGCAGCTATCTGATCATGACCCGTGAGGCCAGGCTGGGCCTGAATGGCCCACAGGTCATCGAACAGGAAGCCGGTATCGACGAATATGATTCCCATGATCGCCCGTTCATCTGGAGTCTGAGCGGTGGAGCACAACGCCACACCACCGGTTTTGCCGATGCCTTGCTGGAAGATGATGCCGAGCAGATCCGTCGGCAGGTCATGCAGTTTTTTGCCCAGGGTCAGCCTGCCCTCCCTCGCCAGCTACGCTGCCGGTGGTATCAGCAAAGGCTGGCAAGCGTCGATACCGCAAGACAAACCGATGCCCACATGGTGCGTGCCATCTTTTCTCATCAGAAAGACCAATATGAGTGAAACAATGCTCCATCAGCGAGGCCGCTGCTGGTTTCAGCAACTTTGCGCCACTCACCTGCCTGTCAGCCCTGACTCGCCATCCTTGCTGGTGGCTGATACTAGCCTGGCAGGATGGCCCGCACGCTATATCACGGTGGTACCAGACCGGCATAACCCCTTTCCGCGCGCCCGCTCTGGCGAAGTAGGGCTACGGGAGGGCTGGGCATTGGCCAGCGCAGTCCAGGATGCGATGCAGGCAGATCAGGCTCAGGACAAAAAACGTGCCATTATCGCCATCATCGATACTCCAGGTCAGGCCTATGGCCGGCGCGAAGAAGCATTTGGCATTCATCAGGCCCTGGCAGCTGCCGCCGGAGCTTATGCAAGGGCCAGGCTGGCAGGGCATCCGGTCATCGGACTGATTGTTGGCAAGGCCATGTCGGGCGCTTTCCTGGCACATGGCTATCAAGCCAACCGCCTGCTGGCCTTGGACGACAGCGGCGTCATGGTCCATGCCATGGGCAAGGAAGCCGCAGCACGGATTACCTTGCGCACGGTAGCCGAACTGGAAGCGCTGGCAGCCAGCATTCCGCCGATGGCCTATGACATCGGAAGTTATGCCAGTCTGGGCTTATTGTGGCGCTTACTTCCGGTCAGGAACGCAGATCAGCCCTTGCCAGAAGATGTACAAATGGTGCGAGCCACCCTGGAAGAAGCCCTGCTTGATATACAGGCCAGCATGGATTGCAGTCTGGTCCAACGCTTGCAGGGGCCGCATCGGCAGGCCAGCCGCAGGGTCCGAACCCTATTGCGGGAACAATGGCCGGATTGACATGCCCGCTCTTTATCACCCTCATGACCTGGTCTGGATGGATAGCCAGGCGATACTCCATTCCGATACCCCACTACCAGACTGGGCAGTCAAACAGTGGCGGCCGGACTTACCTCTTGTCGTGCGACGAGCCCGCTCGCCAGCCGACCAGCTACCCACCGGAATTCGTGGCGCAGATCGGCAACAGCGCTGTGCCATCTGGGTTGCACAGGAGCATATCCGGCGAACACTCACACCAGAGCAGCTGGCACAACAGCAAACCTGGTACAGGCACCCACACCGTCAGCATCTGCCAGCCCTGCAGGCCTTGAGCCTATTACATGCCCCCTTGCAGGCGCTAGGCATGGTATGGGGCATTGGAGGCAGTACTGCTTACGAACTGGCAACCGGGCTTTACATCCTCAAGACCAGCAGCGACCTGGATCTATTATTGCGCTGCCCGGTTGCCCCGGACAGACAGGCCTTGTACACGCTGGCAGAATACCGGCATACACTGCCATGTCGGCTGGACATCCAGCTTGAGACCCCGGCAGGGGGAGTTGCCCTGCTGGACTACCTGCAAGCGGAACGAGTCCTGGTCAGAACGGACAGCGGCCCCCTCTTGCTGGACAATCCATGGGCCAGCAGCCCCGCGCGCCTTCCACGACATGGCAGCGCGGCATGAGCCTGCTGTTTACTTTTCCCGGACAAGGCAGTCAACACGTGGGCATGTTGCAAACCTTGCCAGATCACCCGGCCTGTCGCCTTACTCTGGATGAAGCGCAATCCGTGCTGGCACGATCGGCACATACACTGGACTCGGCAAGCGCCTTGCAATCCACCGTGGCAGTGCAACTTTGCCTGCTGATTGCCGGCGTAGCCTCTGCACGCCTGCTGAGCGCCGAAGTCTGCACACCGGATATGGTGGCCGGGCTATCAGTCGGCGCATTTGCAGCTGCCGTCTGTGCTGGGGCACTGGATTTTTCCGATGCACTACGCGTGGTTCAGTTACGTGCCCAGCTGATGGAACAAGCCTATCCACAGGGATATGGCATGACCGCGATATCCGGCAGAGTGCGGCTACAAATACAGAGCCTGCTGTTACAAGCACAAGAACGGGGCCGGCAACTGTATCTGGCCAATATCAATACTGATCATCAACTGGTCATCGCAGGCCATGTACATGATCTGGATTGGCTGGAAGACCAATGCAGCAGGTCTTTTGCCCAGTGCCAGCGGCTCAATGTCCACGTCCCTTCGCACTGCACATTACTTGACGCGGCTGCCAATCAACTGCAATTGGCCTTTTCTTCCGTCAGAGTACATGCGCCGCATATCGATTATCTAAGCAGCAATGCGGTCCGGGTCATCAGGCAGCCTGCCTTATTGGCGCAGGATCTGGTCCGCAATATGGCCACCATGGTCTGTTGGCAGGATACCTGCCAGCTGGCTTATGAGCGTGGGGCCCGACTGGCCGTGGAAATGTTACCCGGCAATATACTGAGCCGCTTGAGCCGTCCGGTTTTCGCACCGGGCATGACCGTGGCACTGGCCAGCACTCGGCTGGACAGCTTGCGGGTATTGCAGTCCCGCCAGACAAGTCATTGAAACGAGAAAGAAATATGGCGACAGCCGGATTGTTTCTTGCTATAAACAAAGCGGAAAATAGCATCTGGAGAATGATCATGAGCGTCGGTACCGTTTATCAGGCCGCTCAACAGACCTTGGCGAGTGCGAAACTGCTCAATGGCGGCACCCTGCAATCTCCGGTTGATCAATCCTCAGCCGCCACACCGGCCTTGGCCAGCGAGGCCGCCCAGCTGTCTGAAGAAGGCAGTGTCGTGGTCAGCCTGAGTGGTGGCAGCAGTAGTGATGACAGCACCTATAATGCTGCGGGCTTGCTCAACAGTTTTACCCAGGCAGGAAGCTTGCAGGGTAGTGCCAGTAGCTCGACCGGCAGTGACGAACAACAACTGGTAGACCAGTTGACCGGTGCAACAGCCGGCAGTAGCACAGTGGCCTCGTCTTCCACCTCGTCCAGCAGCACCGAACAGCAAGTGGTCGATCAACTGCTTGGCGGCACGGCAGCCAGTACCGGCACGCTGGCCGGCCTGAGCAGCAGTTGGACCGGCATACTGCAAAGTACACCGGATCTGGCGGGGATTGCCGTGGAAGACAGTACCAATATCGGCATCATCGACACCATGGCCTGAACGTGCTTGCGGCCCAAGGGCCACCGTTTGTTCCCTGGCAGCCTTCAGTCGCGCGAGTTGTGCTTGCGCTTTTCCTTTTCGCTCAACATGGCTTCGCGTGCGGCTGCTTTTTGCGCGGCCAGTTCCTTCGCACGCTTCTCCCAGACCACCCATTCCTGTGGACGTTCCAGCGTGATACGACCGGTATTGCCATCACGAAAATCAGTGAGCACGATTTCTGCCGCCTTCTGGATATTGACGCGGCCGCCGCCCAACATGGCCCCACGCTTGCGGCCAATCATTTCCAGCACCTGCCAGTCCTGCAGGCCATCAACATCGTCCAGCTTGTAGCGAGCAGTCAGTTCGGGCACATAGTGTTGCAGCAGGTATTTGAGCAGCTCCAGCGAGACTTCTTCCTCGTCCATGGCATTACGACCCACCGCACCACTGGCGGCGAGATTGTAGCCGCCCTCTTCCACTTCGATCTTGGGCCACAGCATGCCCGGCGTATCGTAGAGTTCGACATCATCAGCCAGAATGATGCGCTGCTCGTTCTTGGTCACCCCCGGCATATTGCCGGTCTTGGCAATCTTGCGACTGCTCATGCTATTGATCAGCGTGGATTTGCCGACATTGGGGATACCGCAAATCAGCACGCGCAGCGGTTTATCCAACCCGCCACGATTGGGCGCCAGCTCGCGACAGGCTGCCACCAGCTTTTGTGAAGGCGCGCGTTCACCGGCATCCAGCGCAATAGCCTGGGTCTGTTTCTTGGCGCGATACCATTCCAGCCACTGACTGGTGATGGCCGGGTCGGCCAGATCCTGCTTGTTGAGGATCATCAGCCGCGGCTTGCCCTTGGCCATGCGCGCCAGCATCGGATTGGCGCTGGACGCCGGCAAGCGTGCATCCAGCATTTCGATGACCACATCGATGTCTTTCAGGCGCTCCATGACATCTTTGCGCGCCTTGTTCATGTGGCCGGGAAACCATTGAATTGCCATGCTTTAACGCTTTCTTAACGGGTCCAGTAAATAACCCAGTCCATTGTGGTCGATTTCCTGCATCAATTGCAGCAGTCGCCCGATCTCTCCTTTGGGAAAGCCCTCGCGAGCAAACCAGTTGAGATAGTTGCCGGGCAGATCACAGATCAGCGTGCCCTGATGCTTGCCAAAAGGCATGGGCGTGCCGACCAATCGCTGCAAATCTTCTTTTTGCATGATGTCACACCAGACTGGAGGTTGCGCATTGTGCCAAAGCCGGCGTGATTACGCCACTGCCTTGTTTTGTCGGGAGTTTTGGCGCGCAGATCAGAACTTGACCTGCGACAAGTGCCTTTGTCATTTTCCTGTCGCAACCGCCTGCAAACGACTAGCATGGTGGCCGTTCGTCACTGGCTTATGGTCCGGTTCAGACCAAGCCGCAATGCGAAGTCAGTTTAGTGATAGCGACGCAGGTTCTTTGGCGCGAAACCGTGTCAGCACACGTTTTTTTATTGATGGTCAGGCTTAGTCTGACTCCGCGCTCAGGACCTCTTGGGGCAACCGGCAACGGTTGCCCGTCTTTTTTCAGCATTAGCCGGGCATGGCCTTGCCATCATTAAAGGCGAGGAAGCCACGCAGCACACGGTACAGACACCATAGCCAGGTCAGGCCCAGAATGCCGAAGCCGATCAGTATCCACACCAATGCATAACCCAGCAGCGTTCCGAGCAAACCGACCCAGAAGGTTTTGATCTGCCAGCTGAAATGGCTTTCATACCAAGTACCACGTACATCATCCCGCTTGAGATAATTGATGATGACTGCTACCAGCATGGGTAGGCCGGTAAACAGGCTGATCCCTTGCAGGATATACACCACCAGGGTGAGGTTGCTCAGTTTTCGTTCTTCATTGCGTGTCAGCAGTTCCATCATGCTCCCGATTATTGATTGACCCGTGGTCCCTGCAGGCCTAGCCAGAAGGGCTGCAATCGCTGGCGACATTGCTGTGCAGCCAGGCGCGATGCCATCAGCAGGGACTGCATGCCATGCGTAGCACCCACCATGCCTGTCAGACGCTGG
>Ga0187781_10002631_pt1 | contig 13602 bp, 7 predicted proteins | sample 0715_SJ02_MP02_2_FD_132447 | JGI IMG/M metagenome (GOLD analysis project Ga0187781, IMG submission 132447) | Tropical peat soil microbial communities from peatlands in Department of Meta, Colombia - 0715_SJ02_MP02_20_MG | ecosystem: Environmental > Terrestrial > Soil > Wetlands > Peat | place...
CCCGCGCAGATGCATGTGCGGGAAGAAACTGAGCAGGGTGCAATCATTCGGAAGCGTACCGTGAACTTCCACACGATAGTTCTCCGCACCCGGTGGTATTGGAATCGTGTCGTGATCATTGGCAAGCTGCAAGGTGATCACTCTCTGCGACGGCGGCTGCTTCGCAAATACCAGGCCAATGCTGCTTTCATCAGAAACGGCATGGCCGTTGGTGGTGTAGTGCATCTGGAAGACGAGATCGGAGTGCGCGGGAACGAACTTCGCCATGCCTTCGGGCCAGCGATCCGGCGAGCTTCCCGGCGCATACACCAGCAACATGTCACTTTTTGTTTCATGCGCTTGGTGCCGAAGGTGTTCGTCACCGAGCGTGGAGGCTGTGAACGGCACCCCGACCGGCGCACCTCGCAACCAATCTGAGTTGGGAGGGCGAATATAGACGACAGCATGGTGGACGTGCTCCCGGCTCGATGGCCGCACCTCCGACATCTGCACCCACTTATCTTCGGCAAAATTTGTGGGCACGATTTCGTATGTGTATTCCACGTCTCCCTGCGCGGGAATCGTGACCGCCTTGGGCATCTTGATCACCACATCCGGCGGCGGAATGTTCCAACCTTCCGTCCAGTGCGGCAATGGAGGCGCATCGCGTGGATCGCCGGCTGCAGCGCCTGAATCTGCCCAAGAAGAAAGCGTAGCGATCTCCTCCGCTGTCAATGAAGGATCGTTCAAGAAGAGTCCGCAGCAAGGATCGGCGAACCAGGGCGGCATCGCTTTTGAACGCGTCGCGTCGCGAATCCCGGCTGCCCACTGCCGCGTTTCCGCGTAGGTCACGAAAGATGCCGAGGCAATCTCACCCGGACGATGGCAACTCTGGCAATGCTGCTGCAAGATCGGAAGGACATCGCGATAGAAAGTAGGTGGGCTGGCCTTCCCGGCGGGATGATCGACAGTCAGAAATGGACCAGCCCACCAAGCGAGGAGAATCAGAATCGAAGCTTGAAGGAAACCTTGCACTGGGCTCCTTCATTATTCATACCGTAAACCTCGTAGACCGTCGACCTGGTCGTCGGCACGAGCTCAGTTTTAAGTTGTGGGCGGGCATTCCCGTCCGCCATCCGGTTCGTTAATTCAGTATCATCTCTCTACCCATGTTTTCTCATCGCACCGACTGGAAGCTCACGCCCAACCGCTTCACCGAAGCGCAGCAACAGCTTCGAGCGGCAGGCCAGGAAATCATCGATCTCACGGTTTCGAATCCCACCCGCGCCGAGCTGCATTACGACGAAGAGGCGATTATGCAGGCGCTCATCCAACCCGATGCCCTGGAGTACGATCCCCAGCCCAAAGGCTTGCTCAGCGCCCGCCACGCAGTCACCGATTATTACCGTAAACAGCACGAGGAATTCGACGTCGACCCCGAGGCGGTTGTGCTCACCACCAGCACGAGCGAAGGGTACTCATATGTTTTTCGCCTGCTTTGCAATCCCGACGACGAGATTCTGGTTCCCAAGCCGAGCTATCCCCTGTTTGAATTCCTGGCGGGCTTGCAGGATGTGAAGCTGGTGCCGTATCCCTTGCTCTACGATCACGGCTGGCAGATCGATTTTCCATCTTTATATAAGGCCACGAATCATCGCACGCGTGGTGTAGTCGTAGTGCACCCCAACAACCCTACGGGATCGTATGTCTCCAGCACGGAACGAGATGAACTCAACAATTTTTGTCGCGAGTACGGGCTCGCGCTGATCGCCGATGAAGTCTTTCTGGATTACGCTCATGACGGGGCAATGCGGCAGACATTCGCAAGCAACAACACAGTTCTGACTTTTACCCTGAGCGGGCTTTCCAAAATCTCGGCCTTGCCGCAAATGAAGATCGCGTGGATAGTCACGCGCGGTCCGGAAGAATCAGTGAACGCGGCGCTGGCGAGGCTGGAGATCATCGCCGACACCTATCTTTCGATGAATGCGCCCTTGCAGTTAGCCGCGCCGGTCCTGCTCGAACAGCGCAAGAACATTCAGCCTTTATTGCTGGATCGGGTTCGCGCCGATCTTGAGGAGCTTGATCGGAAGCTGGCTAAACAGAAAAATTGCCAACGGCTCGCGGTTGAAGGTGGTTGGTATGCCGTACTACGGGTCCCGGCGACCCAGCCCGATGAAGAGCTCGCCATTGATATTCTGCGCAAGGTGGGGGTGCTGGTTCATCCCGGGCATTTTTATGATTTTCCGAGTGACGGGCATTTAGTTGTGAGCCTCATCACTCCTCCGGAAAGTTTTCGCCAGGGAATCGGCTATGTCCTCGATCTCCTTAATCCGTGAGAGCGGGGTTCTAGAAGCGCGTGGCTTGGATCGCAGCGACCGGATCATGGTGAGCGGCCGGATGATCAGTCGCAGCAGGCGCCGGCGAAACAGCGCTCGCTGCCACTGTTGCGTTGGTAGACGGCAGGGCGGGAGTATTCAGTCGCTGCACCCGTATCTCGCCACGCTCATAGAGGGCGGTCAGCGCTGCCACCGCAGCCGGATCAAGCCGCTTTCCGGAGAGCGAATGGATGATGCGAAGCGCATCCTTGGGCTCGTGCGCATGTTGATAGGGGCGGTTGGTGGTCAGCGCGTCGAAGGTGTCGGCCACAGCGATGATCCTGGGGAGCAGGGGAATGTCGTCATCCTTCAGTCCGTGCGGATAGCCGCGGCCATCCAGTGATTCGTGGTGCAGCTCAATTCCGGGAATCATGTCTTTCAATTGCGCCACTGGGCGCAGAATATTCGCGCCCTTGGTGGTGTGAGTCTTCATGATCTCGAATTCTTCCGGGGTGAGCGCGCCGGGTTTCTTCAGGATACGGTCCTCGATCCCGATCTTGCCCACGTCGTGCAGTTGGGCAGAAATCCGCACCACTTCAATGAATTCCTCGTAGATGCCCATTTCACGCGCGATCATGACGGAGTAGCGAGTCACGCGGTCGGAGTGGCCGCGGGTGTAAGGGTCCTTTTCGTCGACCGCGCCGTCCAGCATCTGGATTGAGCCCATGAACAACTCGCGGTTCTCATTGGCCGCATTCTTCAGGTCGAGCACGAACTGCTCCAGTTCTGCCGACATCACATTGAAAGTAGCCGCGAGCTCGCCGATTTCCGTCCGGCTGTTGAGATGCACGCGTTGCGAGAAATCTCCACGGGCAATGGCCCGGCTGGAAAGGGTCAAGACCTCCAGAGGATTCGTAATGCGCCGGGCGGCGAAGATACTGATGGCCACGCTCAGAGCGATAGCCATGATTGCCAAAATGCGCCCGTAGCGCTGCATCTCGTAGACCCCACGGTAAGCTTCCGCGCGTGGTTTCTGCACCACCACGGCCCAATCTAAACTGGTAACCGGGCTGTAGGTGCCCAGCATTTTGATCGTATGCTTACCATCATCCAGATTGAATTCCCACGTCGCGGCGACCATCTGCGCCTTGCTGCCCAGTTCCACGAAATTGCGCACGATCTCCAGATACTTCATGTCCTGGCCGGTGGCGTAGTCCGAGGATGCGCCCGCGACTAAACGTCCCTGGCTATCGACCACATAAGGAGTCAGCCCGCCCCGGCTCACTTCCTGCAAGCGGCGAATCAGGAATTGCAAATCGACAACCGAGCCAATCATGCCGATGAAACGGCCGTCGGCCATCACCGGCGTACTCACCAGCATCACCGTGCGCGCGGACTTGCCTGTGCCCACCACCAGCGGCTGGCCATTGTAGGCACGTCCTTCCCGCGCTGCGGCGTAGGCTCGCTCCAGTTCGCGCCGCAGAAACGCGTCCGCGGCAATTCTGCCCGCCGAGATTCCCTTGGCCTCGGAATTCAGCAAGGTGGCGTAAGCCAGATCTTCCGATGACGAAACGAAATTCTCCAGCAGGGCGCGCAACTCGGGCGCTTGCACGTGCTGTGAAGTGAAATCCCCGCCGCTCGTTACCTGCAGGGCAGAAGACAGATTGGCCAGCATCAGCCGCAGCGACTCCTGGTGCTGCGAAATGTCGTCCGCCAATGAGCGTGTAACGGTATTCTGCAGGAGTCTTTCGTTGGTGATCAGGCGGTCCCGGTTAATGGATTCCACCTGCGCCGAATAAAAGTACATGGGGACAACGCTGACCAGAATGAGCACACCAAGAATGACATAGAGAATTGGAAGGCGGGATAGCTTGTGCAATTTTAGCGGCAAAGTGGCCCCAAGCCGTGCCGAAACACGGCAAAACATATGAGATTTCTTCTTAAAGTTTACCGGCAACGTGGTGCGTGATCCCTTGATCCTGCGGGACAATGCCCGTTACGAAAGTACCCCGGCCGGGCCGTCATTTTGAGTACTTAAGCGTGCGTGGTTGGAGAAATAAAGGATAGGTGGGAGGCGTCAGAAATTTTCTTCGTTCGGATTGTTCAAACGAGCGTAGTAGCCTTTCCGGGCATACACCCGCAGCTTACGTCCGGACTTTTGCGCATTGATGTCAATCTTGCGAAAATGCCCGTCCAATTGGAAGCGAGCCGGCTTATAGGAGATCAGGTAACGGCTTCGGATTACCTGCTGGAGCTCTGCGAGGCTGTGCTTCAGATTGTTGGCAGCTCCCGGAACAAATGCCGCGCCCCCGCTTTGCTCCGCCAAAACCTTCAAGGCGCGGTCTCCGGTAGATGGGTCAGCATCATCCAGTCTGGTCGGGAAACAATGGACGCATTCGGCCGTGCTGACTGTGTAAACGATGACGTTTTCGCGTTCCGCAGCCTGAATGGCCTCTTTCAGAGTGCTCCGGCTGGAGTTATCCTCGCCGTCGCTGATGACCACCAGGATTCGGGCCACAGGCTGCGGCTCCGGCCGGCTACCGAGTTTGTGTGCCGCAAAAGCAACAGCATCCCACAGCGCGGTTCCACCAGCCGGCGCCAGCTGCGCAATTCCATGGGCGGTTTGGTTCTGGTCAGCGGTAAAATCCTGCACCAGCAGGACCGCATTCGAAAAGCCGATCACGAACGCAAGGTCGCCATTGTTGATTACGACGTTTTGAAGAAAACGGCTAGCTGCCTCTTGCTCGAAATGGAATCGGCCAGTGATCGATTCGCTGGTGTCGATGACCAGCCCCAGGCGCAAGGGAAGTTCTGACTCACTGCGGAAGTTAGTGATAGTTGCCGGAGGCTGGCGGTCATCCAGTAGTCCGATTTCCTGTTGGCTAAGGTCGCTGACCGGCTTGCCGTGATCCGTCGCGGCAAAAAAAAGAGCCACTTCATCGACATCCTTCCGCATAATCCAGCCCGCAGAGCTGCGGATAACGCGTTCTGCGCCGGCCCTGGAATCACGGTTGTTTTGGGACTTGTCTGGCTCCGGCGCCGTGCTGTCCGAGTTCCCACAACCCACACACATGGCTTCGGCTTCTGACACCTGCCTTCTTTCCTCCAACTCGGCCGCCGTAGGCTGGGCCGGTTCGACCACGAACTGCACCGTCTTAGGACGACTCTGAATTTCCTTGATCTGCGCGATTAGATTCCGCGCTTTATCTGCATTTGAATTTTTCGGGTCCTCCGCTAGAAAGGTTTCGAGTTCGCGTTGCATTTCCGGCAGGTTCTTCTGCTCGCGCCACGCCGCCGCCGCGAAATAATGAACCATGGCAGCGCCTTCGTGCTTGCCGGAATGCACTTGACTGGTCGTCGCAATGGCGTCCTGGTAATTGTGGCTGAGCACCTGCGCGTAGGTCAGGGTGGTCAAAAACTCCAGGTTGAGAGGCGAGATGGACGAGGCTTTCTTAATGGCTTGTTCCGCCGCCGGATAATCCTTCAGCGCCAGTTCGGCACTGCAGAGATTGGAAAAGGAATTGGGCAAGTGATCATCCAGCAAAATAGCTTTTTGGTATTCATCGCGGGCTTTATCGGGCTGGTGCAGGTTCATGTAAGCGGTGCCTAGCGAAGTATGGGCCGCCACGTACTGCGGATAAATCGCTATCGCTTTTGACAGGTGTTCAACGGCGCCAGTGAAGTCGTTGCGCAGAAGAAGCACTACACCTTTTTCGTACTCCCTCCGGGCTTTTCCCGGCGCTTTTAAGTCGAGTTTCGAAACGCCTTCGGAAGGGCGTTCTTGCTGTTCGACCTGTTTCTTGGCCTGCGCAGCCTGATAGTCCATGGCCCAGAAGTGAGCGTCCACGTCACCAAGGGTGGTCTGACTGGTAACCTCGCCGACGCCTACGGCGGGCCCGGCGCCTCTCTGCGCGGTTGCGCACGGAACCAGCAACAGCAGCAGCGTCCATTTTCCTACCCGAGCGAGCATAAACACACCCCTCGTTGCACCCAAGAGCAGCATCATTCTACACCCAATTTGGCTTGTCGGGCCGAGCAACAATGTGCTTCAACGGACCTGCCCTTCCCTGTCTGTGGGGGATTTCTGCCGCCGTGCTGTGATGGAGCGTGGCGCTGGGCATCAGGACTTGAGGCGTCCCGCTCCATACTTTGATAGGGCGTGATGAGAGCAACCCAGGCAGATTGCATGTACTATTGAGGAGTATGCAGGCCACCATGACCAAGACTCCCAAGCTGGTTTCGGATAAATCTTTTCCTTTTATCGACTTGAAGGCCCAATACAGGAGCATCAAGCTCGAGGTCGACTCGGCCATCCAGCGGGTTATGGAGTCGCAGCAGTTTATTCTTGGGCCAGAGGTCGAAAGCCTGGAGATGGAAATTGCAGCCTACTCGCAATCCCAGTTCGGCATTGCGTGTGCCTCGGGCTCAGACGCTCTGCTGCTGGCGCTGATGGCCTTGGAGGTTGGTCCCGGGGATGAGATCATCACAACGCCTTTCACTTTCGTCGCTACCGCTGGGTCCGTTGCCCGAATGCGCGCACGACCGGTATTTGTCGACATCGATCCCACTACCTACAACATCGATCCCAAGAAAATCCAGGCGGCCATTACCTCGAAAACGAAAGCTATTATTCCAGTTCACCTCTTCGGCATGGCCGCCGACATGGACTCAATCATGGTGATCGGGGATGCTGAAGGCGTTGCCGTGATTGAGGACGCCGCTCAGGCCATTGGCGCTCGGTATGCCGGGAGGCGGGTGGGGAGCATCGGCCTTTGCGGTTGCTTCAGTTTCTTTCCATCGAAGAATCTCGGCGGCGCCGGCGATGGAGGTATGCTGACCACCAATGACGGGGCGCTGGCCGACAAACTCCGCATCTTACGAACCCACGGAAGTCGTACCAAGTATGACTATGAGCTTATTGGCATGAACAGCCGCCTGGATGCGCTCCAGGCAGCCATCCTCCGCGTGAAACTGATGCACCTCGACTCCTGGTCGGAAGGCCGGCGCCAGAAAGCTGCCCGCTATTCACATCTGTTCAAAGATTATGGACTTGGGGACGTCGTCCGACTGCCGGCCCTGAATCCCAAATGCAACCACATCTACAACCAATATGTGATCCGGGTTGCAAAGCGCGACGAATTAAAGGCGTACCTGCGGAGTCGGGGAGTGCCGGCCGAGATCTATTATCCGAGCCCGCTGCACCTGGAGCGTGCATTTCGTTATCTGGGCTACAAACCAGGAGATTTGCCCGAAGCGGAAGCAGCCAGCAAGGAAGTGCTGGCGATCCCGGTTTTTCCAGAGATGTCAGATGAGCAACAGAATCTCGTGGTGGACTCGATCGCTGCTTTCTACTCTCATTGACAACCCAAGGAAACTTGATACCCGATTCGCCAGAGAGTGCCCCTCCCCGGAAATAAAGCGGGCTAACAGAACTTTTTTCACCGGTCGGGTTTTAGGCCCATGAAGGGTCTCATTGACACCGTTAAAAGCTTGTTAACGAAACAAGCACTAGCTGCTCTCGCATTTTTTTCAGAAAACGTATATGCTTGTCCAGAAAAATCCAGCTGCTTATAAATTCCACTTACACCGTCACATCGCGTGAGGGGACGCATGCGACGGCGGAGAGGTTTGCCATGTCTGTGGCGGTTGAGACCGTTCAGGTTTTTATCTTGGCCGAGAATCGGCTTTTGCGTGAAGCGCTTACGCGCATTCTGAACAAGAAAAGCGACCTGCGCGTGGTTGGGGCTTCAGCCTTCGCACAGGACATCGTCCACCAGATTGCCAGTGCAGCTCCCGACGTCTTGCTTTCAGATTCTGCTGCGGTTGCTCTGTCGGACCTGCGTCTGGTCTCCGAGGTACGTGCCGCCATCCCCGGCGTGAAAGTTGTCATGATCGGCATGGAGGCCGACCGTGAAACCTTTCTGCGCGGAGTACGGGACGGAATCGTCGGATATGTGCTGAAGGATGCCTCCGCCATGGAAGTGGCCGGTTGTGTACGTTCGGTGGCGAGCGGTGAAGCCGTTTGTCCTCCCTCCCTCTGCCACGCCCTGTTCGAGCAAGTGGCTAAGCAGAGCACGCCTTTCGCACACTTCTCGATTCGACACAATCTCGGCCTTACGCGCCGCGAACAGCAGCTGGTTCATATGATTAGCCGCGGATTGACCAACAAGGAGATCGCCGCGCAGCTGAACCTTTCTGAGCAGACCGTGAAGAACCATGTTCACCGCATGCTGCGCAAGGTCGGGGCCAACGACCGCCTTGCCGCCGTGGAGATGTGCCGATTACCGGGTGTGGTCGCGTAAAACGATTTGTTCTGCTTTGAATTGGTACTTTTTTGGTACTCACAACCCATGCTGTGTCCGCTGCTGGTCGCAACTTTCTTGGTACTGCCTGTAGCGATTTCTTGGGCCGGATTTGAGTCTTACATTTTCCTGACTAATGAGAGAAACTGCGCGGCACGGAGAAAATTGTGCAAAAGGTCAGAGTGTTGGTCGCAAACAGGCCCCGATTGATGAAGGACTTGGTCCTTGCCACTATCGGAGATCAACCAGACATCGAAATTGTCGGGCAGACCGAAAACGAGACTGAAATTACAGAACTCGTCGAACGCACGCGTCCCGACTACCTGATCATTGCCTCGGAGGACCCAGAGACCCGTCCCGGTTTGAGCGGGTTCCTGCTGGGGCGTTATCCGCAGATGAAGATTCTTGCTCTTGCCGCGGAACGGAATAGCGGCATTTTTTATTGGGCTTTCGTTGATATCCGTTCCATGCGAGTCGAATCCTCCGAGCAGAGCATCCTGAGCGTGTTGCGCAACAAGCCTGAATTTGCAACTACTTGATCACGCGGGTGCAAGTCGCAGGTGAAACGGATTTGAAAGAAAAATTGATCGGTCGAGTGGGTTTGGGTGTCGATGGACAGTTCTCTGATTCGCGGAAAAGCGAGTCGACGGAGCTGCTCTCCGCGACTTCGCCAAGGGAAACGGGTTTGGTTAAGGCGTTGGTTCGACCGCAAGCCTGATTTCCTGCGACGCAGTTTGTCGCCAATGGCACGGAAATTCGGACAGGCAGTTTAAATTAAACGGGTTAGCTCACAGATGCCCTGTAAGTGAGGGGGCGAAGCTGTAAAAGAATGGGTTCGTAAGCTATGGCGCTGGACGAAAACGCAGGCAGCATCGCCGAGCCGGTGGTGCCGAATGCAGCACGGACAGCGGAGCAAGTCGGACCGTCGTCTCAAGTCCGCTGGTACGCGACTTACGTCTGTTCCCGGCACGAGAAGCAAGTCTTGTCGCAATTGCAGGAGCGGAACATCAGTTGTTTCCTGCCCGTGTATCGCAGCGTTCGTCGGTGGAAGGACCGGCGCAAGGAGCTGGAGCTGGTTCTTTTTCCGGGTTACGTGTTTGTCCATATCGATTTGAAGGACCGCCTACGGGTTCTGCAGCTGCCCAGCGTGGTGCGGTTTGTGAGCTTTAACGGGCACCCCGCGCCGCTGCAGGATTCCGAGATCGAGGTGCTGGCCAAGGGGTTAGCCAGTGGAATCCGTGCCGAGCCACACCCAAACTTGAAAGCCGGCCACCGTGTGCGCGTGAGATCAGGACCACTGGCCGGCGCCCAGGGCATCCTGGTCCGCAGAAAAGACAAATTTCGCGTTGTGCTCTCTATCGATCTCATCATGCGATCGGTGGCGGTGGAAGTGGACGAAGCGGACATTGAGCCGTGCTGACCCGTAGTGTGATTTCTGCCGTGGACTTTGTGCGTAATTCTTGACCCGTGAAAAGCCCTCCCCGAGACAGTTCAGATTCTTGCCTCCTTAGGCCGCATAGAGGTGTTATGAGTAGACTCAGCCGTAGCTTCCGATACTCCATCAACGTTTCCTTTGTTCTGCTCTGCATCGTGCTGGGATGTTCCGTCGCACTGTGGAGCCAGCAGCAGCGCCTCTCCTATACGCCGAGCACTGCGATTGACCAGGCTTACTCCCGAGCCGAACAAGAAGCGGAGCAGATGGTTTCTCTATCAGCCGACAAGATCGTTTTACTTCTCCGCGATGAACCCGGCCTGCTTCTCCAGGTGAAGAAGGTGCTTGTTAGAAAAGCTTTCGAGCAGGGGAGAGTGCTCGATCCGAATGATCTCACCGATGATGCTTTATTTCGCCTCATTCGCGACGATGAGAACATTCGTGTGATTGCCACGCGCGAGATCGAAGACCGTCAATATATCAGAGCCAAACCCACCCGCGAAGAGCTGGCGCGGAACATGCCTTGCAGGCAGCCAATGCCAACCGGGGCCGAGGCTCCGGCAAAACAACCTGAGCAATCATCGCAAGACACCAAGAGAATTTCGAGTCAGGAGGAACTTTACTGGACGAAACACGAGAGCGACTTGGATTGCTATCTCACGCAATACCTTCCCTACGGCACCGCGGCTTCGTTGTACGGGCAGCAGTCACAATACGCACAGGCTCCGACGCAGCAGGTATACCCATCGCAGTATCCGCAACAACTCTATCCCCAGCAGCAGTATCCTCAGCAGCTTTACCCTCAGCAACAGTATCCTCAGCAATATCCGCAGCAGCAATATCCGCCATCGCAGCCGGGTCTGCAAACACCATCTACCGATTACCGCCGCCAGCTTGAACTCACTCAGATGGAGCCTCCGCAAGGCTACTTCGGAATGGAGAGCGACCAGAGCCAAATGGCGTCTATTCAGCCGGACGAGCTTCCAAGTCTGTTGAGCGCCAGCCAGACGAATGGTCTCTCGGGGTTATCGGGCTTATCGAGGAAGGGCATGGGAGCAAGTGGTGCTGGAGTTTCTGGCTTGTCTCTGCCGCCCTCGCTCGGTTCTTCTTTAGGCTCCTCGATAGGGTCGCTACTTGAGCAAAACAGTGCTTCCGGGTTTCCTCAAGAAGCGCGGCTGGAAACTCAAACCATGCCGCAGCTCCAACCCTATCCTCTGCCGAAGCCACCTCAGCAGCCAACGCTTCGGCATCGCCCAAATCCGTATGCTGACGTGCCTTCGCTCTACGACCTGTACGCACAATACTCGAAGCGTTCCCCGAGGCTCGAGCGCTTTGGCGAAGATGTCTTCCGCAATGGAACCGGGAATCTCAATGAACTGCCCATGGACCTGCCGGTCGGACCGGAGTATGTGGTGGGCCCTGGTGACGGGTTGAGCATTGATCTCTGGGGAGGAATTTCGCAGCGCTTGCAGCGCGTAGTGGATCGGGAAGGCCGTGTGGTTTTGCCCGAAGTCGGTGCCGTCGAGGTATCCGGCAAGAGTTTGGGCGACGTGCAGCACGTCGTGCAAACTGTTCTGCGCAGCCAATTCCGCGATGTCGATGCTGATGTCTCGTTGGCCCGCCTCCGCACCGTGCGTGTCTACGTAGTCGGTGATGTCGAGCGTCCGGGGGCCTATGATGTGAGTGCGCTTTCGACTCCGCTGAATGCGCTCTACACAGCCGGCGGACCCACCACCGGTGGCTCCATGCGCATCATCCAGCACTATCGCGGCAAACAGCTGGTCGAGCAGGTGGATGCTTACGATCTTCTGCTCCATGGCATTCGTGGCGATCTACAAAGACTGGAACCCGGAGACACGATTCGCATCCCACCTTTGAGCGGAGAAGTGACGGTGGAAGGGATGGTCCGCCGCCCCGCAATCTATGAGCTGAATGACGAGAAAAATCTGGCAGAAGTTCTCGAATTGGCCGGCGGTGTATTGCCATCGGGCACTCTGCGCCATGTCGATGTGGAGCGAGTGGCGAACCACGAAAGCCGTACCATGTTGCGCCTCGATATTCCAGAAACCAATAACCAGGAACAGGTCAGGCAAGCCCTCGAAGATTTCAAGGTGCAGGACGGCGACAAGATCAAGATCACTCCCATCCTGCCGTATGCGGATAAGACGGTTTATCTCGACGGCCATGTTTCTCGTCCCGGAAAGTTTGCATACCGGGACGGCATGAAAGTCACCGATCTGATCCAGTCCTACAGCGACCTGCTGCCGGAACCTTCCACGGCTCATGCAGAGATCATCCGTTTGAGCCAGCCGGACTACACGCCGACAGTTCTGACCTTCAACCTCGGCGATGCGCTGGCAGGCAAGGATCAGGATTTGCTGCTCAAGCCGTTTGACACAGTTCGCATCTTCGGCAGATACGATTTCGAGGATTTGCCTGTCATCACTGTCACCGGAGAAGTGCGTGATCCTGGCGACCATTTGACTAACGGCACGCCGCATCTGCGCGATGCGATCTATCTGGCTGGTGGAACCACCCGCGACGCGCTGCTCGATGACGCCCAGGTCTTCCGCAAAACCAGCGACGGCAAGCTCAAGGTGATCAGCGTAAATCTGGCTAGCGCGCTGAACGGCGACGCTAAGGACAACATCGAGCTTGAGCCGAAGGATCGTGTGTTTATCCACCGGGACTTGAACAAACTTGATCCTCCAACCGTGACCATTGAGGGCGAAGTCGGTCGTCCCGGCAAATATCCTCTCGGTGACGAGATGACGGCCGCCGGTTTGGTTCGCCTTGCCGGTGGATTCAAACGCGGGGCTTACACAGCAGAAGCTGACCTTACTCGATACGAACTCGAACAGGGCACGAAAGTGGTCAGCGATCACGTCGAGGTGCCGATCGCAAAGGCCATGCTCGACGAAGCCGATGCCGACGTGCGGCTACGGGATGGCGATGTTCTGACCATTCGCCAGGTAACTGGCTGGAAAGACGTCGGTGCGACCATCAAGGTTACAGGTGAGGTGGTTCATCCCGGCACTTATGGAATTCAAGAAGGCGAACGGCTGAGTTCTGTTATCGAGCGAGCCGGCGGATTCCGTGCCGACGCTTACCCCTATGGAGCGATCTTCGAGCGAGCGCAAGTAAGAGAACTGGAGGAGAAGAACCGGGCGGACCTGATCCAGCGCGTGCAGGCCGAGGAGGGTGAAGTGAAACTGCTTCCCGGCATGGATTCAGATCAGACGGAAACGGCGAAAGCCGCAATGTTGCAGTACAAGACCACGGTCGTGAATCTGCTGAATACGCCGCCCGCAGGACGGCTGGTTATCCATACCTCGAACAACGTTCAGCACTGGGCCAACACGTCGAGCGATATTTTTGTCAGGAATGGTGATGAGATCTACATCCCCAAGAAGCCCAATGTCGTGATCGTCGACGGCTCCGTTTACAACCCGACGGCAATAACCTACAAGCCCGGCAAGAATGCCGGCTGGTACTTGAAACAAGCGGGCGGCCCAACGGACATGGCCAACAAGAAAGCTATTTTTGTTGTCCGCGCGGATGGTTCGGTGGC
>Ga0187781_10002632_pt1 | contig 13599 bp, 6 predicted proteins | sample 0715_SJ02_MP02_2_FD_132447 | JGI IMG/M metagenome (GOLD analysis project Ga0187781, IMG submission 132447) | Tropical peat soil microbial communities from peatlands in Department of Meta, Colombia - 0715_SJ02_MP02_20_MG | ecosystem: Environmental > Terrestrial > Soil > Wetlands > Peat | place...
ATTGCCCGCCGCCTTAAATGGATTTTGACGGTTACGTCAAAGCCAAACCAAACGTCACAGCGTGTTGGGCTCCTCGATCAGTGATAATTCGAATCCTCTCCTTCACAAGCCGCATTGCACGTGTGTATATCTTTGCAGCTACTGTATGGGCTCTCCCGCTCGACGAGGCCAGACGACGTCTAGTCCCTCGGGGTACCAGAATGTAGAGTGTCGAAATGAATGGATGGATAATTTGCGGCTAGAGCTATCAACGCTTGCAACTTTATGGGCACCTCGCTCAGGTCGAAAAATGAACAAGAGGTCTGTACACTATCTCGCCCTCGGATTGAGCGTTATCGAAGGCTGGCTTAGTCCTACCACCGCACACATCATGGCAACCCTCGCTCATCAACAGACGTCCGACGGCATAGCGGGCAATCTTGCCGAGATTGGAATTCATCATGGAAAGAGTTTTCTCGCCATTGCAAACGCTGTTGCGCCGACCGAGAAAATCTTCGCAATCGACGTATTTGAAGATCAGCACAAGAACGTCGATCAATCAGGGCATGGATTACGCCAGACTTTTCTCGACAATGTGAACTCTTACGCGCCCGGCCTCCCGGTAGTTGTGATCCAGGAGTCCAGCCTTGACCTATTTGCCATCGGATGGCCGCAGCAGCACGCGCACAGCATTAGATTTTTCTCCATTGATGGCTCGCATACCCGTAATGCTACCTTGAACGATCTCAAAATTGCCGCCCACACCGCAACGGAAGGGGCGATAATTGCAGTAGATGACATCTTGTCATCCCACTGGTTGGGCGTGATCTCAGGCGTCTTCGATTATTTATCGTCCGGAGGAGATTTAATTCCATTTGCGATTGTTCCAAACAAGATGCTGCTGACAAAAGGTCAGCGTTTCCACGACAGATGGAAGAAATATATTCGAGATCATTATGGGCGATCTATTTCCAAGCGCGACGTTCCATTCCTCGATTATTTTGTAGATGTAGTGGAGGAGGACCCCACGCTCATTGCAGAACTTATTGGATCTCCGGCCGTGAAAGTTATGCGCTAGCCATTGCCCCAGTGTGGAACGATGGGGTTGTCTGCTTTGAGGTAAAGTTCGAGAATGCATCGACCGTTATGGCCGCATGTCGATCGGAACAAATCGGATAGGCGCGGCATGGAACGTCGACACAATGATTTGTTCGTCCGAGAAATCCGCGAACAAAGATCACATTTTAGCTTCCTGTTGGCCTGACGTGCGCGGCGATCGGAAATCCCCAGCGAACGGCTGCATGCTTCGCTAGACATGCTTCCTACCGGAACGGCAAAAACCCGGCTAAGCCGGAATGTTCCTGGAGGAATTTGCGCGCGTGTGCCTATAGTTGGCAGAGCTTCGGAAGACAAGCTATAATCGCTCATTCGACGTAGCTCGAGGCCTGCGATTCCTATGTTTCTTTTACACACGGCTCCTGCACCCCGGCTGCGCGGGGGCAGCATGCTGTTCGTTGGCACGAACCGCAGTAATCGAGCTAAAGTGTGATGGCGGCGTCCAATTGGCGCAAGCTGCCCCGAGCTCTGGTGCAGCGGATTTACCTCCTCTTTTTCCGACCGCTCGCACGACCGCTGCTGCGGCGTCTGCGCACGTTTATGTCGCTGGAAATCATCAGGACGATCCAGGAGCAGCGGAACTTTCTGGCGGTCGAAATTGCCAGAGGGATTCAGGAGAGGTTTCTCGATGCGAGTGGCGAAGGTCGGCTGGCCAGCGGCGATGCTTCCTTTGCGCCTCGGCTATTAGCAAGACCGCCGATCCGGATCGTTCATCAGTTCCATTCCGGATCCGCGAGCGGGGACGCAATCACAAACAGCATGCTCCTGATCCAGCGCCTACTGCGAGGATTGGAGTTCGAAAGCGAAATTTTTGTTGAGCATCGGGACCCGCGATTAGCTGACCGTCTTCGTCTTGTCGACGAATTGCCGCAGCATCCGCAATACATCCTGATTGTGCACCACTCCATGGGATTTGATTGCTTCGACCGCGTGGCCGCTTCGCCTGCCGTCAAGATCCTTTTATATCACAATATCACGCCGGCAGAGTTTTTTCCCAACAATCCGCATGTACAGCGCTACATCCGATTGGGTCATGAACAATTAAATCGATGGCGGCCGATGATTTCCGCCGCACTGGCCGACAGCGAATATAACGCTATCGAGCTGCGGCGCCTCGGCTACGAGCCGGTCCATGCATGCCAGTTGCTGTTTGACGTCGAGCGGATGCTGGCTGAGCGCAGCGAAAAGCGGGGCGCTTCAAACGAACCCTACACCATACTCTTTGTCGGCCGTATTGCGCCTTCAAAGGGTCAAGCGGATCTTGTCGATGCCTTTGCCGCCTTTCGCGCCGCTTTCGGGAAACCCTGCCGGCTCGTTTTGGTCGGCCGCGACGACGAGGTCGGTCCCAATAGCTACACCGAGCAAATCCGCAAGCGGGCAAGGGGAAACGGCATCAGCGATTTTGTTATTTTGACTGGTCTTCTCTCCGACGAACTTTTGCATAATTGGTACCGACGTGCCGATCTTTACGTGTCTTTGAGTCACCACGAAGGGTTCGGTGTGCCTCTGGTGGAGGCAATGGCACATCGCATCCCCGTTATCGCTTGGGCGGCCGGCGCCATACCCTATACCCTCGACGGCGCCGGTGAGCTAATGCTGGATCGCAGTTCAGAGGTGGCCGCTCGGGCGATGCTGCGTCTCGCCACCGACGTGGAGCATCGAAACGCTGTGATCGAGCGTCAATGCCGCGCGCTCGAACGCTTCAAGCTGGAGCGGCAAATGCCGCAGCTCTTGGCCGCCTTGCACCGCGCCGGTGCCGCGCTACCGCAGGTCGCGGATGTGCGCCAGCAACTGGTCTCCAACATGTGGTTCACCATCACTGGGCACGTAAACGGCAGCTACAGCTTGGCCCATGTCAACCGGACAATGGCGACTGCCCTCGAGGCTCACAGTCCGGGCAAAGTTCGTATTCTGCCGGTCGAAACCAACCCGACCGTTGAATTGTCCGGCGTACCGCCCGCGCAGAGGCCGGCGATAGAAAAATTCGTCGCCCGTCCCAAGCTTCCCACCTCCCCTCACGTGCTCATTAGCCATCACTATCCGCCCTATGTTCCCAATGAGGGTGGCGATCTGACAATGGCACTGGTTTTCTGGGAGGAAGCCCTGCTTCCGGAGGGCATGGTCGATACCGTCAACCAAGCGTTCGGCGCGGTGTTGGCGCCGAGCTCGTTCGTGGCGAAGGCGTTGATCGATTCCGGAATACGCCGGCCCGTGGTTCGCACCGGAAATCCCGCGGAACTAGCGGAGTACTTTCAGCTCGGCGAGGAGCGGAAAGCGGTTAAAAAGTCCGGGCAACTGCCGTTTACCTTCCTGCATGTCTCATCGTGCTTTCCCCGCAAGGGGGTCGATGTTCTGCTCGCGGCTTATTTCCAGGCCTTCACCAACAAAGACCCAGTGCAGCTGATCATCAAGGGATTTCCGAATCCGCACAACAATGTGGCGGCACAGATCGAAAAACTGCGTGGCGCGCGCAGCGATTATCCCAAAGTCGCGCTCATCGACAAGGATGTGGAAGACGATTCCTTGCTCGACCTCTATCGCCAGGCCGATGCGGTGGTGTTACCGACGCGCGGAGAGGGCTTTAATCTGCCCGCGGCAGAAGCGATGGCGGCCGGTATTCCTCTCATCGTGACCGGCTACGGTGGCCATCGCGATTTCTGCACAGCTGACGATGCCCGCTTGATTGAATATCGATTTGAGCGCTCGCGAAGCCACGTTGCTTCCGCGCATTCGCTATGGGTCGAGCCGAGCCTAGAAGATCTAACAAACGCAATGCGCGAGCTGTTCGGCGCGATGCGCAATGGCGACAAGGCCATCGCGTGCCGCGCCGAGCGCGCCCGGATAGCATTGCGACAACGACTTTCCCAGTCAGCTTGGTCGGAAAATTTCACCAACATCGCCGCTGATTTGTTGGTCGCTCCTCCGACCCGCCCTTTCCGGCTTGGTTGGGTGTCAAGCTGGAATGTCCGTTGCGGGGTCGCAACCTATTCGAACTTCCTGCTGGGTGAAATGCTCAAACAAGATAGGCAACTGGCGGCTCGGACTATTGTTTTCGCCGATGATCGCCCCGCTGAACAAACGGCGCGCGAGTCCCTTCGTTCACTGCAATCCTGGCGCGTCGGCGGTGATCACACCCAATTAGCGGCAGCGATCGCAGTCGAAGATGTCGACGTGCTTGTCGTTCAGCACCAGACAGGCTTGATTCCGTGGCGGACACTGGCTTCTCTCCTCCGCGACGCCCGGCTGGAAAATCGACAAGTCGTCGTGATGCTGCATGCAGTTCCCGAGCTGGGCACAGCGGAAGAAATTCAGCAGGAGGTTATCGGCGCCCTGCGCAATGTGGCCCGCGTTCTGGTCCATACCATCGCCGACCTCAATCTGCTGAAGAAACTTGGCTTGATGGAGAATGTCACGCTTTTTCCGCACGGAGCGGCTCAATCAATCAAGGCTCGGCCGGCGCAGGATCTCCCCAGCAATATCACCGGCCCGCTGATTGGCTGCTACGGTTTTTTCCTGCCGGATAAAGGCATTTCAAGGCTTGTTGAGGCGGCAGCGGCGCTTCGACAGCATTGGCCGTCTTTGCGTTTGCGCTTGGTCAACGCGCGCTATCCCGAGGCGCTCTCAGCCGATGAAATAGCGGCATGCCAGGCAACAGCCGCAGCGCTTGGCATTAATGAGGCGATACAATGGATGACGGACTACCTGCCGCACGAGGCTTCGATCCATCTCCTGTCAGAATGCGATGTTGTCGTACTGCCCTACACCGACAGCACGCAGTCGGTCAGCGGGGCGGTACGCGTGGCTCTCGCCAGTGGCGCGCCTGTCGCCACCACGCGGATCGGTTTGTTCGAAGAACTCGACGACGCCGTCGCGCGCCTCCCGAATTCCAGTACCGAAGAGTTTGCCAACGCCTTGCGGTCTCTTTTGATGGACGTCGAAATGCGCCGGCACTTGCAAAAGGCGGCGTCTGTCTGGCTTGAGGAACATCGATGGTCGCATTTGGCGCGGCGACTGCATGGCATGTTGTCAGGATTGCACGCGACTGCGCCGCGCCAGCGACCGCTGTGTGCAAGCTTAAGTTCGCGCTTGAAACCGGCTTAACTGGTAGCCGGATCCCGACATTCTGGACTCCGCCCGCTGCATTAACAGAGCTGTCGTGCGCGAAGCCAAATGTTGATCGCCGCGAGTGCGCGACGGCAGCTAAAAAGTCAGAGCCGGCCTAGGCGTGAGCCCTGACCTCACGCTCCGGCTCGACGTATTTTTCCCGCTCCTGGCCCTGCCGGCTTTTGGATGGAACGCTGGCGTACCAGTCGCTCCTGAGCAAAATGTCCTTTACGCGTTCGACGCTGTCCGCCCACGTCATACTGGGTATGGAATCGGACGTCGGATGCTTGCCATCGTAGTAGAGCTGCAACCATTCTTTGATCGCTCGCGCCAAGTCGGGTTTTTCAGCTGCGAAATAGGACGCATGGTCGCCCGCTACCTCGTGAAACACCGGTATGTCACGAGCCATGATTGGCAGGCCGTGTCGCACCGCTTCAATCAAAGGCAGACCGAAGCCCTCGCCCTCGGACGCGGCGATCAAGCAGCAGCAAGAGCCATAGACCTTCTCCAAATACTCATCGGAAGGCCCGTTCAACCAAAACAGATGCCTCCCCAATTCGCTATGCGATTGTAGCCGCGCGACGATTTGCGGAATGGTGCGGCGCATGTCATGCGGAAGATCGCGCCAGCCCTCGGCACCGACGATAATCAAATTGACATCCAGCCCTTGGCCCCAAAGCTGGTCAAACGCATCGAGGACTTGCAGATACCCTTTGCGCGGCTCGATAGTGCCGACCATAAGAAAGCTTGGCCGTGCCGCAAACGCGCCGAGATTTTGCGGCGCATCTTTAGGAAGACCGCACGTGGCAGCCGCGTTGGCGATGTCCGCGCCATGATGGAACCAGCCGATGCGGAAGGGGCGTTGCAGCGGTGGAAGTTTTCTAACCGCCCAATCGCGCAGATCGTCAGCGACTGCACGCGAGACACATAATGCCCCATCCATTTTGAGCACGGCGCGCAGCCATTTCTCATGGTCCTCCGCGCTTCCCGGCGGGAAATATTGAGGCAGCCGGAGCGGCAGCAAATCATGGACGGTGAAATAGACCGTGACGCCACGATGCCGCCAGTCAGTAAACAGACCGGCGGTCTCGGCCTCGATCAGCTGATGGCCAGAATTGTCGAGCCCGAGCACCACATCGCCCGCCTGCAATTCCACCGCATCATCGATTAGTGCGCCAGACGGACAACCCAAAAGGTCGAGTGTGAAACGCCGCGCATAGCGGTAGTGCCAGGGGCCACCTTCATCGCTCAAGTACACGGGCTCGACGCGAAAGCCCTCTGGTGGCTTGGCGAGGAAAGCCAGCATCAGACCTCGCGCCACCCGTTCGATGCCGCTCCTAAGTTCGGTGCGCCGGGTCGCCGAGACATCCAGCAGCAATTGGCGGGTGGGGCGTTTTGTCGGCAAAGATCGAGCGATGGCACGGGATAAAATGCGGCACTCATTTTTGTCCGGCCGCGGCGGTATCGCGGCAACAGCGTCGAGCAGCGCGAATAAGCCCGTTCGGCCGGCAGTGTAAAACACCTCGATCGCCTCGGCATAGCGTCGCGCACAAATATCCGGCGCGTGGCCGGTCGCAATTACTTCCCGGCCTCTGCGGCGCAGGCCATCGCGTTGCTCTGCATTTTGGTGAAGCGTTTCAAGAGCAGCGATAAGGTCCGCGTCCGAGAATTCGTCGTCCAGCATCCAGACCGCGTCGGCCGGTACGTCAGCCACACTGCCGTGCGCGTTCGCGATAACCGGCACCCCGGCACTTAGGCAATCGAGGAGCGCCCCTGACGTTTCGCCGCGCGAATCGACGCGCAATTGAACAGCCACATCGGCGGCGGCCAAATATTCCTGGAAACGCCATGAATCCACCCATCCGGTAACGCGGACACGAGTGGAACATTTACTGGCGCCGATAATTTCCAGAAGCCGCGTGCCGTAGTCGCCGGGATGATTTTCGCCCACGAAAATCAGATAACACGTCGTGTCCCGGGTCAGCGACGAGGAGAGGAACGCCTCGATCAATCTATGATTGAGCTTTGGAGGATCGAGGATACCGAACGAGCATAAGACAAACGCGTCCTGCGGGAGCCCGATCGACTCCCGGGCCTTCGCTCGCGGATATGGCTCTGCCAGCGTTCGCAAATGCGGAATGACTTTCCAGTCCTCGGCAAAATCGGAGCCTAGCCAGTCTCTCCCGAGCATCCGCGCATGTTGGGAATGAACGATGACGCCCTGCGCCGCCTGAACGACGCCGAGATTGACCGGATAGAGCACTTTAGCGATTTCCGCGTCGCTATAGCGGTCGCGCACAGCGATGTAACCGTGGCTTTGATAAAGTGCACGCGTCCAGACGCCGCTGGAATTGTCGATTCGTTCGAGCCAGCTGAAAAGTCCGCTTAAAAAGAAATCATGCAGGACGACTGTGCCCGGAATATCTAGCATCAGGTCGCGCATATAGTCGTGGAAGGGCGAATTGCCCATTTGATAGATGACGCGGTCGATGCTAGCGCGGTTGGCGCGTAGCCATGCTGATTTGTGAACGGGTAAGTCAATGCCGATCGCCCTGGTATCGACCTTCTTCTGATCGGTGATGAGTACAATCTCGTAGTGCCGGGACAGCGCAGGAAGAAGATGGGCGCTGTAATCGGCGATCCCCGTCCGTTCCGGAGGCAGCGGCGAAACGAAAGCAAGGCGCGGACGCGAATCGACAGGCGTCGCCGGTGCGGCCTTGCGCTCCCTCATACTGCGCTCGATAGCCTCGAGCGCGCGCCGAGCCGTCTCGTCCCAGGAAAATTTCCGCGCTCGCTCCAGACCGTGCTCACGCAAGCTCGCGCGAGATGTTTCATCCGCCAGCGTTTTCTCAAGCAGACCGGCGATATCTGCCTCGCTTTCCGGATCGAACAGCGCCTGGTCACACCCGATAACCTCGGGAACGCTTGACGCATTCGAAGCAATAGTCGGTGCGCCGCAGGCCATGGCCTCGAGAGCCGGCAGACCGAATCCTTCGTTAAGAGAGGGAAAAATGAAGACCGTGCAGAGATTGTAGAGGCTGATGAGCTTGTGGTCGTCGACCCGACCGGTAAAGACGCAATCCTTGCTCTCCAACCCGGCCTGTTTTGCTACCGCCCGAAGACGAATTCCTTCTGCCTCTTCAACGGCGCCCGCAAGAACGAACTGGTATTGCCGGCGCAATTGCGCACGAAGCATGGCAAATGCGCGAATGGCGCGTTCGACGTTTTTGCGTAGGTCGAAGCCGCCTGCATAAAAAACGAAGGGCCGCACAATGCCATAGGGCGTAAGACAAGCGTCGCGAGCCGACGCCAAAATATTCAATTGATGGAAATGCTCCTCCACCGCTGCGGAAATATTCGTGACCTGCCCGGGCGAACGATTCAGGCGATGAATGCCTTCGCGGCGCGAATATTCTGAAATGGCCAGCAAGAAATCGGATCGCCTGAAGTCTTCGATCTTGTCTTCATACCAAGCACGGTGTGCGGCATTCGCGAAAATCTCGTCCGGCATTGCCAACGGGATAAGGTCGTAGAGAATGGTCGCGGTCCGCCAGTTGGCCTGCGCCAAGCGCCCGATCGATGTCACGGCGTCGTCAACGTAACCTTCGAAAAGGCTGGTCAGCAGCACCACATCCGGATTGAGGCCAGCCAGAAATGCCTCGCGGATCAATTCGGCTTTCTGACGGCGTGCTCCATTGTCGGTATGATTCGCCCGGACCGGCCCAGGAACGTCGAAAATCCGTATCTTTTCCTGCGGCAACAAGTCGTCGAAAGCGGCTCTGATCGGTTCGATAGTGTCGGGGAAAAGACTGTTTAGGGCGAGCATGACGTCGTGTTCGCCTCGATGGCGCGCGATTGCCAGCGCGATGGATAGCGAATAGCGGCCGATGCCGCGCTTCGAACTTTCAGTTTGCGCTCCTTGCAGATCAATAACAATACGCATCAATCCGCACTTCTTTCGAGAGCAGCCCGAAGTCTTGTATGAACAAATTGTTCTCGTTCGGAAAAAACGCTATCGGAGAACGGCCCGACATTGTTTGAGGCCGCAAGAAGAACATCCGACATACGTCGTTGAAAGCTCTTTAACAGCGGAAAACGCTCCAGCGGGCGGCGCGCGATGCGGGTAAGGTTTGGGCGAACCAGAACGAAGCGCAGTGTCCTTAGCAACAGGCTTCGCGCCATTCGGCGAGGCCGCGAGCCCCTTCGGAGCGTGATCCACCCCCAAGATCCGCGCACGAACCAACGCATTGCGCCGACGGCCCTACGCAGCGGTGCCGTTAGCCGCCAAGTCGTGGAGGCGTAAACGGCGGCGAGAGCCGCAGTTCTGGCATGGAGATCTGCCCCAAGAAACTTCGCCCGGCCTTCGCTCGCCGTCAGCGCCTCGCGCATGCGAGCAAGCTCGAAGTCGCGGGCAGCGAGCACCTCGGTCAGTGAGAGAGGATCCGCCTTAAGAGATGTTGCCGAGACGGTACCCTCACTTTTCAGGCGCTCGGCAACCGGCGCCTTCTGCGCAGCGGCCGAAGAAGAGACATTCTTAAAATCACCCGCCATGATGACCGTAATCCCGCCGATTTATTCAATAACATGCGGGCTTACGTGGAGTGAAGGCTAATCTTCCCAAGCAATATACCGAACAATATCCACTGAGGTTCTTACGCTGATCGGTGAAGACCACGAAGTTCCACGAATGGATCATTTGCCCTGCGCGAGACGGCGATATAAATCCAGCGTCGTCACCGCGCTTGAATGCCACGAAAATCGCGTGAGATCCGGTGGCGCCCGCCGCGCATCGACCGCTCCCGGCCCCTCGTCGATCGCATCTTTGATAACTTGCCGCCATCCCTCGATATCCATCGGATCGATATATTGTCCATAGCTGCCGGCAATTTCTTTAAACACCGGTATTCGGCTCAGCGCGACGCGCGCGCCGCACGCCATCGCTTCAACCACAGGCATGCCAAATCCTTCATAGATTGATGGCATGACAAACAAAGCAGTATTGCGATACAATGCCGCCAACTCGCGATCCGGAACATAGCCGATCAACCGGATCTGGCCAATTTCCTTCGCTCGCTCGACCGCTGGCGACAACGCGATATCCCCCCAACCCGGTGGGCCAGCCCAGACCAGCGGAAAGTGTGCTTGCATCGCAGCCGGCAACGTGGCGTAAGCTTCCGCGAGCGTGTTAAAGTTCTTGCGCGGCTCACGCGTTCCCACGACCAGCAAATATTTGCCGCTCACCAGTTTGTAGCTCCTGAGGCAAGCTTCGTCGTCGTCCCGATCGGGCCGAAAATGCGCGCCGGGCGCGGCGTATGTGACGTAAATTCGATCGGGAGATACACCGAAGACCGCGATGATTTCGCTTTTGCAAAATTGCGAAACGGTCTGCAAGTATGGCATTCCGAGAAGCAATTTAAGCTGTGCTTCCAGCCACTCGACCCGCTCCTTCGGGTGGGCCTGCGGATGGCGTATATGCGAAAGATCGTGAATTAAGGGCAGGACAGGTTTGTTCGGCGTTGCCGGCGTCACAAAATTTGCCGCGTGAAAGAGATCGAAGCTTTTCTCGGCATGAAGAAAAAAGCTCGCCTGCATCGCCCGGTAACCTCTCCGAAGCAGGTAGATTTGCCGCAGCAGCGCGAGTGCGCCATTGGCGAGGTGGCGAGCAGATCGCGCGGAATTTGCCGAAACTTGATTGGAATTGCGCGCTTCCGTCCGAGCGAGAAAATGCCGATCAAGGGATTCAATCCGCCATCCGTTGAATGACAGCAATGTTTCGTCGGGCGTCAATAACGGCAGCATTGCGTCCATGAGCCGATGGACGAAGTGTCCGATACCGGTGAGCGGCGGTCGCAGCGCACGCGTATCGATCGCTACACGCATCCGCGGAACCGTGGCCGACGATCAGGAATAGTCGTAGTCAAGGCCGCCAAGGGCAGCCTTCGCGCGCCGTCGGCGCCACTCGCTAACGACCTCGGCATAAAGTTCCTCAGTGCGTTTGACAAAGACTTCCATGCTGAATTCCGCCATCACGCGCGCGTGTCCCGCAGAGCCCAACCGCCGTGCGAGTTCTTGGTCGGCCAGCAATTCCTTTATGGCCGTAGCGAGTCCCGTCGGATCATTGGGCGGCACAGTCAAAGCTTCAACTCCGTGGCGCGCTACTCGCGGCACGCCAGTCGGCAATGCCGTGTTCACGATCGGTAAAGCCGCGGCCATCGCTTCGAGTTGGACGATTCCGAACGCTTCCTCTGGGCTGATGGAGGGCAGAGCATAAACACGTGCGGCATGCAGATGAACCTTAAGATCGTCGCGCGAGAGCCCGCCCGCTAAGATGATCCTATCCGTGATACCAAGCTGCCGCGCTGCCGCCAGCAAATCCTGTCGCAGTGGACCGTCGCCGACAATGATCGCGGTAGCGTCGATCTGGCGGAGCGCTTCGATGAGAACACGAAAACCTTTGTAAGCCACCAACCGACCCGTCGCTACAACAAGACGCGGATGCCGGGAGCGGAGGTCTTCAACCTTCCGTTCCTGAGAACTATCCAGTTCATTCCAATAGGGAACGTCAATCCCGTACGGAATGATCGAAGTCTTCTCGGTGTAGGCGGTGAGAAACTGCGATGCGCTCAACAGCGATGGGTCGGAGACAATGATGCGCTGCGCTTGCGCAAGCGTGCGCCGGATAAAAGGCGCGACCAGGGCACTCAATAATCGCTGCCTGACAATTTCGGCGTGCCAGTGCACGACCAATGCGGCCCGGCCCGGAATTCCGAACATTGCCCCGATATCATTAAGCGGAAAGGGATGATGGAAAGCCACCAGATCGACCTTTCGCGATCGACTCGCGAGCACGAAGGGAAAGCTCGGTGCGATTGGCGATGAAAAGAGTGTTCCTAACGACGCCACCGCTTCCACTGGAATGCCGTCAAAGCGGAAACGTCGTCCCCGTCCTCGGCTTCTCGCCACCAGCACACAACTCTCGTGGCGCGGAAGCATCCCTTTCGCGAGGCAGGCAATAGCTTCAGGGATGCCACCCGTGACGTCGGGCGGAAACACCTTATACGAATGTAGCACGCGCACCGCTTATCCGCTGTTCCCTTGGTCAGCCGTGACATCATAAGGATTTTGTAAAAACAAGGAAGGAATAGCCCAACATCCGCAGGCGTGCGCAAAGGTCACTGGCAAAGTGCCGACGAGAAACAGGCGGCCTGTTTTGCGCGCCAAGAGCAGATTCACGGCCCGCTGTCACGAACTGGCGCATCGTTCTCGCTCAAGCCAAAAGGCTCGATGTAGCCTTTGTCGCAAGGTTCCGCTCTCCTTTCGCAAGGGTACGTGCGTGTTGGTAGTGATGCCGGGGCCGGGATAGGCCCCTCCGATAGCATCTTGCGGCGCTTTTCCGCAGGGTTCCAGAATAGCATCGAAAAAAACTTCGCCGTACGGCGCGAATTCGAGCCTGCCGGTCCGGAGCACGGGGTTTGAATGTCAGAACGCGTGTGCTAGGAAAGAGCCATATCAGGACAGAAGATGGCGGGCCATGGGCGGGGGGCTCTTGATACCGGTAGTCATGTGCGGCGGAGCGGGCACGCGCCTGTGGCCGGTTTCGCGCGAGAGTATGCCCAAACAGTTTGTTCCGCTGATCGACGAGCGCTCGACCTTTCAGCAAGTGCTCGGCCGTATCGCCGACAGTGCGTTGTTCGACCGCCCGATCATCATTACCCATTCCGATTTTCGTTTCATCGTCGCCGAGCAATTGCGCGAGTGCGCAATCGAGGCTGACGTCGTGCTGGAACCGTTTCGCCGCGATTCGGCCATGGCCGTCGCGGTCGCGGCCGAGATCGCCAATGCACGCCGTCCGGAAGCCTCGGTCCTAATTCTTGCCGCCGATCACGTCGTTCGTAATTCGCACGCGTTCAAGAATGCTTGCCTGGAAGCGGCCACGGCCGCTGGCGAGGGCATGATCGTGACGTTTGGCATCAATCCAACCTTCCCGGCAACCAGTTACGGCTATATTCGCCCCGGAACTAAGGTCAACGGCGGCGCCGCACGTGCCGTCGAAGCTTTCGTCGAGAAGCCTGACGCCGAGACGGCCGGTATCTACATCGCCGACAGCTATCTTTGGAACAGCGGCAATTTCGCCTTCCGCGCCGACATCATGCTGGGCGAAATCACGCGATTTGAGCCGGAAATCGCCGCTGCCGCCCACGCGGCAGTCGGCGGCATCGAGCGCGATTTGGACTTTCTGCGTTTGCCGGCCGAACCGTTCCGGCGGGCACCAAAGAAATCGATCGACTACGCGGTGATGGAGCGTACCGAACGCGCCGCTGTGATTCCTGTCGATCTCGGTTGGTCCGACGTTGGCAGCTGGAACGCGGTTTGGGACGTGGTCACCCGCGATGAGGCGGG
>Ga0187781_10002633_pt1 | contig 13592 bp, 13 predicted proteins | sample 0715_SJ02_MP02_2_FD_132447 | JGI IMG/M metagenome (GOLD analysis project Ga0187781, IMG submission 132447) | Tropical peat soil microbial communities from peatlands in Department of Meta, Colombia - 0715_SJ02_MP02_20_MG | ecosystem: Environmental > Terrestrial > Soil > Wetlands > Peat | place...
CGGGCACGGTCAATCCCGCGGTCTTCCAGCTCGTCGCCGTCAATCAGAACAAGGCCGTTGACTGGTTCGGCACCGTTCGCGGCCGCATCGGCGTCACGCCCTTCATCCCGAACCTGCTGATCTACGCCACGGGCGGCTTCGCCTATGGCCAGGTGGTTCACACCCTCAGCGTCTCCGACACCTTCACAAACGGCGCAGCATTCGGCATCCCCGCCCTCGGCAGCGGCTATTACGACAACACCAACACCGGCTGGACGGTCGGCGGCGGCGTGGAGTGGTTCCCGCTGTTGTCGAGCCCGCTGTTCCGGTCCTTCTCGGTCAAGGTCGAATATCTCTACACCGACCTCGGCGCCACGAACCTGACGGGGCTGAGCTTCAACTTTGCTCCCGCCGCCGGCGCCTTCGGCTTTGCGCACACCTCCGAGACGCGCTTCCATCTGGTGCGCGCGGGCCTGAACTGGCACTTCAATCCCTTCGCGCCGGCCCCGGTCGTCGCAAAGTATTGAGAATCGCAGCGCGCCCCAGCTGGCGCCTGAGAATCGGAACCCGGCCCCTCTTGGGGCCGGGTTTTCTTTTGTTCTTGCTCGCGCTCGCAATGACGCCTCCCGGCTTTCGGGCCTCTATGCAGCAGCCGTAAGCAATCCGTGACCTGTTAACTGTCTCATGGCATAAAGACCCATGGCTCCCGTGATTCGCAACGCGTTCGATCCAGGCTTCGGCGTCTATGTGCATTGGCCGTTCTGCCTGTCGAAATGCCCCTACTGCGACTTCAACAGCCACGTCCGCCGTGGCGAGATCGACGAGGACCGCTTCGTCGAAGCCTATCGCACGGAGATCGCCCATCGCGCGTCGCTCGCGCCGAAGCGCGTCGTGCGCTCGGTGTTCTTTGGCGGCGGCACGCCGTCGCTGATGGCGCCCTCGACCGTGGGCGCCATTCTGGACGCCATCGCCAAGCGTTGGACCTTGGCGCCCGATGTCGAGATCACGCTCGAGGCCAATCCGACCAGCGTCGAAGCGTCGCGCTTTCGCGGCTTCAAGGCTGCGGGCGTCAACCGCGTGTCGCTCGGCATTCAGGCGCTCAACGACATCGACCTGAAGAACCTCGGGCGCCAGCATTCCGTCGCCGAGGCGCTCGCCGCGCTCAACGTGGCGAACGGCGTTTTCGAGCGCGCCTCCTTCGATCTGATCTACGCCCGCCCCGGTCAGACCGCCGCGAGCTGGAAGAAGGAGCTGGAGATCGCGCTCTCCTACGCCGGCGAGCACATCTCGCTCTATCAGCTGACGATCGAGCCTGACACCATGTTCGACCGCATGGTCGAGGCGGGAAAGCTCAAGCTTCCCAGCGGCGACGCGCAGCGCGAGCTGTGGGACGTGACGCAGGAGGCGACGATCCGCGCCGGCCTTCCCGCCTATGAGGTCTCCAATCATGCGCGTCCCGGCGGCGAGTGCCGGCACAATCTCCTCTACTGGCGCTACGGCGAATATGCGGGCATAGGGCCCGGCGCCCACGGACGCCTCGACACGCCGAGCGGGCGCCGCGCGCAGGCGACCGAAAAACATCCCGAAATGTGGCTCACCTGCGTCGAGACCGACGGTCACGGGCTCGTCGAGGACGAGCTCTTGAACGCCGAGCAGATGGGCGACGAGTTCCTGCTCATGGGCCTGCGGCTCAAGGAGGGCGTCGATCCGCAGCGCTATCTCGCGCTCACCGGGCGGACGATTCACCCCTCGCGCATCGCCGATCTCGTCAGTGACGGCCTCGTCGAGCTCACGCGCGACGAGCGGCTGCGCGTGAGCTCGGAAGGATTTCCCGTGCTCGACGCGGTGGTCGCGGACCTCGCCGCCTGATCCGCGGATTTATTTAGTCGCCGGCTTATTAATTCAGGCGTTGCCCCATCCTCCATCGTCCGTCAACCGCTTCGCGGTTCTGCGCTGCGCTTCGGGCCTGCGGCTGACTGACGATGGAGGATGGGCCCAGCCACGAACCGATCATCCGGCGACTGTATTAGGGGTCGTTTGCGGGAGGGAGCGAAAAACTACGTTAAGGAACAACCGATTGAATTTGTTATCATAACTTGCGATGAGCCCATATGAGGAAAAGAACTTCCTCAAACCTTCGTTTGAGAAACGCTTGAAAATCTTGGTTGGAGCGCCGGAGTTGCTGTTGTTCAACCCGTATCATAATCAAAGTTTCTCAAACGGCGCTGATTCCGTAGCGCTCGGAGTAGGATTTCTGAAAGAGGAAGCGCCGGAGCGCGCCGCCGGCCTTGACGCGCTGATCGCGGATAAGGCCGCGTAAGTCAGCGCTTCGCGCAGGCCGCTATAAATTTCGTAATCTTCTCGGCGGCGCCCTTCAGGGGCGCCGTTTGCCTTGACGGGCCGATGGTCATGACAAGCTCTTTGCCCTGCGCCATCGCCGCAAATAGTGGGTCGTTTGCGGGCATCTTCCCCTTGAAGCTCGGCACGCCCGCATCCTCATTGGGCATGAGCGCGCCAGCGACCGTCGATTTCGTTTCGCCGACCGAAAAAACCGCGCTCGCTTTCTTCCCCGCTTTGAGCTTGTCGCTGGTCTCTAACACCCAAACTTCCACGTCGCCGCTGCCCGCCTTGCATGAAAAACTGCTCATCGTGTCGTCGCTCTCGGGCACGCCGTAGCTGAGAGATATCTGCGTCGGCTTCTTTTCCTCCAGCCCGTCCAACATCCAGATGTGCTCGTCCGGCGGCGCGGCTTGCGCAACTTGAACGGTCGCGAGCGCCGCGAGAAGAGCAAGTGCGACGAGGGAAAGTTTGGCGTATTGCGTCATCGGCTCGATCTTTCTCTTTTTGGCCGCGTTCAGTTTTTCGCACAGGCGCTGATGAAGGCCTAGATCCAACAATCGTGTTACCAGGGGGCCATTCGGATGATCGCCATGCTGAACCCAGAGACTACGGAAAGCGCGTCCTCGGCTTAGCATAGGATTCCGCCCCCTCCCGCAAACGACCCCTATTATTCCGCCGCCAGCCGCGCCCGCGCCCGGAGCTTCTCCGTCTCGCTTTTCAGCTGTCCGCAGGCCGCCAAAATATCGCGGCCGCGCGGCGTGCGCACAGGGCTGGCGTAGCCGGCGTCGAAGACGATGTCCGAAAATCGCTCGATCGTCTCCCAGTCGGAGCATTCGTAAGGCGCGCCGGGCCACGGGTTGAATGGAATGAGATTGATCTTCGCCGGCACGCCCTTCAACAGCCGCACGAGCGCCTTCGCATCTGCGGTGCTGTCGTTGACGCCCTTGAGCATGACATATTCGAAAGTAATGCGCCGCGCGTTGGAGGCGCCGGGATAGTCGCGGCAGGCCTGCAGCAGCTTGGCGATCGGGTATTTCCTGTTGAGCGGCACAAGCTCGTCGCGCAAGCTGTCGCGCACGGCGTGCAGCGAGATCGCGAGCATCGGCCCGCATTCGGCGCCGAGCCGCTCGATCTGCGGCGCGACGCCCGAGGTCGACACCGTGATGCGGCGCTTGGAGATCGCGAGCCCGTCGCCGTCGGCTAGGACGTCGACCGCGGCCATGACATTGTCGATGTTGTAGAGCGGCTCGCCCATGCCCATGAAGACGATGTTGGAGACCGCCCGCCCGCCTTCGCCCGACGGCACGAGCCCGTCGGTTGGGCGCTCTAATCCCGGAAAGTCGCCGAGCCGCCGTCGCGCCACCATGACCTGGCCGGCGATCTCCGCCGTCGTGAGGTTGCGCACGAGCTTTTGCGTGCCGGTGTGGCAGAAGCTGCAGTTCAGCGTGCAGCCGACCTGGGAGGAGACGCAAAGCGTGCCGCGGTCGCTCTCGGGGATATAGACGCATTCGATCTCGGCGGGCTTGGCGCTGGCAGTGGTCTGCGCGAGGCGCAACAGCCATTTGCGCGTGCCGTCGCTCGAGACCTGCTCGCAGGCGACCTCGGGCAGAGCGAGCGAGAAAGCGGCGTCGAGCTGCTCGCGCAGGCCCTTCGAGATGTTGAGCATCTCGAAGAAGCCGCCGGCGCCGCGAAAGTAGATCCAATGCCAGAGCTGCGACGCGCGCATGCGCAGCTCGCGCTCAGGCAGGCCGAGCGCGCGCAAGGCGTCGCCGAGCTCGGCGCGGGTGAGCCCAGCGAGCGAGGGTTTGACGATGGCGGACGGCGCCGGCTCGGCCAGCGCGGGGAGGGCGGACATTAGGCCTCGGGAAATTGCTGCGTCATCGCTTCGCTGCGTCCACGATGACCGTTCCGGCTAGTAGCTTGCGTCACCCAATTTGAGGGGCTGAATTGCGAGCCTGGAGGCTCGCGGTCCATCCGCATCTTGGACCGCGAGCCTCCAGGCTCGCTGGAAACCCGTCGATTTGTCCGACGTAGCCCACTAGTTTTGCGCTTCGGACCGGCGATTTTCAAGTCCCGCGGTCTCAGCCCCGCGGTCTTGGCGGCGGGAGCCTCAATAAGAGCCCGGCCTCATGGACAATAGATCGCCGAGCGCCAAATACGCTCCGCGACGACATTTTCGCGCGCCGAGCGATGTTGGGGAGGCCGCGATGACGCAAGCTTGCGCGGAAGCCACTGCGGACGAGGCGCTGGCCGAGCAGCTGCGCGAGACGCGCGAGCTTTCGCTGCGGCTGGCGGCGCCGCTGAGCGCCGAGGACATGGTCGTGCAGGCCATGGACGACGCAAGCCCGACCAAGTGGCATCTGGCGCACACGTCCTGGTTCTTCGAGGCCTTCCTTCTCACGAAGCTTCTTGAAGCCTATGAGGTCTTCGACGAAGCCTTCTCCTTCTGCTTCAATTCCTATTACGAGCAGGTCGGCGCGCGGCAGCCGCGTCAAAAGCGCGGGCTGCTGACGCGGCCGTCGCTTCAGCGCGTTCTCGATTATCGGCGTCATGTCGATCTCGCCTTGAACGAGCTCATGCGCCGCAACGACAGCGATCCTGACGTGCGGCGTCTGATCGAATTGGGAATCAATCACGAGCAGCAGCATCAGGAATTGATGCTGACCGACATACTGGCGCTTTTCGCCGCCAATCCCCTGCGTCCGGCCTATCGCGAGGAGGCGCCGCGCGAGAGCGGCGCGCCGCCGCTTGCCTTGCACTGGCTGGAGTTTCGGGGCGGGCTGGCGGACGTCGGCCATGACGGCTTCGCCTTTTGCTTCGACAACGAGACGCCGCGCCACCGAAGGCTGATCTATCCGTTCCAGCTTGCGCATCGGCTCGTCGCCAACGCCGAGTGGCTCGAGTTCATCGCGGACGGCGGCTACGAGACCGCGACTTTGTGGCTCTCCGACGGCTGGGATCGCGTCACGCGCGAGGGCTGGCGCGCGCCGCTCTATTGGGAAGAACACGATGGGCGGTGGCTCGCGATGTCGCTGCAGGGCCTGCAGCCGCTGGAAGGCGCGGCGCCCGTCGCGCATGTCAGCTATTTTGAGGCGGACGCCTTCGCCCGGTGGGCGGGCGCGCGTCTGCCGACCGAGTTCGAATGGGAGATCGCCGCCGCGAGCGCGAGCCGCGAGGCGAACGATCTCGGCCGCGGCGCCTTGCGTCCGCTGCCGGCGCCGGCGAGCCGCGGCGGGCTGGCGCAGATGTTCGGAGACGTTTGGGAGTGGACGATGAGCGCCTATTCGCCCTATCCGGGCTTTCGCGCCGCGCCCGGCGCGCTCGGCGAGTATAACGGCAAGTTCATGGCCAATCAGCAGACGCTGCGCGGCGGCTCCTGCGTCACGCCGCGCGGCCACACGCGCGCGACCTATCGCAACTTCTTCTATCCGCATCAGCGTTGGCAGTTCATGGGGCTTCGCCTCGCAAAGGACGCGGGCTGATGCGTCCCGCCGTAGCGCCTAGGGCGCTCGTCCCTGAGGCTGGGGACGAGCTTCGAGCGAGCGTGATCGAAGGCCTGTCGCGCCGGCGGAAGGCGTTGCCGAGCCGCTTCTTCTATGACGCGCGCGGAAGCGCGCTGTTCGAGAAGATCACCGAGCTGCCGGAATATTATCTCACGCGCGCCGAGACCGCGATCCTTAAGGCGAAAGCCGAGGAAATGATCGGCCAGCGCTTCGACGGCGCGGTTCTCGTCGAGCTCGGCTCGGGGTCGAGCCGCAAGACCGAGATTCTCTTGCGGCGGCGGCCCGCGCCGCGCGCATATGTCCCGATCGACATCTCGCAAAGCGCGCTCGTCGACGCCGCGTCGCGGCTCAAGGCCCGCTTTCCCCAGCTCGACGTGCGGCCGGTGGTTGGCGACTTTCTGCACGGCGCGGCGCTGCCCCCCGACATCGCCTGGCGCAAAAAAATCGGCTTCTTCCCCGGCTCGACGATCGGCAATTTCACGCCCGCGGAGTCGATCGCCTTGCTGCGCAACATGCGCCTCATGCTCGCTCCTGGCGGGATTCTGCTCATCGGCGCCGACCTCAGGAAAGACCTCCGCATATTGCTGCCGGCGTATAACGACGCCGCGGGGGTCACCGCCGCGTTCAATCTCAATCTGCTCGCGCGCGTCAATCGTGAGGCCGGCGGCGACTTCAACCTCGACGCGTTCCGCCACGAGGCGATTTACAATGCAGTCGAGGGACGCATCGAAATGCGCCTTGTGAGCTTGAGGGATCAGATTGTGAGCGCGGCTGAGCGCCGATTCCGGTTTCTCCGCGGCGAGACCATCCACACTGAGAACTCCTACAAATATGAAATCGAGCAATTCCGGGATATCGCACGGCTCGCCGGCTGGTCCCCGGGCCGTGTGTGGACCGACCTGGCAAACCTCTTCAGCGTGCATGAGCTGCTTTAGGCCGCCCCGTTCACGCGTGAATATGGCCGAAGCGGCCGCTCTCGAAGTCGGCGATCGCCCGTCCGATCTCTTCGGGCGAGTTCATGACGAACGGGCCGCGCATGACGATGGGCTCGTCGATCGGCTCGCCGGAGAGCGCCAGCACGGTCGCTTCCGCGAGGGCCGCGACCGTGACGGCCCCGGGCCCGCGATCCATCAACGCGAAACGCGGCGCCTCGACCGCTCGCTCGCCATTGATCGTCACTGCGCCGCGAAGCACGGCGAGGCCGAGCATGCGCCCTTCGGGGATCATCAGCGACGTGCCGCGTCCGGCGTGGAGACGCAAATCCCAAAGATCGATCGGCGTGAAGCTATGCGCCGGGCCGTGCGTCCCGTGATAATCGCCAGCGATCACGCGCAGCGTTCCCGCGCCGTGCGGCAGCTCCACGCGCGGGATGTCGGCGTTCCTGAGCGTCTGATAGGCCGGCTTGGCGCTCTTGTCCTTGGCCGGAAGATTGACCCAGAGCTGCGCGACCTCGAATGCGCCGCCCTTGTGCGCGAAGTCGCGCGAATGGAGCTCCTCGTGCAGCACGCCCGAGGCCGCGGTCATCCATTGCACGTCGCCAGGGCCGATGCGCCCGCCGTTGCCGGCAGAGTCGCGATGCTCCAGCTCCCCCTCAAAGACGATGGTGACGGTCTCGAAGCCGCGGTGCGGATGCTCGCCGACGCCGCGCCGCCGCTCGCTCGGCATGAAGTCGTAAGGGCCAGCGTAGTCGCAGAGCAGAAAGGGGCTCAAGCGCTCGCCGTCCGCCGCGGCGGAGAACAGCGTCCGAACCGGGAAGCCGTCGCCGACCCAATGCGGCGGGGCGCTTTGGAAGACTTCGGCAATTTTGCGCAAGGCTCGTCTCCTCCAGAGCGGATTTAAATAGTTCGCCATTCGCGCGCTTCCACGGCGATGAATCGGTCTCGATTAAGTCGTTTTGCAACAGTAAGTGCAGGGGAGGATGCGCATTCGTCCGGTTTGAAGACGTCGGCGCAGGCGCCGAGCGCTGGCCGCGCCGACGAGACCGGCGCAGTTTGGTCGGGGGAGGCGTTATCTTGACCGTGCCGCCGCCCAAAATCCTTATCTCCACGGTCGGCTCCTTTGGCGACCTCTTTCCCTTCCTCGCGCTCGGCCTGGCGTTGCAGCGCGAGGGGTTCGACGTCGCGGTCGCGACCAGCGGCGTTTATCGCGAGTTCGTCGAACGCGAGGGTCTCGATTTCGTCGCGGCGCGGCCCGATCTCGACGACGTGACCGAGAAGCTCGGGCTGGACCTCGGCGGCCTGGCGCGGCAAATGAGCCGCGACGACGGATTTCTATTCCAGCGGATCATCTTCCCGTTCCTGCGCGAGAGCTACGACGACATTGGCGCAGCCGCTGCGTCCGGCGCGGTTGCGATCGTCGCGCATTCCATCGCTTTCGCGGCTCATGCGGCGGCGGAGAAGCTCGACCTGCCGCTCTTCGTCGCGCATCTCTCGCCCGTGCTGCATTACCTCCCACAGCAGCCGCCGCTCGGCATGGGGCTGCCGTTCGTCGCCGCGCCGCGCAGCAAGCTCGCGCTCGGCTATAATCGCGTCGCGCTCGCGTGCGCGGCCGAGGTCGCTCATCTCTGGGCCGCGCCGCTGCGACAGTTTCGCCGCGAACTCGGATTGCCGAGACGCGCCCCGTTCAGCTTCTTCAGAGGCGTCCCGTCGCCGTTTCATAGCCTCGGCTTGCACTCGCCGGCGTTCCTAGGCGACCAAGGCGGCGATCTCGTCGCCGGCCACACCTTCTTCGATCGCGGTCCGCCGCGCGCCAAGGAAGAGACGCGCGCGCTTGCGGCGTTTCTGGACGAAGGCGAGGCGCCGGTCGTATTCACGCTGGGCAGCTTCGTCGTGCGCGACCGCGCCGCGCATCATCGGTCATGCATCGAAGCGGCGCAGCGCCTCGGCCAGCGAGCCGTGCTGCTCGCCTCGGACGAAGATGCGGCGCTCTTGCGCGCACAGGCGCCGCCGTCCATCCACGTCGCGGGCTATGCGCCGCATGGCGAATTGTTTCCGCGCGCGAAGATCGTCGTTCATCACGGCGGGATCGGGACGTCGGGCCAGGCGTTGCGCGCCGGCAAGCCGCAGCTCGTCACGCCCTTCCTGGGCGATCAGGCCGACAATGCGGCGAGGCTGGCGCGTCTGGGCGTCGCCCGCGTTCTGCCGGCCAAAGCTCTCACGGTCGAGACGCTGACGCGCGAGCTTCGAGATCTGCTCGCGCGCCGAGATTACGCGAGCCGAGCCGAAGCGCTCGGCGCGCGCGTGGCGCGGGAGGATGGCGCGCAAGCCGCGACGCGCCATATCGCCGAAACGCTTCGCGCTTAGACCCTGAGCGTTGGCGCAAGCGGGGACCGTTCTCAGCGCATTCCGCCGGGTTTCAGCGCGTCCGCCAGCCTCATCTGCGCCGTTCCCGGCTTCAGCGGCTTCTGCTGGCTCTCATGCGGCGCCCATCCCGAGAGCCAGACGATTTCGAAGCTCGCGCGCACGCGGCCGTCGGGGTCCGAGAAGCGCTCCGCGTAAATTTGCGCAGCGCGCAAAAACGTCGCGCGGGCGAGCGGCTTTCGCGCGCGGGCTTCGAGCGCGTTGGCCGCGCCCATTCTGCGCAGGTCGTCGCAAAGCGAGAACATCGAGTCGTAGCGCAGCGTGAAGGCGTCGCGGTCCGTCACCGGAAGCGCGAAGCCCGCGCGCTGCAAAAGCCCGCCGAGATCGCGCACCTCGACGAAAGGCGAGACGCGCGGGCTCGCGCCGCCGCAAGCCTCAACCTCTGCTTGTGTGAGCGCCGCGCGCAGCTCATTGAGGCTCGCGCCGCCGGGCATAGCCGCGAGAAAAAGCCCGTCCGGCGCCAGCGCGCGCCGCACCTGCGCGAAAACGCCAGGGAGATCGTTGACCCATTGCAGCGCGAGGCCGGACACGACGAGATCGAACACGCCGGGCGCGAAGGGCGGCAGCTCCTCGTCAATGACGAGATGCGCGCCCTCCGAGAGAAACGGCGCGGCGCGCAAAGGCGCGATCCCTCGGCTCGCGAGAACCTCCGCGAAATCGCCGGTGGGCGTCGCGAGATCGAGCGCGCGCGGAAACTCGCGGCGGATCGCGGCGAGCCGGTCCGCAAAATCTTCGGCGGCGCGGCGCATCAGGAAGTCCGGGGCGCCGCGGGAGAGGGCCTTCGACAGGCGCGCGCGCGCGAGCTTGCGGTCGAAGATCTGCGGAGGAGCGGCGATCATCGTCCATGAATGACGCTTTCACGCCGCGACTGCAAGCGCGCTCGCTCGACGAAGCGTCCGCATCAAGCTTGGCGAGCCCCGCCATTGCGGTCGCAAAAGGCCTATCGCCGGCGATCGTGTCTTTCGCGCCACAATATAGAAAATTTAAAGGTTACGCCCTAACTTCAGGCAACGGATTCCTTCGACAAACGTTTGTCCAAGGTTAGAATGCGCGGCGTTCGACGAGTTGCGGCCGCAAGGCCGTGCGTGAGGGTGCTTCGATGGTCCAAGCGTCTGTGTTCCGGCGCCTCGCCGGCAAAATGCTCATATCTCTTTTCGCCGGCGCCGGCATGGCGGGGTTCGGCGCCGTCGCGCTCCCCAGCGAGGCCGGCGCGCGCAGCCTCGTGGCCTTCTCGCCGAGCGTCGAGCCCGGCACGATCGTGATCAACGCGCATCTGCGCCGCTTGTTTCTCGTGGTGCGCGAAGGCGTCGCCATCAGCTATCCGGTCGCCGTGCCGAAATCGGGCAAGGAATGGTCGGGATACGCCGCGATCGACGGCAAGTATGTCAACCCCGATTGGGTTCCGCCCCCAATCGTCAAGGCGGACCATCCCGAGCTGCCGAACTATATTCGCGGCGGCTCGCCGCATAATCCGATGGGCGTCCGCGCGCTGACGCTCGACCGCTATCAGGTCGCGATCCACGGCACGACCGCCAAGATGCGCGCCTCGATCGGCACCGCGGCCTCCTATGGCTGCATCCGGATGCTTAACGAGGACGTCGCCGACCTTTACGATCGCGTCAGCGTTGGCTCCCCCGTCATCATGGAGCACTAAGGGCGCAGGCGGGACGGATGATGTCCCCGCGCGGCGGCGCGGCGCGGGAGCGCGGACGGTCTGGGCGCCGTTTTTTCCAAGCGATTACGTGCATAGGCTGCTGTTGGCTGTGGACGGGGCTTAAGCCCATCTGGACCAAAGCGCGCGAATCTCTCACTCTTGGCCTCGAACGAAGCCAACGGGAGCCGGCGTTTTGAAAGCGCGAATAAGTTCAGCGAGTCTCAAACGAATCTTGTATAGTAAATGGAGTGCGATTCGAAGGTCGTCGATCAGCGTGCAACGTTCGGGATTTCGGTAAGCGTCGAGGCGTGGCCTCTTTAGCTTTGCCGTCCGAGTCCCCGAAAGACAAAAAGATGAAGGTTAGCGCATGCTGATCGCAGCAGAATTGGAAACCGACCGCGCGCAACATCCCGTCGATGTGGTGGAGCAGCTCGCGGCCGCCAACGATTGGTCGTTCGACCGCGACAATGAGGACGAGATCTCGATCTCGGTCGGCGGCGAGTGGACCGACTACCACGTCGCCTTCACCTGGCTCGCCGATCAAGAGACCCTGCATGTGAGCTGCGCCTTCGACTTCAAGACGCCGGGCCGCCGCCGCGCCGAGATCGCGACGCTCATCGCGCAGATCAACGAGCAGCTTTGGGTCGGCCATTTCGACCTGTGGCCGAACGAGGGTCTCATCATGCATCGCCACGGCCTCATGCTCTCAGGGGGGATGCAGCCGTCGGGGCAGCAATGCGCCGCCTTGCTCCAGAACGCGCTCACGACCTGCGAGCGCTACTACCAGGCGTTCCAGTTCGTGCTGTGGGCCGGCAAATCCGCTGGCGAAGCGCTGGGATGCGCAACCTTCGAGACGAAAGGCGAAGCGTGAGCGCATTGGCCGGCGCGACCGTCGCCATTATCGGCGCCGGCAAGATGGGATTTGCGATGCTGTCGGGGCTTGCGCGCGGCGACAAGCCTGCGCGAGTCGTCGTCGTCGAGCCGAAGCCCACGCCCGAGGCGGCCGGCTTCTGCCGCGCCCAGGGTTTCGAGCTCATGAGCGCCGTGGACGCCGGCGCGGAGCCGGTCGGCGCGCTGGCGCTGGCGATCAAGCCGCAGACGCTTGAGGCCGCCGCGCCCGAGCTTCATCCGCTCGTCGGGCCGCAGACTCTCGTTCTGTCGATCCTCGCCGGCAAGCGCATCGCCGATCTCTCCGCCCGGCTGCCGGCGCAAGCCTTCGTGCGCGCCATGCCCAACACGCCGGCTGCGATCGGGCGCGGGATCACCGGCGCCTTCGCCAGCGCCGCGGTCAACCAGCGCCAGCGCGGCTTGGCGCAGGCGCTGCTCGCGTCGCTCGGCGAGGTCGAGTGGATCGACCGCGAGGAGCTGATGGACGCGCTGACGGCGGTTTCGGGCAGCGGGCCGGCCTATGTGTTTCTTCTCGCAGAATGCCTGGCGGCGGCGGGCGAGGCGGCGGGCCTGCCGGCCGATCTCGCCATGCGGCTGTCGCGGGCGACTGTCGCCGGCGCCGGCGAGCTCCTGCGCCGCTCGCCCGAGCTTCCGCCCTCGACGCTGCGCGAAAACGTGACCTCGCCCGGCGGCACGACCGCGGCGGCGCTTGGCGTGCTCATGGCCGAGGAGGGCATGAAGCCGCTGCTCGAGCGGGCGATCGCCGCCGCCGCGAGGCGCGCTCGGGAACTTTCCGGCTGAAGGTCTTTTCCGTCCGAAGCTATTGGCCCGCTCGCGCGGCCTCGCTACATAAGCCCCGAGCGCAGCCGGCCGGGCCTCCCGGACCGGCGGCGGGATTATTGGGAGACAAGGTCATGAGCGGCGGCGAAGCGAAAGACACCCAGGACAAGAAGGCGAAGAGCGGCTCGCGCGATGCGATCGTCGACGCGCTGATGCGTCTCGCCGCACGGCGGAATTTCGCCGACATCGCCATTTCCGACATCGCGCGCGAGGCCGGCCTCTCGCTCGCGGATTTCCGCGACGCTTTCCCCTCCAAGGGGGCCGTGCTCGGCGCCTTCTCGCGCCGCATCGACCGCGAGGTGCTGGATCATCTGGGCGCGGAGCACGACGACGAGCCCTCGCGCGAGCGCCTCTATCACGTGCTTGCAGCGCGGCTGACGGCGCTCGAGCCCTATCGCGACGCGGTGATAGGGATCGTCGAATGGGCCGAGAAGGATCCCTTGTCCTCCGCGGCGCTCCACCGCGAGGTCGTCAACTCGATGCGTTTCATGCTGGAGGCGGCCGACATCGACAGCGAGGGGCCGGTCGGCGCCTTGAAGCTGCAGGGTCTGGCCTTCGCCTGGATGCGGGTGCTCGACGCCTGGCGCGACGATCAGCCCGGCGAGACGCATCGCGCCTTGGCCGCGCTCGACCGCGAGCTGAACCGCGGCGAGAAGTTCATCGACCGCGCCGAGGACATCGCGCGCATCGCCGAGCCCTTCCGCGTCATAGCGCATCGCATGTTCCACGGGTTGCGCGGCGGCTTCAAGACTTCTCGCAAGAGCGGCGGCGCCGAAGACTTGGACCATCCGCACGCTGGAGCATGAGCGTTGGGTCAGGTCTGGGCCGCTAGGGGTGCGGCGCCTAATCTTACTGCGTCACAAAACTGCGATGTTGGAGCCCGTCATTGCGACCGCGAGCTTGCGCGGCGGGAAGCAATGACGCGCCACCTTACATTTGCTGTTGGCTTATGACGCAGTGGAGCTAAGCGGGGGCGAGCGGGCCAGCAAGACCGCGAAAGGGAACCAGCGGCGCGCTTCGGCGTTTCTA
>Ga0187781_10002635_pt1 | contig 13583 bp, 12 predicted proteins | sample 0715_SJ02_MP02_2_FD_132447 | JGI IMG/M metagenome (GOLD analysis project Ga0187781, IMG submission 132447) | Tropical peat soil microbial communities from peatlands in Department of Meta, Colombia - 0715_SJ02_MP02_20_MG | ecosystem: Environmental > Terrestrial > Soil > Wetlands > Peat | place...
GTCGTGCTCGGCGCCCTGCTGGCCGGGATCGTGCTGCGCGCCTGGACCCGCCGGTTCAACATGGACACCGAAAGCCTCGAGCGCAAGTTCGACGCGGTCGGCTATGGAATCTTCATCCCGATCTTCTTCATCTCGTCGGGGATGACCCTGGACCTGAAGGCGATCAGCCAGGACCCGCTGCGCCTGCTGCTCTTCCTCGGGTTGCTGCTGATCGTCCGCGGCCTGCCCTCGCTGCTGGTCTACCGGCGTGCCCTCGCGGCCCGGCCACGGGTGGAGATGACGTTCATCACCGCAACCGCGTTGCCGCTGCTCATCGCGCTGGCCGAGATCGGCCAGCGGGACGGGGTCATGCTCCCCGCCACTGCTGCCGCCCTCGTCGGCGCGGGCGTGCTGTCGGTCCTGATCTACCCTCTCATCGCGGTCGGATTGCACCGGTCAGCGCCGCTCACACCCGCCGACGTCGGGATCATCGCGGCCCAGACGGCGAGTGAGACCAGCGGACCACGGGACAATCCCAGCCAGGACGGCCGAGACGCCTAGTCCGGCTTCTTCGATGGCTCGCCGGGCAGGTACAGAAGGGGAGGTGCCTCGTGGATGCTGAGGTGCCGCTGGCGATGGCTCTGGCCGATCCGGGCGCTGTGCCCGGGGTGACCGGGGGCAAGGGCGCCTCGCTGGCCCGCCTCGCCCGCGCCGGGTTCGGTGTCCCGCCGGGGTTCCACGTGACGACCAGCGCGTACCTCGATTTCGTCCGCCGTGGCGGCCTGGGCGAGCCGATTCTGGCGGCCTTGTCTGCTGTCGATGTGTCCGACGCGGCCACGTTCGACGCGGCCGCCGCGCGCATCGGCGAGCTGTTTGCCGGCCAGCCTGTGCCGGCCCCGACGGCGGCGGCGATCGCCAGGGCCTACGCCCGCCTCGGTGACGACGTGCCGGTCGCGGTGCGGTCCTCAGCGACCGTGGAGGATCTCCCCGGCCTGTCCGCTGCCGGCCAGCACGACACCTACCTGAACGTCCGTGGCGAGGTGGCGGTGCTCGACGCGGTCAGGCGGTGCTGGGCGTCGCTATGGTCGGCGCGGGCCATCGGTTACCGCGCCCGCCACGGCGTCGAGCCTGGCGAAGTGAGTATCGCCGTCGTCGTGCAGCGGCTCGTGCTCGCGGAGGCTGCCGGGGTCATGTTCACCATTAATCCGGTCGGCGGCGCCCGCGAGGTCGTGATCAGCGCGAACTGGGGCCTGGGCGAGTCCGTTGCCGCCGGTGAGGTCACCCCCGACGTCGCGGTCATCGACCGGGCGTCGGGGACGCTGGTCAGCTACCAGGTCGGCGGTAAGGAGATGATGACCGTGGCCGACGGTGCGGGGACCAGGGCCATAGGTACGCCGACCGGGCTGCGTTCGGCGGCGGTGCTCTCCCCGGCCCAGGCGGGTGAGCTGGCCCGGGTCGGCCTGGCGGTGGAGGAGCTGTATGACCAGCCGGTCGACGTCGAGTGGGCGCTTGCCGCGGGGGAGCTGTCCGTGGTCCAGGCCAGGCCCATCCCCGCCGGCCCCGGGCCTGGGGAACAGTGGAACGACAGCTTGGACGGGGACTATCTGTGGAGCAACGGCAACGTCGGCGAGGCCCTCCCCGACGTCATGACGCCTGCGACCTGGTCGTTCATCGAACTGCTCATGCCGCGGATGACGTTCCCGCCGAACCTGCCCGGTTACCGGGGCTACGGGCGGATCGGCGGACGCGTCTATGTGAACGTGAGCATGTCGATCTCTCTCGAAGCCCTGGTCGGCATCTCGCCGCGCCGGTTCGCCGTGCTCCTGGGTCCCGTCCTGGGTTAGCTCCCTCCGATGGAGGAGATCCCGCGTCCGCGGCTTCCTCGCTGGAAGGCCATCCGGCTGATGGTGCCCGCGGCGGTCGCCATGCTGCGCAGGGTCCGCGCGAGCCAGCTGCGGATGCCGCAGTTCCTCGCCGACGCGCCGGGCCGCTGCGAACGGCTGCGTGTCGAGATCGAGCGGACCACCGACGCCGCGGTGCTGGCCGGCCTATGGCCGCGGCAGGTCCGGCCGCTACTCGAAGAAGCCTGCGACATGCTCGCTGCCGCGGCGACGCACGGCGCCAGGCTGCTGTCCGGTCCCGGCAAGCTGGCGAAGCTGGTCGGCGAGGCCGACTCGGCTCTGCTGCTCTCCGGCCAACAGGCCGAGGGTGCTCCCTTGGCCAGTCTCGGCCCGGTTGCCGGGCTCGCCCGGCTGGCCCGGGGCGAGATCGACCGGGACACCTTCGCCCGCCAGTACGGACACCGCAGCCCCCACGAGGCGGAGCTGTCGCTCCCGCGACCTGCCGAGGATCCCGCGTGGCTCGACGGCCAGCTCGCCGCCCTCCGCGACACCGCCCGCGACGCCGAAGCGCTGCTGGCCGACCAGGCGGCGGCCCGCGCCGCGGCCTGGGAGCGGCTGGCCCGCCAGGACCCCGGGAAGGCAGCCGCGGCGCGCAAGCTGATCGCGCGCTGGGCGCCGGTCGCCCGTGACCGCGAGGCGACCAGATCCGAGCTCATAAGGTCGGCGTGGGTAGCGCGTACCTGGGTGCGGCGCGCCGGGCAGCTCACCGGTCACGGCGATGACCTGTTCTTCCTGGAGTTGCAGGAGACCTTCGACCTGCTCCGTGGCGACCCGGGGCCCCTCGCCAAGGTGCCCGCCCGCCGGGCCGCCTACCAGACCTATCAGGCGCTGCCGCCCTATCCCGCGCTGATCCGTGGCCGCTTCGACCCAATCCGCTGGGCGGCCGACCCGAACCGGCGCAGCGACTACTACGACGAGCGCGCCCAGGCGGCCAAGCCGGACGGCACGATCACGGGATTCCCCGGCGCCGCAGGCGTGGTTGAAGGCACCGTGCGAGTCCTGCGCAGGCCCGAGGACGCTGTCCAGCTCGGCGACGGCGAGATCCTCGTCACCACGGTCACCAACATCGGCTGGACCCCCGTCTTCCCCCGCGCCGCCGCCGTCGTCACCGACGTCGGCGCGCCACTGTCCCACGCCGCGATCGTGGCCCGCGAACTCGGCATCCCCGCCGTCGTCGGATGCGGCAACGCCACCATGCGTCTGCGCAGCGGCGACCGGGTCAGGGTTGACGGCGGCAACGGCACCGTCGAGGTACTCCACCAGGCATGAGCGACGGGCGCGCAGTGGACGGCCGGGTATCGATCCTGCGAGGCGCCGTGTTGCTGACAACAGACGGCACGACGCGGGTGAGGGGCACGAGATGAGCAAGGTCGTAGATATCAGCGAGCCCGCCAGCGAACTGGAACGTCTGATCACGGACCTGTCGGGGTCCGGACTGCTGGTCTTCGTTTTCGGCGTCGGCTGGTGGACCGCGCACCTGGCCGGAGCCACGGTACCGGTGTTCCGCGGACCGGCCGACCGGCGGTGGTGGCACGTCGAGCTCGGCGACGACGCGGCGAAGTGGGTTATGGACGTGCGGGTCGATGAGATCACCGGGGTCCGGTTCGTGCGCGAGCCCTACCCGTTCTCGTCCTTTCCCGGGAGGGAAACCCTGACCGTGCAGTTCCTGGGGCCAGGCCGGGAGACGGTGCTCTACTGCTACGTACACGACCTGTATGACGGCCGGCGGATGCGCCCGGAGAAGCTGGCGGCCTGGCGAGCACTGCGCGAGCGCTACGGCAATCGCGACGAGTCGAGAGTCGATCAAGGCACCCTCCCGGCCCCGGCTGCGTGAACCACCCGACCTGGCACGCGGAGGGAGTGCTGCTGGAGGCCGGGTACGGGTGATCACCGATGACCGGCGCGGGTGCGGCCGCTTCCCATGCCCGCAACTCCTCTACGTCGTCACCCGTGCGCGACGTTCTTCGACCGGGCCGATCAACTCGAGGAGGTTACGCCCGGCTGCTCCCTCAGCTCAGGAAGTCTGCGACATCGGCGGCGAACTCGCCGTGGTACTGAAACAGGAAGCCGTGGGCCGAGTCCGGGTAGATTTTCAGCCGCGCCTGCGGGATCAGGCCGGCCAGCAGGTAGGAGTAGTGCGGCAGGATCATCGGGTCGCTGTCGCCGCTGGCCACGAACACCGGCATCTGCAGGCAGCTGAGCCGCTGCAGTAGCGCGTGGTCGGGGATCCCCCAGGTGCAGACCGCGTCATACTGCGCCTCACGTGTCGCCCAAGTGGTGGCCGTGTCCCGGTCCTGGGACCGGGCGTACATGCGCTGGAGGGCTTGCTGGCCAGCCTGCTGACTGGACGGGGATCGGGCGAAGAAGACGCCGAGGTATTCCTCGGGGCTGGTATCCGGGGTGCCGATGGCGTCGATGACCTCGGGGGCCCAGCCGTGCATGCCGGCCGCGCCCTGCGGCGCCGAGGAGGCCAGGACCAGCCGTCGCACGATGGCCGGCCTGGTCAGCGCGATCTGCTGGGCGACGAAGCTGCCGATGGAGAAGCCTAGGAGATCAGCCTGGCCAAAAGCCCATGGCGACGATGAACGCGATGGCGTCGCGGGCCATCTGTTCTCTGGTGCCGGGCGTGGTGCCGGTGGAGCCGCCGACTCCGGTGTGGTCGAACGTCACCACCTGCCGGGCCGTCGCCAGCGCGTCGATCAGGGCTGGGTCCCAGTTGTCGAGGTTGCCGCGGAAGTGCTGGAGCAGGACCAGCGGCACGCCATCCTCGCCGCCAGTGTCGCGGTAGGCGTACTCGACGCCGTTAACGGCACTGACCAGCTTGTTCGGCAGGCCGGAGTACGGACCGTCCCGATCTGCCGAGCTGGTGCCGTTGTCGGCTTGCGTGATCGTCATCACGCCTCCGTCCTGGCGCAGGTTTCGGCGGCCGACTCGATGAGCTGGGTGACTTCGGCTGGGTGGGAAACCATCGCAACGTGGCTGGAGGGGACTTCGATGGTGGTCGCGCCCATCCGGGAGGCGAACATGCGCTCGGCGTCGGGCGGGATCGCCTGGTCCTGTGTGGCGACCACGTACCAGGACGGCACCGACCTCCAGGCCGGGACGCCCATCACGTCCGCGAAGGTGGAGCCCGCCAGTGGCTGCTGGACGGCGTGCATCACCTTGGCCCGGACCGGATCGACGTCGGCCGCGAACTGCATGACGAAGTCGTCTTCCGGGAGCCAGCCGAAGCCGTGGGAGTCAGTGAACAGGTGCCCCAACGCCGCCGGGGTGGGGCCTTGGGACAGCAGCGCGCCGAGTGATTCCCCTTCGTCGAGCCCGAAGGCAGCGATGTAGACCAGGCCGGCCACGTGCGGCGCGTCGGTGCCGAGCGCGGTCATGATCTGGCCGCCGTAGGAGTGCCCAGCCACGATCGTCGGGCCATCTTGCAGCTCCAGCACCTGCCGTAGCCGGGCGACGTCGTCGGCCAGTGAGGTCTCCGGGAACTGCGGGGCCGTGACGTGGTAGCCGTCGGCCTGCAGGCGCTCGATGACCCCGCTCCAGCAAGAGCCATCGGCCCAGGCGCCGTGGACGAGAACAACGTTCAGTCGAGTGCTCATTGCCCAGTTCCTTTCCGGGTCAGCTGAAGGTGACGGCGGCGCCCCGCGCTCCGTGACGTGGCGGCTCGCCGGGCTGCGGCTGAGGCGGCCGTCATGGTGTCCGATGCTTCCCGCCGCGGATATGTCAGCGGCTGCGGCTGGGCGGCCGCCTGCTGCAGGTCAGAACCTATGCCGAGGCGGTACAGTGTCGGATCTGGCAAATGACCAGTCTGTTGACCGGTCCTGTTCACGTCGGGTCTACTGCGGGGCATGCCGTAGAGCTGCGGCAGGTGCGTGGAGGGCACGTTGGCAGCCGTCGATACAGCGACAGGGCCGCGGTCGGCGGCCGGTTACACCGCAGAACGCGGTCTGTATGGGCGTGAGCGCGAGTTGGGGGTCCTCGATCACCTGGCGGGCCGGCTCGACAAGAATGCTGGCGGTGCCCTTGTCGTCCGGGGCGAGGCCGGCATCGGGAAGTCTGCCTTGCTGGCGGCGATCACCGCGCACGCACAGGACCGCCGGACGCGGGTGCTATCGGCGGTTGGGGTTCAGTCAGAAGCCCAGATCTCATTTGCGGGCCTGCATCAGCTGCTACGGCCGGTCCTTCACCTGGCCGAGGGCCTGCCCGCACGCCAGCAAGCCGCGCTGCATGCCGCGTTCGGCATGTCTGAGGAGGCTGCTCCGGAGCTGTTCGTGTCCGGGCTCGCGACCCTTGAACTGATCGGCGACGCCGCTGAAAGCTCGCCCGTTCTGCTGATTATCGAGGACGCTCAATGGCTCGACCAGCCCAGCTGTGCCGTGCTGGCGTTTGTCGCGCGGCGGCTGATGGCCGAGTCGGCCCTCATGCTGATCGCCGTGCGCGACGGATTCCCGAACCCATTCGACGAAGCCGGGCTGACCGAGCTGCGACTGCACGGGCTGAGCGACGAGGCCGCCGCGCGGCTGCTGGATTCGCGTGCGCCTGGCCTTGGACCGGCTGTGCGCGAGCGGCTGCTCAAGGAAGCCGCAGGCAACCCGCTCGCGCTCATCGAATTGCCCGCCGCGTTGCGGTCCGAGCACCTCGATGCGGGCGCCTTGCTGCCGTCGCGGCTGCCGCTGACCGCGCGCCTGGAACGAGCATTCGCAGCGCAGGCCTCTGGTCTGCCCTCGGCTACCCGCTCGCTGCTGCTGGCCGCCGCCGCCGAGGACGCCGCCGAGGACGCCGACGTCCTCGGAGAGGTGCTGAACGCGGCCATCATCCTTGACGGCGGAACCATGACCATCGACCTTCGCTCCGTGCATCGCCGTCGGCCTGGTGACGATCCAGGGCACCCAGCTGCGGTTTCGCCATCCGCTGGTGCGTTCGGCGATCTACCAGGCGGCAAGCTTGCCGGAGCGCCAGGCCGCCCACGCCGCGCTGGCCCAGGTACTCGCTGGCCAGCCCGACCGCCAGGTCTGGCACCGGGCGTCCGCGGCCCCGGGACCCAGCGAACAGGTAGCGGCGGAGCTGGAGGAGGCCGCGGCCCGCGCCGGACGTCGCGGCGCGGTCGCGGTGGCGGTTGCTGCCCTGCAGCGTGCGGCGGAACTCAGCGAGGACCCGGCCCGCCGGGGAAGTCGGCTCTTGCGCGCGGCGGAGATGGGCTTCGAGTTCGGCCGCCCGGGGCTCGGGCCTCGGTTCCTGCAAGCGGCCGAACCGCTTGATCTGCCAGCCGAAGAGCGGACCTGGCTGTCCTGGCTGCGCGAGACCTACGGCGAAACTGGCTGGTCCGGAAATGCGAAAGTCGGTCCGCTAACAGAGATCGCCGACCGGATGAGGTCCGGCGGCCATACCGAGCTGGCCGTGCAGTGCCTCCTCGCCGCCGCGTCGAGATGCTGGTGGGGGAACCCCGACCAGGAAACCCGGGCCGGGGTTGTCGCAGCCGCCAAAGGCATGCCACTGCCGGAGGCCGCACCGGCCATGCTTGCCATCCTCGCGCACGCGGACCCGGTAGCGCACGGAGCATTCGTGATCGACCGGATCTCGCGCATGACCCCCCCGTCCGCAGATCCTGCCGTGGCCTATCTCGTGGGCTCCGCGGCCGCGGCGGTGTGGGCGTACGACCTGTCGCTTGGCTTCCTCGATACGGCTGTCAGCGGCCTTCGCGCACAGGGCCGGCTCGGCCTGCTGGCCCAAGCGCTCGTATCCCAGGCGTGGGCGGCCGTTCATCTCGCGAGAGAACCACTCGCCGTCTCCGCCGCCGAGGAAGCCGCACGCCTGGCGCGCGAGACTGGCCAGCCGCGGGAAGCGGTCTGCGCGCAGCTGGCCCAGGCCACCATCGCCGCAGAGCGGGGAGACTTCACTACCGCCGAAGAGCTGGCAGGCCAAGCCGAAGCGGTGCTCCTGCCGATGGGCGCGACCCCGATGCTGGCCCTGGTGGAGTTCGTCCGGGGCCGCGGGGCCGTAGCACACCAGCGCTACCCAGAGGGGTTCGACCATCTGCGGCGGGTACTCGATCCGGCTGACCCCGCCTACCATCCCTTCATCGGAGCATGGGGACTCTCGGACCTGGTCGAGGCCGCAGCCCATACCAGCAGAGCGGACATCGCCGAGGAATACCTCAAGCAACTGGAGTCTCTGGCCGCGGCCACGTCCGGTTCCCTGCTGCGAGCTGAGGCAGGTTACGCGCGGCCGATGGTGGCCGGCGACGGCCAGGCTGAAGCCCTCTACCAAGCGGCACTCGAACACGACCTCGTCAACTGGCCCTGCTACCGCGGCCGCATGCTGCTGTGGTACGGCAGATGGTTGCGCCGCCGGCGGCGAGCGGCAGAATCGCGTGCTCCCCTGCGGTCCGCACGCGACGCCTTCGATGCCCTTGCCTTCCCGGCGTTGGCCGAAAGGGCTCGCCAGGAACTGCGTGCCGCCGGCGAGATGAGCTACCGCCGGATGCCCGATGCCGGGGACCAACTGACACCCCAAGAACTCCAGATCGCCCGCCTGGCGGCCAACGGGCTGTCCAACCGCGAAATCGCGGAACAACTGTTCATCTCGCACCGGACCGTGGGCTACCACCTCCACCAGATCTTCCCCAAGCTCCAGGTCACCTCCCGACCAGCTCCGTACCGCCTCGCTCGGCCTGGCATAGCCGCCCGCGCGATAGGAAACTGTTCGTGCTGCATGCCATTTCCAGCCACAATCTGATCGGCTGCGAAGATCACCAGCGCGCCTTATGCGGACATCGGCTGGACATCGGCTACGGCACGAGCACCGTGCGCTGGCCTGGCGGATCGGGCCGGGCCCAGATGGCCTCCACGTCCGCCAGGGGCATCGCGTTCGGCTTGACCGCGATCGTGCCGACGTCGATCTCGTTCACCAGTGACGGAAGCTCGGCCAGGTAGGCCGCGGCCGAGACGGCGCCCTGGCCGTTGCCCTGGATGCGCAGGTTCGCCGAGCGCAGCGCGGCCGAGGGCAGTTCGATCGTCGGGCCGGCCATCGCGCCAATCTGGATCCAGTTCAGCGCGCGGCTGCGATCCGACCGCCCGGTGAGCAGGGCTATGATTGCCCGCTGGGCCGGCTTTCCCCATACGTAGTCGAGGACGATGTCGGCCTCGCCGGCGGCCGCGCCGAGTGCTGTGTCGGTCGCCTCACCGTCGTCGGTCAGCGGGACGACCTCGTCGGCGCCGAGCGCAGTGAGCGTGTCGAGCCGGTCCAGATCGCGTCCGGCGCCGACCACGTGCCCGGCGCCGAGCCGCTTGGCGACCTGGACCGCCATCGTTCCGGCGTTCCCGGTTGCGCCGAGCACGAGGACGCTCTGGCCAGGCTCGAGGGGGACACGGCGGCGTAGCGCCACCCACGACGACATGGCCGGGTTCATCGCGGCGGCGACCTTCGCGGCGTCGGCGTCGCCGGGCAGCTCGACGGCGCGCCGCAGGTCGGCGACGGCCTTGTCGGCCATCGTGCCGATGACGTCGTCGGCGGTCGCGAAGTAGATCAGTCGGCCGTCCGGCCGCCGGCCGACCCCGTCGATGCCGGGGATCATGGGCAGCGTGCCGGTGCTGGTGTAGTGGGCCCCGGCGGCTCCGCTCCGGACGCGCGGGTGCAGTCCCACGGCCAGGACGTCGACGAGGATCTCTTCGGCGCTCGCGGGCTGCGGAACCTCGAACTGCTGGTAGTGGGGTGGCTCGTCGAACGATGTCACGACGGCGGCGTTCATGGTGGCCATAAAGACGTTCTTCCTGAAGTCCTGCGGTTCCTCATTTGGTTGGTGTCACGTACTAATTTAGTTGGTGTCACAAACTAAGTCAAGTACACTACCGCCATGACAACCCCGCCGGTTGGCACCTCCGCCCCGCCCGCAGGACCCGAGACGTTGAGCCCCGCCGACGGAATGGCGCAGCTGTCCTTCCTGGTCCAGGGCATCCTCGAGCGCCGGGCCCGCGAGCACGACCTGTCGGTCATCCAGATCCGCCTGCTCGGCGTGCTGCGGGACCGCAAGCCGACGATGAATGAGCTGGCCAGGCTCCTGGGCCTGGACAAGTCCAGCGTCACCGGCCTGGTCGATCGCGCGGAGCGCCGCGGCCTGGTCGTGCGCGTCCCGTCCACTGCGGACCGGCGGGCCGTGCTGGTCAGCCTCACCGACTACGGCCGGTCGCTCGCATCCGCTGGCGCGGCCCGCTTCGACGCGGACATCTCGCTGCTGCTCGAGCACCTGCCGCCAGCAGACCGCGACGCTCTGTCCCGGCTCATCAGCCGGCTGCTTGTCGCGCACGCCACAGATCAGGGGATCGATTTGTTCGCCACCATCACCACCGAGAACCCGCAGGCCGGCTCCCCGGCCTCAAGACTCCGCTGATCCAGTCCCCGCTCCCTGCCCGACGGGATCCTCACGGCGCGCCGAGCACGCTCAGCCCGGACCCCTTACCCGCCCCTGTCGCTCGCGGGACGGGCTCACTTGGTGGCGCTGCCCGGCCAGTTCGCGTTCGAGACCAGCTCCGGATGCGGCCCGGTGAAGGCGCCAGCGGCGGTGGCGTTGCCACGCAGCTGGTATTCCAGCCAGGCCGTGGCGTATCCGAACAAACCGCCGGGGTTGCCGGTGGGAGGGTTGTCGATCGAGGTGTGGTCGGCCAGCTTGCCGTCGGAGGTGAGGATGATGCCAACCGCGGCGGGGACGGAGGTGCTGAGGAAGAACGCCTTCTCCGTGGCTGGGCTCGCGATGATCGAGTCCCAGAACCCGTAAGTGGAGATGAAGAAGACGGGTCGGGTCAGCGCGGCGGGGTGAGCCGTGCAGTCGGCCGCGGTCGGGCAGTCGGGATTGGCGACGGAGAAGATAGGATTCGGCTCCGAGAACGTCATCACGGTCTTGATCAGGGCCGGATCGTTCGTGGTGGCCCGGACCGCGCCGGTAGCGCCCTGCGAGTGGCCCACCGCGGCCACCTCGTTCACGTTCAGATGGCCGTAAAAGGTGCTTCCCGGGATGCTGTCCTGGGCGACCAGATAGTGCGCGGCCGCGTCGATCTCTGTGCCGCTGCCCGTGTTGGGCAGGGTCGAGGCGATGACCGTGAACCCGTAGGAGGCCAGGTGCAGCAGGAAGGCCGAATAGTCGTCCGGCGTCCCGCCGGTTCCGTTGCCCCAGGTCACGATCGGGCTCTGGAAGCCCAAGGCGGCGTAGCTGCTCGGGTAGAACAGGTCGTAGACCGCCGTGCCCGACGCGCCCGTCACCGTTCCCGTGGCCGTGGCGTACGGTCCGGGCAGCGTAAAAGCGGCCTGGATCGGGTAACTGACGGCGGGCTGGCGGGCGGCACCGGTCAGCGTGGCCAGCAGCAGGGCAGCTGACAGCGTCGCCGCGACACGCAGCGGGCGAGATGCGGTGAAACGGCGGACCCGATCGGCTGGTATCCCGGCAGCGGCCATGGCGATCCCCTCCTCGATTCGTCTGGCTCGTCCCGTTCGGACCAACTACTACATGTCAGGAGGGTGCTGCCGCCTGCCTGATACACACGGCCGGCGACCTCCAGGCGATGCGGTTAGCCGCAAGCGGGTCGGCGACGCCGGGGTCGCCGACCGCCGACAACCTCAACCCCATCGGCCGCATCCATTACAACGGCTCCACCTTCTTGTACGTCCCGAACGCCCTGTCCCAGACGGGCGGCTACCCGCTCGGAGCCCAGGGCGGCGAGGCCGCGATCAGGCAACTCGTGATCGACGCCGGCTTCATCCGCTTCCGCCGCACGGCCGAATACCCGTCAACCTCACCTACGAGGCCCGCCCGTAGCCCATGCCGACGTCACGCGTCCCTAGACGGCCGGCCTTTCTGATGGCGTGCTTGGAATCAGCCGCCACGGCCTGCCGCCGCCCCACCCAGCCCACAAGGAGATCACCGTGAACCGCATCCGGCGCCTCCGCCGGACACTGGCCCGCCGCGCCAGCTCACCTGGCCGAGCTGAGCTGCGGGTACTCGTGGCGGGATCATCCTGCTCGTCGGCTCGATCGCGGCGACGGTGATTGTGCATGCCGTCTCCCCGTCCCCACCGAGGTCCTCACCAAGGCCTGCTGCCGGGTACCTGCTGGTGGGCCGAGACGCCCATTTCACGGCACTGTTCCCCCGCAAACCGCTGCGCATTGAGAACACCGCGGGTACCACCACGGTCATCGTCTACCTGGCCGACCTTCCCGGTTATGCCGTCGGGATCATCTGCGCTCCGGTGCCCGCATCGGGTCTGGTCAGGCTGGACCGTGCCGTCACCGTGGCTGCCTCAGCCCTGCCCGGGGGGGAAGTGGTCTCCCGCCACCGGCTCACCTACCACGGACATCCCGCCGAGGACGCCGCCATCTCTCTCCTGGGAGAGCCCGGGCAGATCCGCGTCGTGGTGTTCGGCTCATCGGCCGACATCTTCGAAGGATTCGGGGCCACCGCCGCCAGCTTCGCCCACGACTACAAGATCCTGCTCGACACGTTCACGCCACAGCCCTAGGGCGGCACAACGGGCTAGAAGCGCCAGAGCGACAGCTGGGGAGGAAAGACCATGACGGTCAATGCGACCCGATCCGGCCAACGGCCCGGCTACGGGGAGGCCGGGCCACACCGATGTGATCCTGGCCGGCTGGTCACGGTGCGGGGTTGCCGAAGAATGAAACCTGGCCGTCAACATTGTCGGATGCGAAGACGGTGCCGGCTGCCTGGCTCACGGCAAGGTCCCCAGGCCAGCCGCCCGTCGGTACGGTAGCCGGGGTCCACCAGCATGACAACTGTCACTGGCGGGTAGGCGTCGTGTCCAGTTGAGAGTTGCCAGGACGCTGCCCTCTGGCCTGGGGTTCGCGGGATAGGTCTGAACTCCTGGGCGGACCGGTGTCCAGATTCAGGCTGCAATTTCGGTGGGTGCTCTCTGGTGCCGGTCGCGAAGCCGGCGGGACGGGCCGGCGGTGCGACTGAGCCGTCCGTCAGAATCGGCGTGGCGCGGTCACGGCCCGCCCAGGACCGCGCCGAGGACGAAGGCCGCGCCGATGCCGGCCACGACGAGCGCAACGGCCCAGCCCGCGACGGCGAGTCGGCGCGAGATCGGCCTTGAGCCCATGACCTCGGGGTCGCGGGCCAGGCGAACCAGCAGCACTAGGCCGATCGGCGTGCCAAGACCGCCGGCGAGGCTGGCCGCGACCAGCATGCCGACCACCGGGACACGCGCCAGGGTCACCGCCACGGCCAGCCCGGTGGACGCCGCCAGGGCCGCGTAAAAGCCGGGGGCGGCGCCGATGCCTTCGGACAGTCCGCGGCGCCAGCCGAAGTGCGCGCCCACCACGTACGCAGTCGTCGCCATCAGCACCGGCAGCGCGACCAGCGCGGATCCCACAAGCCCGGCCGCGAACAGGTCCGCCGCCGCCGGTCCGGCCAGGGGCCGCAGCGCCCGCGCGGCGTCGGCCGCGGACGCGGCCGGCTGGTGGTGTCGGCCCAAGGTGGCCGCCGAGGCGACGACCATGCACCACAGCACCAGGGCGGTGAACACCGCGCTGGCGATGGCACCGGCCCTGACCTGCGCGGACGGGCCGGCGTCTTGGCCCTGCGGCTCCTCGACGCCGCGTGCGATGGTCTCCCACACATAAACGTAGCTGGTCAGGGTCGTGCCGAGCAGCGCCAGGCCGCCGGACAGCTCATCACGGTGGAACGGCATGGCCGGA
>Ga0187781_10002636_pt1 | contig 13581 bp, 13 predicted proteins | sample 0715_SJ02_MP02_2_FD_132447 | JGI IMG/M metagenome (GOLD analysis project Ga0187781, IMG submission 132447) | Tropical peat soil microbial communities from peatlands in Department of Meta, Colombia - 0715_SJ02_MP02_20_MG | ecosystem: Environmental > Terrestrial > Soil > Wetlands > Peat | place...
ATGTGGGTGGCTGGATCATGTTTGGCGTGTGGATCTGGGGTATGGGCGCGGTTTCGCTTGCTCTCTACCGTAGAATCCAGCCCGTGATCGCTCCGAATATTCCGTCGATGCCCAGCGGACCCGTGGGCACGCCGCTTCCTCCCAACACCACCGTGAGCCCCGCCTAGTCCTTTTGCCGTGCAGCGCTGGCTTTGTGCCGCCGCTCTCTTGGTGTTGTAGCCGCCTCCGCTCGGCCTGAGCCTTGAAGGGGCTGATGCGGGTCATTCGGCGCACACCCACTTTACGCCAGGTCACTGCCTTTTCGGCCCCTGTGTAGTGGCGGGTCTTCAGACCGGGCTCTTCTCTTACCACCTTATGTCCCAAACAATACGGGCCCCGAAACTTCTCGGGGCCCGCTGGCCTTTGCGGAGGCGGGAAGAAACTCTACTGTTGCCGCACCTTAGCAGCCTGAAACCAGTACTGCGCGCCGCCACTTACGTTCAAGAACAGGGAGCTCATCGAGACGGTGCCGCTCAGATTGCCCACACTCGTCTGGCCTTCCAAAAGCGTGGCGTTAATGTAGGTAATCACCTGAGGGGGAACCGAGAAGGTTCCCAAATAAGGCGGCAAATTTGCAATGGTGAACGTGTTCCCCGTCGTGGTGTTTATGGTTCCTGTGAGACGAGAGAAGCGCAGCATCAGCGTGGACGTATTCGCATTGATGATCCCGTTTGTTCCGGAGGTTGCCCCGGTTACCTTGGCGCGGACCATCTGGCCCGCCAGGATGTCACTGGTGCTCTGGAAACCGGGAATATTTGCCCCGCCAGGAACGCCAGGCTGGGTTGTCAGTATTCCCGAATCGACTAGGAAGCCCGAGATTTGGGCGACCGTCAAACAAAGTCCAGCGCCAAAACTGGCGCTTGCCAGCGGCGATCCGCTGGTGTTGATCAGACTATCGCTCAAGATCATCCCGAAATTCGACCCGCCATTGCACGTGCTCGGGTAAATAATGCCTTCCACCTCGTCTGTCGGCTTGGTGGCCGCATCGATGACGTCAATCGACGCCGCCGTCGGCACCCCGGATGTCAACAGCGAGCTCTGCACGCTCACGACGGAACCTGTCTGAATACAGGACAGGCTCGCTCCGCCTGAGCATTGGTTCTGCGGATCAAAAAACAGGGTCGATGAAGTAATCGCCGCTGTCAGGGTGCCACGAATCGTCGATTTCACGGTGATGCTGCTTGAGGAAACCGCGGTCACCTGTCCCGTAAAATCGTCGATGTTCGCAAATGCACCGCTTGCTACTCCCGTGGGGATTGCGGTCGACGCTGTCATTACCCCCGTCTGTGTCATGTCAATGCTGAGTGCACCGTTGCTGCTTACAATCGCGTTGTTGTAATGGAAATCCAGGTTCAACCATTGATTTGCATTTGCCGTCAGAGTCAGCGGCGTCGAGAAGCTGAACGCGATCGTGGCAGCGTTTCCCGTAATGTCGCAGAAGTCTCCGGACGGGCACGATCCGAACGAGCCGGTGGAAGAGTTGGCGAAAACGCCGGATGGCGCGGACACCGTCACATTGATCGCAGTGTATGTTCCCGAGGCGATCTCTTTTTTCGAAACAATCAGGTTCGTATCGGACTGCAGACGCGTCAATTCAAAGTTCCCTGTAGAAAACACGGAAACGGGGCTGCCGGTCGAGGGTGTCAGCGTGATTCCGATAATCGGGAGAGTGAAACTTACCACGGTCGCATTGGTGGGCGGGGCATCGGAAATCGTGATGCTGAGTAAAGCATTCCCGGTGCCTCCGCAATTCGTCGTGCATTTATTCTTCAAGCCGCTGCAGGAACTCACCGCCAGAATCGCCACGAGCGCGACCACAAAAAGGGACTTTCTCGAATTCATGCGAACACCCCACGACAGGATTAGGCAGACCGCACCAGACGGACCGGACGGCTGGGAATCCCCCAGTCACACTGTAGCGCCGGGGTGCGATGCAAAACAAAATCGAAAGAGCCCGAGTGCCCAACTGTTAACGGTGTGCTCGCGGCCGAGGGAGCGAGACGCCCAAATCTGCAACCACCCGCAAATCAACCGCTTAATGGCGGGGTTCCTTTGAGAACGCGCGGCTTGCCTTTCCCGAAGGGCGCTTCGCTGAGCGACTCCGGTCGATGTGGTATCGTTAGCTTACGGCGCAAATTGCACCAACTCAGGCGGGCACTCTGGCGAAACGTACCACCAAGGCGGGTTCAACTCAAGCGGGTAAAAAGGCCGGACAAAGTGTCCCCGAGCGGGTCTATGTTCCCCTCGATGATGAATCTGCCACCCATCGCGCGGCTTTGCGACCGGTCCGCGACCTCCACCATAAGGGACATGACGACGCTGCCGTGCCTCAGGAACCGCAAGACCGCGCCAACGCAAATAAGCCTTCGATGCGCGACGTCTTCGGCCCCGGCGGCTTTCTCGAAAAATGTATGATGGGGGGCTATGAGCATCGCCCCGCCCAATTGCAGATGGCCGAGGCCATCGACGACGCCTTCGAGAATCACCATCACGCCATCCTCGAGGCTGGCACCGGCACTGGCAAAACGTTGGCCTACCTGCTGCCTGCGATTGTCAGCGGCAGGCGCGTCGCGGTCTCCACAGCCACGAAATCGCTGCAGGAGCAGCTGTACCAGAAGGACGTTCCCTTCCTGCAAAAACATTTCGCGCCCAACTGGAAAGTCGCGGTCATGAAAGGACGCTCGAACTTCCTCTGCCTCGCCAAGATGCACGCCATGGCCGATCAGCTCCTTTTGAAGGGCATGGAAGAGGTCGACTCCTTCCGCCAGATTCGAGATTGGGCAAAGCTCACGCAAACAGGCGATCGCGCCGAACTCACCTTTTTGCCTGACGATTCCGAACTCTGGTCCCGCATCGACGCCCGCCGCGATACCTGTACCGGAAAGAAGTGCCCGCAATTCGACCAATGCTTTCTAACGGGAATGCAGAATCGCGCCAAGGAAGCGGACCTTATCATCGTGAATCATCACCTGTTTTTTGCAGATCTGGCGCTCAAGCACGACGATTTCGGCAGCATCCTTCCGGAATATTCTGCGGTCGTCTTTGACGAAGCGCACGAAATGGAGGATGTCGCCAGCGAATACTTCGGCCAGCAAACCTCCAATTTCCGCTTCGAAGAGCTGGCGCGGGACGCCGACCAGATGATGCGCCTCACGCATCAGGCCACCCCCAGTCTTCTGCGCCGTACCCAGCGCATCCGCGAAAAGAGCCGCTCCTTCTTTGATACCTTCCCCCCTAAGGATGGCCGTTTCCCCTTCTCGCGTCCGGAGCGCGAAGCCTTCCTCGAGCAGAACCGCGAAGCCTACGACGCCCTCATGAACGCCCTCAAGGGCCTGGAGACCGAGTTTGCCGCCCTCACGCAAAAGCCGGAAGAGTTGCTCCGTATCGCCCGCCGCAGCTTCGAACTTCGCCAGGAATTTTCTTTTCTCTTTGAATCCAACGAAAGAAATTACGTCTACTGGTTTGAGCGCAGGAATAAAGGTGTCTTCCTCGCTGCCACTCCCATCGATGTCAGCCAGATTCTCCGCGAACGGCTGTTCGAAGCCTTTGATACCGTCGTTCTCACCTCCGCCACGCTCACCGTTGCCGGCCGCTTCGAATTTATTCGCCAGCGTATGGGTGTGGACAACGCGAAGGAATCCCAGCTTCCACCCGAGTTCGATTACGAACAGCAGGCCCTGCTCTATCTGCCCCAGCGCATGCCGGACGTGCGCGACGCCAACTTTGCCACCAGAGCCGCTGACGAAATCGTCTCCCTCCTCGAGTTGAGCCGGGGCCGCGCCTTTTGTCTTTTCACCAGCTACGCCCAAATGAACGATCTCTTTGGGCGGGTCAGCGGTCGCGTCGATTTTCCCCTGCTGCTCCAAGGAACCGCTCCCCGCACTGTCCTTCTAGAGCGATTTAAAATCACTTCCCATTCCGTCTTGTTCGCCACCGCCAGCTTTTGGCAGGGGGTCGACGTCCCCGGGGATCAACTCTCCTGCGTGATCGTGGACCGCCTGCCGTTCGCCGTTCCGAGCGATCCCGTAGTGGCCGCCCGGGTGCGCGCCCTGCAGGACGAAGGCCGCAACCCCTTCGCGGAATTCCAGGTTCCCGAGGCAGTCCTTGCCCTCAAGCAGGGTTTTGGCCGTTTGATTCGCACAAAGACCGACCGCGGCGTATTGGCGCTGCTCGATACAAGGATCTCTCGAATGCCGTATGGTAAAATTTTCCTTGAGTCATTGCCGCGCTACCGCAGGACGCACGACTTAGGGGAAGTCGAGCGCTTCCTGAGCGCCCGCAGACCCGCCTGAGCGTCCCCCAGGGAAAGAAGGCCAGGGAAGAGGAAAAAGCGGTCTATGTTTCAAGTCAGCGTAGAGGAGACATTTTCGTCGGGGCACGCCCTGCGCGGTTACAAGGGCAAGTGCGAAAACCCGCATGGACACAACTATCGCGTGCAAGTAACGCTCGAAGGCGCGCAGCTGGATGGAATTGGCTTACTGGTCGATTTCACGCACCTAAAAGAAGTGCTGCGAACCATCATCAAACGGCTCGACCACCAGTTCATCAATGACCTCGAACCCTTCACAACCGTGAATCCTTCTGCGGAAAATATGGCCAAATACTTTTACCACGAAGTTAGCGGCCAGTTAAAGAATTTGCCTCCGGGAACCCGGGTTTCCGATGTCGTCATCTGGGAAACAGACACCGCCATGGCGAAATATTGCCCCGGGGGTTGAACTCCGAAAGGAGGCGGGACCTATGAACCGTTCAATCTTGATCATTCTGGTGCCCGCCCTTTTGGTTGCCGTTGGCTACATTGTCGTCTTAAGAATGATGGGTGTGGCTCCAGGCTATCCCCGACTCGCCATCGCCATGATCCTTTTCTTTGGCGGAATTTACTGGCTTTCGAAACGTTCTGGCAAGAAAGCAAACACAAGCAGGCAATAGTTTCGATAACTGCCGGGCAGGGCCTTATGTACGTCACAGAGATATTCAAATCCATCCAAGGCGAAGGAACGCGAGCGGGACTCCCCTGCATTTTCGTGCGTCTCACCGGCTGCAATTTGCGCTGCACCTGGTGTGACACCGCCTACGCTTTCCACGGTGGCCAAAGGATGACCGTCGAAGATGTTCTGGAGCGCGTTGAAGCCCTCAATCGCCGTCCGGATGGCGCTCCCTCCGGTGTCCCGCTTGTGGAGTTGACGGGCGGTGAGCCTTTGCTCCAGCAGGAGATCTATTCCCTGGCGGTGCACTTATTGGCTGCGGGGTACACCGTCGTGGTCGAAACCAGCGGCGAACGCTTCATTGGCAATCTCCCCAAGCAGGTCATCCGCATTGTTGACATCAAGTGTCCCGATTCCGGCGAACCGGACAGCTTCGACATGCGAAATCTCCGCGAACTTATGGCCAAAGACGAAGTCAAGTTCGTCATCTCCAGTCGCAAAGACTACGAGTTTGCGCGTGATTTCACCCGGCAGCAGGGGTTGGAAGAGCGCGTCCACTCGGTCCTCTTCTCCCCAGTACATGAGGACCCTGGTGGAAGGTGGCATGGATTGGAGCCGCGCCAGCTTGTCGAATGGATTCTCGAAGATGGGCTAGGGGCGCGGCTGGGATTGCAATTGCACAAGATTGTGTGGGATCCCGCGACACGAGGCGTTTGAGTCAGGGCAAGTCCGAAATCCAGGGCGGGAACTCCCTGCAGAATAGGGCCAGCAAATCAATGCGTGATAAAGCCAAAGCAGTCATACTCCTGAGCGGGGGGATGGATTCGTGTGTGTGTACGGCCATCGCGCGCGAACGCCACGGCAAGGATAACCTCGCCTTGTTGCACGCCATGTACGGACAGCGGACCGAGAAGCGCGAGCGGCAGGCCTTCGACGAGATCGCCGACTATTACGAGGTCGAGCAGCGGTTGGTCGTGAAACTGGACCATTTCCGGGCCATTGGAGGTTCAGCGCTCACAGACAAAGAGATCAGGGTCCCGGAAAATAAGTTGGAGGTCCATGGCCCTGGTGGCAGCCCAATCCCGGTAACGTATGTGCCTTTCCGGAATGCGCATTTCCTGAGCGTGGGTGTCAGTTGGGCCGAAGCCATCGGCGCAAGAGCCATCTATATTGGCGCTGTGGCAGAAGACAGCTCCGGTTACCCTGACTGCCGGCCGGAATACTACCGCGTGTTCCAAGAGTTGGTCCGCGTGGGAACCAAGCCGGAAACGGACATTGCAATGGTCACGCCCGTGATTGGAATGAACAAGAGCGAGATCATTCGACGCGGCAGGGAACTTGGGGCGCCTCTGCAGTTGACCTGGTCTTGCTATCAGGGAGAAGACCTGGCGTGCGGGAAGTGCGATAGCTGCCTGTTGCGCCTGCGGGCCTTCGCAGAAGCTGGAATTGCCGATCCCATCCCCTATCGAGGGCTGGCGGCTGGCAGAGCCTGAGGACCTGTCCTGGTCCTTGGAATCTGCGTGAGATGAGCGATAATGGGGACAAACCGGCCCGTCAGCCTCGGCCGGCGCTCCCCGAGTACAAAGGAGAATGGAGCATGTCGAACCTTATGAAAGCGCTTGCGCTCGCCGTAATGTTGACATTCAGCTTGGCCTGTCTCGCCGTGCCAAGGGCAGCCGCGCAAGAGGGAAAAATCACCGGAACCATCATCGATTTTGAAGGCAAGCCCTGGCCGGATCTGCCGGTCAAGCTAAAGGGCGAACAGGGCCAGTCACAGGAGACCAAGACCGACGCCGATGGGAAATACCAATTCAATAATCTCAGGAGCGGAAAATACGTGGTTACCGTGCAACCCCCGCAAGTGAAGGATCCTTTCAACACCACGACCGAAGTGCATACCGGCACGGATACACCCCCCGTGAGTTGGAACTTCAAGGAGATCCTTGAGAAACAAAATCCCGAAGCTGCGGCGCAGATGAAAAAGCAGGCCCAGGAGAAATCGAAGTACACCGAAATGAAACAGCACTTTGATCAGGGCGTCGCGTTGCTGGATCAGGAGAGAACCGCGAAGGCGGATCTTTCCAAGGCCTCCGCGGATCAAAAAGATGCTGCCAAGGCCAAACTGACCGATCTTTCCAACCAAGCGGTGGCGGAATTCCAGCAGGCCCAGAAGTTTGCTCCGGAGAAGGATCCCAATATTCACGTGTTCTGGGCGCGTATGGGCGAAGCGTACGACCTCGCTGGCCGCAACGATGAAGCCGTCAGCGCCTACCAACAGGCCATCGCCGCCAAGCCGGACAACGCCGGCTACTACAACAACCTCGGCAACGTGCTCGCACGCGCTGGCAAGATCGACGATGCCAAAGCGGCCTACACCAAGAGCGCCGAACTCGATCCCCCGAACGCCGCTCTCGCGTGGCGCAATTTCGGCATCAGCCTGTATCAGGTCGGCCGCATGCAGGAAGCCGTTGAGCCGTTGCAAAAGGCCACCCAAGCCGATCCTAAGAACGCCCAGGGCTGGTATCTCCTGGGTGCATGCCTGGTCGCATCAGCCGAGTACAAGCAGGTAGGCGACAAGATGGAAGTGACCCTGAAACCAGGCACTGTCGAAGCCTACCAAAAGGCTATCGATCTGGACCCCAACGGCACCTATGGACAGCAGGCCAAACAGGGCTTGGAAGCCGTTCAGCAACTTACCGGCGGCATCGAAACCAAAGTCGGTGGCAAGAAAAAGAAGTCCTGACTCCGAATCTGAATCGCTTTGCAAAATCGGCCCTGCCCTCCAGGGCCGATTTTGATTGAGCGGTGCTTCCGATTTAACGGTGGGACAGCGTCCCGTTGATCTTCGTTCTCCGCAGGGCCCATGAAAACGCCAACATCGACGTCGGCAACAGCACCAGCGCAAATAGAAAGAGCATCAGCAGCGGGCGCGCGATCGCAAGAATGTTCGTTCCATCCAGCAGCGCGCTGCGCATCGCTTCCAACGCATAGGTGACCGGGTTCAGGCGCGCGATCATTTGCAGCCACTCCGGCAGCACGCTGATCGGAAACAGCATCCCCCCGACCACGCTTGAAATCCCCACGAAAAACCATTTCGATGGGTTGCCGCGCTTGAACAGCAGCAAAAACGCCGAAGAGAAAACACCCAGCCCGGAAAACGACAGCAACGTGGCAATTAGCACCACCACGACGGAGAGCCAGTTCGCCGAATGCAACGGAAAACCAAATAGCAGACTTCCCCATGCCAGATACACGGCGACCCGTAGGGTCGTCAGCGCATATGGGTACATCACGGAGCCGATCATCATTACCCGCAGTGGCGTCTGCGTGACCAGGAGCGGCTCCAGGGTCCCCGTGTCCCTTGCCTCTTCGAGACCGTGGTCAAACGCGTCGACCGCCGTGTGCAGATAATCGAAAAACACGAATCCCACCAGGGAGTATGCAAAATACGATGTGCCCTGCGGCAGAGCCTGGCGGAGTTCGGGAGAATCCACGAAACGCGCCACGTAATACAACATCGCCGCCCCGAAGAGCGCTTCAAAGAGTTCCAGCACAAACGGACCTCTATACGTGCTGGCTATGCGTACGTCGCGCTGAAAAAATAAAAGCAGACCGCGCAGCCATGCGATCATGGCGAAACCGGCTCCTCAAGGGAAGCCGTGCCGCGCCCGGTAAGAAGCGCGAAGGCCGCTTCGAGTGATGCCGCTCCCGTCCTGGCCTTCAGCCCCATCGGCGTATCGAGCGCGACGATCGTGCCTTCCTTCAAAATCGCCACGCGGTCCGCTAACAGCTCAATTTCCGGCAGAGTGTGAGACGCAAACAGCAGCGAAGTACCGTGCCGTTGCAAGATTTCCTGCTTTAGAAATCGACGGAACTCGGCGGCGGCTAGCGCATCCAGGCTGCGCGTGGGTTCATCGAGCAGCAACACCTTCGGCTCGTGCAGGATTGCGCGAAGAAGGCTGAGCCGCTGGATCGTCCCCGAAGAAAGCGTTCGCACCTGACTGTCCAGGGAAGCAGTCAGCTCAAATTGCCGAGCAAGCGCCGGGATGCGCGATCGCAAGAAGGAGTCCGAGAGTTGATTCAGGCGACCGAAGAAGCGAAGGTTCTCTGCACCTGTCAGCCGAGCGTAAAAACCGAGGTCCGTCCCCGCGTGATACCCAAGTTGCCGGCGAACCGCCGCGGGTTCCTTAGCGGCATCGAAACCCGCAACACGCGCCGTGCCGCGGCTCGGCAGCAGCAGTGTGGCGAGAATGCGCAGAAGCGTAGACTTTCCTGCTCCATTGGCGCCGAGCAACGCCACCGCTTCGCCGGCTTTCACTTCGAGGGAAATACCCCGGAGTGCCTGTACACTTGGCGTCGCAAAGGGCTGCAGCAGGGCACGCCAGCCATGGAGGCCACGGGGAAAAGATTTTTCGAGGGAATCTGTGGTGATGGCGAATTCAGGCACTCTGGTGTTTATAACGTGTCTGCTAGCAGAAAACAATCCTGCAAGTCCGTTTTTCGGAACCAATATGGCGGCGCAAGGCATTCCCCGGTAATATAGTCGTCACAAATCAGATGCAGAATGGGTGATAGCACGGAGCCGGTAAGGCCGGGAGCTTTGCGCATGGTGTTGTTTTCAAATCGTGTTGTGGTCCCTTCCTACGTCCTGATCAGGCACCTCGATGGGGAGTCTGTCCTTCTGAATCTGGAGACCGAGAAGTATTTCGGCCTGGATTCCACGGGCACGCACATGTGGGAGATCGTGACGCGTTCGCCCTCCATCGAAGCGGCCTACGAAAAGTTGACGCACGAATTCGAAGTGGAGCCGGATCTCTTGCGCGCTCACTTTGCCGATCTTCTGGGGCAACTGGTCGAAAACGGATTGCTTAAAGTCATGCCTGCCGATGTGGAAAGCATTCCAGCGGTTTAGGGCGCTGGACCGAGAGTCCCGCAAGCTCTTCTGGCAGGCGGTGATTCTGTTGCCCGTGATTGCGACCTTTTTACGCTTCCGTGGTTTCAAGAAAGCAAAAGACGCCTTGCAAGCGCAACTGCCGAGTTCGTCCCTGCAAAAGGAAAATGAGAAAGCCGTGCCGGCGGTTCAAAGGACTTGCCGCATGATCAGCGCCGCAGCTCGCCACGGAATCGCCCACCCCACCTGCTTGGTCGAATCCCTGGCCCTGTGGTACCTCCTCCAGAAGCAAGGAATTCCAGCAGACTTCCGGATCGGGGTCCGTAAACTCACTAACAAATTCGAGGCTCATGCCTGGGTGGAATTCGGAGGCGTGGCGTTGAATCAGCCGGAAGAACCGCACCGACACTACGCGGCCTTCGACACCAGCTTTTCGGATTTTCGGGGCGACCCGCCATAAGCGGGTTTTTCGGCATGGTGCCCCAGGATGGGGAGTCGATCGACGAGAGCTTCTGCAAGGAATTGCCGAAGAGTTGAGCTTCCGCGCGCCCGACGGACGAAACATCGAGGCTACAGCCACGACCACGATATGACAGGCAAAGAGCCGGCTCGCCCGGGAGGCCAAGCCGGCTCTTCAGGTCTTCTTTTCAGAAAAAACTAAATATTGGTCCGGACGCTCGTGTGCAACTCTCTCTTTTCTGGAGCGGGCAGTTCGACGGAGAGTGTAAGCGGCGCCTTGTTCCGAATGACGCCCAGCTTCAGGCTGTTCGTTTGCGTTTTTCCTGCGATCTTGGAGCGCAGTTCACCCACGGACCGTACGCGCTCGCCGTCGACCGTAGTAACCACATCACCGACCTTCAGGCCAGCCTTTGCGGCGGGAGAATCCGCGAATACTCCGCGAACAAGAATGCCTTCGCCTTCGGGCGCCCCGAAGTAGTTGCCGAACTCTCCGTTGACATCCTCGGCGTCAATCCCAAGACGCCTTCTTGAACTCGTGCCCCACGTTCCGTTCTCGAGGAGTCCGTTGAGCTCCCCTTGAATCTCCGGCATCTGAAACACAAAGTTGCCCGGAATTGCGGGAGATACGACTGCGTTCCGGTGGCGCATCTCAGACTTGCCAATCGTTACGTTGATGGCCTGCGAACGGCCGTCGCGCCACACCGTGAATTGCGCGGTGCGCCCGGCGGGAATTTCGCGAATCATCCGCCGGAACTGCTCCGTCCCCTCGAGGCGCTGGCCATTGATCTCCGTCACTACATCGCCCTGCTTCAAACCCGCCTTGGCCGCAGGACTCTCCGCCACGATTTTGCCGAGCACCACCCCGCGTTCGGCCGTAAGCTTGAGTTCCTTTGCCTTGTCCGCTGTAACCTCGCTGATTCCCGCTCCAAGCCAGCTTCCGCCCGAATTGACGAATACCTGCACGTCCTCGTCACTGTCGTCAGAAACGATATCCAGGTTGTTCAGGGATTCCTGCAATTCCGCCGCTGCTTGCTGCGAAGCCTCCGCCTGCGATTGTCCCTGCCTGGCAGCATTCGAAGGCTCTGCCTGGCGAGCCAATGAGCCGGGAAGGGCCACCAGCGCCACTGTGAATGCAGTGAGCCCAAGAACCTTGAATAGGTGCTTTGTGTTCAACATGGTTGACTCTCCTTGAGCTCTTAGACGCGGCAAAACCTAAACCGTCGACCGGAGCGCCACCACTCGAATCGTCCCGTTTACGGTTCCTAGATGAATAGGAGCGCCGCCATGACCGAGCGTGCCGTGCACGGTGCGCGGCTGCTCCGCTCCTTTGACCACCATCGGCAAATCGCTCGAGAAATTGCCGTTCATGCAACGCGCTTCGAGGTCCGCCGGGAGATCCGCGGGAACGGCCAGCAGCACCGAACCGTTGGTGGTCTCCGCGGAAGCGCCACGCCCGTCGCCCGTGCCCTTCAGCTCCGCATAGATATTGCCGTTTGTCGTGTGTGCGTGCATGTTGCCGCTGCTCCCGTACACTTCGATGTTTCCGTTCACGGTATGCAAGTCGCCGAGCGATTCCGAACTGAAAACGCGCAACGTTCCATTGATATTGTTTACGTGGCTCAACTGCACGTGCCGAGGCACGTGTATCACATAGTCCACCGCCACCTCCACGCCTTCTTCCTGCGGGTAACGTGTGGAAACGGAAACTCCGCTTGGCTTGGCTTCGATGTCGATGTCCACGAGGTCGAGAAGAGACTGCTCATCCGGGGTGGTCTTGATCGCCCGCACTTCGATTTCGTTCTTGTCCCAGCCTTCGATCCTTACCGAGCCGTTCACGTTGTTCAATTCAAAGGAGCCGTCGGAGCGCATCGGATAGGTCTTCGTGACCTCTTGCGTGATTGCAAAGCACGCCGGGGCCAGAACGGCCGCCCCCAGGAACAAAATCAGAACTGTGCGACGGAACGCGGAGCGAAGCATGGAACTACCTCCTTTTAAATCAGCCGAACCATTTCCCCGGGATAAGAAAAGGCCAAACTCGCTGCTGCAGGCTAGTGCAGCTGAAACTCAAAGCTCACCGTGGACACCACCTCCACGTTTTTTCCATTGAGCTGCTCCGGCCGCGCGCGCCACGTCTGCACCGCTGCCGTTGCCGCGTCCACCAAAGCCGGCTGCCCTTCCAAGACCTTGTCGACAGTCACGGTCCCGTCCGGCCTCAACCGAATCTGGAGCACCACCATACCCTGTACTCCGGCGTTGCGAGCCAACGCGGGATACTGCGGTTGCGGCGAGACCATCAGCCGTTTCATGAAATCCTTGGGCTCTTCCCGGACGCTTCCCATGATGACCACTTCAAACCGCTTCTTTGCGGTTTCGTACCAGTCATCCTTAAAATCGTTCGGAGACAGCGGCGGGGGGCCATTGGCCGGTGGTTGGGCAGACATGGTCACCGCATTCACCTGATATTCCGCGAGTCTTTCCGCCAGCCGCTGTTTTTCTTCTTCCAGAAGCGACTGCCTCAGCGCCGTTTGCGTGTCGAGATACTGCAACTGGATTTTTCCCGCCACGGTGTGAAGCTTCAACAGCGTTCCTCCGCCGTTCAGCGCGGCTACGGCGTGAACGGGTCCATTGGTTTGCGCCTGGATATTCAGCGGAAACGCCGGATCGGCCTGAATGCGTCCGAGCCCCCCGCTTTCCACCGTGGCGTCCACCGTTATGGCGATGTTGCGCGGCAGAAAAACGACGATGTCTCCGGCATGCGACGCAAGTTGGGAAGGACCGGGCAGGCGCACCAGCGGCGCATTCTGTGCCGCTTCCGGATTAATCCAGGCCGTGATCGTACCTTCGCCGGTTTCGGCATGCACCCGGTTCGCCACGCGAGTCAGGCAGATACTTCCGCCATTGCTGGCCACTTCCATCGGCCCGGCAACGGAGATCACGCGTATGCCTCCGCCGCCCGTTTCCGCGTGCACAGAGCCGTGCACTTCACCGAAGTCAATCTGTCCGCCCGTCGTTCGCACCACAACGTAGGAGCCTGCTTCTCCGATGGCGACGTTGCCTCCGTCACTTTCCAGACGTGCTGTGCCTCGAATGCGCGCGGCCCGGATGTGGCCCCCGCCGGTGTGTAGCCTCGCGTTGCCGTCGATATTGCCGACAAGGATGTGCCCCCCGGCGGTGTATGCGTCCACATCTCCCGCAACGTCCTTGACGGTAATGTGGCCTCCCTGTGTTTCCATTCTCGCCACGGAGTGCTCGCCGCGTGCCAAAGGA
>Ga0187781_10002637_pt1 | contig 13578 bp, 8 predicted proteins | sample 0715_SJ02_MP02_2_FD_132447 | JGI IMG/M metagenome (GOLD analysis project Ga0187781, IMG submission 132447) | Tropical peat soil microbial communities from peatlands in Department of Meta, Colombia - 0715_SJ02_MP02_20_MG | ecosystem: Environmental > Terrestrial > Soil > Wetlands > Peat | place...
CTCGCTCGGCCTGAATGACGAGAAACGGCGTAGATTCTCCCAACTCGAATTTCCTTTGTTCCCCCTTTAAGGTCTCCTTGGAAAGCTCCGTCGACTCCCTCGCCGCATCGATTTGGGCTTTGGCCTGGGTGACAGCAATTACCGCGTTGCGCACGTCTTGCTGGGCCTGGTTAGTTTTCTGTTGCAATTGAACCCGGTACTGGCGTTGTTCGATGAGGGCTCTGGTGGCGTCAGCCACGGCCTGACGGTTGCGGATGGGAATCGAGAGGCTGACCCCCAAAGAGTAATTGGGATAAACGTTTCGGAATGCCTGTGAGAGCGAATCGCCAACCCCTCCCGGTACGTAGCTCACCACTCCCTTTGGACACGCCGGCTCAAAAAGAGGATTTCCTCCGCAAAGGAAATGCCCGGACAGCCCCGTCGGCAAATAGGTGGCAAAAACGCCCAAAGACGGAAGCAGAGCGTTGCGGTCTCGCTGGATAGTAAACTCCTGGTTTCGCATGTTCAACTGAACCTGTTCGATCTCCGGCCGGTTCTTGGCGGCCAGATTGAGAGCCTCTTCGAGCGAAGGAATGTCATTGGGGCTTGGCTCGGGTAGCTTATCCGTGGGTTCGATGGGCACCCCGGCCAGATCGACGTCCACATGCTTCGAAAGCTCGGTCTTCAGCTTTTCCTCCTGCTGCTGGTACTGCGTTTGCGCCTGAATGAGATACTGCTGGCGAGTTGCGACTTCTGACTTGGCGCGCGTGACCTCGATGGCCGCCAAGTTCCCGATTTCCACCTGGCGGGAGTTGTTTCTCAAGTCCGCCTGCGCCCATTTGACTGCTTCCTCAGCCACTCGGATGTTCTCACGAGCGTAAAGCAAATCCCAATAATCGTTCACCACCGTCGCGAGCGTAGCCATGACGTTCTGCCGGAAAACGCTGTCAGCCACCTTAAGGTCGTTCTTCGCGATGCGTAAGTTCGCAGCATTAGCGCGGTAGCCAAAGCCATTCAGGAGGTTCTGGTTCAAACTAATTCCAAAGTACGTAGGGACCTCAGGATTGACGAGGGCCGTCAACGCGCTGGTGGTGCTGCGACTTCCAAACAATCCGGCGACGATGCTAGTCCCTGTCATAAAACCCTGGCCGTAAAAAGCCGAATAACTGCCAGTGTGCGTGTCCACAGAGGAAAGGCCGGTGAGGACAGTTGTTCCTAGAGGAGTAGCGGCCTGGTTCCAACCCGCAGAGAAACTGACAAAGGGATCGCAGCAGCCGACCGAACCCATATTGATGGCGCCACCACCGGAATAGCCTGCCCCGCCTGCGCCACTGCCCGAGCCACCTGCTCCACTGCTCGAGGTCGAGCCGATGGCCCCGGAATACAGGGCAGTCGATATCGTCGCGCCCGACACGCCGCGTGCCGCCGCGCCTGCCCTGGTACGCAGATAATCCGTTTGCGCTTTCGGTATCTCGAAACGCGCGTAATCAATATCCAAGTTGTTCTCGAGTGCCAACGCAGTCGCATCCTGAAGGGAGAGCCAGAGCTTCCCGTCGCGAATGAGGTCCTTCAGGCGTGGAGAGTTCTCCATTCCCGGCTGGGGCACGGGAAGAGACGAAAAGGACTCGAAAAAATCCGGAAATGAGTGGGTCTTGGTATAGTCATGGGTCATGAGTGTCGAAGTAAATGTCGAGGCTGGGGGGGCAGTCTGTTGACCCCAGTCCTCGGCAGTTTGGACCAAAGTTGCCAGGATGCCCGCTCCCAAGACGAAGATCAGATTGCGAATTAAGTGCACCTTCATGGCGATTTTGCTCTCCTTTCAAGCTTTAATTCATTCATACGCGGCCGGCAGGCCAGAAGTTTCGTAAAGATAGTTTCACAGTATAGCGAAGGGCACAAGGAATAGGGAATAGGCAGTAGGCAGTAGGCGGCGAGCAGGCGGGCAGTAAGCAATAAGGAATATCGAAAGGCCCACGAGACCTACTCCCTATTCCCTATTCCCTATTCCCTATTCCCTATTCCCTGTTCCCTGTAGCACCTATTCGTGCCGCAATGCCACAATGGGATCGACCTTAGCGGCCCGGCGGGCGGGCAGGAAACCCGCAGCGAGCGCTATACAGACCAGCAAGCCGGCCACGGCCAGAAAGGTCAGCGGGTCCTGAGGCGTGATCCCGTATAGGTAGCTGGAGAGCAGTCCACTGAGCGCGAGTGCTGCCACGGCGCCCAATGCAATGCCAGCGACGACCAACTCTAGGCTCTGACGAATCACCAAGCCGAAGATGCTGCCCCGCGAAGCGCCGAGGGCAACCCGCACGCCGATTTCGAATGTCCTTTGAGCCGTGGTGTACGAAACCACTCCGTAAGTGCCAATGGCGGCAAGGAGCAAAGCGGCGGCAGCGAAGGTCAAGAAGAGCCACATCAGGGAGCGGGGCTGGGAAGTTGAAGCAACAACCACGGCATCCATAGTCCGGAATTCGCTGACCGGGACATTGGGATTCAGATTGTTGACGAGTTCCCGGATGCGGCTCTCGATCTCACGGGGATGACCCGCCGTGCGCACCAGCAGGGTCATGGAGGTGGGCAGTTTTCCGTCCAATCCGACAGACTGAGGATAAGGCATGTAGACTTCCCCGTTGATCCAATCCGGGGAATGATTAGCCAAATCGAACTGGCGCACGTCACCGACCACACCAATGACGGTGCGCCAGTTCGTGTCCCAAACCACTCGCAGGTGCTTGCCAATGGGATCTTCTCCGGGCCAAAACCGCCGGGCCGTCGCCGCACTCACCACCACGACCGCCTCGGACTTCTCGCTCATCGCATCGGTGAAGCTCTGACCTCGAAGCACAGGGATACGCATCAGTTGGAAATACCCAGGCGTAACTGCTCCCGCCCAGAGCGTCGGGGCCAAGTTCTCACTGGGCACAAGAGGATGCTCCTCGAGTTCCACAGGAACCGCCGGAACTTGCCCGCCCAAAGGAATCACATTGATGGCCGCCACCTCGGAGATGCCTGTGGCCTCGCCTGCGCGCCGTAGCAATTCGTCGTAGAGGGCAATACACTCACTCCTCGACCGACAGACGGACGGATTGGGCGACACTCGGACCGTGAGGATTCGGTCCGGACGGAATCCCGGGTCGACTCGCATCAAGCGCCAAAGACTCCTGAGCAGGAGCCCGGCGCTGACCGCCAACAGCACAGCCAATCCGACTTCGCCTGCGATGAGGGCGCCGCGCAGGCGAACCCCAACCGCGCCCCCCGAACGTCTCCCAGCCGACTTGTAAACTGCTGCAAGATCAAGGCGCGACCCGGTTACGGCAGGTGCCAACCCCGAGAGAGCGCCGGCTACAACCGCAATCCCCGCCACAAACACGAACACTCGCCAGTCAATGCCAATCTCGGGCCAGCCAGGACTGTTTATGGGCAAGGCAAGCTTGAAAATCGCCAGGGCGTTCCACGACACAGCGAGCCCAAGGCCACCGCCCGCAAGTGCCAGGACCACGCTTTCGGTGAGCAGTTGCCGCACTAATCGTGCTTGACTCGCTCCGAGGGCAGTCCGAACGGCCATCTCTTTCTGGCGCACAGTGGCCCGCGAAAGGAGAAGATTGGCGACGTTGGCGCACGCAATCAACAACACGAGTCCAATCGCACATTGCAGCAGAATCAACTTGTCGCGAATGTCAACAATGAGATCCTGTTGTAACGGGATCACCGTGGCATCGGCATTCCAATTGGGGGCCATAGTATAAGGGAACAGCCGGATGATGTGCGCGATGAGCGGCCGAATCTCGTTTCGGGCTTGCGCGAGGCTTGCGCCCGGGCGCAGCCGCCCCACGACAGGCATGAAGCCGGTATTCCAAAAGTCAAACGAATTGCCGGGGTCGAGGTGCAAAGGCATCCAAAACTCGACGCGCGGGGAGGGAAAACCGAAATTCGGCGGCATCACTCCCACGACCTGCCGGTCTACGCCTTCGAGCGTGATAACGCGGCCCAAGATGTTGGGGTCGCCGCCGAATCTTCCCTTCCACAGGCCATGGCTGAGTACCACGAGCCGGTCCTGCCCAGGTTGGTCTTCGCCAGCGCTGAAGGGGCGCCCCAATTCCGTTCCAACGCCAAGCACAGAAAACAGGTCTGCAGACACCGCGCTCCCCACCAGCCTAACCGCTTCGCCCTGTCCGGTAAGATTGAACTCGGACTCGGTTGTGAACCCGGCTACGTCCATCGTCCCGGTCTCCTGCTGGAGAGCCACGAGCGCTCCTTTGGGGTAATACCCCGTCACTCGTACCAAACGGTGCGGCTCCGCATAAGGCAGGGCTCTAAGGAGGAGCGCATTGACGATGCTGAACATCGCGGCGTTGCCGCCGATGCCGAGTGCCAGCGTTACCAGGGCAACAATCGTAAAGGCGGGGTTTTTCGCCAGTATGCGCAAGCCGTAGCGCATGTCTTGCAGCAGAGCACCCATCCTGCTCCTCTCTGAATACAGTGCCTAGTGCCGAGTGCCGGGTGCCAAGAAGAGAGCCTCCGTGCACTGCACATCGCCGCTGTCACTGTTCGCTAACCACTAGCCACCAGGCGCTGCTCTTAGCCACCGTAATTCACCACGTGCTTCTTCCTTGCCTGCCATTCCTCGCTGGAAAAAATCCTGGGGCCCACCTGAATGAGACGCGGGAGCATATTGTAAACAGATACGGGCTCCCACCTGGATCCGCTGCGGGTGCGAAGGCCGTTGCGATTCAGCTCGTCTGCGATTTTGGAGAAAGGCAAATCCTGCACGATGCCGTCGATCATTTGAATGAGGACCTTGGTCTCAGCGGGATTCTCGACGAGGTGCATGCAGTCATCCCCCACACGCATGCCGTACGGCACTTCCTCGGGGACGGGACGCCGCTCCTTCTCGTCTTTCACCTCACGTCCCCACTCCACAGCCACCAGTTTCCATCCCGCCTCAGCCTTCTGCTTGACATACTCCGGCTCCAGCGGCCTGCTCAAAACTTCGCGCATGCGCTCCAGCTTGGCCATACGCCCTCCTTCGCTGCAAAGCCCTCAGCTCTTAGCGAGCGCCATGTGGCCTGCTTTCGCTGACGGCTGAGAGCTGACAGATTCATTCGTACCGCAGGGCCACCATGGGATCGACCTTTGTTGCCCGCCGCGCGGGGATGTAGCAAGCAGCGAGGGCAGCGCCGCACAGCAGAATCGTGACAAGGGCGAAGGTCAACGGGTCAGTTGTCGTAACGCCAAAGAGCTGGTTGCGTAGGAAGCGCGTGACCACCAGCGACACGGCGAGGCCGAGCCCCAAGCCGATCAAAGTCAGTCGGAGGCCCTGGCTCAGCACGAGACGGAAGACTTCGCCTCGCGCGGCTCCCAGGGCCATGCGAATGCCAATCTCATGCGTGCGCTCGCGCGTCGTGTAGGCGACCACGCCATAGATTCCTATGACAGCCAGGGTCAAAGCGATCAAGCCGAATGCGCCCACGAACGTTGCCGCGATCCGCGAGTTCGTAGTGACCAGCTCGAGGCGTGAGGTGAGCGGGGAAACATCGGACAGGGGCAGATCGGCGTTAAGTGTACGGACAGTCCTTTCGACGGAGGGGACGATGGCCAGCGGATCGCCCGCAACTCGGGCGTGTATGATCGCGTCGTGACTGTAATCCTGGAACAAGGGCAGAAAGAAAAAAGGCTGGGGGGCTTCGTTCAACCTATCGTAATTAGCCGTGCGCGTCACTCCGACGACGGTCAGCCAATCTCCCTCTGCATAGAGCCGCTTTCCCAGCGCATCCTGATTAGGCCAGTAGCGGTCCGCAAGGGCTTGATTGACGATAACCACAGGCTGAGTCTTCTTCGCGTCCTGAGAGGTAAATTCGCGCCCGGCCAGCAGTGGAATCTGCATCGTCCTGAAGTAATTCGGCCCAACGGCAGCCTCACGGACTTGCATGGATTCGTTGCGCTGGGGCACAAAACCTTCGGCCTGGATAGTGGCCAAGTCGCTGATAAAACCCAGGGGCGCCCAGTCGGCGAGGGTTACGGACTGAATCCCGGGCAGCGCCTCGAGCCTGGCGAGAAGTTGCCGCTGGAACTCAATGCCGTCGTCTCGGGAATAACCGGCGGGGAAAAGATCGAAGGAAGCAAGCAGCACGTGGTTGGGGTTAAAGCCCGGATCGAATCGTTGCCCCTCCCGGAAACTGCGGATGAAAAGCCCCGCGCAGATCAGCAGGAGCAGCGAAAGAGACATCTGCGCCACCACCAGGGCGCTCGCCAGCCGCGCTTTATGAAGCCCGCCCGACGCCGTGCCGGAATCTTCCTTCAGCACAGCAGCCGGAGCCAGACTCGAGGAGCGCAGCGCCGGCAGAATGCCGAAAATCATGCCGGCGAGAATCGAGATCGCAAGCGTCGTTAGAAGCACCGTGCGGTCAACGCCGACGTTGAGCGAGATGGGAAGATTCGTGGGCGGTATGAACCCCGGGAAGGCCCCGGCGGTCCAGGCGGCGAGCAGGAAGGCGATGCCACCGCCCGCCAGGGCTAGCAGCAGGCTCTCCACCAGGAGTTGGCGCACCACCCGCCCGCGGCTGGCACCCATCGACAATCGAATGGCGATCTCGCGCCGCCGCGCAATCGAGCGCACCAGCAGGAGATTCGCCACATTTGCGCAGGCTAGTAGCAGCACCACGCCGGCGATGGCCATCAACGTGGGCAAGAGAATGTAGAAATACGCGTTCGCGCCGCGCGGCGCGCGCCAGAGCGGGTACAGCGTGACTTCGTTGGAGCCTTGGTGAGAATCAGGATACTGCTCGACAATCTGCCCCATCAGGAGGTTCATTTCCTGCTGGGCCTGCTGGGGAGAAATGCCGGGAGCAAGGCGTCCCAGGACGGTGAGCCAGTCACTCCTGCGGCGGTGCAGCCGGTCTCCGCCGGCAACAACTTGCTCTTCCATCATCACTGGAATCCAGAGGTCGGACCGCAGCCCAGTGTGGCTCCCCTGAAAGGCAGGAGGGGTAACTCCGATCACGGTGAACGGATGGTGGTTGATGTCGATGGTTCGGCCGATGACCGCTGCGCTCGCCCCGAAGTGCGTCTGCCAGAGGCGGTAGCTGATCAAAACCACCGGCGCGCCTTCCGGCTTTCGCTCTTCCAAAGGCAGGAATCCACGGCCCAGGATCGGACGCACACCTAGCACATCGAAGTAGTTCGCCGTGGCAAGCGATGCCCAGACTTGTTCTGGCCTGCCGGTACCGGTGAGATCCATGGGACGGATGTCGGACGCCGTGAGGCCGGAAAAGCTATGGTTCCTGTCGCGCAGGTCGGCATAATCGGGATAAGAAAACGGAAGGGATCCTCCAGCCGTTTCTCCCCTGGCGAGGGAGAACATTTCCCCCGTGCGGGTTGCGCCGGGGATCGGGTGAAGCAGGGTCGAGTTGATCCAACTGAAGACCGTACTGTTGGCGCCGATGCCGAGGGCCAGGGTGAGCACTGCGACGGCGGTGAAGCCAGGATTCTTGGCCAGCATCCGCATGCCGTAGCGCAGATCCTGGATGAGAGCTGTCACGAAGTCTCCTCAGTTCAAAGCTGAAACCGGAAAATCGAAACACGTCCACCAATTGTCGGATCGCGGTCTTCGATTTTCGAATTTCGAATTACTTGACCGCCACTACCACCAGGGTCGCATCATCCTCGAAACGCCCGCCACTGAATTTAGCCACCTCTGCCAGGATCTTCTCTTGCAATTCGCCAGCGCTGAGGTGGCGGTTTTCCGTCAGGATAGCGATCAGGCGTTCTTCGCCAAATTCTTCCCCATCCGCGCCGCTGACTTCCGTCACCCCATCCGTGAAAAGCACGAGACGGTCACCGGGAGCGAACTCAATCTCGTCCCTGACGTAGTTCCAATCAGGGAACAATCCCAGGGGCACGCCGCCCGCTCCCAGGCGAAGGCACAAACCGTCCCGACGCGCCAAGATCGGCGCATTGTGGCCCGCATTGGTGAAGACAAGGCGTTTGCGGGCGCCGTCGAGCAAGCCATAGAACGCAGTAATGAATTTGTCCGGCGAGACGTTTTCACAAATAATCCGATTCACCTTGCCGCAAAGCTCCTCCGGGGATACCTGCTCCGAGGCCGTGGCCTTGAGCGCCGCCTGCAAGTTAGACATCAGCAGCGCGGCGGACATTCCTTTTCCTGAGACATCGGCGATAGACATCGCAAGCTTGGTTTCACTAAACGCATGGATATCAAAATAATCTCCACCCACCTCGCGCGACGGGAACCAGGCGCCTGAAATCTCGTAGCCCGCCATTTGCGGGATTTCCTTGGGGAGGAACCCGCGCTGAACAGCCTCAACGTCTTCCCGTTCCCGCTCCTCGGCTTGCAACTGCCGACGCCGAGATGCGCCTTGCTCGAGCTGGGTTCGCAAGATGTCGAGTAGATGCCGGTTGTTCCATGGCTTCAAGACAAAATCCCCCACCCCACGGTGCATGGCTTCCACAGCCAACTCGATGCTGCCCCAGGCGGTCATGACGACGATGGGCACAATGCTATCCGAAGCCCTGATGTGGGAAAGTAGATCCAAGCCCTCTAAGCCCGAGGTGGTGTCGCGGGTATAATTCAGGTCCAGCAGCAAAAGGTCGAAATCTTGAGTCGCGATTGCCTGCAGGACTGCGCCAGGTGAACTGACCCCTTCTGCCTCGTAGCCTTCTCCTTTCAGCAGGAGGCGAAGGGCCTCGACCACGTCCGGCTGGTCATCGGCGATTAAAATTCGCGCCGTGGAAGAAGTTCGGTTTTTGGGGGCGTCCAGCACCAGAGTCTCCATTGTACCGCCTCATCGCCGGGCAAGCTCTCTGCCCTCAGCTTTTAGCTCTCCTCTTTTACCTTGGCAAGAAGTAGACCAATCGCAGACGATGGCTAAGTCAATCTATTACAATGAGTTATACGATCCTCCATAACAATTGTCGAGGCCAGAGTGTTCGCTTTTGGGATTCGACTGTCCAATATCGGACAGCACATGAAGTCGAAATTCCAGATTCGACGGTCGAGGAGTTAAGACCCTTTTCGATCCTCGACTTTTCAACCCCTCGAATTGTGAACAGAGTGAGACTCCTCGCTGCGCTCCGAGTGGCACAGGAGCCTAAGCGCGAGCCACCCATCACTAGCCACTAAGCACTGACCACTTCTTTATTTGATGGCGAGGATTTCCCTGCGCGACAAGCGAGTGAGGAAAGTCTTGACGTTGCCACTGGGAACCAAGCGTTCGATTTCGCGATTGGTGAGTGCAGGGTAGGGGAAAGGAAGCTTACTTTCCACGTCCGAGCGGAGGGACAGGAGGCTTTCAAGCCACCAGCGGGTTCCCGCGCCGTTGGCCAAACAAGGTTCGCGCAGCAGGCAAAACAGGACTCCTCCTGTCCTAAGGTGGGACCAGAACTTCGTCATTAAGCCGGGAAGCGCCTCGCGCGGAAGCAGGTCCAGAAGATGCCAGCAGGCAATCGCTGATAAGGAATTGGGAGGCATGGGAGGCAGGTTTTCAAGGAACTCATCGATCAAAAATACAGTCCTCTTGCCGAGCGAGCGGAAATACCTGCTACCGGGTTGCAGGGCAAGAGTCACCAGGTCTGTGACATAGAGCTTGGACCCGCGTTTCAGGAGGACATCGAACGTCGCCTGGTGCGCGGGGCCACAATCAAGAATATGGGGATGCTTTACGTCGCGAAGACTCTGCCACAGCCATTCGAGGCCGCGGCTGGGTACTGCCGGAGGGGTTGTGGAAGACCTGTGAGAGTCTCTTTTCGTTTGGAACATCAGGAGCCGTGCGCGGGGCAACACTCCAGGCTCCCACCAGAGTCACGTCATTCCCGCCCGGGCGGCAACCGGTTGGTTCCTGGCAATGGGGCCCCGCTGTCGTGGGGGTGACGAAGACCTGACTTTCAATAAAATACGTCGAAGATCTCGTGCCCGCTTCGGAGCTTCGCGTTTCACTTGTCCGAAGGAACTTAGTCGTCTTTCTCCAAGGCGTCATGTGCGGAGGCGCTTCGGGAACCCGCTTGCGGCTCTTCACGGAGGATCTCAATGCTGCCCTTGAAGAAGGCCCCTTCCTCGATAGCGACCGCGCCGGTCGAGAGGTCACCCACTAGATGTCCGCTACGGCGAATCTCCACCTTTTCCTTTGCCGTAACCTTACCGGTCAGGGTGCCCAGGATCACGGCCTGCCGAGCGCGAATTTCCGCCTTGACTTGGCCATTGGCGCCTACCGTCACGCAATGCTGCTCGAGGGAGATGGTCCCTTCGAACTGTCCTTCGATCAGCAAATCCTCATCTGCTGACAACTCGCCCTTTAGCACCACCGTCTGACCAAGGACAGTCTGACGCGGAGTGGTAGACGTAGTGCCCGGCGACCTTGCAGTCATCTCATTCATAGGCTTTTCCTGTCGGGGAGGCAGAGGAGGCGCCGCGTGTTCCACATCCAGCGGCTCCGCCGGCCGAGTTTTTTTCTCCCGCCACATTGCGGTTCCATCCTTGGTGAAGCTGCCTGGGACACGTCCCTCTGTTGCCTCTTCACCGTCCTGGCTATATTACATGGTACCGACCACAAGCGCAAATCGAAAAAAGAGGGTTCCTTGTAGGGGCGGCCACAAGGTCGCCCGACAAGCCGCGCCATCATCGAGTGTCGGCTCTGTAGACAATCCTGCCTCCCACAATGGTGATTTCCACGCTCGCGCCTTTGATCATTTCCGGCGGGATTCGCAATAGATCTTCAGAAAGGACCACCACGTCTGCGAGTTTTCCCGGCGAGATTGTCCCCTTATCTTTCTCTTCAAAGGCGGCGTAAGCGGACCCCTGCGTGTAAGCGCGCAGGGCTTCCTCGACCGTCAAACGCTGCTCCGGGAACCATCCGCCAGGATTTTTTCCATCGAGTGTGGCGCGCGTGACCGCGGCATAGATGCCTGACAGTGGGTCGAGTGGCGCCACGGGCCAATCCGAACCGAAGGCCAACACCGCGCCGGCATTCAGCATCGTCCTCCAAGCGTAGCTCGTCCGTGCGCGTTCATGCCCTATGCGCTTTTCGGCCCAGCGCCCGTCATCAATGGCGTGATACGGCTGCATGGAAGCGATAATGCCGAGTTTGCCGAAGCGGCCAAAATCCTCCGGGCGGACGTGTTGCGCGTGTTCGACTCGAAAACGGTGCGCCGCGGCATGGTCGCCGCCGACCTTCTCATAGATATCCAGGATAGTAGATACTGCACGATCCCCAATGGCATGAGTGCAGATCTGCAGCCCTGCCCCGTCTGACTGTCGCGCCAACTCCTCCATCTTCGCAGGAGGAGCCATAAGCGGCCTGGGCAGACCGCTGTTGCCGAGATCATCGTCGTAAGGCTTGAACATCCAAGCGGTGCGCGAGCCCAGAGAGCCGTCCGCGAAAGCCTTCACTGCTCCCAGCTTGAGGAAATCGCTGCCCATTGCGTGCGAGATTCCCGCGTCCGCCAGTTTCTTCCATTGAGCAATCGGAGTGATCGCATAGATGCGGCAAGTAAGCCAACCCTCGAGTTCCGCACGGCGCAGCAGTGAGATCTCGCCCGTAAAGCTCCCGTTCCACGATTCCGCACCGATGGTGATGTCGTGCACCGAAGTCAAACCGACGCGCGCGGCTTCCTTGAGGGCCGCCCGCAGGGCCTCCTCCATTTCACTTTCGGTGGGGGGCGGAATCGCCTTTATGACCAGTTCCTGTGCCTCGTCCTTCAAGATTCCGGTGGGCTCGCCGGATTTGGGATCGCGGACAATCACACCTCCCGGCGGGTCCGGCGTGTCTTTGGTGACTCCGGCGAGCTCCAACGCCAAAGAGTTCGCCAAGCCGCTGTGGCCGTCGTAGCGGCTTATGAAGACAGGCGTGTGCGGCGTAACCGGGTCAATCAACCAGCGATTGGGCAGCTTCTCCGAAGGCCATGCTTCCTCATCCCAATCACCGCCCTGCATCCACCTTCCAGGATGAAGAGTGCGGGCCTTCTCCGCAACTCGCCGGACGAATTCCTCTTCGCTGTGCGTGTCTTTCAAATCCACGGACAGAAGCTGAAAGCCGCCGTCGATGAAATGAACATGGCTATCCGCCAAGCCAGGAACCACCAGGCGGCCCCTGAGATCAATCACCGTCGTGTTTGCGCCCTTGTAGGCCTGGATTTCTGCGTCGCTGCCCACGGCTAGAATCCGTCCGTTGGCAATAGCCACTGCCTCGACAATTCTCGTTGCCGCGCCGCCGGTCCCGGACTCACCCGTCCACACCTTGCCGTGGAGAAGTATCAGATCGGCGCCCTGTGCCAGCTCGCTTGCGCCCGGCGGCGGTGCTGCCTTTCCGACGTTTGTCAGCATGGTTGTAGACAGCCCGAAAGCTAAGAGTAATGTGACTGCTCTTCGTTTCACCAAGTCCCTCTGGACAGAAGACCAGTCAGCATATATACAGCGCAACCATTCTCGGCGCAAGCGCTTTGGAGTGCAGCGCGCCGAGGCGCGCCACACTCTCCTCCCGCGAGCTTGCTCGCCGAGCAGGTGGTGCGGACCGTTCGCCGCAGCGAGTCCGCGTCTCTTCCATGCCGGCGCCATCCCGTGCCATCGAATAACCGTCGTCAACGAAGAGCCGCAGACCCGTCAGCCGACGGGCGGTCTGCGCTACGGGCTTTCATTAACAATTCTGAGCGCAGAGCCTAATAAACCAGATCAGTGCCAACGTGAGCCCGAAATAGAAAAGCATGTTCATGGGAATGATCATCACGAACGTAATCAAGCCCATGTGAGGTAGTGGCGTAAGAGAGATACCTGGCAAACACAGCTGGTCAGATGCGCTTTCCAGCCAACCTGACGGAGTCAGCCTGTCCTGCATAGTCTGCCGAAGCACCACGACTCCAGGAGCTAAACCAAAAATCACAGACGCGGCCAGCGCCCAGCGCGTTCCCCTTTTCTTTTGACCTTCTCGTGAACCTTCTTCAGGTTTCATAGTGCCCCTCCCGCGCCCTGGGCCGCGACCCCGAGGATCGAGACTCTGGGCCCCGAGCGCGCGAGCCAGTAGCGCAGACCTGCTTTTCAAGGTCTGCGGCTTTTCGCTTCGGTCACCGCGGCGTTCAATTGGAAGAACCGCAGACCTAAACAGCAGATCTGCGCTTGTATCTTAGCATCCATGATGGTTTATGGTGTAAGACCACCCATAGAGTTAGCTGGGTCTGGCGGCGGACGCCGATCTGCGCTACCCAGCTAATTGCGGAGGCTGCGCTCCAGAATGCCGTCACGCTCCTCCGAAAATCGCCCCACGCCCGTCATTCCCGTGAAAGCGGGAACCCAGCGCTTTCCGTACTTGCGTGGACCCCCGCTTACGGGGGGTGACAAGGATGGCGGTTCTCATCGAGCGGGGCGATGGCGCAAGTCCACCCGGCATAGCAGGCTTGCGCATTCGCGCCGGAAATCGAAACTAGGATTTCGAGGATTTCAAGATTTTCCGCGTAGCCTCGGCGATCATGTCACCCATGCGGGAGGTCGTGGTGGGGCGCAGCCTGCCCGGAAGATCGGGCGTCCGGCAGCCGCGTTTGAGGACTTTTTCAATGGCGGTCTCAATGGCGCTCGCCTGTACCGTCATGTGGAAC